>OJQW01000507.1_pt1 | contig 16798 bp, 13 predicted proteins | sample 1599041 | NCBI WGS metagenome assembly OJQW01 (sample SAMN03922518, study PRJEB24848) | human gut metagenome | isolation source: stool sample | host: Homo sapiens | place: Germany | collected 2010-02
AGGTGTTCCCATGCCCTATCCCCGGGCGGTCGCCGTCCGGCCGCTGCCGGACTATGAGCTCTGCGTGGATTTTGACAATGGCGAGCGGCGCGTGTTCGATGTCAAACCTTACCTGCGCGGAGAGTGGTTCTCCGAACTGGCGAGCACCGATGTGTTCAACGCCGTGCGCGTCGCGGGGCTTTCCGTGGCCTGGCCTGGTGGACAGGACATCGCGCCCGACTGCCTCTACGCAAACGCCAGACCCGTGCCCTCAAAGGCGCAGAGATGATTTTCCCCCTCGGGACGCGCGTCCGAGGGGGTTTTTATGCCCCGGCGAGGTCGATGATGCGCAGGCCGGGGCGCGTTTTCGCGTAGCGCAGCGTGGCGGAAGCGCCGCCAAAGTCGCGCGTCACATAGGAGAGCAGCACCTGCGCGCGGTCGACCATCCAGCGGTTGCGGCGCAGGATGGCGCTCTTGTAGTGCAGGCCCAGCAGTTCCGGGGGCACGAACACGCCGTCGAAGGCCGCTTCGTAATACGCCCCCGAGCGATTGACCTCCGCCGTCAGGTAGGGCAATACCAGATACAGCCTTATCCGCGCCTCCGGGTGCTGCGCGCGCAGGCGGCGCACCGCCGCGGCGCAAAGGCTGTCGAATTCGCCCATGCCGCCGGTGTAGAACGTCAGTTCCCGGTCGATCTCCACAAGGCGCTCCAGCGCGTCGCGCGCCTTTTGCGCCACGTCCGCCGCGAACACCTGCCGGTGGCCGGCAAAGGTGCAAACGAGCATGCTTTCCTCCGAATTCGCATTGTTGATATGAAAATAATAAGCTTGATAATGCGTTTTGTCAACGCCATCTTTTCATACACTAGTATTGTGGGGTGGTGTTGCCTTGAAGGAAAAGAAAGCGATCAATGTGGAAGTTGGCGCGCGCATACAGCGCTCGCGGGAGCGCGCGGGGCTGACGCAGGACGCGCTGGCCGAGCGCGTGGGGCTGGAACCCAAGAGCCTTTCGGCCATCGAGCGGGGCGTGGTGGGCGCATCCCTGTCCACGTTGAAGGCCATTTGCGTATCCCTGCATGTTTCCAGCGACGCGCTGCTCTTCGGGACGGGCGGGGAAAACGACCCGCGCGCCCTGACGGCGATGCTCTCGCGCCTGACGCCCAGGCAGTTCGCCATCGCGGAGGACATGCTCACAAAGCTGCTGGAGGCGTTCGGGACGAAAGAAGGATAAAGCAGAAAAAAGCGTAGGGCCCTGGCAGTCCGTGCGGAAAGACCGCGCGGGCTGTTTTTTATCCGAACAACATTTTATAAGATGTATTATACATCAAATAAGATGTCATTTCAATACATAGTATCCATTGTAGTATACATTTATTTTTGAGAGGGGGTGGCAGGGACGAAAACGATGCCGGAAATATTGCGCGAGTTGCGCACGGACAAGGACATGTCGCAAAAAGAAGTCGGCGTGGCGCTGGGCATCTCGCAGCAGCAGTATTCGCAGTATGAAACGGGGCAGATCGACCTGCCGCTGCGCCATTTGCGCAAACTCCTCGACTTGTACGACGTCTCCGCCGACTACCTTCTGGGCCGCACGCAGCGGCCGGAGAACAAGTCCTTTCGCAACGTGCAGGTGACGAAGGACTGTTCCTGCACGGCGCTTTTAAACGCCGTCCTCTCGCTTTCCGAGGAGGATCGCGAGGCGGCGGTGGAATACGTGCGCCTGTTGCGGCTCAAGGAGCGGGCGAAAAAGACTTAGCGCTCCGCGGCGGCCATGCATGGCGATACAAAAAAGCCGTTTCCACGAATGCTCTGTGGGAACGGCCTTCTTCCTATTTGTTTTTATTTGCCCTCCTGGCCGCGATCCGTCTCGCGCAATACACGGTAGAGGTTCAGCCCGGCGATCTTTTCAATCTGCGTTTGCGTATACCCGCGTTTAGCCAGCGCTTCCAGCACTTTGGGGAAGTCCGCCGCCGTGGAAAGGCTCTCTGGCGTTTCGGAAATGCCGTCGAAGTCCGAACCGAAGCCCACGCAATCCTCGCCGCCCAGCTCCATATAGGCGTCCATGTGGCGCACCACGTCGTCGATGGCGGCGCGGCCGTCTTCGCGCAGAAACTCGGGGCAGAAGTTGATGCCTATGTAGCCCTTGCGCTCGAAGATGGCGCGCGCCTGCTCGCGCGTTAAGTTGCGCGGCACGTCGCACAGCCAGCGGCAGTCCGAATGGCTGGCAACGGGCGGCAGGAGGGAAAACTCGCACACGTCCCAGAAACCGGCCTCGTTGAGGTGGGAAACGTCCGCCAGCACGCACAGACGGCCCATCTCGGCAAGGAATTCCCGCCCGCGCGGCTTGAGGCCGTTTTTCGAGCCGCCCATGGCGGGGAAGCCCAACTCGTTTTCAAAATTCCACGTCAGCGCGATCATGCGCACGCGCACGTCCGCGTCCAGCGCGCGCAGCTTGTCAAGGTCGCCTTCGAACAGCTCGCCGCCCTCCACCGTGGCCACGGCGTGGGGCGTCGTGGGCAGTGTCTTGGGCATGTCGCCCGTCAGAACCGGCACGCCAAAGGCGGCCAGCGCCTCGCACAGTGGGCGCGCGCGGTGGAAGCCGCGGTCCTCATCCTCGCCGGCGAACATCGCCAGCGCCTGTACGCCCACGCCGCCCTGTTTGAGCGTTTCCGGCGTCGTCGAGCGGGGGCTGCCCCCTGTCACCATGCGATAGAGCGCGTCGCAATGCGCGTCCGCTATGAACATAAACTCGCCTCCGGCGCATATACTTTTTCCGCGGCTTTGGCACCGCGAAGTTCCGCCCGGATTATACGCCTTTCCCGCGCCGCCCGCAAGCGCGTCTTGGGGCGCAAAATTATTACATTTTTGTGAAAATCGCATCGCGCGATTCGCTTTTGCCGAAGCGACGCCGGACGCGAAACGCCGCAAAACGCCTGAAAAACGCGGAATTTCAGAAAGGAAGCGCGCCGCAAAGGCCCGCGCCACACGTGGCGTTTGTGTAAAAGGTGAATTTTTTCCGCGGCCAGGTTGCAATTTGCGCTTGCAAAAGCGCCGCAAGTCTGCTATAATACAAACAATGTTTTTCCGTTTTTATGCCGTTTCTTTGAAGCCCTTTCGGGCGTATGCCCGTTGCAAGATAGGGAAAAAACGTTAAGGGGGATCATTCATGAAGAAACTGCTTTGCATGCTCCTGGCGCTGACGGTCGTTCTGGTCGCCTTCGCCGGCATCGCTTCCGCCGAGGAAGCCGCCGACTGGAAGATCGCCATCATGACCGGCACCACCTCCCAGGGCGAGGAAGAGTTCCGCGCCGCCGAGGCTCTCAAGGAGAAGTATCCTGACAACGTCATCACCGACACCTACCCGGACCAGTTCATGGCCGAGCAGGAGACCACCATCGCCAAGCTGACGGCGTTCGCCGCCGACCCCGACGTGAAGGCCATCGTGATGTGCCAGGCCGTGCCGGGCGCCACCCCCGCCTTCAACGCCATCCGTGAGATGGGCCGCGACGACATCCTCTTCATCGCGGGCGTGCCGCAGGAAGACCCGGCCGTCATCGCCGAGGCTGCCGACATCGTCATGTACGCCGACGAGATCAAGCAGGGCGACTCCATCATGGAGACCTGCGCCAACTGGGGCATCGACGTGTTCATCCACTACTCCTTCCCGCGCCACATGGCCATGGAGCTGATCGTCGGCCGTCATGACCTGATGGTCGAGAACGCCGAGGCCCTGGGCATCGAGTTCGTGGACGTCACCGCTCCCGACCCGACCGCTGAGGCCGGCGCCACCGCTTCCCAGCAGTTCATCCTCGAGGATGTCCCGCAGCAGCTGGCCAAGTACGAGGGCAAGAAGGTCGCCTTCTTCACCACCAACTGCGGCATGCAGGAAGCCCTGCAGACCGCCGTGCTGGATCAGCCCAACGCCTACTATCCGCAGCCCTGCTGCCCGAGCCCCTATCACGCCTTCCCGGCCACCCTGGGCCTGGAGTTCGAGATCGGCGCTGACGACGAGGCCGCCCTGCAGGCGATCGCCGCCGCTCTTGCCGAGCATGACGCCGTGGGCCGCTACTCCACCTGGCCGCATCCTGTGAACATGGCTCTGGTCAACGTTGGCTTCGAGTACGCCAAGGCCTGGATCGAGGGCACCATCACCGAGCGCAACGACGCTGAGGCCCTGAACAACCTGTTCGCGCAGACCTACGGCGAGGGCGTTGCCACCATCGAGAACTACACCAACGCCGAAGGCACCACCTTCGACAACTACTACACCGTGATGCTCACTCCCGTGGACTTCAACGACTACCTCGTTGAGGACGCCGCGGCCTAAAGAACATTCCCGGGTAGAAAACGGCCCGCCTCTTCTTGGGGAGGCGGGCCGATTCCCCGCTTCAAGGGAGGAACACGCATTGGGCGCAGAATACGTGCTGGAAATGAAAAACATAACCAAGCGATACGGCGAGACCACCGTTCTCTCGGACGTGTCGCTGTCGGTGCGCCCCGGCGAGATCCACGCGCTGCTTGGTGAAAACGGCGCGGGAAAATCCACGCTGATGAACGTGCTGTTCGGCATGCCGGTCATCCATTCCACCGGCGGCTTCGACGGCGAAGTGCTCATAGGCGGCGAAAAGGCGAATATCCTTTCGCCCAACGACGCCATGAACGCGGGCATCGGCATGGTGCATCAGGAGTTCATGCTCCTGCCGGGCTTCACCATCACCGAAAATATCAAACTGAACCGCGAGATCACCAGGCCCAGCATCCTCAGCAAGGTGCTGCACCTGAAGAATCTGGAAAACCTCGACATGCCCGCCATGCGTCAGGACGCCCGCAAGGCGCTGGACAGCGTGGGCATGACTCTGGACGAGAACACGCTGGTCAAGGGCCTGCCGGTCGGCTACATGCAGTTCGTCGAGATCGCCCGCGAGATCGACAAAAAGGGCATTCGCCTGCTGGTGTTTGATGAGCCGACCGCCGTTCTGACGGAGTCCGAGGCGGAAACGCTGCTCTCCGTCATGAAACAGATCGCCAACAGCGGCATCGCCATCATCTTCATCACCCACCGTCTGGACGAAGTCATGGCCGCTGCCGACAACATTACCATCCTCCGCGACGGCAAACTGGCCGCCACCCGCGAAAAGAGCAAGACTTCCCTGGTCGAGCTCGCGGAGCTGATGATCGGACGCAAGGGCGAGGCCGTGGTCACTGCCACGCCGAAGGCGGAAAACAAGGACGCCAACATCGCCCTTTCCATAAAGAACCTTATCGTCGATATGCCCGGCGAGGACGTCAAGGGCGTGGACCTCGACGTGCGCGAAGGCGAGATCCTCGGCGTGGGCGGTTTGGCCGGTCAGGGCAAGATCGGCATCCCCAACGGCATCATGGGCCTCTATCCCGCCGCCGCCGACAAGATCGAGTTCTTTGGGCAGCCGCTGCCCCTCAACGACGCGGCCAACGCCCTGAAAAGCGGCATGGCCATGGTCTCCGAAGACCGGCGCGGCGTGGGCCTGCTCCTCGATCAGTCCATCGAGGACAACATCGCCTTCAACGCCATGCAGATCAACGGCGATTTCCTCCACAAGGTCGCCTTCATCACCACCAAGGACGGCAAGAAGGTGCGCGATCACGCCAAAAAGATGATCCACGATCTGGACATCCGCTGCACCTCCTCCCGCCAGGCGGCGGGCACGCTCTCCGGCGGCAACCAGCAGAAGGTGTGCGTGGCCCGGGCGCTGACGATGAACCCCAAGTTCCTCTTCGTCTCCGAGCCGACCCGCGGCATCGACATCGGCGCCAAGAAGCTGGTGCTGGAAACGCTGGTCAAGCTCAACCGCGAACAGGGCATGACCATCGTCATGGTCTCCTCGGAATTGCAGGAGCTGCGCTCCATCAGCGACCGCATCGCCATCATCGCCGAGGGCAAGGTGGTCGACATACTCGCGCCGGACGCCTCCGACGCGGATTTCGGCCTGGCCATGTCCGGCATCAAACCTACGAAGGGAGGCGAAGGCGCGCATGAATAGCCATTCCAAATCGCAAAGGATCGCCTTTATCGCCCTGCTGGTGGCGGCGGTCGTGCTCATTGCCGGCGGCGCGTTCGGCGTTGTCAACCGCACCAGCGCCTCGGGCGAGCAGATGCTCAGCGATATGCGCCTCACCGCGCTTCTGACCACGGCCGGCGAAGGCTCCAAGGAAGCACTCATCGAGGCCGAGGTCGAGGCCGCCCGCGAAGCGGCCAAAGCCGCCGGCGGCGGACTTGCCGAGATCCGCGAAGCCGTGGCCGCGGCCGAGGCCGAAGCCACCGAGCGCGTGGCCAACATGACCATCGAAGTGGACCTCGACACCGTGGACACCTCCGCCCTCATCCCCGCTGTGGCCGATATGCTTGCGGCGCAGCGCGCCTTGGGCGAACAGACCGACAAGGACGAGGCCGCCTACGCCGAGAAGATGCTCGCGCAGGCCCCCGTCGAGAACACCGCCGAAGAAGAGATCCTCGAAGCCGCCCCCGCCGACGCGGAGGCCGCCATGGACATGGAGATGTCCGAGGACGAGATGATGCTCGAGGATGAGGAGCCCGAAGTGGACATGTCCGGCTTCGTGGCCACCGAGGAGATGAACGCCCTTTCCGCCGTGGTGGACGAAAAGTACGTCGCCCTCAGCGCGGCCCTGCAGGGCGTCTCCCCCGACCTCTCCGACGCGGCGCTGGAGACCCTCAAACCCACCATCGAATCGCTGCTCTATCAGCGCGGCGATACCTATGAAAGCCAGTACGATCGCCTCAATGAGTTCGGCAACGCCGGCTTCATCTCCTGGGTGACCCGCTACGGCGACGACCTCATCACCGTGGGCGTGGCGCTGGCGCTGGTCGCGGTCATGGTGTTCTTCGCCAAGTCGCTTTTGAAGGCGCTGGGTGTGCCGCGCATGATCATCACCTGCTTCTTTATGCTTCTGTGCGTGCTGGCGGTGATCTACGATCTGTCCCTGACCACGCTTTTGTCCAACGCCGTGGTGCGCATGGCGATGAACAGCGTGCTGGTGCTGGCCATGCTGCCGGGCATCCAGTGCGGCATCGGCTTAAACCTCGGTTTGCCGCTGGGCATCGTCGGCGGTCTGGTGGGCGGCCTTCTGTGCATCGAGTTTGGCTTCTCGGGCCTGCCGGGCTTCCTCTTCGCCATCGTCGTCGGCTGCCTGATCGCGGCCTTGGTGGGCATGGCCTACGGCGTGCTGCTCAACCGCCTCAAGGGCAGCGAGATGTCGGTCACCACCTATGTGGGCTATTCGATCATCTCCCTGATGTGCATCGCCTGGCTTTTGCTGCCCTTCCAGTCCGACAAGCTGCGCTGGCCCCTTGGCCGCGGCCTGCGCGCGACCTTGACGCTGGACGGCGCTTACCGCCACATCCTCAACGACTTCCTGGCCTTTGACATCGGCTCCTTCACGGTGCCGACGGGCCTGATCCTCTTCATGGCGCTGTGCTGCTTCCTGATGTGGATGTTCAGCCGCTCCAAGACGGGCGTGGCCATGCAGGCGGTGGGCAACAACCCGCGCTTTGCCGAGGCCACGGGCATCTCCGTCAACAAGATGCGCATCATCGGCACCACGCTTTCGACCATGCTGGGCGCGGTGGGCATCATTGTCTACAGCCAGAGCTACGGCTTCATGCAGCTCTACACCGCCCCGAGGCAGATGGGCTTCATCGCCGCCTCGGCCATCCTCATCGGCGGCGCGAGCGTGTCGCGGGCGAAGATCAGCCACGTCATCATCGGCGCCTTCCTCTTCCAGGGCGTTTTGACGCTGGGCATGCCGGTGGCCAACGCGCTGGTGCCCCAGTCGACGATCTCTGAGACGATGCGCATACTGATCTCCAACGGCATCATACTCTATGCGCTGACCAAGGCGGGAGGTGGCTCGCGTGGCTAACAAACGTTCGATCGGCGAGTGGGTGCGTCAAAACATCGTCACCGTCATCTTCATCATCCTCTGCGCGGCCTGCTTCATCCTCTCGGGTGAAACGCCGGCCTACGTGGCCATGGAGCTGGTCAACCGCCTGGCGCGCAACGCCTTCATCGTGTTGTCGCTGATCATCCCCATCGTCGCCGGCATGGGCATCAACTTCGCCATCACCATCGGCGCGATGGCGGCGCAGATCGCCATCCTCTGGGTGTTGGAGTGGCAGATCCCCGGCATCGGCGGCTTCCTCGTCGCCGCGCTGATGACCATTCCCATCGCCTCGCTGTTCGGCTTCCTCATCGGCAAGCTGCTCAACAAGATGAAGGGTCAGGAAATGATCGGCGGTATGATCCTCGGCTACTTTGCCAACGGTCTTTACCAGCTTCTCTTCCTCTTCATCTTCGGCAACCTCATCCCCCTGCACACCGACGGCCTGGTCATCAAGGGCTCCACCGGCGTTGCCAACACGCTGGATATGTCCGGCCCCACCGGCATCCGCAAGGCGCTGGATAACCTGTGGTCGCCGGGATTTGCGCCGGCGCTGTACCTGTTCGCGGGTCTCATCGCCGTGGTGATGCTCATCCTCTACCTGCGCAAGAGCATTCCGCTGCGCCGCTTTGTCGTGGTGGTGGCCGTGCTGGCCGCCTGCGTCATCGCCGTGCAGTTCCCGGCTGTGAACGAGATTTTCTTCCTCGTGCGCGTGCCGGTGGTCACCTTCCTGGTGGTCGGCCTGCTGTGCATGTTCAACGTGGTCATCATGAGGACCCGCCTCGGCCAGCAGTTCCGCGCCGTCGGGCAGAACCGCGTGGTCGCCAACGCCGCGGGCATCAACGTGGATAAGACGCGCATCATCGCCATCATCTTCTCCACCGTGCTGGCCGGCCTTGGCCACCTGATCTTCGCGCAGAACCTCGGCTCGTTGCAGACCTATGGCGCGCACGAGCAGGTCGGCCTCTACGCGGGCGCGGCCATCCTCGTGGGCGGCGCGTCCATCGTCAAGGCCTCGAACGGTCAGGCGCTGCTTGGCTGCCTGCTGTTCCACCTGTTGTTCATCGTCGTCTCCGGCGCGGGCCGCACCGTGTTCGGCGACGCCGCCATCGGCGAGTACTTCCGCGTGTTCATCTCCTACGGCGTCATCGCTGTCGCCCTGGTCATGCACGCTTGGAGCGCCGTGGCCAAGCGCAAGGATCCGGAAGCGCAGATGCGCGCCGCGTCCGACAAGGCGTAATCCCATCGACCGACACGGCTCCCTTCCGCAAAACGCGCGGAAGGGAGTTTTTTCGCGCTTCGGCGCGCTTTTCCGCTCTTTCGCGCGTTTCGCGGGGGCTTTTCCGCGCTCTGCCGCACTGCCCATTCGCGCATTTCACGCAAGAGGGCTTTTTCTCCGCTTCTGGCGCTGGTATAATAATGGCATGGAGGGATGTTCATGCAACTTTACAGCGAGTGTATGTACTGCATCGTCGAGCACCACTGGTCGCTTGTCAAGGACTGCCCGGACGAGGCGCGCAAGGCGGCGTTCATGCGCGATGTGCTGCGCACGGTGGCGGAGGCCGACCCCGACGAGGCCGCGCCGGTGCCGACGGCGAAACTGCAACGGCTCTTCAGGGAGCGGTTTTCCAAGGAGGATGGTTACCGCAGCCTCAAGCGCAAGTATAACGATCTTGTGCTCTCCTGGATGCCGGAACTGCGCCAGGCGCTGGCCAGCGCCGCCGACCCGTTCAAGCTGGCCGTGTGGATGGCCATGGCGGCCAACTACATAGACTTTGGCATCCTCAAGGAAGTGGACGACGCGCGCCTCAAGCGCATGCTCGCCACGCCGGACGAAAGGGCCGTGGGCACGCCGGCGCTGGAAGAACTGCGCGCGGAAGCGGCTGCGGCGAAGCGCCTCGTCTACGCCTGCGACAACTGCGGCGAGGTAGTGCTGGATATGCTCCTGATGGAGGAAATGAAGAAAGAAAACCCGGGATTGCAGATCACGGCGCTTGTGCGCGGCGAAAACGTGCTCAACGACGTGTGCGCTGAAGACGCCCGCGCCGTGGGGCTGGATCGCCTGGCAAAAATCGTCGGAAACGGCTCGAATATCGGTGGCACGCAGATGGCGTACCTCGGCGACGAGGCCCGCGAAGCCATGCTCAATGCGGATCTGATCATCTCCAAGGGACAGGCCAACTTTGAGACCCTGATCGGCGCGGGCCTCAACGTTTACTACCTCTTCCTCGCCAAGTGCCCCCACTACACCAAGTGGTTCGGCATGGAGCACATGGCCGGCCAGCTGCTGCACACTCGCCCCGCGCGCTGACGCGCCCGCCCATCATCTTTGCCCCACCAAACCGCCCATTTTCCCCCAAAAAACCGCCGCAGGCGGCCGCTTGCCGCGCACCTTCCCCCTGAAAAACCACCGCCAGCCACGCCCGTTCCCCCAAAACCCGCGCAGGCGCGCGGCCCCTGCTCGTGGGCCGTGCACCGTCGCTTGCTACTACCACCCCAAGCGAAACGCACCGCAGCCTGTCTGCCCCCTGCGCGTGGGGCAGACAGGCGTCGCCCCAGAGCCAACGGCGCTGGCTGGCGGCATCGCCGCCCACGCAGGCGCGCGGCCCCTGCGCGTGGGCCGTGCACCGTCTGCCCGTTCCGCCGCCGCAAGCGAAACGCACCGCAGCCTGCCTGCCCCCTGCGCGTGGGGCAGACAGGCGTCACCCCGGAGCCAACGGCACTGGCCGCCGACACTGTCGGCTTGACAAGGGGGTGTGTTCGCGATACAATAGAGATTCAAGGATGATGGGGGGTTCTGCCCATGTATGTAGTGGTCGGCCTGGGCAATCCGGGCCGCAAGTATGAGCATACGCGCCATAATGTCGGCTTTGACATCGTGGACGTGCTCGCCCAGCGCAACAATATCACCCTCGCGCGCCTGCGCTGCAAGGCCGTAGTGGGGGAGGGCACGATCGCCGGACAGCGCGTGGCGCTGGCGCTGCCGCAGACCTATATGAATCTGAGCGGCGAAAGCGTTGTGCAGCTGGTCAACTGGTATAAGCCCGAGCGCGACCAGCTCATCATTTGCTTTGACGACGTGGATCTTCCCGAGGGCAAGCTCCGCTTCCGCCCCTCCGGCTCCGCGGGCACGCATAACGGCATGCGCAACATCATCTACCTCCTTGGCCGCGACGACTTCCCGCGCCTGCGCGTGGGCATCGGCCGCCCGCCCGCGGGCTGGGACCTCAAGGACTACGTGCTCACCGGCTATCGCACCCCCGCCGAGCGCCAGACCATGTTCGACGCCTTCGTAGCCGCTGCCGAGACCGTGGAGCGCCTTATCGCCAGCGGCAACGACGCAGCCCGCGCCCGCGTCGCCGAATACAACAACGGCTGACGGGAGGAACATGCCATGCAGCGCGACAGCGAATTTTTGGCCACGGAAAAACCCTCGAAACTGCTTCTCAAGCTGGCGCTGCCCGCCGTGACCGCGCAGCTTGTCAACATGCTCTACAACATCGTCGATCGCATGTACATCGGCCGCCTCGAGGGCATCGGCACCGAGGCGCTGGCCGGCGTGGGCGCCTGCATGCCCGTGATTTTGCTCGTCAGCGCCTTTGCCGCGCTGGCCAGCATGGGCGGCGCGCCGCGCGCCTCCATCTTCATGGGCCGGGGCGACAGGGAGAGCGCGGAAAGGACCATGGGCAACTGCATGACGCTTTTGCTCTTTCTCGCCGCCGTGCTCACCGCCGCGCTGCTCATCTTCCAAAGGCCCATCCTCCTTACCTTCGGCGCGCTGCCGGAAACGCTGCCCTACGCCCTTGAATACATGAACATCTACGCCATCGGCACGGTGTTCGTGCAAGCGGCGCTGGGCATGAACGCCTTCATCACCGCGCAGGGCTTTTCCCGCACCAGTATGCTCACCGTGCTCATCGGCGCAGTGCTCAATATCGGCCTCGACCCGCTGTTCATGTTCACCTTTGATATGGGCGTAAAGGGCGCGGCGCTGGCCACCATACTTTCGCAGGCGGTGTCCGCGGCGTGGGTGCTGTGGTTCCTCTGCGGCAGGCGCACGGTGCTGCGGCTGAGACTGCGCTTCATGGCCCCGCGCCCAAAACTGCTCCTGCCCTGCCTGGCGCTGGGCGTGTCGCCGTTTATCATGCAGGCCACGGAGGCAGCCATCAACGTCTGCTTCAACCGCCAGCTCGCCTTCTACGGCGGGGCGCTGGCCGTCAGCGCCATGACCATACTCGCCAGCGTCATGCAGTTCGCCATGCTGCCCCTGCAGGGCCTGACGCAGGGCGCGCAGCCCATCACCAGCTATAACTACGGCGCGAAGAACGCTTCGCGCGTGCGCGCCTCCTTCCGCGCCCTCTTTGTCGCCTGCATGGTCTATGCCGGGACGCTGTGGCTGGCAGTGATGCTCTTTCCGCACGGCTTCGCTGCGCTGTTCAGCGCTGACGAGGCGCTCATCGAGTTCACCGCCCGGGCCCTGCGCGTCTACATGGCCGTGGGCGTGCTCTTCGGCGTGCAATTGGCCTGCCAGCAGACCTTCATCGCCCTCGGCAACGCCAAAAGCTCCCTCTTCCTCGCCGTGCTGCGCAAGATCATATTGCTCATCCCCCTCATCTACCTCCTTCCCGCCATACTGCCCATGGACAAGACCATGGCCGTGTACCTCGCCGAGCCGGTGGCCGACTTCCTCGCCGTGACCACGACCGCGCTGCTGTTCGCCCACCAGTTCCCCCGGGCGCTGCGCGCGCTGGAGACTGACGAATGTACGAAGACCTGAGCTGTCTCTTTGCCCCGCTGGAGGCAACAAGCGAATTTGGCGCCCTCACGGACGCCCTCTCCCGCCCGGGGGCCGCGCTGGCCTGCGGGCTGGACGACGCACAAAAACTGCATCTGACCGTGGCCGCGGCGCGCAAACTGGGCAGGCCGCTTTTGTTCGTGACCTCCAACGAGGTCGCCGCCCAGCGCGTGCGCGAAGACCTCAACGCCCTGCTGGGCGGCGGCGCAGCGCTTTTGCCGGCGCGGGACATCTCCTTTGTGCGCACGGCGGCCTCCAGCCGCGAACTGACCATGCGCCGTTTGGAGGCGCTGGGCGCGGCGGCTACGGGCGAAGCAAAGGCGATGGTGATGAGCGCCGAAACGCTTTTGTGCCGCCAGATGCCCCGCGAGCGCTTTTTGCAGAACGTCCTTGAGATCACGCCCGACATGCGCGTGGAGCCGACCGAGCTCGTCGCCCGCCTCGTCGAGGCCGGGTACGAGCGCACGGCGCTGGTGGAGGCGCGTGGCCAGTGCGCCCTGCGCGGCGGCATACTCGACGTCTATCCCGTGGGCATGCCCGAGGCCGTGCGATTGGAGTTTTTCGACGACGAGGTGGACTCTTTGCGCGCCTTTGACGTCATGACCCAGCGCTCCACCTCCCACCTCGAGCGCGTCCGCGTTTACCCCGCCTCGGAAACGCTGCTCTCCGGCGAGGAATACCTACGCGCAGCGCACACGCTCAAGGCGATGCTCTCCCATCGCGCCGGGGCGCTGCGCGGCGAGGGCCGGCAAAAGCGCCTCGAGCGCGAGTTCGACCTCATCCCCTACGAGGACTTTTTGAAGCTCACCGGCGAGGAGGGGGAGAGCGCCCACACCCCCGAAACCAGCGCCCTCACCCGCAATTTCCATACCGCGCTGACCGCGCTGGAAGCCGGACACGACTTTGACGGCGCGGACAGCCTTGTGCCCGTACTGGCCGGCTTTGCCGCCACCGCCATCGACTATCTGGACGACCCCATCCTCGTCTTCGACCAGCCCGCGCGCCTGCGCGAGCGCGCCGAGAACCGGGCGCTGGAATTTAAGGAACACTTCGCCTCCGCCCTCGAGCACGACGAGGCCCTGCCCAAACAGGCCGAACTGCTTTTGACCTGGGATGAGGCCCTCGCGCGCGCGGACGGTCGCCGCGTGCTGGCCCTCTATCCCTTTTTGCGCACGGAGACGGACTTCAAATTCAAGACCGTCCTGCAGTTCGAGGGCCGCAACGCCGCCGGGTACATGGGCAACATCCCGGAACTGGCGCGCGATCTGGACAAGTGGCTCAACGAGGGCTGGCGCGTGGCGCTGCTGGCCGGCGGCGTGGCGCGCGCAAAGCGCCTGCAATCGGCGCTGGCGGCGCAGAAGGTACAGGCGCAACTGCCCGACGAGCCGCCCGCGGCGCTGCCGGAGGGCGAGGCGGTCATCCTGCCCGCCACGCTTTCGCGCGGCTTCCTCTATCCCGCGGCAAAACTTGCCGTGGTCTGCGAAACGGACATCTTCGGCATGGGCCGCCAGAAGGCGCGTTCGCGCGCCAAGAGCGGCGAAAAGCTGGCTGCGTTTACCGACCTCGCCGTCGGCGACTACGTGGTGCACGAAAACCACGGCGTCGGCCAGTACATGGGCACGGTGCGCCTCGCCTCGGAGGGCACCTACCGTGATTTTCTGCACATCCGCTATCAGGGCTCGGACAAACTCTACGTGCCCACCGATCAGCTCGACCGCGTGCAGAAATACATCGGCTCCGAGGGCGAGACGCCCAAGCTCAACCGCCTCTCCGGCGGCGAATGGCAGCGGCAGAAGGCGCGCGTCAAGGCCTCCATCCAGGAGATCGCCGGCGAGCTTTTGAAACTCTACGCCCACCGCGAGGCCACGCCCGGCCACGCTTTCGACCCGGACACCCCCTGGCAGCGCGAGTTCGAGGACAGCTTCCCCTACGAGGAGACCCCCGACCAGCTCGCCGCCATCGAGGACATCAAGCGCGACATGGAAAAGCCGCGCATCATGGACCGCCTGCTCTGCGGCGACGTGGGCTACGGCAAGACCGAAGTGGCCCTGCGCGCTATCTTCAAGTGCGTGATGGGCGGCAAGCAGGCGGCGCTCCTGGCCCCGACCACCATCCTTGTGCAGCAGCACTACGCCACGATGATGAACCGCTTCCACGGCTTCCCCGTCAAGGTGGACACGCTCTCGCGCTTCAAGACCGCGCAGGAGCAGAAGGAAGTCATCCGCCAACTGGAGGCGGGGGAACTGGACGTGGTCATCGGCACCCACCGCCTGCTGGGCAAGGACGTGAACTTCAAGGACTTGGGCCTTCTCGTCGTGGACGAGGAACAGCGCTTCGGCGTCACCCACAAGGAGGCCATCAAAAAGCTCAAGCGCACCGTGGACGTGCTGACCCTCACGGCCACGCCCATCCCGCGCACGCTGCACATGTCCATGGTCGGCATCCGCGATATGAGCCTGTTGCAGTCCCCGCCCGAGGAGCGCTACCCGGTGCAAACCTATGTGGTCGAATACTCGGACGGCCTCGTGCGCGACGCCATACTGCGCGAACTGGGGCGCGGCGGGCAGGTCTATGTGCTCAACAACCGCGTGCAGACCATCGACGTGGTCTATACGCGGCTGAAAAAGCTCGTGCCCGAAGCGCGCATCGCCGTTGGCCACGGCCAGATGCGCGAGCACGCGCTGGAAGACGTGATGCTCGACTTCTACGAGGGCAAGTTCGACGTGCTTCTGTGTACGACCATCATCGAAGCCGGGCTGGACGTGCCGCGCGCCAACACGCTCATCGTGCTGGACGCCGACCGCTTCGGCCTTGCCCAGCTCTACCAGCTTCGCGGCCGCGTGGGCCGCTCCAACCGCCTCGCCTACGCCTACCTCACCGTCAGCCCCACCAAGGTGCTCACCGAGGCGGCGGAAAAGCGCCTCAACGCCATCCGCGAGTTCACCGAGTTCGGCTCCGGCTTCCGCGTGGCCATGCGCGATCTGGAAATTCGCGGCGCGGGCAATCTGCTGGGCGCGGAGCAGTCCGGCTTCATGGCTTCGGTGGGCTACGACCTCTATGTGAAGATGATTGAGGAGACCGTGCGCGAGATGCGCGGCGACGTCTCCCGCGGCGATGTGGAGACGCGCGTGGATCTCAAGGTGGACGCCTATCTGCCGCAGGAATACGTGCCCAGCGACGTCATGCGCGTGGAGATGTACAAGAAGATCGCCTCCATCCGCGACCACGCCGGCCGCGAGGACCTCATCGAGGAACTGATCGACCGCTTCGGCGACCCCAACCGCCCGGTGATGAACCTCATCGAGATCGCCCATCTCAAGGCGCTCTGTTCGAATCTGGGCATCGACAACGTGAGCATGAAGGGCGGCGAGATGGTCTTGCGTTTCTCCATCGCTGCGCAACTCAATCCCATGAAATTACTCATGGCCGTCAAGCCCCACGAGGCGCGCTTGCGGCTGGTGGGCACCAACCCGCCCGCCCTGCGCTTCTTTGACGTCAGGCGCAAAACCGCCGAGGAACTGCTGCCCGAGGCCGTGCGCGTCATGGAGGACATACTCGCCCGCATGGAGGGCAAAGAGGAGGTGCAGGCGTGAGCTTTCTGCCCGTCACACTGGCCGAGTGCCGCGCGCGCGGCTGGGACGCGCCGGACTTTGTCTATGTCACCGGCGACGCCTACGTCGATCACCCCTCCTTCGGGCTGGCCATTATCTCCCGCGTGCTGGAAAAAGCCGGTTACCGCGTGGCCATGCTGCCGCAGCCGGACTGGCATTCCTGCGAGGACTTTCAGCGCTTTGGCCGCCCACGCCTCGGCTTTCTCGTCACCGCCGGGGTTATCGACTCGATGGTCAACCACTACACCGTGGCGAAAAAGCCCCGCGACCGCGACGTATATTCCCCCGGCGGCAGGGCGGGCATGCGCCCGGACCGCGCCACCATCGTCTACGCCAACCGCATCCGTCAGGCGTACGGCAATGTGCCGATTTTGCTCGGCGGCGTGGAGGCGTCGCTGCGCCGCTTCGCCCACTACGACTACTGGGACGACCGCGTGCGCAATTCCTGCCTCGTGGACGCGGGCGCGGACGTGTTGCTG
>OJQW01000531.1_pt1 | contig 16216 bp, 14 predicted proteins | sample 1599041 | NCBI WGS metagenome assembly OJQW01 (sample SAMN03922518, study PRJEB24848) | human gut metagenome | isolation source: stool sample | host: Homo sapiens | place: Germany | collected 2010-02
GGGTCTGGGGGGCTTTCTTTGGCCAAGACCAAAGAAAGCCTCCCAGGAGGGGTTCCGCAACCCTCCGGGTTGCTCCACCCGGGGGCGTGGCCGCCCCCCCGCACCCCCGATTGTGGACTCCGGGATTTTCGTCCCCAAAAAGAATCATCAAACATCCAGATTCACTACATACTTGGCGTTTTGCTCGATGAACTCCTTCCTGGGTTCGACCTTTTCGCCCATGAGTATGGTGAATATCTCGTCGGCCTTGACGGCGTCGTCGAGTTCTATGCGTTTGAGGGTGCGGGTCTCGGGGTTCATGGTGGTGTCCCACAGCTCGTGGGCGTCCATCTCGCCGAGACCCTTGAAGCGGCTTATCTCTATCTTCGCGTTGAGGTTGCCGGCGCGCATCTCGGCGCTGACCTGGTCGCGCTCGGCGTCGGAGTAGGCCACGCGGCTCTGCTTGCCGCGGGTGAGCTTGTAGAGCGGCGGCACGGCGGCGTAGACATAGCCGTGCTCGACCAGCGGACGCATATAGCGGAAGAAGAAAGTCAGCAGCAGAGTGCGTATGTGGCTGCCGTCGACGTCGGCATCGGCCATAATTATGACCTTGTGGTAGCGCAGCTTGGCTATGTCGAACTCGTCGCCGAGTCCGGCGCCCAGCGCCGTAATGACGGGGTTGAGCTTGTCGTTGTTATAGACCTTCTCCTCGCGCACCTTCTCGACGTTGAGCATCTTGCCCCAGAGCGGGAGTATGGCCTGGAAGCGGCTGTCGCGCCCGTTCTTGGCGCTGCCGCCGGCGCTGTCGCCCTCGACGATGTACAGCTCGGTGAGCGCCGGGTCGCGCTCGTTGCAGTCGCTGAGCTTGCCGGGGAGGGTGGCTCCCTCCAGCGCGTTCTTGCGCCGGACGTTCTCTCGCGCCTTGCGCGCGGCCGCGCGGGCCTTGTTGGCGGTGAGCGCCTTCTCGACTATCGTGCGCCCCACGGCGGGGTTCTCCTCGAGGAACTGCTCCAGTCTGTCGCTCACCACGCTGTCCACCAGGGTGCGCATGTCGCTGTTGCCCAGCTTGGCCTTGGTCTGACCCTCGAACTGGGGGTTGGTCAGCTTGACGGATATGACGGCGGTCAGACCCTCGCGGCAGTCCTCGCCGGAGAGGCTCTCCACGTCCTTGAGCAGGTTCGCCTTCTTGGCGTAGGCGTTCAGCACGCGGGTTAGCGCGGCCTTGAAGCCCGTCTCGTGCATGCCGCCCTCCGGCGTGTGTATGTTGTTGGCGAAGGAGACTAGTATCTCGTTATAGCCGTCGTTGTACTGCATGGCTATCTCGCACTCGGAGTCCTCGCGCTCGCCGGCCATGTATATCACGTTCTCGTGCAGTGCGGTCTTGTTTCTGTTTATATAGGTGACGAACTCACGTATGCCGCCGGCGTAGTGCATCGTGTCCTTCTGCTCCAGCCCGGGGCGCTTGTCCTCCGTGGTGATGCGCAGACCCGCGTTCAAAAACGCCTGCTCGCGCATACGGGTGTGCAGGGTGTCATAGTCGAACTCCGTGACCTCGAACATCTCCGGGTCGGGGTGGAAGCGCACCACGGTGCCGGTGCGGTCGGTGCTGCCGACTACCGTCATGCCCTGGGTTATCTCGCCGCGGGAGAACTTCATCTGATAGATCTTCCCGTTCTTGTGAACGCTGACCTCCAGCCAGTCGGAGAGCGCGTTGACCACGCTGGCGCCTACGCCGTGCAGTCCGCCGGAGACCTTGTATCCGCCTCCGCCGAACTTGCCGCCGGCGTGGAGCACGGTGTACACGACCTCCAGAGCCGGCTTGCCGGTCTGCTCCTGTATGTCCACGGGTATGCCTCGGCCGTTGTCGGAGACGCAGATGACGTCGCCCGGCTCGATGGTGACCTCTATGTGCGTGCAGTACCCGGCCAGAGCCTCGTCTATGGCGTTGTCGACTATCTCGTACACCAGGTGGTGGAGACCCGATGCGCTGGTGGAGCCGATGTACATGCCGGGACGCATGCGCACGGCCTCAAGCCCCTCCAGGACCTGTATTTTACTTGCGTCGTATTCCTGGGTTATCTTCTCGTTAATATCAGACATTCGTTCGCATCCTTTACAAATTTCAACGTCCAATCCTGCGGGCAAGCGCCGCGCTGGAGAGCTGGGAGAGGTAGGTCTTGCTCACGCCGCCGTCCTCGCAGATTATGAAGGAGCGCGGCAGGTCTTCGGCCGCGTTTATCACCTCTCCGCGTTTTTCCGCCGCCGAGAGCGCGTCGCGCGTTATGCGCGAGTACGTGGCGTTGTCCATGTCAAACACGGCCACTATGTCCTCGTCCCTCACGGCAAAGCCGCCGCCTATGCTCACATACATCACAAAACCGCCTTTCCGCCGCTGACCGTGATGACCTTCGCCCCGGTGCGGCGGGCTATTCCGTCGTCCTCACAGCAGGTTATCAGGGTCTGTCCGCCGCCGATGCGGTTCAATACAAACTCCTGCCTGCGCGCGTCCAGCTCGCTGAGTACATCGTCGAGCAGAAGCACGGGGTATTCGCCCGTCTCCTGCAAATGTATCTCCCTCTCTCCGAGCTTTATCGAGAGCGCCGCGGTGCGCTTTTGCCCCTGCGAGGCAAAGGTGCGCGCGCTCTTGCCGTTTATCTCTATCTCCAGGTCGTCCTTGTGCGCGCCGGTGAGGCACTGCCCGCTCTCCAGCTCGGCCTTGCGGTGAGCCTCCTGGTGGTCGCAGACGGCGTAGTATATCTCCTTTTCCCCGGCGAAGGGGTTCTGGACCGTAGAGACCGTCTTGTAGGAGAGCTTCAGCTCGTCCGCGCCGCCGGAAAACTCCCGGTGTATGGGCGCGGCGGCCTCGTTAAGCCTGGCGGCAAAGGCCGCGCGGTAGCGGATGAGCCTCGCCGACAGCCGGCACATGCGCTCGGAAAAGTCGGCGAGCGTGTAGAGCAGGGAGGGCTTTTCTCGGTAGTCGCGCAGTATGGCGCTCTTTTGCTCGTAGAGCCGGTTGTACTCGGTCAGCGCCGCGGCGTAGCCGGGGCGGAGCTGGCTTATCGCGCTGTCCATCAGCCGGCGGCGAACCACCGCGCCGTCGCGCACGATGGCCAGGTCTTCGGGGCAGAACAGCACCGTGGTTATGGTGCCGGCCAGCTCGCCGGCCGTCTTTTTCACGGAGTTCACCGTTATCTGCTTGCGTCTGCCGGGGGCGAGGACTATGCGTATCGTCTGCTCCCTGCCGTGCGCCTCCACGTCGGCCAGGATCTCGGCGCTGGAAAAGCCGAAGCCCACCAGCTCGCGGTCGAACCTGCTGCGGAAGCTCCTGCCCATGGCCAGCATGTACACGGCCTCCAGCAAGTTGGTCTTCCCCTGGGCGTTCTGGCCGCGTATTACGTTCGTGTCCGGCGAGAACTCAAAGCTCTCAAAGTCGTAGTTGCGCCAGCCGTTCAGGGCGATGCGCCGCACGATCATGCCTGAGCTACCTCGTATATCTCTCCGTCAAGCTCCACGCGGTCGCCGCCGCGCAGCTTCTTGCCGCGCACGGTGCAGACCTCGCCGTTCACTTTGACCAGGCCGTCCTCGACGCAGAGCTTGGCCTCTCCGCCCGTCTCGCAGGCGCCGGAGAACTTGAGAAAGGCGTCCAGCTTGATAAATTCGGTGTTTATCTCTATTCTTTCCATAATCTCACTTTGCCAGCCTGACGGGCAGAACCATATATATAAATCCGTCGCTGCCGTCGGCCGGGACTATTACGCAGGGTGCGGAGCCGGTGTTGATGCACACGGTCAGCTCGTCCGCCGGGGCGGCGCGCAGCGCGTCGCGCAGATAGCGGCCGTTGAAGCCTATCTCGGTGTCCCCGCCGCTGCCGTTGCAGGCGCAGACGTCGCGCGCCGTGCCCAGCGCGGTGCCGCAGCGGAAGTCGATGGCGCCGTCGCCGAAGACCAGGCGGATGGGGCTCTTGACCGTCTCGTCCACGACGAGGGAGACGCGGTCGGTGGCGGAGAGCATCTCGCCGCGCTCCACGCCCAGCTTGTACTTGAAGTTCTCGGGTATGGTCTTGCGGTAGTTGAGGAACTCTCCCTCGAGCAGGCGCGAGATGACCACCGTGTCGCCTATGGTGAAGGAGACGTGGCGGTCGCCGAGGTTTATCATGACGGCGTCCTCGCTCTTGGAGCAGAGGCGGGCCACGTCCTGGAGAACCGTGCCGGGGACTATGAAGCTGGCGCTTTCCATCCTGCCGCTGACTTCGGCGCGGCGGAGAGCCAGACGGTAGCCGTCCACGGAGACCACGGTGAGCCTGTTGCCCTCCAGCTCAAAGAGGCTGCCCATGTACACCGGGCGGCTCTCGTTGGTGGAGACGGCGAAGATGGTCTGCTCTATCAGCTCACTGAGCTGCTGCTGCTCCAGACTTATGGCGTCGGAGTAGTCGCTGTCGGGCAGCTCGGGATAGTCGTCGGCGGGCAGGCTCATGAAGCTGTACTCGCTCTGGCCGCAGCGCACTGTGGTCTTGCCGCCGTCCGCGACCTCGAAGGTGACCATGCCGTCGGGCAGGACGCGCATCATCTCGCCTATGAGCTTGGCGGTCATGACCACGGCTCTGCCGGGCTCGGTCACGTCGGCCTCGAAGCTCTGATATATACCCTTGCGCAGGTCGTAGCCGGTCACGCGCACGTTGGCGCCGGCCTGGATCAGCAGACCCTCGAGCGCGGGGATGGAGCTGCGCGCGCTGGCCGCGCGCGAGGCGGCGTTGACCGCCGCCTGGAGTATGTGCTTTTCGCAGGTAAATTTCATTTTTCGTCCTCCTCAGTCAGAAAGAAAGGATATATTTTCGTAGTAGTAATAGTAGGCGGTGTTGAATGTTGAAAACCGCATAAAACCCTTGATTTTATTGGGCCTTTCGATGTCGAAAACCTGACGCCGTTTTCGTACGGAATCCACAGACAGAATAAGGCAAAAATTCTTTCGACAGCTTTCGACATCAAAGTTTTCAACTTTGAACATCCGCTGTTGAGAATCAGGACCTGGAGTTGATGTTGGACGAGATATCGCGCACGGTGGCGGCTATCTCGGTGTCGGAGCGGATCATGTCCTCGACCTTGCGTATGGAGGCCAGGACGGTGGAGTGGTTGCGGCCCTCATACTGGTTGCCTATGTCCACCAGGGAGAGGTTGGTGAGGTTGCGCATGAGGTACATGGACACCTGCCGGGCCATGGCCGTGTTCTTGCTGCGGCGCTGGCCGCGCAGGTCGTTGGGGCTGAGGGAGTAGTACCTCGCCGTCTCCTCAATGATGACCTCCGGCGTGGGTATATACGTGCCCACGCGCGTGACGTCCTTGATGGCGCGCTTGACGGAGCTTATGGTGATGGTGTCGTTGAGTATCTCCTTGTAGGCCGTGAGGCGCTTGACCACGCCCTCTATCTGGCGGACGTTGCTGGTGATGCTCTCGGCTATGTAGTCCACAACGTCGTGGGGCAGCACCAGGCCGAGCTGAGCGGCCTTGTTGAGGATGATGGCCGTGCGCGTCTCTATGTCGGGCGGCTGCACGTCGGCCATGAGTCCGCCCTCTATGCGCGTGCGGAGGCGGTCGTCCAGCTGAGCCATGTCTATTGGCGGCCGGTCGGCGGTCAGAACTATCTGGTGCCCGGCCTCGTAGATGCTGTTGAAGGTGTGGAACGTCTCCTCCTGCGTGCTGCGCTTGCCTGCGATGAACTGTATGTCGTCCATCAGCAGCAGGTCTATGTTGCGGTACTTGTTGCGGAACTCCTCACTGGTGCCGGTCATGACCGAGTGTATAAGCTCGTTGGTGAAGTCGTCGCCCTTCAGGTAGGCTATCTTGAAGTCCGGCCTGTCGCGGTGGATCTTCTCGCCTATGGCCAGCAGCAGATGCGTCTTGCCCAGACCCGAGTTGCCGTAGATGAACAGGGGGTTATACACCTTGCCGGGGTTGTTGGCCACGGCGATGGCGGCTGCGTGGGCGAACTTGTTGGAAGGGCCGACTACAAAGCGGTCGAAGGTGTAGCCGTCCATCTCCGGGTATGGCGAGGCCTCGGCTCCGCCGGACTTGACGTAGTCCATCAGCTCGTCCCCCGCCAGCACCTCGAGGTCGAAGTCGCAGGAAAACAGGTCGTAGAGCGCCGCCCTTATGACGTCGCCGAAGCGGTTCACTATGATGCCGCGCTTGAAGTCCGTGCTGGTGTGCAGCACCAGCTTGCAGTCAGATAAATCCACGGCCGTACAGTCGGAAAACCAGGTGTTGAAGGCAGTGGGCGTGATGTCCTTAGCTATTATCTCAAGTATTTGTTTCCAGATTTCGTCCAGAGAGTCCATCCGTATCCTCCCCTCAATAAAAAACGCCCTCAGCTGTGAGGACGCACAGGTGATGATAGTACCTCTATTATAAACCATTCGGCCCGAATTGTCCATTGATATTTATATTAAATTATAGTAGGAAGCCCGCAGAAAAACAGTCAAATATGCGGCGGAGCCTTCTGACCTGCTGTGATTGATTTCGAGTTAAAAAGCTGATATAATGCTTCACACTATGGCAGACACAGAAAAGCTTTTGGCCTTATCCATATTGTCAGACCCGGATGCCGCCGCCCTCCCATCGCCGATGGAGAGCGGGCGGCTTCCTGCGCTTGTTTCGGGCCTGAGCGCGGTGCACAGGGCGCACCTGGCCGCTGCGCTGAGGGTGAAATACTCCCGCCCGCTCGTGATACTGTGCCCGGACGAGAACACAGCCTCGGCGATAGCCGGCGACGTCTCGGCGCTCACCGGCGAGACCTGCACCCTGCTCTCGGGCAGGGACTACGCGCTCTACAGCGCCGACGCGATGAGCCGCGGCGGCGAGCAGCGGCGCATCAACGCCCTGGCGGCGATGATGAACGGCGGCGGCATAACCGTCGCCACGGCGGAGGGGCTGTTCCAGCGCACCATGCCGCCGGAGGTGTTCCGACGCGCGGCGTTCGAGATAGACATGAGCGCCGCGCTCGCGCCCGAGGACGTGGAGGACGCGCTTTTGCGCTGCGGCTATTCGCGCGCGGAGCAGGTGGAAGGCCCGGGGCAGTTCTCGCGCCGGGGCGGGATACTCGACTTCTTCTCGCCCGCGTACAATCAGCCGGTGCGCGTAGAGTTTTGGGGCGACGAGATAGACTCCATGGGCTTCTTCGACACGGTCACCCAGCGCCGCACCGAGAGCACAGAGCGCTGCGCCGTCGTGCCCGCGGCGGAGGTCCTGCCCACGCTTGCAAAGGGCGGAGCCACCGCTCTGGCCGCCGAGCTGAACCGCCAGGCCGACCGCGCCGTGAAGCGCCGCGCCGGCGAGACCGGCCCCGTGCTGGCCGCCGTGCTGCGCGAGGACGCCGACCGCCTCTCCGGCGGCGCGGAGCTGCCCGCCGCCGACCGCTACGCCGCGCTCATATACGGCGAGACCACCACGGCGATAGACTACATACCCGGCGACGCGATAGTCGTCATGGATCAGCCGGCACGCTTCAGCGAGAGCGCGCGCGGATTCATCAAGCGCGTCACAGACGACGTCACAAGCCTCTCACGCGCCGGTAAACTGATCTCAAAGCCCGACGACTACTTCATACCCTTCGACGCCGCAATGCGCCGTCTGAGCGCCCTGGCGCTCTACATGGCCGACTCCTTCACGGCGGGGCGCTATCCGGCCGAGCCGCGGAGCATGACCTCCGTGCACGCCAAGCAGCTGCCCAGCTACGCGGGCAGCTCCTCGCAGGCGGCGGAGGACATATCCGGGTACATAAGAGCCGGCGTGGCGGTGGTCGTGCTGGCCGGTGACATGCGCCGGGCCAAGCTCCTGGCGGAGTTCCTAAACGAGCACGGCGTCAAGTGCTCCCTCGCCGAGAGTCTCACGGCTCTGCCCAAGCCGGGCAGCTGCGTCATAACGACGGGCAGCCTCTCCGCCGGGCTGGAGTACCCGAGCCTGCGCCTGGCCGTGCTGACGGACACGCAGATAGCCGGCAGCGGCTTCCGCAAGGCGAAGCGCAAGGCGCGCCGCAAGCTCTCGAACGCCGAGCGCATAACCTCGTACACCGACCTGGCCGTCGGCGACCTCGTGGTGCACGAGCACCACGGCATAGGCCGCTTCGCCGGAGTCGTGCGCATGCCCGTGGACGGAATCGAGAAGGACTACATCAAGATATCCTACGCCGGCAGCGACACGCTCTACGTCCCGGCGACGCAGCTCGACCTGGTCAGCAAGTACATAGGCGCGGGGGAGAACCACGCCGTCAAGCTGAGCAAGATGGGCGGCGCGGAGTGGCAGCGCACCAAGACCCGCGCCAAGGCCGCCGCCAAAAAGCTCGCCGGCGAGCTGATCAAGCTGTACGCCGAGCGCTCCCGCCGGCAGGGCTACGCCTTTTCCAAGGACTCCCCCTGGCAGACGGAGTTTGAGGAGCGCTTCCCCTACGAGGAGACCTCCGACCAGCTGCGCTGCATAGATGAGATAAAGGCGGACATGGAGAAGCCCGTGCCCATGGACAGGCTGCTCTGCGGCGACGTGGGCTACGGCAAGACGGAGGTCGCCATGCGCGCGGTGATGAAGTGCATCCTGGACGGCAAGCAGGCGGCCATACTCGTGCCCACGACCGTTTTGGCGCAGCAGCATTACCAGACGGCGATGCAGCGTTTTTCGGGATATCCGGTCGAAATCGGCGTGCTCAGCCGGTTCCGCACTACGAATCAGATGAAAAAGACGCTCGCCGACCTGGCCAACGGGCGCTGCGATCTGGTAATCGGCACGCACCGGTTGCTGCAAAAGGACGTAAAATTCAAAGACCTCGGACTGCTTGTCGTAGACGAGGAGCAGCGCTTCGGCGTCTCGCACAAGGAACATATTAAGGAGATGAGCCGTCAGGTGGACGTGCTCACGCTCTCCGCCACGCCGATACCGCGCACGCTGAACATGGCGCTGAGCGGGATACGCGACATGTCCACGATAGAGGAGCCGCCGCAGGAGCGTCTGCCCGTGCAGACCTTTGTCATGGAGCACGACTGGGGCGTCCTGGCCGACGCCATGAGGCGCGAACTCGACCGTGGCGGACAGGTCTACTACCTCCACAACCGCGTGGACAACATAGAGCGCACGGCGATGAAGATCTCCGAGCTGATGGACGGCGCCACAGTAGCCGTGGCTCACGGCAAGATGGACGCCGAGCAGATAGGCCGAGTCATGGAGGACATGGTCGAGGGCAGCGTGCAGATCCTGGTCTGCACCACGATAATCGAGACCGGCATCGACATACCCAACGTGAACACCCTGATAATCGAGGACGCGGACAAGCTCGGCCTGGCTCAGCTGCACCAGATACGTGGCCGCGTGGGACGCAGCACCAGGCGCGCCAGCGCCTACCTCACCTTCCGGCGCGACAAGGTGCTCAGCGAGATAGCCGAAAAGCGCCTGGAGGCGATACGCGAGTTTGCCGAGTTCAACTCCGGCTTCCGCATAGCGATGCGCGATCTGGAGATACGCGGCGCGGGCAGCCTGCTCGGCGCCGAGCAGAGCGGCCACCTCACCGACGTCGGCTACGACATGTACCTCAAGCTGTTGGAGGAGGCCGTGCTCGAGGAGAAGGGCGAGCAGGTGGAGCGCCGGGCCAGCACCACGGCGGACTTCGCCGTCTCCGCCAACATCCCCGAGAGCTATGTGGCCTCCAGCGAGCAGAGGATGGATCTCTACCGGCGCATAGCGCTGATACGCACGGAGGCGGACGCCGACGACGTGCTCGACGAGCTGATAGACCGCTTCGGCGAGCCGCCGAGCGCCGTCACCAGCCTGGTGCGGGTCGCGCTGGTGCGCGGCGAGGCCGGCAAGGCCGGGATCACCGACATCACGCAGAAGGGGAACATCCTGCGTTTCACGCTCGCCGAGTTCGACATGGAGCGCGTCAGCGCCATGTACGCCCAGAGCCGCTACAAGGGCCGGCTGAAGGTCGAGGCCTCGAAGAAGCCGGTGCTTGCGCTCCGGCTGCCCACCGGCGCGAGAGTGCTGGACGAGGCGGCGGACTTCATAAAGAACTGGGAAAGCACGGCAAAGGTTTTGAACAAAGAAGGAGAAAATTGATGAAAAGATTTGCAGTCTGCGCCCTGTGCGCGCTTATTCTGATAAGCTCCCTGGCCGCCTGCGGAACTCCGGCCGCGGAGCCGACATCCTCGCCGGAGGCCAGCCCCGCCGCGAGCGAGGCTCCGCTGGTGGAGTACGACTGGGACGCCGCTTACGCCAGGTACGCTCCCGACACCGTGGTGATGACGGTGAACGGCGACGACGTAACCTGGGACGAGTTCTTCTACTGGCTGTACATGGACTACGTCACCAACGCATACGGCAACGCCCTGGACGTCACCTCGTCCAACGGCGTGACGCTCGGCCGCCTGCTCGCGCTGGACGCGGAGGGCTACTGCATCCAGTACCACGTCATAGACCAGCAGGCCGAGGCCAACAACGTGGCGCTGACCGAGGACGACCAGGCCGTGCTGGATGAACAGCTGCAGAGCGACATTGAGAGCAGCGTGGGCGAGGACGGCACGGAGGAGGAGTTCTACGAGTACCTCGCCGAGCGCTTCGTCACCCCCGAGCTCTACGACTTTGTCAACCGCATAGTGGTGCTCTACCCGCGCATCTTCATGTCCCTCTACGGTGAAAACGGCGAGAACGTGACCGACGAGGAGGCGCTGGCCTTCGCCGAGGAGTACAACTTCGTCACCGCCAAGCACATACTTTTCCGCACCTCGGACAACAGCGGCGAGGCGCTCTCCGACGAGGAGAAGGCGGCCAAGCGCTCCGAGGCTCAGGCCGTGCTCGACGAGCTGAACGCCGTGCCCGAGGCCGAGCGCGCCGCGCTCTTTGACGAGCTGATGAAGGACAAGAGCGAGGACCCCGGACTCACCGTCTACCCCAACGGCTACTGCTATGAGGGCGGAGCGGGCGTCATGCTCTCCGAGTTCGACGACGCCGTGCTGTCGCTCCAGCCGGGCGAGATAAGCGGCATTGTCGAAAGCTCCTCCGGCTATCACATCATCATGCGCGAGGAGGTCACGCCCGAGGACTACGTCATGCTCGGCACCAGCCAGCCCTACACCCTGCGCTACGCCGCCGCCGTGGCCGACTTCGACGGCGTGTTCTCCGACTGGCTCAGCAGCTCCGACGTGAGCTACGCCGAGGGCTTCGAGGAGTTCGACGCAAACAGCCTTTTTGAATAATGTGCAAAACGCACTGCGCCCCGCCGGGTCAAGCCCGGCGGGGCGTTATACTGTCAAAAAAGACCCGCGTGGGTCTTTTTTGACAATAAAGTCCCCCGGCCGCGCGAGCGGCCGATGGAGACCGGCGCTACGCTCTGCGCCTCAGTTGACCGCCGAAGGCGGCCAATTCGACGCTCGCTTCGCGAGAAGTATTTTCGGCGACGTACACGCCGCCGCCGAAAATGATCCCAGTCCCTTTCGCGCCCATAGGGCGCGAAACTCTGCGAGGCATTTTACAAGTTGATGCCCCGCCGGGTCAAGCCCGGCGGGGCTTTTTTTAAGGTAAATGTAAGCTCGCGGCAATTTGCACGCAAGGTCGGCGTGGTATGCTCTGACCATCAAGCAAAGGGAGATGAAACGATGTACGCCATTGAGACGCGCGACCTCACCAAGCGCTATAACGGCTTCACCGCCGTGGACAACCTCACGATGCACGTGCGGCGCGGCACGGTTTACGGCTTTCTCGGCCCGAACGGCGCGGGGAAGTCTACCACGATGAAGCTCCTGCTCGGCATCATAAAGCCGGGCGGGGGCGAGCTGAGCGTGGACGGCAAGAGCTATCCCCGCGAGCGGATGGAGATACTGCGCCATGTTGGCTCGTTCATAGAGCAGCCGGCCTTTTACCCCAACCTCACCGGCGCTGAGAACCTGGACATACTCCGCCGCATCCTGGGTCTGGGGCGCGAGAGCGTGGCGGAGGCGCTGGACACGGTCGGGCTGACGCAGTTTGCCTCCCGGCAGGCGAGAAAGTACTCGCTGGGCATGAAGCAGCGCCTCGGCCTTGCCGGCGCGCTGCTGGGCAGGCCGCCCATACTGATACTCGACGAGCCGACCAACGGCCTCGACCCCGTTGGCATACACGAGATACGCACGCTGATACGCTCGCTGCCGGAGCGCTATGACTGCACGGTGCTGGTAAGCTCGCACCTGCTGGGCGAGGTGCAGCTGATGGCCGACGACGTGGGCATACTCAACCACGGCCGGCTGCTGTACGAGGGCACGCCGGACGACCTCCGCCTGGCGGCAAAGGCCGCCGGACTGCCCTCGGACGACCTGGAGGAGACCTTCCTCTCCATAATCAGCGAGGACGACCGCCGGATGCGCTCCGGCGAGTACGGCATACCGCCCCTCGCCACGGGAGGTGAGGCGCTGTGACGGCGGTGCTGGAAGTGAAAAAGCTGCGGCGCACGGGCTATTTTCCCGCCCTGCTCGGCTCCGCTCTGCTCTCCGCGGCGGCGCCCGCCGTGAACATGGCCGCGAGGGGTGAGACGTACCTGGCTCAGAGCGGCGGCGCGATAGAGATACTTTTGAACGCCAACTGGCAGATGATGGCCATGCTCAACGTGCTCTCGACTCTCTGCGCAGCGTGCCTGATGTTCCACGCCGAGTACGCTGAAAACGCCCTGGACAAGCTGGAGGTCATGCCCGTGCGCGTTTTCTCCGTGTATCTGGGCAAGGCGGTGCTCGCCGTGTTCATGCTCGCCGTCATGACGGCCGTTGAGTTTGTCTCGCTGCATCTCTGCGCCCGGCACTGGTTCGGCGAGAACATGGATGTTGCCCGGCTGCTGAGTCTGGCCGGGTACGCGCTCGCCGCCGGGATACCCACGCTGCTCGCCTCGCTGGCGGTGGCGGCCGCGTGCCGGAACATGTGGGTGTCCCTGGGCATAGGTCTTACGCTGGTGTTCACGCTGAGCGTCTTCCCGCAGGACAACGCCGTCATACGCCTGCTGCCATACGCCACGCCCTACACCACGGCGCTGGAGGGTTCGGTCACGACCGTGCTCATAGCCTGCGCGGCCGAGAGCGCGGTCTTGCTCTCGCTGGGACCTGCGATATTGAAGGCAAGGAGGCGGTTTGAATGAGCTTTCCCGCGCTTGTGGGCGTGGAGCTGAGGAAGCTGCGCAGGAGCAAAATACTGCTGATACTGCTCGCGCCCGTCGTGATAATGTGGCTGACGGCGGCGGTGAACGCGCGCATGAGCTTCGACACGCGCTCCGTGGACATCGCGCCGGACGCGAACTTCTTCATCCAGGGCTTCATGGGCATGGTGTGGTTCATGATACCGGCCAGCCTGGTGGTCTGCTGCGTGCTGGTGACGCAGCTGGAGCGCTCCAACGGCGGCATGGGGAAGATGCTCGCACTGCCGGTATCGCCCGCCGCGCTGAGCATGGCCAAGTTCTGCTGCGTGGTGCTGCTGAACCTGGCACAGCTTGTGATGTGCCTCGCCGGCTACGCCCTCGCGGCGCTCGCTGCCACGGCCTCCACGGGCTGCGACATGACGCTCAGCCCCATCTACGTCGTCTCCGTCGCCGCGAAGCTGTACCTGGCCGCAATACCGATGGCCGCAGTGTTCTGGCTGCTCGCCTCGGTGATAGACGTCACTGTGTTTTCCGTCGGCATCGGCCTCGCCACGATAGTGCCCAGCGTGCTGATGATAAACACTAAGCTGTGGGCGTTCTACCCCATGAGCTATCCGTTCTACCTGCTGATGATAGAGTACGGCCGCAGCGCCGAGGGGATATACGAGACGGAGCCGCAGCTGCTGCCCTGGCTGCCCGCCGCGGCGGTGATCACCGCCGTCTGCCTCGTAATTTCAGCAAAATACTTTGCCCGGAGCGAAAGGAGATAACCATGAAAAACAAGATATGCACCGCCGTGAGCACCCTGCTGCTCGCGCCGCCCTTCGTGCTGCTGTTCCTGCGCCGATACGACTGGGCGCTTGAAAGCCCCGTGTGCGAGATACTCATCTACTCCTGCGCGGCGCTGATGCTGTTTGAGGGCGTGTTCACCGCGCTGGCCTACCGCTCCGGCGTGAAAAACCGCTGGATGCAGCTCTGCCTGGTCGCGGCGCTGCTCTACGCCGCCGTGGCGGTGGCCGTAGTGGGGCTCGCGGTAGCGCAGCAGATAAGGCCGTAAAAAACGCACCCGTCCAATTTGGGCGGGTGCGTCTGTATATTGCTTTACATCGCGGCGGCGATCTGCGCGGCGCATTTGGCGTTGTTGAGAGCCAGCTGGATGTTGCTGGCGAGGCTCTCTCCGCCGGTGAGGTCTTTGACCTTGGCCAGCAGGAAGGGGGTGATGTCCTTGCCGTGGACGCCGGCCTCGTCGGCCGCGGCCAGAGCCTGACGGATGATGCCCTCCATGTGGTCGAAGTCGAGCGCGTACTCCTCGGGGATGGGGTTGCCGATGAGTACGCCGCCCTTGAGACCCATGTCCCACTTGGCGTTGAGGATGGCGGCGGCCTCCTCCGGGCCGGAGACGGCGTAGTCGAGCTTGTGCCCGCTCCTGCGGCAGTAGAAGGCGGGGAACTCGTCGGTGCCCATGCCGAGGACGGGGACACCCATAGTCTCCAGGTACTCGAGGGTGCGGCCGATGTCGAGGATCTGCTTGGCTCCGGCGCAGACGACGGCCACGGAGGTGTGGGCGAGCTCCTGCAGGTCGGCGCTGATGTCCATCGTCACCTCGCCGCCGCGGTGCACGCCGCCGATGCCGCCGGTGGCAAAGACGCGGATGCCGACCATCTCGGCCATGAGCATGGTGGTGGCGACGGTGGTCGCGCCGGTGTGGCCGTTCGCAATGTACACGGGCACGTCGCGGCGGGAGACCTTGCCGACGTTCTCGGCCTTGCACATGACGGCGAGGTCAGCCTCGTTCAGGCCGACCTTGAGCTTACCGCCGATGATGGCCATGGTGGCGGGCACGGCGCCGTTGTCGCGGACGACCTGCTCCACCTTCGCGGCGAAGTCGAGGTTTTCGGGGTAGGGCATGCCGTGGCTGAGTATGGTGCTCTCCAGGGCGACAACGGGCTTGTGAGCGTCGAGAGCCGCCTTGATCTCGGGCTGAATGTCCAGATACTTTTCAAGATTCATGGTATGTAGCACTCTCCTTGAAGTATGTTATTCGCTGTACTCTTGTATTGCAAGGCGCAGATGCTCCGCGCTCATGTCCGGGTTGATGGTCAGATCGCTCTGCACCGCGAGCAGGCCGGCAGCCAGCGCGCAGTCCACGGCGCGCTCCGCGCCGAGCCTGTGGGCGAGGCCGTAGACCAGTCCGGCGAGGAAGGCGTCCCCGGCGCCGGTGGCGTTTTTCATCTCGCTCACGGGTCGAAGCGCGCGGTAGAAGCGCGCGCCATGCGCGTCCGCGTAGTAGCAGCCGCGCTCGCCCAGGCTCACGGCCACGCAGCGTGCGCCGCGCCCGAGCAAAACGTCCACGGCGCGCTCCATATCGCCGTCGCTGTCGACAGGGGTGTCCGCGAGGATGGCCAGCTCCAGCCGGTTGGGCTTCAGGCCGTAGAACCTCCCGGCCAGCGGCGCCGCGCGGTGGGCGTAGGCCGTGCTGACGGGGTCGAGGAACACCGGCACGTCCCCGGCTACGTCCAGTATGCGCTCCAGCGTTTCCGCCGGCAGGCAGGGGTCGCAGACCACGGCGGCCGCGCCGAGTATCACATCGCGCTTGGAGTCCACCACCTCGGGCGTTATGTGCTCCAGCACGCTCATGTCGGACATGGCCACCAGCATGTCGGCGCGCTCGTCGAGTATCGACACGTAGCAGCTTGAGGTTATCCCGGGGAGAGTGATGCACTCCGACATGTCCAGCCCGGCCAGCGCGCTCTCGCGGCGCACCAGGTCGCCGAACAGGTCGTCGCCCAGGGCGGACACCATGCGTGCGTCCACGCCCAGCCGGGCGAGGTTCTCCATGACGTTGCGCGTGACGCCGCCCGAGCTCGTGCGCAGATGGCCGGGGTTGGAATCGCGCATCACAATCGCCGCGCGGCTCTCCCCATGGACATCCACATTCGCCGCGCCGATGCCGAGTATGTACATAATCATCCCCTCCTCGGAAAAATTAATTATACAATACTAACTTTTATAAGTCAATAGAGGGGGGTGCATGAGCGACCGCGCTCGGCGGGTATCTCCTGAGGGGTTTCTTTTTGTGGCGACAAAAAGAAATCCCTCAGACTCCAAAGAG
>OJQW01000533.1_pt1 | contig 16179 bp, 17 predicted proteins | sample 1599041 | NCBI WGS metagenome assembly OJQW01 (sample SAMN03922518, study PRJEB24848) | human gut metagenome | isolation source: stool sample | host: Homo sapiens | place: Germany | collected 2010-02
GTCCAATCCGTGTATTTTCTATGCCCCCTCAAACAAAAACCTTGACAACCGCAGCGCGCTTGTGCTTGGCTGGGCTGGTTGGTTGAGCACATAGAGAAAGCCCGTGCATGATGCGCGGGCTGTGATGTACTGGTCTATATGAAGCTGAATGCTTATTCTCTCGGAAGGTTCAGCGCGTGCCTTGCAAGCTCAAACATTCCGAATAGCTCCCTTTCGCATCCGCATCTATAGCAGTGGTTCGGATAATATACGAGCACCGAATCGTCTTTAGGCTCCAAGCGGATGTTCAAGGCTTGCATAATTTCGGGATAATCTGCCTTCGCGTGCCTTACGATGCGCTTGTAATCGTCAATCATGGTTAGCCTTCCTCTACTTCCGTGATACTGTTGATTCTCCAACGTCTCGCGCTTCGCCCGTGGTTCTTTACCATCTGCGAGCGAATGGCAAGCTCGATAGCTTCCTCGCGGAACGTTTGGAAGTCCGCGTAATGCTCGCGCTCTTCCTCGCCCAGGTCTTCCCAATCCTCGATAACCTGCTCGTCGTTGATTTCGATTTCGCGTTCGTCAACACTTTCGTAAGTGTAAACGTACTTGCTCATGTTTAGCCTTTCTAATCGTTGAAACGTTCCTATTACGTTTCGCTACGCTTTATTGTATAGGAACGCTAAACACACTGCAACCTAAATGAACTATATATTTATGTCACTGATAGAGCCGACGAACGCGAGCGCGAAGCATATAACGAAGCACTTAATATAATCTCGTTTGCGCCAATACCGTGAATCGTATTTCGTGAACTCCCAGAACCCGCCGTAATCCTTCATCTTTCGACCTCCAAACGAATAGACGCGCGGATTATTCCACGCGTCTATAACTATATCATAACCGTTACGAATATATAAAGCTATTTCGTTGCGGTTACTTTACATTTGTCGAAATGAACTTGCCTAGATATTTTGCAAGGTCGGGCGAAATGTCGCAAAGATTCTCGATGATTGAAAGCACTTCAAGCATAACGATGTAGATGCAAGTCGGTAGAATCAAAGGAACTTCGAATCCGAAATCAACCAAGCTAGAGCTGTATTCGCAAAGACATCCGAACAAGATTACCAGAACTAACCCCGTTTTGTTGAACAGCCCTTGACGCGCTACTTTGCTCGAAAGCTCGCCGTTCTTCACTGCTTTTATCACGCCCGTGAGGATGTCGAACAGGATGAACACGAGCGCAACGACGATGCACCAATGCTGAACTATGAAGTCGTTTACCATTTCGAACACTTCCTTTCACCTATCCCATCATTTCGTTAACGCGCTTCTGCACCGCTTCGTAGTCGTAGCCCGCTTTCTGCAACGCTGACTTGCGGGCGTTTCCGTTGCCCCAATCGCCGCGAATTACCTCTTTCGCGATAGCGTCAAAGCTCTTGCCGTTTCCTACAAGCTCGTTAACCCTCGCTTGCACCGCGTCATAGTCGTAGCCCGCGCCTTCCAGCGCGTTCTTCCTCGTGGTTCCGTTTCCCCACTTGCCCGCGATGACCTCTTGCGCCAGCTCTTCGACGCTCTTAGGGGCTAGCAGCTCGTTAACGCGCTTCTGCACCGCGTCGTAATCGTAGCCCGCTTTCTGCAATGCGGACTTGCGAGCGTTTCCGTTGCCCCATTTCCCGTTGATTACCTCGCGCGCCAGCTCGTCAACGCTCTTCCCCGCGCTTCCAGAAGAACCGCCCGAAGCTCCCGCGTACTTCTTCCAAGCCGAAGCGTCCATGTATGCGATGTTTCCGTCAAGCGAACCGCCCCAACCCGAAAGCTTCAACGAGCTTGTGAACTGCCAGATAGCCGCGAAGCTCCAAGGCGCGATGTTATAGGGCATTTCGGCGCTAGTCCATTCCGTCGCGGGCGTGGGATACCCTGCAACCCAAAGCCCGCACTTTTCAGCGAGCCAAGAACTCGAATATTGCGAGCATCGCGAAGCGCTGATGTAAAGGACGCACCAAACGCCCGAAAGCTCGTGAAACCTCGTGATGAACTTCTCGCACCATGCTTTGTTGCTGCTGTTCTCTGTCTCGTAGTCAAGCACGGGGATACCCTGCCCGATGTAGTCTTTAACCACGTTGTAGAAGTATTCGGCTTCGCGTGCTGCGTCGTTCTCTCGTGCGAAGTGGTAGAACCCGAACAGCAAGCCGTTAGCCTTGCAATTCTCAACGAAACCGCGAAACTGTGCATCGGTGAAGCCCATGCCCTCGGTAGCCTTGCAGATGCAGAAGTCAACGCCCATTTTGCTAGGGACGATTCCAGCTTGCCAGTTCGAAATGTCGATGCCTTTCATGCTCATGTTCAACCTCCTTAAAGGAAAAAGGCGCGCAAGCCCTACGCCTGCGCGCCATTATGCTAGTTCAAAGTACCGCCGTAAGGCACGTAATCGCAAGGCGCCACGTATACGGGCGCTGTAACCTCAGAAGTAGGATTGATGTAAACGTTTCCCGAAGCGGTAACGCAGAACATACCCGCAAGCTGATTGTTCTTGAATATTGGCGCGTAAACGTTTACTTCGGGATACATACCAGGGGGAACGGTGCCTATTTGCGTGTTTCCGCTGATTTTTTCTCCCGATGTTCCTACGTACATTCCTCCGAAGTGCATAGTTCCGTTTTGGAATACTCCGTAGGTTCTGTTAACGGTGGATCCACCGTTAATCTTTGGCACGAACAAATAGTTCTGGTAGTTCATAGTGCCGCCCTGCGTAATGCTCTCGAACATGCGGTTCGCGAAATTCAAATGCCCCGCATCGTTCGGGTGCAGGTTGTCAGTAGCGTATTTGGCTGCGTCGCCGAAGTTCCAAGTCCAGCACCCTTGAACAGCGGTACCGCAATTTGACTGCATAACGCCTTCGACGATTCCGCATTCGAAATTGAAAGCGTGGTATTGCCATTTCTGCCCGTTCCAAAGCATCGGAAAAACCACGATGTCGGCGTTAGGGAAAGAAGCCTTAGCCGCGGTGCAAGTGTTCTTCGCAGCTGTAGCCATTTGCGCGCGCGAATATGTGACTCCCTCGCGCTCGTCGTTGATTCCGCCCGCGATAAGCACTAGCCTAACGTCGTTTCTCTGCGTTGCATTGAGCTTCGCCGCTGCCTGCGATACCTGCGTGGGGAACGACGCGTTCTGCCCGCCTGAACCAGGATCGCAGAATCCCGTAGAACCTACCGCAACGTTTACTTCGACGGCACCTAGCATGTTAGCAAGGCGCGTGGAGAAGCGGAGCTGTTCGGCTCCGCCGTGGTCGCTCGCACCCGTTCCGTATGCATAGCTGTCACCGATTACTACCATCCTATGACCGTAGTATTTCGTCTTGGTCGTAAGCGGCTCCAAAGCGTCGATTCTATCGCTTAAAGCGGAATCGGCGCTAGCCCTCGCGGTAGCTTCGGCGTCGATGCGCACGCCAAGCGCGCTGTCCGCAGCGGTTCGCGCCGTCGCTTCTGCGGTTATTTTCCCGTCGAGAACGCTATCGGCTTCTTTGTACGCGGTTTCTAGCGTGGTGTCTGCTTCTTCTCTAGCGGTTGTTTCTGCCGCTACCGCGTCGTTAGCTTCCTGCGCTTTTTCCTTTGCCTGATTCGCCGCTTCGATTGCAACGGTGATATTGTCGTTAGACGTGTGAAGCTGCGTGTCTACCTTTCGCATCGCAGCATTGTACTGGTCGCGAAGGTTCGGTTTGTCGCTGTCCGTATACAAATCGAGATTGTAATACGGGGTGTATTCCGTTGCCATATGTAAATCTCCTTTCTAGGCTTTGTAGATGTCCGAAATGTCGAACTGGTCAACGAGCCAGTAGCTCATTACCGCAAGCCCTCGGCAATTCAGCCCGCAATTAGCCAGCGTTTCGACCGTCAAATCTAGCGCGTTGAACTCCGCAATCGTCATGCTGTGAACGGTAACGTCGTTGAACATATCGCGTTGGGCTTCCACCGTGTCGCGGTAATCGCCGTGCTGAACGTCCCATTGCAGCGTTCCAGCTTCCAATTGCTCGATTAGCTTCTTCAACGCTGCAAGCTGCGCGTTGAAGTAATCTACTACCGCTTGAAGCTCTTCGGGCTTTACCGCTTCGATTGCGTTAATCTCTTCCGCTAGCATAGAAGCGTAATGTGCCAATCGGTCGTATTCCTCGCATAGGTGCTTGATGCGCTGCTCTTGGCTGTACACGTCCCAGTAGAATTTGGGGATGACGGGCGTGTACGCAGTCCAGCCCCAGTAAGGCGGCAAAGCGTTCGTGTTGTTCTTTCCCATCGTTTCACCTCCTCAGCCTAGTACGCGTTCATGTTAACAGTAAGAAGGCACGAAAAGCAAGATTCTAGCTGATTCAGAATCATAACGTCAACGTCGTTATAACGTTTGTCGAGGTTTTCCGCAACGTCTAGGTAGTTGCCGTTCCGTATCGTCTCGAACTCCCTATCGTTGCCGTTGCTCGCGTAGTCCTGGTTATCGCCTAGCATCGTTTCGGGGAAGTCGGAGAAGATTTGCCGAGACTTGCCGAACTCGTCTTCGATTTGGAACGGTGAAACGCCGTCTTCGATAGCCTGATAAAGATACTTGTATTTCGGCATTAGTTCATTCAGCTTTCGCAATAGCTCCATGCGCCACCGAAGCACGGGTAGAACGCCGATTTCGCGCCAGAAGAAACGGGCTTCTATCTTCTTGTAAAGCCTGTTCCTCTGCTCTTCGTCGAAGCTGTCGAAGTCCCATTCGGGCGTTGAGAAGTCCACAACGCCGTCTGTTATAAGCTCGCCGAGCTGAACGGTGAAAACCGCGTGCCAGTCGTCGCGCCTGCATTCGTCGCGTTCATCGAACGGGGGTATATCGGTTAACATGCTATTCGCTCCCTTCAAGCTTCATAGTGGTGTCGATAGCCGAAAGCTGGTTCGTCACCGAGTGGGCGAAGTTGTAGTTGTCGCTCTCGTTGTCCTGTCTCCAAACCACGCGTATAGGCTCGTCCAAGTATTGCGCGAACCTGTCGTTAAGGATGTCGCACGCTTCGCGTCTGCAAGTGAGCGAATCGAGCGCTATAAGGCTCGTCGGCTCGCTCTGCGTCTGCACCTCGTCTTGAATCATCCGTTCGCCCTTGAACGTGAGGTTCGGAATGCCCAACGCCTGATAGATGCGGTTCCAGACGTTCACTTCCTCCGCCGTCAGCTCCGCGCCTAGAAACGGAACGTCAGTCTTTATAGCGTCAACGTCGATGCTCTCAACGCCCGTTGTCGTGATGATCGCGGGTTCGAAGCCCGCAATCTGCTTGAACAGGTTCGCAGCTTGCTGCTCCTGCTCCTGCAAGCACTTGATTATGAACGGCGTTTTCTGATGCATCCTGTTAATCTGCTTCGTTCGCGTAACGTCCACTAGCTCGCGCGCCCAAATGTCGATGCGCTCCATGATGGGGAAACGCATTTTGTTGTCCCATACGATAACGCCGTTCTTCGCCGTGCATGAGAAGCGCCAACCGTTGTTGCCGACGCTCTGCCAGCGCACGGGATTGTCGTAGATGTTCGGGGCGCTCATCTGCGCTACCTGCGTGCTGTAGAAGATGCCGCGTTGCCTTCGAGGGAATGCGATGGTAGCCAATCCCTGAAAAAGAAGGGTGTATTCGAGGTAGCGCTCGTTGCACGTCTTAGGCAAGCCAACCCACTTGAAGCGGTTCAAAGCCATCGCGATAATCTGGTTTCGGTACATGTTGAAAAGTCGGTTGTTATAACCCGCGCTCTGCCAGTACATTTCAGTGTCGTACAGAAGCGGTTGGTTCCGCTTGTTCCTTCTGCGTCCCATGCTATGCCTCGCTTTCGTCTATCACGGTAAGAGCCAACGGCGTGGCTATAAGCTCGTCAAGCTTCGACTTTGCGTGGTCGGCGATTTCGCCGTACGCCTTCGCTTCCGCTTCGCCCTTGCGCGCTATAGCGTCCATCTTCTGTTGGAACTCCGCGTCTTTGAGCGCTATAGCCTTTTGGTATTCGACTACCGTGGCTATCTCAACGTCGCTCATTCCTTGGAACGTGTCGAGCTTCAAAAGCTCTTCTATCGGGCGCGGCTTCGCTTCCTCGTTATAGGTTTCCATATATTCCCACCTTTCCTATCTCGTCTGGGTCGTTCCAAACGGTAACGCCCCTTTCCAATATGCTTTGAATGGCGTATTGCGCCGTGTTCGTAACGCCCGAACCGGCATTGACCCATACGTCTTGCGCTTTCCAATAGGTGAAGTGCTTCATCGCCTTCAAGCCGCTTCTTGCCACGTCCCAGTTCTGGTTGAGCGCGTATCCGAATCTTAGCATCATATCGCCCGCTTGCGCGATGTCGCATTCGCGCTGCGTGCGAACCTTGAATTGCACGCCGCGACGCTCGAACAGATCTAACGTCGCATCGCCCGAATAGGTGCCGCGCTGAATAGGCGCGTCGTTCTGGTGCGTCTGGTACGTGCGCGTTGCCGTCCGCTGCGCTACCGTCATTCCCTGCTGCGCGTTCTCCACCGACGTATCGCGCGAGTAGTCGGCGTTAGATTCGGCGGTGTCCCGCGTCTCGTCGGCGTTCGTTATAGCCGTCGATTGCGTGCGTGCGGCATTTGCTTTCGTAGTGGTCTGCGTTCTCGTCGCGTTAGCCTTCGCGGTGTTCGCGCTGTTCGTCGCGTTGGTGTTGGCTGTTGCCGCGTTGTTCGCGGTCTGCGCCGTTGTCGCTTCCGTCACCGTCTCCGCGTTGTCGGTCTGCGCGTTGTTGGAACTGTTAGTAATTCCCGTGTTGCTGTTGTTCTGCGAAGTGGTCTTCTCTTGGCTGTTAGTGATTGCAAGCTCTACCTTCGTGCTTGCCGCATTGAGCATGACCGCCGCGTTAACGCCCGAAGTAACGCCAGATATAACGCCGCCCACGGCTCCCGCAACTGCTCCCGCAACTCCGCCGCTCATAGCGCCGGAAGCAATCGAACCGGCCAAGCCGCCTATTGCGTTTGTGAGCGTCGTTGCCGCTACCGCTTGCGCGTCCGCTTCCTGAACGCCGCGCTGTAGTCCAGCATCGTAAGCCTGCGCCGCTTGGCTCGTGCTGTTGCCTATATTGGTAATTGTCGTGCTTGATTCGTTCGCGCGCGCTACCGTAGCGATGCTAGCGGCTGTCGCAAGCCCCGTGTTCGTTATGCTCGTGTTGCTGCTGTTCTGCGTGTTTGTTACGCTCGTGTTCGCGCTAGCATCCGCGTTAGCCTTCCCAGTGTCCGCGCCAGCGTCCGCGTTCTGCTTTCCCGTGTTCGCGGAACGGACGGCGTTAGCGTATCCCGTTTCCGCCGAATCAACCGCATTGGCGTAACCCGTGTTAGCGGATCGCGCCGCGTTCTGGTACGCGGTTATGGCATTCTCGCGCGTCAGTTGGTTCTGCGCCCAGTTTGCGAGCCTGTAATCGTCCCAACCGCGCGTATAGCACGCGTAAACGGGAATGTCCCAATCGACTAGGAACCTGGAAAAATCATCGCCCCACATCTGACGGCTCACGGTCGAACCCGCTAGATTCGTCCACGTGTAAGTATCGTAGCTTTCGCCGTTAACGCCCGTGAGGAACGCCTGAACCTTCAAGTAAGGGAATGCGAGCGAAACGTTCTGATGAAGCGCGACGTTGCCGCTCTGCTCTATCCTCATGTCGAAAGCGTTGCCGTTGTTGTCCGTCACTTCCACATATGAATACGGAAACGTGTACAGTTTCGCGATGTCCGCGTACTCCTTCGGATAGCCGAACATCTTCTTGTCAAGATTGACGTATTCGCGCGTGCCGTTTATCGGGCGCACGCTGTAGACGGTGAAGCCAGCCAGCTTATAGGGGTTGTTAAGCTCGAACAAATCATCTGAAAGCATGAACAGCCCTTGAACCGTCCGCATGAAATGCGGCACGCGCGTTGCAAGCGCGGTGAACAAGTCGTTCACCTTCTCGGCTTCGATTGCGTAAACGATAACGTTGTTCGGCACGATGTCGTTCTGCGATGCGTAAGGGTCTGTTTGAAGCGCGCAGTTCGAGAAGTCCAAACCGCCTTGCCCGAACACGTAACCGTTAACGTTCATCTGGTAGCCGTCGCGTCCGCTCGCATCGCTGTACGTTGCCGCGCTCGTTGGCTGCGCGTTCGTCGCTTCTCCGAAATTGGCGAGAAGCCCGGCGCTAGCCGTGCTCGCGATAAGAACGTACTTCTTTCCGTTTCCGAACGGAACGAAACGAGAATCGGAAACGACGCTTTCGCTCGAATAGTTGTAATCGGCTGCAAGAAGATAGCGGCTGTTCGCTATCGGGTTGCTTAGATAATCCTCCACGCTGATAGACTTCATAGGCGCATGTCCGCGCTCTAGCATCATGAAAGTGATGTCTACCTCGTTGATGTAGGTAGTCCACTGGTCTAGCGCAATTGTCGCTTCGCACGTCGAGGGCGCGAGCTGCCTAACGTTCTCGATGAAATAATAGTATCGTTTTATTCGGCGCTTGTCCTCGTAGTCTATAGGCTGCGCTTCGCTCGTGTACATAGGCAAGTCGATATACATGTAATTGTAGCGAACCATAACGCCGTATGGGATAGGAAGCTTTACGGTATCGTTCGGGGCAACCTGAAACGCGGTCGTAAGCGTCTGCGCGTAGCCTTCCAGCGAATCGAAGTATTCATCGCGTTCCGCGTCGGTGTCGAACTTCACAACGTCTTGGTAGTCCGAATTGAAAAGCACGTTCACAAGTCGAATCTTCGTGTCCGCTTCCCAACGGTTGTAATCGAACGTGTTTCGATAGCGGTACACGTCAACGTTAGCCAAGTCGGGGAACTGCGTATCGTCCAAATGCGGGAACCTTCCCATGAAATCACCTCTTTCTAAAAGCAAGGGGCAAGGCTACCGCGAACCTTGCCCCATCTGTAAGAACCGAAACCGAAAAGGCTAGGAAACGGTAACGGTCGCGGTAGCCGTCTGCGGCGTGGTCGCGCCGCTCGGGTTGGTGTAAGTGCTGGTTGCCGTAACGGTTATTACGGTTCCCGCCTTCTCGCCCTTTCCGACGTGGAGAACGCCGTACTCGTCCACGTAGGTGGTTCCCTTCAAGTCAACCGCCGTGGGCACTTCCTGCCCGTCGGTCGCGGTAAGCTCGAAGGTAGCCGCGTTCGGCGCTACCTTGATTACCTCGCTGATAGGCGCGATGCTTCCCTGAAGCGTAACGGTAAGCTCGCTTTCACCTCCGCGCGGTACGGTGGTCGGGTTGGCTGTGAGCTGCAAGCCCGTTACCGCCTGCGTGATTTTGTTCACGGTAGACCCTTCGCCCGTAGTGAACAGGATAGCGGGGACGAACGGCGAAACGCTGTAGATACCCCAATGCTGCAAGTAGTAGTTCGTCACGAGCGTTTCAGGATTCCAGAAGCTCGTGTTCGTGTAAACGGTGTCGTGGCACACGAAGAAATCTTCGGTAGTGAGAAGCGCCACCGCGTCGGGGATGGGGAACTCGTCAACGATGATGGTACGGTATTTGATGTCCGCCTTATCGAGTTGGAACACGCTCGCGAGGGTGTTAACGTCGAGCGAAGCTTGCGCGTCGGGCGTAATCATAAGAACCAGCTCGTTAGGCTGCGCGAATACGGGAATGTCTACGGTTCCGCCGTTGTAGAGCGCGCTAGGGAACTTGAGCTTTCCAGCGTATGCGCGAATTGCGGTCAAGAACTCCTTCCCCGTTTCCTCGTCGTTCGGAACAGCCGAAAGATGATGCTTGAAGAAGCCCCATTTGCTTTCGTATTCGGCGATGAGCTGAACCATGATTCGGTATTCGTCGTAGTTGTCCGAATTTATGGGGGTATCCATGATTTGCGCAATGAGGTTGTTCAAGCCGTAATCGTCGGTGAACGCGGTTCGCAGCTCGTCATACGAAATGGAAATCGGGTAGCGGTCGCGTCGGTTCTGCGAATGATACCATGCTTCGGCTTCGGGTCGGTGCAGCTTCAAAAGCGTTTCGATATCGTCTTCGTAGGCGTGCGCCTTGATCCATTTCGGGGCGATTTCCTGAATGGTCGAACCGTAGTTGATTTTCTGCCCCTTGAAGATCGCAAGGGGATTGTCCCAACGCTTGCCGTGAACGTAGGTGAACGCGATTCGGTTAACGAGAATGTCCATGAACTGGTTGAAATAGCGCTGGTTCATTGGCGCGAAAAGCGCCTTCATGGTCTGCGAAATGCTAGACTGCGTTGGGTCGGGGATACGCTGCTGGTAGTCGTTCGTAGCAGCGAGGTAGCTTTTAACAAGAATGGTATGGTTGTCCGTAGCCATGTTCTAACCTCCTTAAAGGGTCAAGTCCAAATCTTCGATTGCGGTGAAGTCTTCGAGCGCTTCCAGTGCTTCGTCGATTGCATCTTCCGCGCCGTCCTCGTCGCGAACCACCGCGCCGATTTCGGCGAAATTGCCGATGCTGTCGCGGATGCTGTCGCAACGTGCCAGAACGTCGGTAACAAGCCCTTCGATGCGGTCAAGGCGGTTAGCCAAGTCCTCGAACTCGTTGTAACGGTGTTCTTCCTCGCTGGTCATTTCCTCGTTGCCCTGCGTGGTTTCCTGCTCTTCGTTCATAGTCTCTTCGTTCATTTCCAACCTCCTTCACGTGGATACGAAAAAGCCCCGAAGGGTGTTTCATTGAAACCCTTCGGGGCAAAGCATAGCATAGAACGTAACTATAGCACAAGTTGAAAGTGGGAGCCAACCCACCGCGCGGACGGCTGAAATCAATCAGGGCTTGAACCATCTATTAACGCGCTACTCACCCGTAAGCCTATAGCGTCCCATGCTTAGGCTATCGTACACCGAAAAGCGCCAACGCGTCAATGAACTTCTCGCGTATCACCGCGCTTTGATAGCGCACGATGCCTAGATAGTAAAGCTCGGTGAAGCCCTTCAAGGCGCGTTCCGCTTTGCGCGCCGCGATGTAGTTTACCTTGTTGTCGCTTGCCGTGAGCGCGAAAACGGGCTTGCCGTTGGTGTTCTTCGGTATCTTGTCGGTAACGTAGTAATAGCCTTCGGTCGCGTCGAGCCAGATTCCGAAATCGTTTCCGTCGTGGACGATGCCGAAAGCGAACTTCGCGCGGTTCGGCTTCTGCGCCACGAAGTCGGACGATTGCCGCACGAACTCGTTACGCGCGGCTATCAGTCCGTCGGGCGTTGCCCCTAGCATCCTTCCCGCTACCGTGTCGGTCATTTTCGCTTGCGCGTATTCGCTGTCTTTCATGTAGTGAAGTAGCATCGTCTTGTTAGCGTGCCATGAGAAGCCTTCTTTCGGCTTCGTGCCTATCTTGTAGGTGACGAAGTACGGGTTCAGTATGTCGAGCGCGTTTCCCAATAGGTAAAGATGCGGCTTCACTCCGTCCACGTCCGCACGCTCGCGGCTCGCGGTGTCTACGATATTCGCAAGCGTTACGAACTCGTTCGGTAGATAGTGGTGGTATCGGTCGTTCTTGTCCAGAACCGCTTCATCGAATATAAGGCGCTTAACCCTGTCGAACGTGCGCTTCTTTATCTGCTGCGCTTGCGAAAGTGCAACAAAGTAACCGATGATTTCCCATTTGGGTTTGCTACCCAAACCCTCTTCACACGCACGGGCGATATACGCGTGTTTTGTATCTGTCTTAAATACGTATCCTTCAAACTCGTTATTAGTGCCAATTCTTGAGAAGTAATCACTTGAAACACCCTGCAATTCTGATTTGTAACGAACGATTTCAACGAACGCGCTTTTGTCTTTCAGAAAGTCGCGCACGCACTGACAGCGCAAACCGTAGGTCTTGCCGACACCGCGCGCGCCTATCACCATCGTAACGTCAGCGTCATACGAAAGCGCCTTGTTCCAATCGTAGAATCTCGGTTCTTCCTTGCTAGGCATACTGATATCCTTTCACGCTGAACAACGGTCGTTCATCGTCCGCAAGCGTCTTCACTATCTGCATAGCCTTGGAACCTACGTCGTAGGGCGTGCAGTTCATGACGATATAACGGCGCTTCCAAAGCGTCGTTTCCTTGTCGAGAACGTAGCATACAAGGCTATAGCCAGCTGGTTGTGTCATAGATAACCCCTTCCGCGTTCTTCAATACCGCGTGGCCGTCTTTCACCTCAACGAACCGTTCCGTATCGTCAACGTCTAACCCGTGTTCGCGGAGGTATTTCACGCTGTCGGCGTTCGTTCTTTTCGTCGTATCGCCCAAATACCGCCCAGCATCGTAGAGCGCCACCGCTTCGTATGCGTCTACTTCGAAGGTCCGCCCCATGTAGTCGGTTACTTTCGCGTGGAACTTCTCGCTTGCAAGCGGTCTGCGATGCTCTAGGGCGTGGCATACGTCATGCGTCACGAAAACATTATACCCGAGCGATTGCGGCAACGCTTCGTATGCGGGAACGCCAGCATCCAGCAGCTGCGCTATGAACGTCTCTATATGGTAGCTTTTGAGCGGTCGGGAAAGACCCGCGCAAGTCACGTGAACCTTGCCGTCTTGCGAAACAGACACGCGCGCCTTGTTCCATGCTTCCATGTGGTACTTCCAGCGCTTAGAGTTCCCGCAATCCTCGATGTCGAAAAGCCCGATGCCTTCCAACGTCGAAGCCTGTTCGGGGAAGTAGGCACGCACCCTTCGCATCGTCGCGTCTATCGCCTTGGTGACAGCATCGTGAAGCGGTTTGAGCGCGTCCAATAGCTGCACGTCCGTAACGTCTTCGTCGCATCGTATTTTAAGGCTGTCCGTGTCCCCACCTGTTACGGTTATCCTGTTCCCGAACCTCTCATAAAGAAGAATCATAGCGATAGCGAGGTGCATGCGCGATCCGCCCACGATGCGCAATCCGTAGTTGTAGAAAACCTTGCATTTCCTCGGCTGCGACGCTTCCCAGCTTTCGGCTGTAACCGCCGTTTCTTTATCAACGTATAATTCGCCCGAAGAAACCGCGTAATCTGGTTTGTAAACGTCTTGCGCCATAGTGCCGTAGATTCCATTGAACATGCCCTTCACGGTCGAGTTGTAATAGCTTTCGAAGAACCCTTCATCGAGCGAACCCGTTTCAAGCCCGAACCTGATACCGTCGGGGATGGTCGCGGGAATGTCGAGCGGGTATTTCTCGCCTTTGTGGTAGTTTCGGTTTATTACCTTCGCGTCGTTCTTCATCTCGAAAAGAACGTTGCTTTGAAGAGTGACGTAGTCGGGCGGTGCAATCCATTTAACCGTTCCTTCGCCTAGCACGCATTCGTACCCGTCCCAGTCGTACACCTGCGCAATAGTCCATAACTCCAGCTCGCTTACATGGATGGTGCAGTAATCCGCGCTGTACAGTTTTCCGAAAGCGAACACGGGGTTCACCGCGCTGTCATGCCAGCCAGCTACGCGCGTTTGCTCTTCCGCGAACCGTGCCCGCTCGTCAAGCCCGTATTCAGCCCCCGCGCCCTGCTTGATGCGGAACTTACCCGAAGGAATGAGGGCTATTTGCCAAGCGTCGAACGCGCTGTTCTTCTTCAACCGTATGTTCTTGAACCTGATGCGCATATGGAAGGCGCAATCGAAAGGCTTTTCATAGCGTGACAGAACCGTTTTCAAATCGGTGTTCACTACCTGTTTGAAATAGTAATCCAAAACTCGAGGGTAATCCTTCGTGAAATGCACGGGAACCATGCGCCCGTTTATGAAAGCGTGGTGCATGCTGGTAACGTCAAGGCTCGCTACGTTGCTAACGACGCGAGAAGCCGCAACCCCAGCCGTGAACGTGAACCCTCCACGGAAACAAGCCTTGCGCAAAGCGTATTGCGAGAACGTGCGCGGTAGCTGCTTCTTGCATAGCTTCATGAACGCGAACGATAGCGTCATGCGCTTGCCGTTTCGCTTCGTTATCTTCTGGTTGCCTATCTGGTTCGCTGCCATCTGCCTTACTATAGATGTCTTCGTCAAGATTCGGAAACCCAAATCGCTTTGCTTCATCCACTCGTTCGCTTGCAACAGATAACGAAGGTATGCAGGTATAACCTGAACGTCTCGGGTGGCATAGTAAACCTCGTTAACCGTCAAGGGCGTTTCGGGCGTGCGGATTAGCGAGTAATCCCAATCGCCCGTTGCCTTCTCTAGCCCGCACGTCTCGCCCATAGCCGCGAGCCCTCTCATTTCTAGGTGATACGTGTCCCAGAAGCGAAGAACCGTCTCGCCTTCCTTCTCCAAGTCGAGCGTGTAAACGTTCGTGCTGCTCTGCGCGTTAGCCTTCATGTCGTATCTTTTGTTCAGCTCGTACATTAGCGTTTGCATGTCGAACATGAGGTTGTAGGCGCACACTATGGGTATAAGCCCCTTTTCCTCGCCCCATGAAACGAGCAAGTCTATATAGTCGTGCATTTCGTAATCGTGACGAAAGAACTTGACGTTGTCGTCGCGTCCCTGTACGTACTTAGCCAAATCAACGCCGCGCAAGTCGTTCACCATATAGCACGACGCGAAAGCGCGGGTTTCCGCGCCTTCGCCTACGTTCGTGGTTTCGGTGTCGTATGAGGCTGCGATTGTGTAGTGCTTGCGCGGTTTGCTTTCAGGCACGCTAAACCGCCAAAGGAGCCGTTGTTTTAATGTAGTCAGGGCTTCCGAAATCTTCGCCCGTGTCCGTAGTATCGTTGTAGAAAGCCTCGTTTTCATCTGTAACCCCTATCGGTTGGCCGTTCGCGTTCGCTTGCGCCAATGCGTTCTGCGCCTGTTCGGTTTCCATCACCGCGTTGAATGCGTCTTCGAGCGATTCCGTGCCGTAATGCGCCCGTATAAACTCGTTTCGCATTTCGGGGGGCTTGCCCTGCCAAATGTTCTGCGTGAGCCTGTAGAACACTTTCGCTTCTGCCTTGCTGATGCTTGAAAAGCCGTCTTTCATGGTCGCGTTGTTCAAGTTGCGTTCGAATATCTTGTTCTGCCTGTACGTCGCGCCTTGCGTTCTGTCGCTTTGAATCATGCTAGCCGTCGAACGAAGATTCGAAACCGTGGTTGAAATGTCCTTGCTGTACTTCCTCGTGCTTCGATTCGCGTATGATTTTGAGATAGCCGTTTCGAGCTGTTGCGCGAGCGAGGAAACGGCGCGTTTCTGCCCTTCGGTCTTGAACGCTCCTTGTGCTGCTTGCCGTTCGAGCTTTGCCAATGCGCGGGCTGCACGTCTTCTAGCGTTGTATACCTCGTCGCTCTTGCGCTTCGCTCTTGCCATGTAATCACCTCCGAATCAGATAATAAAGAACCCGCGCAAGCTAAGTTGCAAACGCGGGTTCAAGATGGATGCTATGAAGATCTAGGAATTCACGGGTACGATGTTCTTAAGCGTGTTTCCGTTTGCCAGTTTCTTCTCGATGCAACAAAGGTTGAGGTAGCCAAGTTCGGTTGACTTGCCGAAATCGCCCCACAATGCCGCAATCATACGAACTGAACGAGCCACGCCGTCAGATTGCGAGAAATAAGCCATGCCGTCAACGGTGACAAGATAAGTGTTGATGCAAGGAGTATCTTCACTACGGCTGTCGCGAGCCTTGCGAATACCCGGCTCGGTGATGCAGTCGCACACCTGCAAGACTTCGTCCACGTGGTCGTTGAGCGGTTCGGCTCCGTTGAGCGCTGCGAGCACTGAAAACTTGCCTTCGTCGGTCGTGAGGTCGAACGTGTTTATGAAGCCTTCGGGAATCTCGAAGCTGGGGTTCTTCGCGAGTTCGGTTGCCGTGGTGGAAACGATAGCGGTTTCGGTGTTGTGCTGGTCAGTCATGTTAGTACCTTTCTGCGTGCTTGATGAACGTTTCGATGTCCTGTTTGTAATAGTTCTTCTCTTGCTCTACTCGATTGATTGTAACGGTCTTGTCCTGCGTGCGCTTGCGAATTTGCCTTGTGGCTCGTTCTGGTGTGTAGCACCCTCGCAAATCTTCGCTGTAGTCCTCGAACTCTCCCGTATCGGGATTAACGCACTGCCCGTAACAATGGCTTGTTACAATGCTCCTGCCAATGCTTGCCCTGTTTTCCATGTTCACCCCTTTCTAGGTGCTTCGCGGTTGAACCGTCTATTACAGTGTAGCAGTCTAGCGAACCTCGCGCAAGTATCATTTTTAACGTCACGGCTACGGCTCAACCAACCAGCCCAGCCAAGCACAAGCGCGCTGCGGTTGTCAAGGTTTTTGTTTGAGGGGGCATAGAAAATACACGGATTGGAC
>OJQW01000544.1_pt1 | contig 15779 bp, 11 predicted proteins | sample 1599041 | NCBI WGS metagenome assembly OJQW01 (sample SAMN03922518, study PRJEB24848) | human gut metagenome | isolation source: stool sample | host: Homo sapiens | place: Germany | collected 2010-02
TATGCGGAGAATACCCTTTACATTCGTCGGGGAACGGCTGATTATTTATCCTGAAAGCGGAATACAAGAGGTACTGAACATGAGTTTAAGACCGGTAAAAGTTTTTTAGCACAGATTTCTGGTAGTAATAGTAAAAGGCGGCGGCATAAGAAATGCCGCCGCCTTTTGCTGTTTTTAATGTCCAATAATTATCCAGATTGGAAATAACAAAATTGTATTTCAAGGATTTTTTCACTTGCAGAAAAAACTTTGTTTTGCAGAAATGAGCGCCAAACAACCGGTAAAGACATATGGGAAACTCGTTCGTTGAATTCATCCTAATTGTTTTATGTCAACTGCTTATTTGAAGGTATAGAATAATACCGCCCAATCACCCGAGGAAACCTGTTCGAACAACTTTTCGAGTTTTCCGGTAGGCGCAATTTCCTGTGCAGCCATACCGGCACGTAACGCCTCTATCTCCCGATACCGGCACAATACGGCCAGACGTTCGCCGGAACATCCTATGAAATCGAGAGGAGGGAAGATGTCGGGATGGTAAACGATCCGGTCCTGAAAGTAGATGCCCTGCGACGTCCGCTTGTCGAACAACATACGATTGGGACCGCACCCGATCCAGAGGTGGGTGGACGTTTCGAATATGCCCGTTTTGGAATAGTATCCACGTTCCTCCAATTCCTGCTTGAGCATCGTGCAGTCGGCACCGGCCGGAAAGTCGAATTCCGGGGGCAGCGAGGCCCCCGTTCGGGTTATGTAGGCCGGAGTTATCCGTCCTTCGGCATAGGCGTAAAGCGTATCGCAGAACGGCTGGATGAAAAGCGTTCGCCCGGCATAGGTCGAGATGGCGTGCTGGGAGAAATTGATCACGCCGGAATAGCCGCTGGTGGTGCGGGAACCCGAAAGCCGAACGGAGTTGCGCAGAATGGAGTCGGCTTTGAAAAACGCAGTACGCCGTTTAGGCGTGATTCCGAAATAGCCTAATATGCCGTCGTCGTCCACAATGGCGTCGGCGATAAATTCAACGTCGAGGTAACGTTCGTACCGGGATACCGAATCCCCGTCGTAACGATAGATGCGAAGGGCCTTGTCCGCAAGGTCGGGCAAATAGACCCGCTGTCGGGACTTGTCGACCCACACGTTGTTTATGAAACCGTAATCGCGGTTCTGCCGGGCGATTCGGTTGAGAAGCCGCCCTTCGGCGTCATAGCGGTAAAGGTCGGAACGTATTCCTTCGACGTTCACGACGAAAATGTCGTCGTCTGCGAATCGGATACGTGCAATGTCGGTCAGACGACAGCTGTCATTCTGTTCCAGCAGGATGAAATCCCATTTCAGAACTTGGGCCGACAAATCGAAATCCGTTCCGGTATGGTCCGTCATATTGCGTTCGTCGAGTATGATGGCCGTACTTTCAGTCGTTTGTTTGGGGGTGCAGGCCACCGACAGAAGAATGAAACAGGTTGCGAAGATTTGTTTTTTCATGAATGCTTGGTTAAACGGGTATTCGGTTGGATATTTTGAGACAGAGATTGGCATACAGACGGCGAGTCAAAGAATCGGAATGCTGTTTCGCAGCAAGGTCCAGCGCCGTATACAGCATGCACAGTTCGGAATAGAGCGTGGCGCAGAACTCGTCGTCGCAGGATGCGGCATTCCGGTCGACGGCCTCTTCCAGCAGAAGATCGACCCAGCAGGACTGCATGTTCATCGCGAATCCGGAAACCGGCCGGTCGCCGAACCTGCCGAAGAGCGTTTCGCGGAGGGAAGCGTATAACGCTCCGAGCAGGTTGTCGTAGCCGCGCCCCTTTTTCGCCGCCGGGAGAAGCGATCCGGCGAGGCGCCGGGCCTTTTGCGGATCGGATATCCGCTTCAGCACGCGCTGTCCGCAAACCTGCCGTCCTTCCTCATCGGAGGCGTCGTCGGGAAATACGCTCCCGCCGGCGGCAAATAGATGGCGGGCCAGGAAATTCACGGTCTCGTGAATCTCGCTGATATTTCCGGCTCCGAACGCCAGATCGGCCGCCTCGTCAAGATACGCTTCGTACAATCGCTTTCGGGCCTGCTGCAAGCGGCTCAGCCGATCTTCCGCATCGGAGACGGACATCTTGAGCATATGGGCCTCCGCGGCTGCATAAGCCTCCCCGAGATTCTCCATGGCCCGATCCAATTCCGCCAGCCGTTTGAGGATCGGCACCGGTCGGAAGGAGGGACATGAAACACGCTTTCTTTCGGGACCGTAGCCGCGCACGATGGCCGCAATCAGGGGCTCATCCACAGCAAATCGGTCGCCGTCGGGAAGTTTCAGTCCCAGGGCCCGTCCGATTTCGCGTGCCAGCACTCCCTGAAACAGTTTCTCCGCCACTTGGCGGTCTTCGAAATCGTTCAGTATCCGGCGGTCGTCCAGCCCGTATTGCAGCAGGTAGCGTTCGCGTAAACCTTCGAGCGGATTGCGGCCGATCCGTATCCGGCAGGAGAGGATCTCGCCCGTCAGCGGGTCCACCGTCCTGTCGCAGGTAAGGGGCGATTCGCTTTCGTCCCATGCGATCAGCGCGCGACAGCGGGCTGTTCCGGGTTCGTCAAGACATACGACTTGCAGGGCTTCGCGGAATCCGGCTCGTTCGAAAGCCCGATTCCATTCCGTAACGGCCGAGACAATCGAAGGAACCCATTGCCGAGGACAGGAGGGATCGATATGGAATACGATCGGTTCGGCAGGCTGCGCCGTATCGCCCTTGCCCGGTCGGGGTTCGAGACGCCAGCGGACAAGCACCGAATCACGGGCCGCTTCATACGAGGTGCTTTCGTAAAGCGTGTATCCGACCGTTTCGAATCCGGATTCCCCGCAGGCCCGGCGTCCCTGCATCCGGTCTGCGGGCAGCAGACGGAGCATACAGCTGATGCTTGTTTCTGTTTGTCCGGATGTGCCTTTCACGCCGGGAGCATCGCTGCGGAAAAAACCGGAGACGTTTTGCCGGAAAGTGAACAGCACCCCGTCGTCTGTCGGAAAGACTGTCATCGATTCGAGTCCCGTGTCCGAGAGGCGAAGCCCTGTCGATGAAATGTCGAACCAACCGTCATGGCCGGACAATGCATCTGTGATATCGATGACAGCCGATCCTGTACGGGGATTGACGGCCTTCACCGTGAAAACCTCGTCCACAGGGCCGGAGTTGCTGGCATCCAGTATCGGTTTCAGCGGATCCGTCTCTTCAGCGGTCCGTTCGTAGCAACGGCTGTGCAGCAGGTATATCTGCGTTTTTTCTTCACGGCCGAACCGGAATACGCCGAGTGCCGGAAGGGAACATCCGGCTATTCCGTGGGCGCGGTCGATTTGGGCCGTCAGCGTCAGACGGCGGTTCAGGAGCGAATCTGCAATTTCGAGGTAAATGCGGCCGTCGACCCTGCAAACGGGGAATATGCCGGGCCACCGGTCGGCATCGGCGGCCGCGAAACGTTCGTATCCGCCGGTGGGATTCGATGCCGTGGTGAATCCGGGGCCTATGCTTCCCAATACGAGCGACAAGTATAATCCGATTTTATTCATTTTGGGGGTCGTTTGCCTTTGCCATATGATTGTCGATGCCTTTTACGACGCTGCGCAGGTATGCCTCGTTCTGCGCTGTCGAAAGTCCCTTGACGGCTTGTCGCCGTATCGCCTCCAATTCGGCGGCTGCCCACAGCGCGACACGGCATTCGCGGGGAACAGCGTCGCGAGCCAGCTCTTTGAGTCTGGCGATGTAGAGCCGTTGCAGCATCCGCCGGGCCGGAGAGACCGGCTCGCCCGCCGGCCACTCCCGGAAAAGCATCGTGCGGATATCGGCGAGGAACTCTTCCTGAGGATAGTCGTCCGCGACGGGCAGCTGCAACTTGGCGAGCAGTTCGTATAGCGTTTGCAGAAAAAGCGTTTCCATATTCAGCCGTTCGTCGATGCCGTAGCGGCGGAACAGTTCGTCGCGAAAGAGCCATTCGGGCGGCGTGAAAACGTATGCATCCAGGAAATCCATCGCCTGCCGTTGCCGCTGTTTCGAAAGCGGCATCCGAAGGTTTCTGCCCGTCTGCGGGTCTGTGCGCAAGGTCGTGCCGCGGATGTTGCAAACGACCTGATCGGCATATTGCAGATAACGTATCAGCATCTCCCGGTATCGGCTGCGCAACACGGGATACGCCTCCTCGTCGGTCCGTTCCCAGAGCGGGAGCTTCATCAGACGCCGCATATTGGCTATGGCCAGCGCATTGACCTCCATCTGGTTGTTTCCCAGATCCTCGCTCTGGCTCAGAACGTCGAGCCGTTCCTTTCCGTCGTAACGACAGAGCGAATCGTTCCGCAAACGCGTGTCGACCCATCGTCTCAGGCTGTCGCGCTCCGCCGCGGGATTCGTCCCGGGCAGAAACCGATAGCCCCACGTTACGGCAAAGCGGTCGTAAGGGCCGATGCGGGGTATCAGATCGCCGGGGTCGATGCCGTCTTCGGGCTGTGCGGCGCTGTTGAAGCGCATGTAGTCCATGATCGAGGTTCCGTGCCCATGACTGCGGACAAAACCGGCATCGCGCAACTGCCTGGTGCCGAAAACGCTGCTGCCCCGGAAATTATGCCGCAATCCGAGCGTATGCCCCACTTCGTGCGAAACCACGTAACAGACCAACTCGCCCATCAGCGTATCGGGCAGGAGCAGATCGGCAGCCCGGGAATCGACGGCGCCCGCCTGGCAGAAATAGAGCCGTTGCAACAGGTCGCGCACCGAACTGGAGATGCCGATATGGCTGCTCAGAATCTCGCCTGTCCGCGGATCGGCGACCGTGGCTCCATAGGCGTTGCCGACAGGCGTCGCTTTGTATGATATGCACGAATAGCGGGCGTTGTCCTCCGAAAATTCGGGATTTTCGGTTTCCGAAGGTGCCGGCCGGGCCTGAATGGCACGAAGGAATCCGGCCTCCTCGAATGCGGGCTGCCACTGTTCCACAGCCCGACGGACATAGGGCACGAGCCATTGCGGCATCCGGGGGTCGATATAATAGACGATGGGTTGCGCCGGTTCCACCTTTTCGCCGCGCAGGTAGGCCGCCGTATCCTCGGGTCGCGGCTCCAGGCGCCAGCGGGTGACGTATCGCCGGGGATCGGAAAGCGGCTCCGCGCCGGCGGCTCCGACGGTAAAGTAGCCCACACGGGGGTCCTCTTCGCGACCGCGCATCGGAAGACGGTCGAGCAGCCGTAACGAAACGCCGTATTCCCAGCGCGTAGGTTCCGGACCGACACCGGGATCGGGAATGAAATTCTCCGACATGTAACCCTTAACGAAACGCACGACCACGCTGTTCGGAAAAGTCCGGATCTCTTTCAGCGCAGAACCTTCGGGCAGATACTTGCCGATACCCAGTTCCATGCTGAAACCGTCGAGCCCGAAAAACGAACGCTCGTCGTTCAACAGCTCGTCGATAGCGATCCAGCCGCCGCCTTCGGCCGTCGCTGCGACGTCGAACGAAGCCGCGACGACTCTTTCGCGCTGGCCCGGAAGCGTGATGAGCAACCGACCCTCGCTTTTCTCGAAATGCAGCAGACGTGCGTCGAGACGGTCCCCGGCATAGCCGTAACGCTGGTCCGGATAACGTTTCTTGCGTGCGGAACCTTTCAGCAGCGTCATAGTGACGAGCAGGTCGCGTCCGTCGAGGCTGTCGGCAACAAACCAGAAATGGCGGTTCCCGACTTGTCCGAGACTTAGCAGACCGGCGGTGAATCGCACCGTTTCGTCCGGAAAAAGGGCCTGCAAGGCTGCGACAGGCTCTCGCTCCGCAGCCTTCTCACGCGCATGACACTTTCCGGCATCCGTCAGGACGGGCACCAGCGCCAGCATCAGAAATAACAGCCCGGCCTTCATGTCAGAACTGCGGATGGAACGAATAGGCGAAATCGACGATCTTGCCGAATCCGTCGTATGTGTGCACGACCTCCCGGCCATTCTCCCGGGAGAGTTCGCCGCTGGTTCTCAGTTTCATCTCGACGACGGACCCCGTGCCGTCGGCATGTTCCACGGCAAGTCCGAGCCAGTAGGGCTGATTGCCGATGCGCGTCGTCATCGTCTCCAGATCATAAGCCATCGAGGCGTAGCGTTCGTGTCGGAAATTCATCTTCACGATGCGGCTCGTCGCATCGGGCAGTTCGTAGATCAGGGTCTCCAACGGTATCGTGCTGTTCAGGTCGACACGGTAAACGCGGTTTCCTGATCCATAGAAGAAAACATTGTTGTAGAAACACGACGTGGCGAAACTCCACTCTTCGGCCCGATGTCCGGCCGAAGGCGTGAAGGTGGTGACCGCCGGACAACGCGGACTGCTCCCATAGTAGAGTCCGTCATCGCTGAACGTGTAGAGAGTCCATTGGGGCGATCCCGGCGAACAGGCGATGGCCAGTCCCTGCATGTCCGAAGCGCCGATCCCCATATAGGAATGCGTTCCCATGAAAAGCACCTCCCGGTCACCGAGACGGTCGGGATCGAATGCGTTGGGGAAATCGGGCAGCTCTCCCACGCTTTTCAGGCGTGCACGGTTGTAAGAGCCGTCCACGTCGTAGTATTGCAGCTCTCCGTTGCGGACCAGTTCGCCATAGAGCGTCGAGGGATTCTCGAAACGGTTGTACCACAGGAAGCGGCCGCCGGCACGGTCGTAGACGATGGTTTGCTCGTTGACGAAACTCATGGCCTGGGTCAGATAATGCGCCGAACCGAGCGTCTCGTCCAGTTTGACGGGATAATAGACCGAGTATTCGAATTCGCTGGCGTACCACATGCGGCCGCCGTTGATGATTATTTCGCCCTTGTCCGATTTCACGAATTCCGGATCGATCGTTTCGCCTTCCCGGAGTCCCAGCAATAGCTCACGGTAACCGTACACCTCATCCATAGTCCTCGAATCGAACATACCTCCGCCTTCGCTTGTCAGCAGGTAAATGACCGAAAGAGCCCGGTCGAACAGACCGTGCCGGAGGTCCGGATTGACCCGGATCGCCCGTGGCGTGCCCTCGATCTGCGCTCCGTCGCCCTTGAGATACGCGTAGATGTCCCGATGTATCGCGGCGGTCTCTCCCGATCCGTCTACTGCGCCGACGACCGTACGTCCGTCGGCATCCTGCAACACGAACCAGGCGTTTTCCAGGGGGTTGACCATTCGGAGCGAGATTTCAGCATAGGTAGTAACTCCGGTTTCGGAGTCTTTGGCGGCAAAACGGTAATAAAGGTTGTCGGTGGAGCGGCTCGGAACGCTGACTTTCAGAATCTTTTCGTCGCCGCAGACTTTCCAGACGAAAGAGTCCGTTCCTTCGCGTTTGCGCCATTCGTAGACGAGCCCTTCCTCGCCGTCGCGCATCGACTGCGTGATTTCGGGGGAGAGCGTCACGGTGACAGAGCCTTCATGAGGAACCGTCACGTCCATTGTTTTTTGCAGCGAGATCGTTACTTCGTTGATCTCATGATAATCGTAGTCGCCCTTGTCCTCATAGCAGGATACGGCCGTCAGACCCGCCAGCAGAATCATTTCGCAGATATGCCGTGTTTTCATGGTGGAATCAGGTTTAAGGGAAAACAATTTCATTGCCGTCGTCGTCCAGAATCGGAGGGTTGTCCTGCCGGTAAAGCCGATAGGCTTCCCGAACCAGCTGCCGGTTGGTGGTAGTCTGGGGAATCGAGGCGTAAATGCCGCCGAACGTGTCCAGCATGAAAAGGTACTTTCCATTGCTGTACGTTCCGAAATAGTTGTTCCATCCGCTCGGCTGGAGTTTGAATTCAACCCGGATCAGGACCTGCTGTCCTTCCTGCTTCCCGAGATCAAACCCGTGTTCGGGGTTGTCGGTGTCGAATTCCAGCAGGACCGAATAGTTGCCTTCCGGTTCGGGGCGTGCGGTTCGGTATTTCAGGTACAGGGCGTAAATTCCCGCTTCGAAGAGGATTTTTTCGGGCATGTCGATTTCGGATGCTTGTTCTCCGTTCAGCCGGAAACAACAGGTTCGGGGCTCGGTCAATGCGTTACCCATCAGTTCGATCCGTACCGAATCGGGTTTGGAGGTAAGCCCGTTGAGGTAGTCCAGGTCCGAAAAATAGACGAAACGTTCGATCTGCGCCCCTTGTGAGGATTCGTTGCGGAAACTGACGCGGGGTGTTTGATCGTAGGGTTCTATCTCATTTTGCCGGCAGCCGGCTGCAAGGAGCAGCCAAAGTCCGATCAGAAGGTGTTTTTTCATTGTGTTCAGTTGTTGTTACCGAATATGTATTCGTCATCGGGAAGCCGCGGTGTGTAGTTCTCGGCCGCCATGCCGGCGGAGAGCGGACAATGGAAGAAAGTACGGTAGAAATGGCGCTTGTAGAAATAGAACAGCTGCCCTTCACCGTAGAATTCCTTCCGATATTCTTTCATCAGTTCATTGATGCGTACACTTTTGGATGAATCGTACCCGGGGCGGACGTCGGGCGCATCGTATGCGTTGGTGGCCTGGATGTCGAGACTTTCAGGAATCGACCGGGCGTGACGCACCGTATTGATCAGATCGGCGCTTTCCCCGGCGTCAGTCGTACACTCTGCCGCGATGTAATACATTTCCGACAACCGGATCAGCGGCATGATCTCCGCACCGTCGTATTTGCCCAGATAGCCGCTCTGGTCGAATTTTCGCAATACGAACTTGCCTTCGGAACTTTGGAAATAGTAGCTGTTCTGCCGGAAATCGGTCGAGTAGCCGGCATTTTTCTCATAAAGTTCATCGAGGGTGTCCTGCCGGACATAGAGCCTGTCGGAGCCGGACATTCCGAAATCGCCCTCCATCAGTTTTTCCATTTCATAGATATGCAGCGAGAAGATGTGTTCCGAAAAAAGGATGCGGTTGTCGGTGTTGGACTCCGCCAGTTCGAAATGCGGCGAATCGATCACCTCTCTGGCATAGTCATAGGCCAGTTTTCGGCTTGCGGGATCGCCTTTGTACAAATAGGCCCTCGCCAGCATCGCGCGTACAGCCCAGACATTCATGCGCAGCTGACGCAGGACGAGAAAGGGGTCCCGGTTTTCGTTGTATTCGTCAGCGCCGAACTGTTCGTTGTCGGTGCCGTCGAGCAGTTTTTCGGCCGCCAGCAAATCTTCGATCACCAGGTCTGCGACCTGGTCGGCCGGGAGACGGGGCGTCGCGTACTTGTCCATTTTGGTCCGGTAGCAGATCGACACGGCTCCGGGATTCTCGGAATAGATCGGCCCGAACAGCCGGAGCAGGTCGAAATGGATGAAAGCACGCAGTCCGAGCGCTTCGCCCTTCATGATGTCGTGATAATCCGGGGTCCGGATGACGTCGCTGTTGGCATCGACGAAATGGAGGAAATTGTTGATATTGGCGATCAGGGTGTAGCCTTTGGACCAGACAGCATCTTTGAGAAGTTTGTAGTCGTTTTCGTAATTGTAGAGGTTGGAGGCCACGACCGAATTGTCGTAACGGCGTGCCAAGATGTCGAGAAACCCGTAGGTCAGGCTGCGGCCGTAAAGTTCCTGGTCTCCCATATAGATGTAAAATCCGGTCAGCACGTCCTTGAAGCCGTATTCCGAATTGAACATCTCCTTTTCCTGAACCGACGTTTTGGGCAGTACGTCGAGCCACTCGGCACAGGAACCCAGCGAGAGCGCGGACAGCAGTATTGCAATATATCTTGTCATATGCGGAATCTGTTTAGAAAGCTATGTTTACGGATAATGAGACCTGGCGGGCGAAAGGATAGTCCAGACCGCGTTCCTGCTTGACCGTCGAGAGGTAGAACAGATCGGCCGTTCCCAGATTGAAGGTCATGGAGCTGATCGGCGCTTTTTTCAGAAATTTCGTGTTGGTGACATCCATACGGTATGTCAGTGTCAGCGAACTGAAACGCAGCACGTTCTCGTCCATCACGAACCGGGACGACGCTTTGGTTTCGGAGCCGTCTTTGGCGTTGGTCAGCGCCTTGTAGTTCGCGCGGTCGCCCGGAGCCTTCCAGCGGGATTCGAGAACACGGCGGTCCGCATTGAACAGCAGGTTGGCATTTTCGACCTTCTGGATCAGCGTCGCATTGTACGCCTGACCGCCGAATCGGTAATTGAAACTCATCGTGAGGCCCCAACCGCGGTAGGTGAACATGCTGTTGATGTTTCCCTCCATGAACGGCTCCGTGTTACCGTAGGGAATCAGGTCGTCGGCGCTCCACACTCCGGTAAGTTCTCCCGTAGTGCGTTTTACGAAGACCTCCTGTCCGTTGGCCGGGTCTATCCCCAGCGAGCGGACGACCCAGATGCGGTTGAGCGACTGGCCTTCCTCGTAACGCGGCAGCGGGACATCGGTCAGCTGGCCGGCATTCTGTTCGTTCATGTGACGCAGGGCCTGCGAGATCTTCACCAGCTTGTCCGTGTTGTGCGAACCGTTCAGGCTGACGACCCATTGGGCGGCGCGGGCTTCGTTGCGGTAGGGGATGAACGAAAGCATCATCTCCCACCCCTGGTTCCGGATGGTGCCGAGATTTTCGGAGATGGTGGCAAAGCCGACCGACGGAGCCAGCGAAATGTCGGTCAGAGCGTTCTTGGTCGTCTTGCGGAAATACTCGACGCGGGTCGTAATGCGTCCCTTCAGGAAACCCGCTTCAAGCGCGAAATTGGTCTGTGCGGTCTGCTGCCATTTCAGATCGGGATTCCCCAGCCCCACGAGTCCGGCACCCGTGGCATCGGAGGCCAGATAGGGTTTCAGCAGCAAACCGTAGGTATAGAGCTGTTGAGCCTGGTAGGGAGCGAAACCCTGCGTACCCGTCGTTCCGTAAGAGGCACGCAGGATGAGGTCGCTTAGGAATTCGGCCCGTTGCATGAATTTCTCCTCGCGGATATTCCATTTGACGCCGGCAGACCAGAAGGGGGCGAAACGGTTGTCGCTGCCGAATTGCGAAGAACCGTCGGCTCGGATGTTGAAATCGATCGAATATCGGTTGTCGTAGGAGTAATTGAAACTGCCCACCCAGCCGACGGCCCGGTTGGTGCTTTCGCTGCCGGACATCTTTTCGTCGTACTTTTTACCGAAGAGCACGTTGTCCATCTTGTCGTTGGGGAATCCGGTGACCAACGCGCCGTAGCTACTATATTGCGACTCCTCGACGGTCATGCGGGCGTTGAGGCTCACTAGGTGCCGACCCCGGAAGACATTGTTATATGAAGCTGTCAGATCGACTTTGTAGGTGAATCCCTTCGACTGGGTCTGTTGGAAATCGCCGCGGCGTTCCGGATCGGAGATACCGTCGAAAGCCGTATGCTGGGCCGGCCGGAAAACTTGGCTCTCGCCGTTGTTTTTCTGAATTGAGAGATCGCCTACGAGGCGCAGGGCATCGACAGGGCGGTATTCCAGCTGGAAGAGGTTGCGGATCGAAAAATCGGTCGTGCGGTCGAGCGTGTGGAACGTGGCGTTGTAGAGTGGGTTGTATACGCTTTCGAACACGCCCGAATAGGAGGTGATGGGCGGCGTGATTTTTTTGAGAATTTCGCCGTTCTCACCCGTACTGCGCCAATAAGGGTTCAGTTCCGTATATTCGCGGAACGATCCGTAGGGGGATTCGTTGCCCGTGGCGTTGTCGACGGTTACGCTGTTTTTTAGCTGAAACCGGTTGATCCGGTAGATCAGGTCGAGCGTTGCCGTTTGCGTATGGCGGTTCGATCCTTTCATCACACCGGCCGTATTGTTCATGCCGGCGTAGAGTTTGTAGCGCAGGGCGCGGTCGCCGCCTTCGAGTGTGACGGCATGACGGTGCGATACGCCCGTGCGTAACGGCTGGGAGAGCCAATAGGTGTTCACCCCGCGTTTCACCTCTGCCAGATAATGGTTGTATATCTGCAATGCCTCGATATCTTTTTCTTCGTCGTAATAACCGGCCAGCCGTTCGACTTCCAGCTTTTCGGCGGCATTAAGCAGATTGTAGTCCGACAGGTCGGGCATATCGACCCGAATTTCACCGGCATAGGTTACGCGCATTTTGCCCGGTTCCGGAGCTTTGGTTTCGATGACGATCACGCCGTTCGCGGCCTTCGAACCGTAGATGGCTGTCGCGGCGGCATCCTTGAGGATGGTGATCGACGCCACACGGTCGGGGTCGAGGTCGTTCATCGTCTGCAAGGTGATCTCGAATCCGTCCAGAATCAGCAGCGGCTGATTGGGATAGGTGGCATAGTCGCCCTTGAGCATGACGGCGTCCGTCGAGGTCGTTGCGGAGCCCGTGGGCAGCGTGGCCTGTCCGCGCATCCGCAGGTCCGGGAGCCGGTTGGGATTGGAACCCATTTCGAGATTTTCGGCGATTCGGAATCCGGGATCGATGGCCGAAAGCGTCCGGGCGATGTCGGTCTTGCTGAATTTTTTCAGGTCCTCGCCCTTGATCGTCGTCGCCGAACCGGTGTACCCCTCTTTTTTGCGCTGGAACATGCCGGTCACGACCACCTCCTGAACTTCGTTGGTATCCTCTTCGAGTACGACCTTCACGAATTTTTGCCCTGTATAGGCGATCTCGCGGGATTTCATGCCGATAAACGAAAAGGCGAGCGTGATATGCTGCGAGGGAGGGCATTCGATGTAAAATTCACCGTTAGGTCCCGAGGCTGTTCCGAGTTGTGTGCCTTTCACGATGACGGTTACTCCGGGCAGCGGATGTCCTTCTTTGTCTTGTACGGCGCCTTCGATCGTGATTTTTTCCGCTTTGGGTGGAGTCGGGAGCTTCGGGTCACGGCGGATGACGATAGTCTTTCCTGAAATCTCGAAAATAAGCCTTGTGCCGTGCAGGCATTGCGTGAGCACCTGTTCAACGGTGGCATCCTTCATTTGCAGATCCTGCCTTGCCACGCCGGAAATGTCGGAGTCACTGTATATGAAATCATAGGAGGCCCTGCGGTTGATCATCTGGATAATGGTCTTCAGGGAGGCCTGCTTGATCGACACGTCGAACAGGACGGTTCGCGTTCTTTGCGCCTGTACGGGCCCGGCGGCGAGGACGAGCGAGAGCAGCAGGGGCACAAGCGAAATCGTCCGGAAGCCCCGGCGCAAGACCTGTGCGGCGGATGAAAGGGTGAATGGGTTCATGGAGAATGACATGGAATGAACGAGAGGTCACGGCTGATAAAAAGCCATGACCTCTCCGGAATAAGTCACGGCGGACGTACTACTTTTGCTCTTCGAGCGTCAGCTTGAAGGTGCTGGCCGTATCTTTGACGCCTTTGAACGTCAGTACTGTCGGATTCTCGGCATTATCCGCCGATACGGTGAAATTCTGACCGGCCAAATAGTCGACAAAAGTCTTGAACTTGGGGCAGTACCCCAGTTGTTCTGTTTTGCTTGAGTCGTAAAACATGTTGCCGAGGAAACTTTCTGTTTCTTCGCTGCTTTCGACGAGTGCCAGATTGCTGAATGCAATTTGATCGGTGGTATTCGCCACGGCGGTGATTTTCAGCGACAATTTGCCGGGATAGGAATAATATTCTTCAGGAGCTCCCGCCTCTTTCATATCTTCCTCATAGGTCAAATATTCGAGATTATCTTTGGACAACTTCATCCATTGGAGGACATGATTATTAAATGAACCTCGCAACAAAGCCGTTTTGGCTTCATCATAAGCGGTCTTGAATGCGCCGCCAAAGGAGTTGAGGTCGAATGCCCAGGTTCCCGTCGAGGCCACGAAGATTTCGTTGATGGCCGGTTTCGGATCGGGGTCCGGACCGTCGTTATCATCGTCATTGCAGCCGACAGCCGCACACAGGCAGAACATCATTAAAAGAGCAGCGAATTTTTTCATTTTCATTTTTGTTGGATTTAATTTGTAAAACAATCAGTTAACCATCACATAACCATCGGCTATCGTGAACTCCGCATGCCCGGTCTGTTCCATCAGGCGCAGGATTTCCCGAAAATCCGTATATTTTTCCATATTGAGCGAAAAGGAGTGTTTTTTCGCGTCTTCATTCAAGTAAATTACTTTCATGTCATACCAACGGGACAGTTCGCCGAGAATCGTTTCCAACGGGGTGTTGTCGAAAACGATGCGGCCGTGGCGCCATGCCACGAAAGGCGTGACATCCACCTGCCGGACCTCCAAATGTCCCGTTCGGCTCTCTATGTCGGCCTGTTCGGAGGGGGCAAGCGTCGTTTCCAGTTCCCCGGACCGTACTTTTACGGCTCCCTTCACCAGTGTCGTGAGCGTGTGCGATTCGTCGGTGTAAGCCCTTACGGCGAATTCTGTCCCGAGGACCTCAACGTCCACGTTTTCGACCGTTACGACGAATGGCACCGAGGGATTCTTTGCGATTTCGAAATAAGCCTCTCCTTTCAGCGACACCTGCCGTTTCGGACCGGTGAATGCGACCGGATATTCGAGCTGCGATTCGGCATTGAGATAGACACGGCTGCCGTCGGCCAGTATGAGCGTATATTCGCCGCCGCGCGGAACGCTTAGTGTGTGGATGGCCGGGATGGTTTCCGTCGTGGTGTTGGTGTAGTCGAGTCGTTTGCCATCGGTTTCAATTCCTTCGTACAGACTGTCGATAAGGGCCGGGGCATTCTGATCTTCCAGGTCGACGTAACGACCGTCGCCCTGCATCAGTATGGCACGTGCTCCGCCTGGTGGAATCGGGGAAACCGTCGACAGAGTTTCTGATTTTTCCTGAATCGGTTTCGTCTCTGATATGATCCATCCTCCGATACATAGGAATGGGATCAGGATGGCGGCGGCATATTTTATCCATTCGGAGCGTCTTCTAACGACGGTTTTCCGGCGCAGTTCGCGCCACTGCCGTTCCTGTTCGTCGGGACTTTTTACGAAAAGACGGACACTTTCGATGAAATGGTCTTCCGAGGTCATGCGCCGGAAAATCTCATCGTGCCGGGGCCGTGCCGCACGCCATTGGGCCAACTCCCGGGTTTCCTCCTCTGAAAGTTTGCCTTCCATGCTGCGCACGATTAACCGCACTATGTCTACATGTTTGTCCGGATTCATTCGATGCATGTTTTTTAATAAAACACGCAATAAGCCGGTTGGTGTAATATGAAATGAGTATTTTTTAATTCAGAAGGTCCGTCAACCGATCGATGAGCAGCAGATATTCGACGACGAGCAAATGTTTCAACCGCTTGCGCATGAAATGGTTAGCGTTATTTTTGTGCTTCTTGATGGTGTTTATGCTGATATTGAGCAATTCTGCGATCTCTTCATGGGGTTTCCCCTCTAAACTGAGACGATAGACCTCACGGCAGGCCGGTGGCAGGGCATTGAAGGCTTCGAGCAGTTCTCCGAAGATTTCAGCTTCGAGCAGTTCGTCCAAAAACGATTCTTGTACCCCCCCCCCTTGCTGCGGAGTTCGTGTAGCGTTGCCGCACGTCCTGATGGCGCAGCAGGTTGAGACAGGAATTGCGGACCGCGGTGTAGAGAAACGCCTTGACCGAGCATTCCGAAACAAACGCCCGACGCCGTTCCCACAATGCGACGAAAGCATCCTGAACAATGTCGTCGACGGAATGTAATTGCGGCAGGCAGTCTTTGATTATGCAGGTTGCGAAATAGCGCATACTCGGCGTGTACTTTTCGTACAGGGAACGAAAAGCGGTTTCATCGCCGGATGCGAAGAGATGTACGTTATGCTCGGACAACGGTTCCAAATCGAAGAAAAGTTCAGTCGAAGATCGATACCATCATATTTACATTATGCAAATATATTAAAAATAACCCGTTGGTTGAATTAAAATAAAGCATCTTTAACAAGACCAATTTTACGATGGT
>OJQW01000546.1_pt1 | contig 15726 bp, 15 predicted proteins | sample 1599041 | NCBI WGS metagenome assembly OJQW01 (sample SAMN03922518, study PRJEB24848) | human gut metagenome | isolation source: stool sample | host: Homo sapiens | place: Germany | collected 2010-02
TATTGATGTTTAATAATTAAAACATTGTCGGAGAATTTTTCTCCGGACACTAATGCACCGATATAATGATTTACCGGGCGTAAATCACACTACCCGCAAGAGTCCCCGACGAGAAAAACTTATCGGGGGCTAATTTTTTCGGCAATTTATTTGCAAGAATGTAATTTATAAATTACCTTTGTGGTATGAAAAAGGCAAGAGAAGTCGTTACCTACAAAGATTATTTCGAAGAGTTTTTCGAAAAACAATCGCAGAAGGTACGGGATAAAATCATCAAGGTACTCGACATCATCGAGCAGATCGAGCGAGTCCCCGTTACATATTTGAAATATATCGAAGGCACTAATGGGCTATTTGAGATACGGGTACAACTCGGAAGCGACATATTCCGGATTTTCTGCTTTTTCGATGGCAACAAAATGGTAGTATTATTGTGCGGCTTCCAGAAGAAGACACAGAAAACTCCACCGGGAGAGATCAAAAAAGCCGAAAAAATCATGTCGGAATACTACGACGAAAAAAGAAAGGAGACAAAAAAATGAAAACGAAAACTTTAGACCAGATCAAAACAAAATATTACGGCGAAATAGGCATGCCGGAACGCGACCGTATAGAACGCGATCTCGACGCATTGCGGATCGGGCTGAAAATCCGAACGGCACGGGAACAGAAAGAGATGACTCAGGCACAACTGGCCGACCGAATCGACAAAAAGCGCACGTTCATTTCCAAAGTCGAAAATGACGGAGGGAACATTACTCTCAAAACGCTGTTCGATATTGTAGAGCGCGGATTGGGAGGGAAATTACATATCGACGTTCAATTATAATATGATACTACTCGCAATAGGAATCACGTTGTTTTTGGGCGCCTGCTATATTGGAGCCCTGCGTGAAAAAAACGGATGGTGAGATAATGCCACGCCGATTCTAAGCTCTATTTTTGTCCTTTAATGGCCGCCTTCGGGCGGCTATTTTTGTTGCAAAACGAATGAAATGGCATCACTCGTCGAGCAACGATTCGTAGAAGAAATTCTCACATCCGAAGGCGCCCGTCTTCTGAAAAATCAAGGAGCCGCGTTCGCTGCACGGCTCCACTTCCACACTAAACGCATTCTGGAACACCGCCGGGCCGAAGTTTCGGCCGCCGACGGATATTCCGGCAAACTGGCCATCTCACACACCGCATACCAGCGTTTTCTCGACCTCAAAGCCATGAAGTACGGCACGAAGACCGTGCGCCGCAACCGTAAAATCCACAATCGGTTCATCTGGGGGCATTTCAACTCCATAGCCGCACGCCTCGCCAACGACCTCACCCAGGACGTCGCCACACGCATTCGTGCTGAACTCGAAAACAAATAATTACCGATGGGAAAGGGTCTCAAAGAAGAAATTTTACGCCTGGACATTATCGTCAACGGCGATCCCGCACGCAAGGAAATCGGGACACTCGACCGCAACACGAAAGATCTCGCATCCAGCAATAAGAAACTGCGGGCTGAAATAAAACAATTAAAAGCGGCCGGCGGTGAAAATAAAGCCCGCATTGCAGAAATTAATGCCGAGATCAAAAAGAACAACGAGACGATCAAGGCCAACGAAGCCCGGGTAAAACAGCTCCGCTCCGAGATGAAGATTACATCAATGACTACGGCGGAGTTAAGCCGTCGGCACGCCGAACTGCGCAATACCATGCGCAACGTCGTACCCGGAACGCCCCAATGGCGACAACTGCGAAACGAATTGCAAGCCGTAACGAGCCGCATGGCGCAACTTCGCGCCGAAACTGCTTCAACCGAAGGCATCATGTGCCGCATGGCTTCCAATGTAAACAAGTACATCGGAACCGTAACGGCGACCTTCGCCGCATTTGCTATGTACGGATCGGGGCTTTACAAGGCCGTACAAACCTATTCGGGACTGGACGAAGCAATGTCGAACGCCCGCAAAACTACCGGCATGACCCGTGAGGAGGTTGAAGAACTGAATGTAAGCCTCGGTAAAATAGATACCCGCACCGCCCAGGAGGAGCTACTCGGCATGGCCCGCATCGGCGGAAAACTCGGCATCGCCAAGCAGGACATTGAAGGCTTTACCCGCGCGGCCGACATCATAAAAATTTCGCTCGGCAAAGACCTCGGGGATAACGTCGAAACAACTATCGGCCAGATCGGGAAACTCGTAAATGTATTCCAACTCAATAAGGAGTTCGGCATTGAGCAAGGCATGATGAAAACGGCCGCGGCGGTGAACGAACTCGGCAAATCATCGACAGCCAACGAAGCCAACATCGTCGAGTTCATGCGCCGCGTGGGTGGTGTCGGCTATTCGGCGAAAATGTCCCTGGCCAACATCGCCGGTCTGGGCGCCACTCTCGACGACCTCGGGCAGACGATGGAGGTGGCAGGAACATCCATGTCGCAAGTCATCACCGGCATGTTCCGCCGCACGGACGCCTTCGCCGCCGCAGCGAAGATGAACGTCAAAGACTTTAGGAAGCTGATGGTCGAAGATATGAACGAGGCGCTGATCCGAATGGCTGAGGGAATGGGCTCCGATGGCGCCGCCATGGCGGAAATCGTCGCAGCTCTCGACTCGCTCAAACTGGACGGTACCCGAGCGACGGGAGTTCTTACAGCCTTGGCCCAGAACACCGACAAACTGCGCCAGCAACAGGAAATTGCCAACCGAGCCTTCGAGGAGGGAACCTCGTGCCTTCAGGAGTTCAACATCATGAACACCACGACCGAAGCCACGACGGAAAAACTCCAGAAGCGAATCGCCGCGGAGGCCGCCGACCTCGGGAAATCCCTTGTCCCCGCCTACCACGAAAGCCTCTCGGCCAAGGCCGCACTCATCCGGGCAACGCGCATCCTCGTTGAATGGCTCATCCAAAACCGCGGAGTCGTGCTGGGACTACTGGCAACCTATGCCGCATACAAGACCGTCATCGTAGGAACACACACCGTAAAGAAAGCCTATACGGCGACCATAGGTAGTCTCCGAGCAATTAAACTTTCCTACCTACTGGCCGTTCGGGCGACCACAACCGCCACCATCGCCGAAACGGGCGCGACCAGAGCCGCAACCGTAGCCACGCGCCTTTTCGGACTCGCACTCAAAGCTACACCTCTCGGTGTGGTTGCGGTGGCCATGGGTGCCGTGGTCGGAGCCTTCACCTATTTCAAGACGCGGGCCAACGAGGCGACCAGCGCCCAGCGGACCTTCAACGAAATCACGAAAGCCGCGGCTGACATCGAGGACGAGCACGGCGTCAATCTGGTCGGCAAAGCCGAAAAAATTTCACAACTCATGCGAGTTGTCGAGGACGAGGCATCCTCCGAAGAGCGGCGCACGGCGGCAATCGCAGAACTCCAAGGGCTGATACCCGGCGGTATCGAACTCATCAACCAAGAGACGATCGCCAACGGCAAAGCCGCAGCGGCCGTTAAAGCCTACACCGACCAACTCATCCTCCAAGCATCCATCAAGGCCGCACTCCAAAAAAAGGAAGAGATCATCGATCAGGCGGGAAAAGACCGACTGACGGGGAACGATAAAAAGGTCGGATGGTTCAAACGCGCCATGCTGGCCAACGCCGCGGCCAACAGTTACGGTGCCCTCGACTACAACACGATGGTCGCCGCAGCCGAGGAACAAAACAAGAAGGAGTACCAGGAGAACATCGACCGACAGCTCGCCGACCTCGACAAATTCATCGCGGACGCCCAGGCCGAACTGGAAGCCAAGAAACTCATCGTCCCTGCCCCCGAAATCGAAAATCCCGATGATCCGGGCGGCTCCGGAAAAAAGACCGAGACAACCGGTTCCGGCACAACCGACTCCGGGAAAAAGACGAAGAAAACATCCTGGAGTCTCGACGCAGACACCTCCTATCTTGCCGCGAAGCAAAAACTCCGTCAGCAATACGCTAACGGCGAGATCGTATCGGAACAAACATACCAGGATCGCCTACTCGCTCTCGAAATCGCATCTCTTCAAGCCCGGCTGGCCACACACAAAGAATCCGGCGCGGAGCGTTCCAAACTCGAAATCCAGCTCGCCGACAAAATCATCGAGCAGAAAAAACGGGAACAGCAACAAACCGAAGCCACCGAGAATCTCCGCATCCAAAACATCACCGACGCCACCGAACGCGAGAATGCCGAGTATGAACAGAAAAAAAAGCAGTACGCCGGGAACGCCGCGGCGCTGGAACAACTCGCACTTGCACACAATCGGAACCTCACGAAGATCGAACTCCAACGGGCAACGGACGCCCTCAAGCAGGAAGAAAACGAATACAAGCAGAGCCGCCAGGTGATGCAGGAACGCCACAAGGCAGAACTCCAAATCGCCACCCTCTCCAAAACGGAACGAGCCCGGCTCAAACAGCAACAAATCAATGAACTCAAAGCCTTCGACGAGGAATACCTGCGCTCGACGCTCACGCAGCTCCAAGCGCTGAGCGGTTCCGGGATGATGGCCTTTCGGGACCTGAAAGGCATGCTCCAAACGATTGATCTCGACACGTCTCTCCTCTCCGAGCAGGAGAAAAACGACCTCATACGCCGTATCAAAGAGGTGGAAGGGGCTATCGACGCAGCGGCCGACAAGGTGGAAGAAGTTGGCTATTCTTTCACACAAAACCGGGGCGGGAATCTCTTCGGATTCTCTCAGGATGACTGGGCGCTGTTCTTCGATAATATCTCCGCCGGGAAATTCGGAGCTGAAGAAATGACAATAGCACTTCTGGCTGCGGCTGAAGCCGCTAATATGGCAATGGACCTATATGCCAGTTACGACAAAATGATGACAGCCAAGGAGAACGCTGAACTCAAAAAGTACAAGAAAAACCAGGACACCAAGAAAAAACAACTGCAATCCCGACTCGATGCCGGGCTGATGACCGAAGAACAGCACACCCAGGCCGTCGAGCAGATGGAGGCCGAGTACGAGCGCAAGCAGGAAGAACTCCAAATCAAGCAGGCCAAACGTCAAAAACAGCAGAGCATCATCCAGGCGACGATCAACACCGCAGCCGGCGTAGTGAAAACCCTCGCGGAATGGGGAATACCCTGGGGACTTATCCCCGCCGGCATTATGGCCGCAATGGGCGCCGCACAGATTGCCATGATCGCCGCAACCCCCATCACCGGCGCCGAGGAGGGCGGCTTTCCCGTAGAGCGAGCGCAGGACGGCAAGCGGTTCAACGCCCACCTCGACCCCGATGCCCGTGGCTACATCGACCGTCCCACGGTGCTCGTAGGCGAAAACGGCATGGAGTACGTCATTCCCAACGAAGCCATGAAGAACCCCACGGCCGCGCCGATCATCAACACGTTCGAAGCGGTGCGCCGGCGAGGACGCCTCCGGGATTTCGATTTCACGCAAACGCTTCCCGCCATGATACGAACAACCGGATATGCCGCAGGCGGACCCACCGGCACAATGCCGATAACTTCACCCCTGCCTGCATCCGACAACACGCCGGACAACCGTGCAATGATTCAAGTGCTGGAAAAACTCGCCACGGTGCTCCAAACGCCGCTCAAAGCTGATGTATCGCTCATGGGCCGCGGCGGATTCCTCGAACGATATAAGGAGTACGAACGAATGAAGTCCAAAGGAAAAATAGAATAGTCATGCTCATAAAATCGCTCAACACGGGCACAATCCTCGAACACACCCCCGGCCAGGAGATCACCTTCACCCTCGACAATCCGATATTCGAAGATGACCGCCTCCCCGTAGCCGTATCTACCGGCATCGAGTTTCCGCCGACGCCGACCAACAAAACCGAGTTCGGATTCGTGGAGGCTATGATGTTCGCACCGACCGTACAAAAACTGCCCGTGGCCTTCATCGTCGCAGGTATAGAGATTTTCACGGGAGAACTGCAATTCGACGAATATTCCGACAAATCGCTGAAATATACTTTCACCGGCGTCGGGTCGGATAAAATATTATCCGGGAATCTTTACGAAATTCCAGGAAACACCTACAATGACATCGAATTATCCGAGTTCATAAAAAAAGCCCGAAACGGAAGCTACAGCGACTTCTATCTCCCTCAGATCATACGACAACCCAACAGCGCTAAAGTCGAGTACATGACCCCGTCCGGTAATGCCGACTGCTCGATCATCGACAAATATGCCAACTATCTCTACACGGAAGCGCCATATATTGTCCCGGTCATAAACGTATTTTGGTTGTTGAGTAAAATAATTCCCGGCGTGTATTTCTTATCGGACGCAGATTGGATTCTTCCCAAAATGGGGATTGTCGCCCCCTATAAACCCGAAGAATGGAGCAGCCCATATTTCGGCGCTAAAATAAAATACAAAGACGCCTTCGATCCGACAATAGGGCGATATGGAATTCCTTACATCTTGGACTTCCGTCCGACAGAAGGGCTGCCGGACATGACGAATCGCGATTTTTTGAGCAACCTCCTGAAAATGTTCTGCGCAACATTGTTCATTGACGGGAATACATACGCAATTTTAGGCAACAGCGATATTATCGACTCGAAAACCTTTATCGACTGGAGCGACAAAGTCGCCGAAATATATTCGATCATAGCGGGAGAGGAGAGCGGTTATTCGTTGGAATATGCCAACGAAAACAGCAACTACACGCCATCGAAAGTTGATGATTTAGGGCAGGCAGAAATAGACCCTGCAATTATAACCTGCTCCAGTTACGAAGAAATGATCGGCAAATTCCAAGACGCGACCGATTATATCAACGTCCAAATTGCCTCCTCCCGAAATATTTACTCGGGCAAACAAATAAAAGCACGCCTCTACTATCACCGCAACGGGCGCGTCATCGCATATAACAACCAGACGACGCTGATCCCGACAATGGACATCGTCTACCAAGGAGGACTCGAAAAGAAAATCGTAAACAGAAAATCCGAGGACTCCAAAATGTATGAGAACAACATCGGCTTCAACTGCGCGAAATGTATTCCGCAGGACGTAGCAACGCCGATCCAAGAAGGTTCTACGGATGCCCAGGTAACGCTGCACGCACTTTCGGCTGTCATAGATTTCCCGACCGTAGGCGGCGAACGCCCCACGACCGCCTATATCGGAATGGTATATGGAACAAATATGCTCGACCAAGGCAACTACTTCGAAGGCGCCGTACCCTATATTTCGGCAGGAGGTGAAACAACCCAGAATTACTCGATAGCCATCGGCGGAGAAAAAGGACTCTACGAACAATTCCACAAAAAATTCGCAGAGTGGACCATCAAAAAGAAAGACTCGATAAAAGCCGACATTTTCCTCACGCCGACCGATGTGGCCGGGCTGCGGTTATGGCAAAAGATCATGATCTACAACCGGCTGTTTCTCATCAAAACAATCGAAATTACAATTTCCGATAAAACCGACATCATACTCGCCAATGCCGAACTGATCGAAGTATAATTGTCCTTTCCGACAGGCCCCGACCGGAATAATTTTGTAAACAAAAAGACATGCCATCAATCGCCATAGGACTTCCTGAATGCGGATTTTTAGAGGACCTGCCGGATGTAACATTTACCGGCGTAACGGCAACAGCTTATGCCACGGTAAAACTCGACGACGTAACGCTGCTCTCAAACATCCGACTGACCCCCGATAAACAGAACCGGATCGTCATATATGCCAGACAGATGATCCGCAGTCTGGTATCACTGACAAAACCTGCGGCGTTCGAAACGCTCCTACCGATGCTTCAAGTACAACTGCGCGTCGGATCGACGGTTTTTTCGACGAGCGGCGCCGTCATTCCGGGAGGAACCGGTAAAGCCGAGGCCATCGATGAACTATGGTATACGAAAAATTTCCTCACCTGGCAACCACAAATCATCGAAACGACCCGACAGCAGCCTCAATGGCTCGCATATACACCAACCTCGATTTACTCACAAAATCAAATCACAAGTCGGCTATATACCAGAAACGGACGCATATTCGACAAAACGCTCCGCACCGACACCGGAAGCACGGCGCTGTATTTTCGACAGATTCAAACCGACTTCTCGCACCTATGGGGAGCCGAGTGTGAGAACCAGGAACTCGCTCCCATCGCATACGACGTATACGGCAACGATTCCAAAACCCAGACACTTTACACTCAAAGGTATATCCTACGCCCCGAACGTTACAACGACGTATGTTTCGGCTTCGAAAATACATTAGGAGGATTCGATACGCTCATGCTGGAAGGCAAACAAACCTTCCAGCCAGAAGGCGACGTCACGACCTTCAAAACCGAAAGCACGGAAAAAGAACTTGCCAACGACTTCACATCAATATGGGAAGCCAACACCGGACGGCTCGAAACGGAGCGCATGGCCAACCAATTCCAGGATTTCCTCAAAAGCACGAACCGCCATGTACTCCGCCACGGAACGTGGTACCGGATAATCGTGACTGAATACAAAGTCAAACACTATCCCGGAGAATCGAATGCCTACACCTTCAAGTACCACCTTGCAGAACGCAACGAACATCGCTTTTACGAGCGGGCCGAACTCCCCGAACCACAAATAACCCCCAGAGAATTTTTCCCCGAAAGAGGATAATATTTGTCCTTTCAAGGCAGGAGCCAACCTCCTAATTTTGCTTCAAACAACCTGCGTATGGAAATGAAAGTCGCCAAAATACGACTCAACAACCAAACCGATTTTTCATTCATCGAACAGTTTCAAGAGTCCGATGAAAAAGGGAATCCGGTCCCGACACCCGTTCCCGAGGACAGCGTAGATTTCGAAATCGAATTCTTCGCCGACAACGGCGTCCGGTTCAAGGTGTCCCGCAGAAACGGCATATACGATCATTGCGAAAAACTCGATGACAACCGGCTCTGCGTATATGTCCCCCTATCCAAATGTTTCCTCGGCAGCGGATGGCTCTGCCAGAAACTATGGATCAGCTCGCCCGGTGCTTTTTGGAACAACGCCGCGAGGAATATCTGCATCCCCTCCCATCCCGGGATTTGGCTCTGGAACGGACCCAGCGACGACGTGAAGGCGTCGGCAGAGATCGAGGCATTCATCGGCACGGTATACCGCGGCAAAGACGGCGTCTCGCCCCACATCGGAGAAAACGGGAATTGGTGGATAGGAACCCAAGATACGGGATGTCGGGCGGAACCAGTCCACTTCGGCCCCCGGGAACTGTTTCCGGAAACCGGATATACCGGAATACTCTACATCGACACGGCGAACGAACGGACATACCGCTGGGACGAGGCATCGGCCGCATACCGCTGTGTCGGATGGGGCACCGACAAGGGCGACGAGGTTATACTCTCCGCACAGGACGAGGCGTAAACACCGACCGATACGATAAACATCAACGCAGAAGCACAGATGAACACATCGATTACAGAAATAATGGCCATGCAGCGCACGGCGTTGTTCCGGCAGAATTTCGAAGAGGATTTCCCCTTCATTTTCCGATTTCCGGACGGCAGGCGCCCGGAATATCCCTGGAAAATCATTTTCAACACCTACGAAGGCCCGAACAAGTCCAGAATATCCTTCACGGCAGCGTTCGACGGAAAACAATACACGAACTGCCGCCCCGTGGACGATACACCGGACGTGATACTCATAGAGTTCAAAGACCACCATCTGCCTCCCGGGAAGCTCTGTTTCCGGCTGCTACGCAATGTTCCCAATGACCTGTTCGAAAGCGGAGAGCAGAAAAAGGTGCTCCCGCAGCTTACCGGATGGGAGCTCTGGGCCGGCCGGACTGACGGAGAAACGCCGGCGGCCGCAACGGTCGTTCTGGAAAGGATGCTCCGGGGCATAGGAATCCCATCCGGCGGCAGCGCCGGCCAGGTGCTCGTGAAAAAGTCCGACGAAGACTACGATCTACAATGGCAGGATATGAATGCAGCCGGCGGAACGGCCGATTCCCTGCATTTCGGATCATACCTCCAATTCCCGGTCGTAGGAAATCCGGAAATGCTCTACATCGATACCACAGCCAACAAATCCTACCGATGGGATGAAACCGGACTTTGCTACAAATGTATCGGAGTCGGAATAGACGACGAAGACGAACTCATTCTGGACAACAACAAATAACCTTTCAATCTTATCATCATGGCAAAAAAAACTGTAAAAGCACGTCTTCTGCTCAAGACGCAGACCGCGGCCCAGTGGGCCGAACAGAATCCCGTCCTCCTGAAGGGCGAGGCAGGCATCGAATCCGACACCCGGCATTGGAAGACCGGCGACGGAACCACCGCATGGAACGATCTTCCCTACCGCTCGGAGGGCCTCGAAGTCGGAATCGCTGCGCCCTCTGCTGTGGACGGCATCCCCGGAACGTTCTACTACGACCAGAGTGCGGGAAGACTCTACATCCTGCTGAAGAAGACCGCAGGGAACGCATGGGAGCAGGTGGCGCTGGCCTCCGATCTGGCGGATCTCGGCGCCGGCGACATGCTCGCGTCGATCTACGCCAAAGCCGCCGGAGCAGGCCCTTCCACCGGGAAAGTCGATCACGCCCTTCAGGCCGACAAACTCGCAGCGGCACGCACGATCTCCGCAACAGGTGACGTCTCGGGCGACTTCTCCTTCAACGGCTCCGCGGATGTCGAAACGACGCTGACCCTCGCCTCGATCCTCGCGGCGCAGTCCGATGTCCAGCTCCCGAAGATCTCCGTGGACGCCAAGGGGCGCATCACGTCGATCTCCGCCATGGCCCCGGCCGATGTCCGTACCCTGCTCGAACTCGGAACCGCAGCGCAGAAAAACGCCGGGAATGCCGCCGGGAATGTACCCCTGATCGGCTCCGACGGCAAGCTCGACACCGCCATCATGCCCCAACTGGCGATCACCGACGTATTCGACGCAGCATCGAAGTCGGCCATGCTGGCACTCAAAGCCCAGCAGGGTGATGTCTGCCGACGCACCGACGAGGGTAAAACCTACATCCTCGCGGGAACCGACCCCAAGGTCGAAGCCAACTGGAAACTCTTCCTCATGCCCGAGTGTGACGTGGTATCCGTAAACGGAAAAACCGGCATCGTGGTGCTCTCCACGGACGACATCGCCGAGGGCGGCACGAACCTCTACTGGACGCAGGAGCGATTCAACACGGCGTTCGGGACGGCATTCGCGGCAAAGAGCACGACCGACCTCAAGGAGGGGGACAACCTCTACTACACGGACGCCCGAGCAACGGCGGCTGCCGAAGCCTATCTCACCGACGAGGAGAATATCTTCATTCTGGACGGTAACGCCTGACGACGATGGCTACGAAGACACTAAAAGGAAAGTTTCTACCCCAATACAGGACCGCGGCGCAATGGGGCGCCGCGGACCCCGTATTGCTGCGCGGTGAACTCGGAATCGAGAGCGACACCCGAAAATTAAAGTTCGGGGACGGGACGACATCGTGGAATAATCTGGGGTATGCTGAAAGCGAAAGCACAGGTTCTTCAGAAGACAATGATCGTCTTACAAACGCCGTTAAAGTCACCGCATTCACTGAGGGTGCACTGAGTGAGTTGTTGGAAAGTTGGAAAATCGGGGACCTTATCCCGTTTTACACGGACAACCTCACGGCTTCAACAAGTAACCAATTCCCTGAAAGCGGTGCGTTCAGCGGTTTTATTTCGATGGGCGCCAACGAAGGCGAATATTTCCAGATATTCGCAATGAAAGCCGGAACTTCCGGGAAAATATTCGTCGGAGGGTGCATTGGAAGTTCTACAACATGGAAATCACTTGGGGGAGGAAATGGGCCTCTCGAACCGAAAACCTTAACCTCTGATTTATGGGATTTGGTTCCTATGGAGGGGTTCATACAGCCATTTTGGATTAACACGAGGTCTTCGGATATTCCGAATGGTGTGTACGGGTACGGATATGGTTTCGTGGCTTATGCGCAGGAGTACGACTGCGGGATCGCTCTTGCAGAAATAATCGACGAAAATACCGGGTCTATTGACCTCTACGCTGCAAAAGTCTACAACGATGGTTCCGGAACAAGTTGGAGCAAATTAAGCGGCAGTAAGAGTGCATCGGCTTTAACCGATGCCGTTGTAATTACCGGCGCTATAAAGGATTTCGATTTCGGATTCGAAAAGGCCGGAGACATAAAACCTCTGAAAATTGCAAGAACTGCCGTGGGGCTGCCCGACACGTCGTTCGAATTTTATGGCTGGGCGCAATGTCAGCATTGGAGCAGCGTTACACAATATAACGTCAGCCTGTATATTATACAAGCAACGAACTCAAATCCCCGAGTATTTACAACGGTATATGCGAAAGGCAGTTCTCCTTCCTGGGTTGAACTCGGAAAGGAACCGGAAAGTGGGTGGCTGATGCAGGGCGATTTTTCATTGATAGCCAATTCCGACCGTTCGTTTACATTGAGCAATTATGTCCAGAAAGCCGGAGATAAACTGTGGATCGAGTTTGCCTATTTGGGTGGTGATGCCGACGGGCACATGATCGGATTCTCGCAAGGCCAAAGCATCATCATCAACCCGGCGGAAACGTTGAATACGAAATTCTATGCTTTGGTAACATCGGGAGGCTCCGCAAAACAGCACACCGTATCGTTCAGGTTCCGGGTGTCCGGTTTGGTATTGTACATCTATGCTTCCAATGAAAGCACCGACGGGCGTGATCTTGTCAGCCAGTTCCGGATCAAAGGCGTCCGGGTACTGCGTAAATAGAACAGACACAATTATTCCTTAATCAATCGATATTATGAAAAAGACACTCATCATCATCGCTATTGTGATCGCCGCCATGATCGTGCTGTATTTCGGGGCCCGGGTCCTGCCCGAAAAATGGATGCTCCCGTTCTTCATCGGCGCCGGGGCCGGAGCGGCCGCAACGGTGGTCGGACAGCAGCTTTGGGATATGATCCGACCCGCGAAAAAAGAATAGGTCATGTTCGACTATCTCACCGAAGCGCTGGGCGTCGAAGCCCTGATACTGCGGCGGGCGGTATGGCTGGAGATCATCATTTGGATCGTGATGTTCGTGGCCGTCATGGTGGATATGCGTACCGGAATCCGAAAGGCCCGGGCGCTGAAAATGCCGATCGATTCGCACGGCCTGCGCCGTACATTCACAAAGTTCGGGGACTATGGCAAGGTCACGGCGCTGTTCATGTGCATAGACTTGCTGGCCCTGCTGTTCGGGATTTGGATGATGCCCTATGCCTCGGCAGTCTCGGCGGTGATCGCCGTCGGAATCGAAGGGTGGAGCGTGCGCGAGAATCTGCGGGCCGCGCACTCGTCGGCAGCAAAAATCGCCGACATCGTGGCGAAAATAGCCGGCACGCAGGACATCAAGGAGGTGCTTCGGCTGTTGAACAGCCTCGATCAAGCCCGGAGTTCCAAATTGTTGTCCGGACATTACAAGGCACACGACGACGGTGCAGCACTTACAAAAAACGAATTATCTTATGGCAACGAAGAACGAACGGATTGAATTTGTCCGGAAGATTTACCCTGCGGCCGCCCGGCTCTACCGGGCCGGCGGGGTGCACCCGCTTTTCGTGACGGCCCAGGCGGCACTCGAAACCGGATGGAAGATCAAAGGAATCGGCAACAATATCTTCGGGATTACGAAGGGCAGCAGTTGGACCGGTCCGGTGTCGCTGGAACTGACGACTGAATATTTCAGAACGCCCGATGTGAAGTTCAAGGCCCCGGAGCGGGTCGTATCGGTCGAGCAGGTCGCGCCGGGCAAATACAAATACCGGGTCTATCGGTATTTCCGCAATTTCGCGTCGGTGGACGAATGCCTCGACAACCACCTCGAACTGCTTCGCAAGCCGGGCTATGCCGATGCGTGGCCGTACCGCGACGATCCGAAAGAATTCGCACGGCACTTGGTGGACAGCACCGGGGCAAAGTACGCCACGGCGCCGGACTATGCCGAGGTAATGGCCTCGATGATCGACAATGTGGCGCGGATCGTAAAGGAAAACAGATTATGAAACGCCTGCTGATTATCGCTATTGTCGTGCTGAACTGCCTGATGCTGATTCAGGCGGCATTGCTGCGGGCCGAACGGGCCGAGCGCAAGCGCGTCCAGTCCAACAACGAGGTATTGACCGACAGCGTGGAGTTTTATCGGACGGCCAGCGGCAAGCACGCCGCATCCCGGCAGGTGCTCGAACTCCGGACCTCGGAGATGGAACGATACAATGCACAGCTGGCCGCCACGGTTCGGGAGCTGCGGATCAAGGTCCGGCGCTTGGAGGCGGCCGCCACGACAGCCACGCGGACCGAAGTACAGATCACGGCACCTCTGGAACCCGTTGGTCGGAAACCGTCTGCGTGGGAGAAATACGGCGCAGGGGTGCGAAGGGCTGCCGATTCGGTAAAGGCAGCCCTCGATTGGAGATACTCCGGCTTGCCGAAAGTCCCCGAAGCGAAGGTGTTCAGATGGTCGGATCAGCATGTGAGCGTGGACGGCATAATCCGGACCGATTCGGTGAGCTGCCACGTCACGAGTATCGACACTCTCCGACAGATCGTCCACCGGGTCCCGAGGCGGTTTCTATTCATCCGATGGGGGACAAAAGCAATACGTCAGGAGGTCGTGTCGTCGAACCCGCATACACAGATCGTTTATACTGAATACATCCAATTTTCCAAGAAAACACGACAATGAAAGAATTTCTAAGAATCGTATGGGCGGTACTGCTGTACTTGTGGCAGCTCCCGCAGAACCTAATCGGCCTTGTGTACTTAGCATTCTGCTTCGACCGCGTGAAGATCACCAAGCAAGGCGGAGCGGTGTTCTACGCAACGAAGTACGTCCGGGGAGGAATGACGATGGGCCGCTATGTCTTTATCCCACCCGAGAACATAGCCCGAGAACCCGTATACGATCACGAGTTCGGCCATGTCCGACAATCGAAGCGATGGGGCTGGTTGTGGCTGCTTGTATTCGCAATTCCGAGCGGCCTGCATTGCCTTTTCTGCCGCGCGGCGAACTACTATCACTTTTACACCGAAAGGTCGGCAAATCGCCTCGGAGGGGTCCCGAACTATGCCGGGGAATACCATTACCACATGGACGGGCTCATCGTCACATACTGGGACAAACTCATCGCTCTCAAAAACAAATATTTCGCATAACAGCAAATCTCAACCGATTTGAGCCCCCAAAAGAGAAGAGGACGGCGTTGACCGCCCTCTTCTCCACTTATAAGATACCTTTGTAACTCTGAAGGCGTGGATTAGCGTTCAAAACATCCCGCGGTGTATAGGCATCCGTAATCTGAAGCGACGAGTGCCGCGCCTGCTCCTTAACGGAAAGAGGATCAAGCCCCGACCGAAGCATATCTGTGATACCCGAATCCTTCAGCGAATAGAACTTGTACTCCTTCGGGAATTTCAACGCCGGAACAATTTCGTTATTCCAATAGTGGCGATAACTCCGTTCGCTGCACAACTTAGGCCCCGGCCGGAACCCGGTAGAGAAAATATAATACGAAGTCGGCGCATTGAAAAAATCCAAATCGACGAGCATTTCCAGAATCGGCGTCGGAAGCGTAACCACCCCCGATTTTTTATTTTTCGAAATCTGACCGTCAATATAGACCGTTTGTTTAGCGACATTAATGTCCTGCAAGCGAAGACGACATATCTCCTTCGGACGGATAAGCATGTAGTGTAGGAAATAGCAGACCAGTAGGAACGGCCGGTTGTGTGCATCGAGCCAGTC
>OJQW01000551.1_pt1 | contig 15595 bp, 11 predicted proteins | sample 1599041 | NCBI WGS metagenome assembly OJQW01 (sample SAMN03922518, study PRJEB24848) | human gut metagenome | isolation source: stool sample | host: Homo sapiens | place: Germany | collected 2010-02
GCGTCAGATGTGTATAAGAGACAGCACGAAGGCGATGCCGCGGGCCCTGGAGCTGCTGGCCGACCGGGAGGCGCTGGCGGCGATGAGCCGCAACCTCGAGGCGCTGGCCCGGCCGAACGCCGCGGAAGATATTGTGAATGAGATTGTAAAGGTGATGAAGTGATGGAATATAAGAACGTCTATTTTCTGGGTATCGGCGGTATCGGCATGAGCGCCCTGGCCCGTTATTTTCTGCACGAAGGCCGCCGGGTCGCCGGATACGACCGCACCCGCTCGCACCTCACCGGAGAACTCGAAGCCGAGGGCGCCGAGGTCCACTACGAGGACGACGTGCGGCTGATTCCCGAAGAGTTTCTCGATCCGGAGCGGACGATGGTGGTCTACACCCCCGCCGTGCCGCAGGACCACAGCGAGTACCGCTACTTCGCGGAGCACGGATTCCGGATCGAAAAGCGGTCGCAGATGCTGGGGCACCTGGCCGAGGGCAAATACGTGATGGCCGTGGCGGGCACCCACGGCAAGACCACCACTTCGACGCTGGTGGCGTGGCTCAACCGCGTTCTGACGGACGGCGGCTCGGCGTTTTTGGGCGGCATCTCCAAGAATTTCGGCGGCAACCTCGTGTTGGACGGCAAAGGGGTGCAGGAGATCCGTCCGGCAGCGGGAGGGGTTTCGGATGTCTCCGGCTCCCGTCCTCTGGGCGGGCGGCTGGCCGTCGAGGCCGACGAGTTCGACCGTTCGTTCTTGCGGCTCTATCCCGACGTGGCGGTGGTGACCTCGGCCGATGCCGACCACCTCGACATCTACGGCACGCACGAAGCGGTGAAGGAGGCTTTCGCGCAGTTCGTGCGGCAGATCCGCCCCGACGGATACCTTATCATCAAGCAGGGGCTCGACATCGTGATCGACAATCCGGAGATCACCGTCTACCGGTATGCCTACGACACGCCGTGCGACTTCTATGCCCGCAACGTGCAGCTGCTCGAAGGCGGACATTACCGCTACGACATCGTGACGCCCGGCGGCGTGATCGAAGGGTGTACGCTCGGCATCCCGGGGTGGATCAACATCGAAAATTCGGTGGCCGCGGTGGCCGCGGTGTGGTGCGCTGCGCGGGCCGAGGGGACGGAACCGGATGCGGAGAAGCTGCGCGAGGCTCTGGCATCGTTCTCGGGCGTCAAGCGGCGTTTCGAGTTCTATGTGAACACCCCGAAGCAGGTCTATATGGACGACTACGCCCACCATCCGCGCGAACTGGCGGCGACGCTGACCTCCGTGCGCGGGATGTTCCCCGGGCGGCGGATCACGGCGCTGTTCCAGCCCCACCTCTACACCCGCACCCGCGACCTCTGTGCGGGGTTCGCCGAGGCGCTGTCGCACGCCGACGAGGTGGTGTTGCTGCCGATCTACCCGGCGCGTGAGGAGCCGATCCCGGGCGTCGCGTCGGAGATCATCGCCGACCGGGTGACGGTCCCCTGCCGGATCGTTGGACGCGAACGGCTGGCCGACGAGGTCGCCGCGATGGATACGGACGTGGTCATCAGCTTCGGAGCGGGCAATATCGACGCCTGTTGCGAAGCCATTGCCGAAAAACTCCGTGCGAAAAGTTAGACGATGAACCGTTATCTCCGATCCGCGCTTCTGGGCCTCATGTGGGCCGCCGTCGCCGCCTATGTCATCTGGGCGGGGGCTTCGGCGCGCCGTGTGCGCATGGCGAAGCGGGTCGGAGGCTTGGAGATCGAAGTCGTGGACAGCTCCTCGCAGGGGCATCTGGTCTCGGCGGCGATGGTCCGCGGATGGATTTCCCAAAGCGGAATCGAGACGATCGGCACGGCTGTTGATGCGGTGGATCTTACGGGGATCGAACGCCTGATCGCCCGCAACGGTTTCGTGGACGAAGTGGCCGCCTACGTCTCCTACGACGGGGTTCTGCATGTCGCCATCAGCCAGCGCAAGCCCCTTTTGCGGCTGCTGACCGACGGACTGAACGCCTATGTGACGCCCGAAGGGTATGTTTTCGCCGCTCCGCGCGCCTCGTCGCTCTACGTTCCGGTGGTCACGGGTTCGTACCGGCCGCCTTTTCCGGCGTCGTATGCGGGGAGTGTCCGGGAGCATGTCGATCGGCGTTCGCAGGAGATCGAAAACCGGATCGCCGAACTCGAACGGGAGAAGTATCCCCTCTACCGCCGCGAGTTGGAGAACGACCGCAATGTCTCGGCCCTGCGCCGCATGCGCATCAAGCGGCAGTGGTGGCGTCTGGAGGGCTCCAGGGAGTTCGACGAGCGGGTCGATGCGCTGCGCGAAAAGAAGGCCGCGCTGCGCCGGACCTACCGCTACCGGGCGCGCGTGATCCGCGAGGAGATCGAACGGATCGACGGGCGGCAGGAGGCCGAGCGGGCGAAACAAAAAAAGTTGGAGAAAAGCTACGAAGATTTCATGAAACTCCTTACCTTTGTGGAAAGTGTCGAAAACGACGATTTTTGGAGGTCGGAAGTGGTGCAGATCGCAGCGCACACGACCCCCAGCGGAGCATTGGAAGTGGAGCTGACGCCCCGCAGCGGCCGTTTTACGATCCTTTTCGGCCGGTTGGAGGAGGTCGAACGCAAGTTCGGGAAGTTGGAGCGCTTCTACCGCCGCGGACTTCCGTCGATCGGCTGGAACGAATACCGCACTATTGACATCAGATATAACGACCAGGTGGTCTGCAAGAAGTAAAAGGATTATACCGTGGAAAGAAAGAATTATACCGTTGCCGTCGATCTGGGCTGCTCGTCGGTCGTGGTGGCCGTCGGCGAAAAGACGCCCGAAGGCGCCGTTGACGTTGCTTGCATCGTCTCGAAACCCGTCGAGGGGGTCAATGCGGGCCGGATCGAGAACATCGAGTTGGTGAGCCATGCCATCCGCGAAGCCGTGTCGGAAGCCGAGGAGCAGCTCGGAATCCGCATTACGGAGGCTTATGCCGGTATTTCGGGCGATTTCGTGCGCTGCGCGCGCCACACCGACCATGTCTTCGTCTACGATCCCCAGAACGGCGTCAACCAGAAGGATGTCGATGCGCTGTTCGACCGCATGCGCAACGTGCAGGCTCCCGACGACGAAACCATCATGGAACGCGTGCCCCAGAACTATATGGTCGATGACAGCCAGGAGGTCCGCAATCCGGTGGGTTCGTTCGGTAAGAAACTTTCATCGACGTTCAATTTCATCCTCTGCCTCAAAATCCCGATGCAGCGCCTCGACATGGCGTTGAAACGCCTCGGGATCAAGATGCTGGGCGTCGTGTCCGACGCGCTGGCGGCGCCCGAATCGGTGTTGCTGCCCGACGAGAAGGAGGAGGGCGTGGCCGTGGTCGATGTCGGCGGCGGCGTCACCGACGTGACGGTCTATTACCGCAACGTGGTGCGCTACATCGCCTCGATTCCGATCGGGGCTTCGGCCATCAACCGCGACATCCGCACGATGAGCGTTCCCGAGAAACACGTCGAGAGCCTCAAACAGAAATACGGCTCGGCGGTTGCCGAACTGGCCCCCGAGGACAAGCTAATCCGCGTCAACGGCCGCACGGCCCGCGAGGCGAAGGATATTTTGCTGCGCAATCTGGCGACGGTGATCGAGGCCCGCGCCACGGACATCGCCGAGTTCGTGCAGCAGGAGATCAAGGATTCGGGCTTCGCCGGGAAACTGGCCTACGGCATCGTGCTGACGGGCGGTTCGGCGAAACTGAAGGACCTCGACGAGCTTTTCCGCCGGGTGACGGGCATGGACGTGCGCGTCGCCGTTCCCGAGGCGGGCATCACCGAGGAGTCGAAGGAGAAGATCGCCGATCCGGCCTATTCGACGGCCGTGGGCATCCTGCTGAAAGGCGCCGAGCAGGGCGGATGCGCCGTCGTCGAACGGCCTGCGGCTCCGCGGCCCGAGATGCGTCAGCCTGCGCCGCAGCCTCCGGTCGGAGGTTATAAAGCGCCTCAGCCCCGTGTTGCCCAGCCCTATGCTGCGCCTGCGAAACCTGTTCCGCAGCCCGTTCCGCAGCCGGAGGCCGAGCCTGCCGAAGAGCAGGACGCGCCGCGGGAAGACGAGCGGCCGCCGGTTGTCGAGCCCAAGCGCAAGCGCGGTTTTGGGTCGATCGTCATGAGCGCCATCGACAAGATTAACAAGGGCTTCTCGGCTGCCGAAGACGAAGAGATTTAGGGGAGCTGAAAGGTGATTTTAGGTTTGCCGGGAAGGGGAAGATAGAGTGGAATAAGGATTCCCGACCCGATGCCGTCGCAGGCGGAGACATCCGTCGGAGAGTTTCTGGTACTTTTTGCGGTCAAAAAGTACATGACCCCGCGGGCAAAGGCCGCGAATGACGGACATTCCCCGGCGGAAGATGGATAATTTATGTTACTTGGATAATAAGGAGAGTTAACGATATGACAGACGAATTGATGTCGGAAATCAAGGCTCCGCGCATGAACGGCTCGATCATTACGGTCGTAGGCGTCGGCGGCGCCGGGGGCAATGCCGTGAACCACATGTGGAATCTCGGTATCCGGGGGGTTACGTTCATGGTCTGCAATACCGACCAGCAGGCGCTCGACAAGAGCCCTGTCGAGTTGAAGATACGCCTCGGAGCCGAGGGGCTCGGAGCCGGCAACGATCCCGAGAACGGGCGTCGTGCGGCTGTCGAGTCGCTGCCCGAAATCCGGCAGACGCTCGAAGAGTCCGGCACGAAGATGATCTTCATCACGGCCGGCATGGGCGGCGGAACCGGTACGGGCGCCTCGCCCGTCATCGCCAAGCTGGCCCGCGAGATGGGATTGCTGACGGTGGCCATCGTCACTTCGCCGCTGGCCGTCGAGGGAAAGATCCGTTACGAACAGGCGTTCCGGGGAATCGAGGAGCTGCGTCAGAACGCCGATTCGCTGCTGATCATCAACAACGAGAACATTTTGGAGATTTACGGCCGCCTCTCGCTCAAGCAGGCTTTCGGAAAGGCCGACGACATTCTGGCCTCGGCGGCCAAGGGCATCGCCGAGATCATCACCGTCGAAAGCGACTTGGTGAACGTCGATTTCGCCGATGTGTCGAAGGTGATGCGCGACAGCGGCCGGGCCCACATGGCCGTGGCCACGGCCGAGGGCGACAACCGCGCCGAAGCGGTCGCCGAAGCGTCGCTGCGCTCGCCGCTGCTGGATCATAACCTCATTTCGGGGGCCAAGAATATCCTGCTGAACATCTCGGTGTCGGACGCCGACGCTCTGATGTACGAGGAGGTGGTGCAGATTCTGGAGTATATCCAGGCCCACGCCAGCGTGCAGGACGACCACGGCGTGATCCACAATGCCAACATCATCTGGGGTACGAGCGAAAAGCCGCAGCTGGGCAATTCCATCGAACTGGTGGTGGTCGCCACGGGCTTCGAGGGCGAGGCCCAGCCCGGTGCGATGAGGCCGATCATCCCTGCGCCCCACATCGTCGAGCCGGTCGCCAAGGAGTCGGCCGCGGCCCCCGTGCTGGAGCCGATCAAGCCCCTGACGCCCAAGGTCGCGCAGCGCCAGCCTGAGCAAGTGATGCTCGGGGCCAAGCCGACCCGTTACAGCAATATCGAGAGCCTGCTGGCCAAGCCCGCCTACCAGTCGCGCAACTCGAAGTTCGTCGTGCAGATGCCCGGCGGCCGCAAAGAGGTACTGAAAGACGATACGGCGGAGGCGTCGGCTCCGAAAGAGGAGACGCAGGGCGGCTCGCTGTTCGATTAACAAATTGACTGTCGGTTTGGAAGAAGTTCATCCCTGGATCGCTTACAACGGGTTTTCGCCCCAGATCGCCGTGCTGTGCGCGGTGACGTTCTGTCTGCTGTGTGTTTCGGCGCTCGTATCGGGTGCCGAGACTTCGTTTTTCTCCCTTTCGCACAACGATGTCCGCCGTTTGCAGAACAGCAAGAGCATGTCGGCCGCTGCCGTGTTGCGCCTGCTGACCGATGTCGATCTGCTGCTGGCCACGATCCTGGTGGTCAACAATCTGGTGAATATCTGCATCGTCATTCTCACGGCCAATATCATCGACTCGCTTTTCACGTTCCTGCGTTTCGAATTCCTGTTCAAGACCGTGTTGGTGACCTTCCTGCTGCTGCTCTTCGGCGAGATCCTGCCCAAGGTGCTGGCGCAGACCATCCCCGTGAGGTTCGCCTCGATGGTGGCCCGGCCCCTCGTGCTGCTGCGGTGGATTTTCTACCCGCTGTCGTACATCCTCGTCCGCACGAGCAGCCGCATCAGCGAAAAGGCCGCCCACAGGAGCGAAATATCGTTGGACGAACTGGCCGACGCCGTGGACATGACCCAGAACACGAGCCCCGAGGAGCACGTGATGCTGTCGGGGATCGTCAACTTCGTCAATACCGAGGTGCAGGAGATCATGAAACCCCGCGTGGACATCACGGCGCTCGATGCCACGGACGACTACGAAACGGTCAAGAAGACGATCATCGAATCGGGATTCTCGCGCATCCCGGTCTACGAGGAGGATATCGACAACATCCGCGGCACGCTCTACGTCAAGGACCTGCTGCCCTACATCAACAACGGCAGCGATTTCGCCTGGCAGCAGCTGGTCCGCAAACCCTACTTCGTGCCCGAGCACAAGAAGATCAATGACCTGCTGGCCGATTTCCAGTCGAACAAGGTCCACATGGCCATCGTCGTCGATGAGTACGGTTCGACGCTGGGGCTGGTTTCGCTGGAGGACATCATCGAGGAGATCGTGGGCGAGATCTCCGACGAGAGTGACAACGACGAGTCGTTCTATACGTGTCTCGGTCCCAAGTGCTATCTCTTCGAGGGCAAGACCCACCTCGGGGATTTCGAACGCATCCTCGGCATCGACGAGGACACCTTCGCCGACGTGCAGGGCGAGGCCGAGACCCTCGCGGGGCTGATGCTCGAACTCAAACGCGACTTTCCGCGCAAAGGCGACGCCTTCACGGCGCACGACATCCGTTTCACGGTGCAGGAGATGGACGGGCACCGCATCGACAAAATCCGCGTGGACATCCCATGATCCCGAGACTGCTGGTCGAGCCGCCGATGGGGGCCGATGAGGCGGCCCGGTGGACGACGCCCGAAGAGCGCGCCGAGGCGGCGGCATTCGGTTCGGAGCGCCGCCGCGCGGAGTTCCTCGGCTGGCGGGCCATCGTGCGGCGCGAACTGGGGATGCAGGTGCGGATCGGCTACGACGCCGCGGGGGCTCCCGTGCTGACGGGTTCGGACTGCTGCATCTCGGTCGCGCATTGTGCGGACCGCATCGCCGTCTGCATCTCTCCGAAACGCTGCGCCGTGGACATCGAACCGGCGTCGCGCGATTTCAGCCGGGCCGAAAGCCGCTATACGACCCCTTCCGAACGGGCTCTTTCCGACGACCCGCTGTGGCCGGGAATCGTCTGGTGCGCCAAGGAGGCGCTCTATAAGTACTCCGGACGCCGGGAGCTGGATTTCCGGAAGGATCTCCGCATCGGGAGTGCGGACCTCGCGGCGGGCAGGCTGACCGGGCGGATCGGAAACGGAGAGCCCGTGGAGCTCTCCGTGCGCCGTGAAGACGGCTTTATCCTTGTCTGTATTCTTTAGAACGCCTCCGAGGCGGTGAACAGGAATGCCGAGGAGCGTTTGCGGTCCCACGGCAGGTTCCGGTTGCCGAAATTGCCCCATCCGTAGTCGAGGCGGATATTCATTTTGTTCTTGAACTCGAAGCGGTAGCCGCATCCGAAGCTGCACAGCGTGTTGCCCCAGCGGAATCGGTCCGTGCCCCAGACCTGCCCGCCGCCGATCCATCCCACGATGCCGTGGCGGCGGTAGATCTTCTGCCGCAGTTCGAACTGCGTCTCGATGAGCCGTTTGTCGCGGTAGCGGCCCTCGTAGTAGCCGCGCATGCGCTCCATGCCGCCCATCTTGGCATACATGTGCCACGAGGGCGTGCCGGCCGTGGCGTCGGCGTAGAGGTCGTAGGCCAGCACGGCCCCTTTCCAGAGTTTCAGGTAGTAATCCAGGGTCAGTGTGAAACGTCCGAACGTGCGGCGGGTGTTGCCCAGCCATTCGGGATACCACTTGGCTTCGAACTTGACGAAGACGCCTTTCGAGGCGTTGAACGTCACGTCGCGCGTGTCGTACTGGGCGAAGAGTCCGATGTTGGTGTTGAAGGCGTTGGGTTTGTCGCCCGTCGCGGCGATGAAATTCGAGAAGGGGTCCTGCTTCTCGGGGTCGTAGCGTTTGCCGTCTTTCCAGAGGTCGTACATCTCGCCGATCTGTCCGCCCGGTTTCGCTATTTCGTTGTCGTCGATCTTTTGCATGTATTCCACCATGCCGGAGTTCTTGTATTTGGCCCCGGTGTAGTCGATGCCGCCGCTGACGCCGACATAGAAGCGTCCCACGAGCGACGTGCAGTAGGAGATGCGGAAGATGCCCATCGTCGTGGTGAGGTCCTGCGCGTAACCCTCCTTGCCGGCCTGGTAGCCCACGCCGTAGAAGGCTCCGGGGAAGTAGACGAACGCTCCCGAGTAGCTCAGCCGCTGTTTGTTCTTGTTGTAGATGTTGTCGCCCGAGAAGCGCAGCAAGACGAATTTCTTGGTCGTGAAGTTGCCGTAGATCGAGATGTTCGACGGTGCGGTGACCGAGTCGGTGCGGTCGAGCCGGTAGAGGCCTGCCAGCAGGAATCCGATGCCGAATCCCACGTCCGACGAGTAATTGGGGCCGGGAGCGATGCTCCAGTCGATCTTCTTTTCGAAGGTCCGATCGACGTTCGAGCGGCTGTAATAGTCGATGATGCGGCGGACGAGCCCGGGGCGTTTCACCGGGGCGGCGAGGGCCGAGGTGTCGGCCGTCCGGGAGTGTTTGGCGTTCGGATGCGCCTCGGCCTGACCGATCTGCGAGAGCGTCGTTTCGGTCGAGGGAAAATTCTCTTTCGAGGGCTCCGTGCTTTGAGCGGATGCCGGGCGTGCGGCCGTCAGCAGGAAAGCGGCGGAAAGAAGGAGTGCAATGGTCTTTTTCATAGCGTGTGGGGTGGGGTCGAATGCAAAGATAACCCTTATTTTCCGGTTGTGCAAAATGAACAATCGGAACCCCTGCGGGAGGCGACCGATCCCGGAAAAATTCCTACCTTTGTAGCAATTCAAACAATATTCGTTTATGGAAATCGCCCGCCCGCAGCTGCCGCCTGAACCCGAAACCTCCGCCGATCCGGCCCGGATGCTCCTCGACGAAGAGGTTGTCGGCGCCGCTTTCCGCGGTGTCGGGTTCGGCGCCCTCGTCCGCGAGCACCTCTCCGTGCAGGGGTGCCGCTTTACCGGTTGTAGCTTCGCCGGGAGCGTGCTCGGGCACTCGCAGTTCTCGGATGTCCTCTTCCGCAACTGCGATTTCTCGAACGCCGATCTGCAAGGATGCAGTTTCCACCGCGTGGAGTTCGCCGACTGCAAGCTGACGGGGACCGGCCTCGCCGAGACGACCCTGAACCATCTGCTGTTCGACCGCTGCAAGGGCGAATTCGCCAATTTCGCCTTTTCGAGGCTGCGCACGGTGCGCTTCGCCGGGTGCCGGATGCGCAGCGCGGCGTTCGGCGACTGCCGTTTCGAGCGCGTGGAGTTCGCGCAGTGCGAACTGGCGGCGGCCGAGTTTTTCGGAACCCGCCTGCGGGGCGTGTCGTTCGCCGATTCGGACATCCGCGGGATACGGGTCCGCGAAATCGACTCCTTCGAACTGAAAGGCGTGAAGATAAACGTTCTGCAAGCCGCTGAACTGGCCCGTCTGCTGGGCGTCGAGATCGAGGAGTGAACCGCAGTTCCGCAAAATGCGCAGCCCGGACTTCGATGGAAGCCCGGGCTGTCGTTTCGTGCGGCGCGTGCGCTTATTTGAGGCCGATCTTTTTGAGGATCTCCTTGGGCACGCCGTTCTTGTTGACCAGCACCGTCATCGTCTTGTAGGCGACGAACGGACGCGAGAAATACCAGTAGCCGTCGTAGGGGCCGACCTGAGCCCACGAGTTCTTGACCTTGTAGTAGGGCGTGCCGTTCTGATCGACGGCCGTGCCCACGATCTGCATGCCGTGGTCGTCGGTGGTCTCGTAGTTGTCGTATCCCTCCTGACGGAGTTCCTGCGTGATGGTGCGCTCCTTGCCGGGCTTTTCGAAGTTGTAGAGCGCGGCTTCCTTCTCCTTCTGGGTGAGCTTGCCCCACTTCTCGGCTTCGGTGCCCTCCATGCCTTCGAGGTCGGCCTCGGGGATGATGCCCAGCCCCTTGGTGCGGCTGAATCCCTTTTCGCTGACATCGGTGCCCCAGGCGATGGTGTAGCCCTTCTCCAGCGAGCTGTCGATGATCCGCATGAACTCGTCCAAAGGCACGTTCCACACCTTGTCCCAGTTCCAGTTGTCGGGAACCTCCATAGCGAACTCCGTGTAGAAGGGGTGGTGGGTGAACGACGAGAATTCGATGTAGTCGTTCATGTCGATCGGCAGCGACGCGGCGAACGATGCGGGGGTGTACTCCTTGCCCTCATAGGTGAATTTCTCGGGCCTGGCGCCGAAATAGGCGTCGAGGATGCCGTTCAGTCCGGCCTGCCAGGCGGTCGTGAGTTTGCTTCCGTCGCGGCGTTTCGAGGCGGCGGCGATCACCGCGTCGGCATAGGCTTTGATGACGGCGTCGATCTCGTCGAAGTTGGGCTTGTCATAGCCGTAGTTCAGTCCCGGATAGATCTCTTCGGGGACGATGCCGTAGCGCTCGATGCCGCCGATCACGTCGTGGGCCTGACCGCCGACGGCGAGGTTCAGCGAGCCGTGCAGCCGGACGTATTTCACCGCTTTTTCGAAGTAGATGTTGCGCACGATCCACATCTCCGAGAGGTCCAGTTCGGGACCTCCGGCGCGGAGGATCTCGCTTTCGAGGAACGACAGGGTCGAGTAGCACCAGCAGGTGCCGCTGCGGCTCTGGTCCTTCACGGAGGTGACGGGCATGATCTTAACGTCGGTGAAACGGTAGCCCTCCGGAGCGGCCGTTTCGGGCGTTTGTGCCGCGGCTCCTCCTGCGAGACAGAGCGCGAATGCGGCGAAAATGAGGTTTTTCATGGTATGACGGGTTTTCGTTGTCGTTATTTCTTCGATCCGGCGACGATCTTCAGACATTCGTCGAGGGTCAGCTCTTCGGGTTTGGCGCCCTTCGGCAGGCGGTAGTTCTTGCCTTTGTAGGCGATGTAGGCGCCGTAACGGCCGTTCTTGACCAGCATGTCGGGGTCTTCGGGGAAACTCTTGAGCGGCGTATTGGCCGCCGCAGCGGCCGCCTTGTGCGCGTGCACGATCTCCACGGCCCGGTCGTAGGTGATCGTGTAGGGGTCGTCGGTCTTCGCCAGCGAGGCGAACGACTTGCCGTAGCGGACGTAGGGGCCGTATTTGCCGATGCCGACGGTCAGCTCCTCGCCGTCCAGCTGTCCCAGGCCGCGGGGCAGCGCGAAGAGCTCCAGCGCCTCTTCCAGCGTGATGGATTCGATCAGCTGGCCCTTTTTGAGCGACGCGAAGCGGCTCTTTTCGCCTTCGTTCCCCTCGATCTCGACCATCGGTCCGTAGCGGCCGATGCGGGCCTTCACGACGTGACCCGTCTTGGGATCGTTGCCCAGGATGCGCACCTCGCGCGTCTTGGGATTCTGCGTGGCGATGGCCGAATCGACCATCTTGTGGAAGGGGCCGTAGAAACCGTCGATCATCTTCTCCCACGTGATGTCGCCCTCGGCGATGCGGTCGAACTCCTTTTCGACGTTGGCCGTGAAGTTGTAGTCGATGATCGGTCCGAACTGCTCCTCCAGATAGTCGTTCACCACCATGCCGATGTCGGTCGGCGAGAGGCGGTTCTTCTCCTTGCCGTAGTTCTCCGAAAGGCTCTTTTCGGCGATCTTGTCGCCGGTGAGCGTGAATTGCACGTAGTTGCGCTTCTGGCCGTCCTTGTTCTGCTTGACGACGTAGCCGCGGTTGATGATCGTGGTGATGGTCGGGGCATAGGTCGAAGGGCGTCCGATGCCCAGCTCCTCCAGCCGCTTCACGAGCGACGCCTCGTTGTAACGTGCCGGGGCCGACGTGAAACGCTCTGTGGCGGTGATCTGCACCGGGAGCACCCGGTCGCCGGCCGTCAGCTTCGGCAGCAGCCCTTCGCCGCTCTCGGCGGCCTGGTCGTCGTCCGTGGATTCGGAGTAGAGGCGCAGGAAGCCGTCGAAACGGACCACCTCGCCCTGTGCGACGAACTGGTTCGAACTGCCCGACATGTCGATGGTGATGGTCGTGCGGTCCAATTCGGCGCAGACCATCTGCGAGGCGACCGTGCGCTTCCAGATCAGGTCGTAGAGCTTCTTCTCGGCGGGCGTGCCCTCGATCTCCTGACGCTCGATGTACGACGGGCGGATGGCCTCGTGGGCCTCCTGCGCACCTTTGGTCTTGGTCTTGTAGTTGAACCAGCGCGAATATTTCTCGCCGTAGAGTTTCGTGATCTCCTCCTTGCACTGGGCCAGCGCCTGCTGCGAGAGGTTCACCGAGTCGGTACGCATGTAGGTAATGAGACCCTGCTCGTAGAGGTGCTGCGCCACGGACATCGTCTGCGATACGGACATGCCCAGCTTGCGCCCGGCCTCCTGCTGGAGCGTCGAGGTGGTGAACGGCGGTGCGGGGTAGCGCTGGGCGGGTTTCTCTTCGGACTTCGCCACCGTGAAGGTCGCGCCGATGCAGCTTTTCAAAAACTCCTCGGCCTGCGCCGCGGTTTCGAAACGCGATCCGAGTTCGGCCTTGAAGAGCGTCTTTTCGGGGTCGCTGGCGGCGTGGAACTGCGCCACGACGCGGAAATAGGCGGCCGAGCGGAAAGCGATGATCTCGCGCTCGCGCTCGACGATCAGCCTTACGGCCACCGACTGCACGCGCCCTGCCGAGAGCGACGGACGCACCTTTTTCCACAGCACGGGCGAGAGCTCGAAACCGACCAGCCGGTCGAGGATGCGGCGCGCCTGCTGGGCGTTTACCAGGTCCATATTGACCGTGCGCGGTTTCTCGATGGCTTCCAGAATCGCCCGTTTGGTGATCTCGTGGAAGACGATGCGCTTGGTCCGGTCTACGGGGAGCCCCAACACTTCGGTGAGGTGCCATGCGATGGCTTCTCCTTCGCGGTCTTCATCGGACGCCAGCCAGACGGTTTTCGTTTTGGCCAGCTTGGTCAGTTCGTCCACCACCTTCTTCTTGTCGCTCGGGATTTCGTAGACCGGTTTGAATCCCTCCGTGATATTGATGCCGAGGTCCTTTTTCGCAAGGTCCCGGATATGGCCGAAGCTCGATTTGACGATGAAGTCCTTGCCGAGGAATTTCTCGATGGTCTTGGCCTTGGCGGGGGACTCGACGATAACTAAGTTTTCCTGCATTGCGTTTTTTTGATGGCTTTTTCAGAAATGCGAAAACCTAAGCATTACACTTAGGTTCCGCATGAGGGTTTCTCTGGCGTTTATTTGATCAGGTTATAAAATATTTCGAAACGGATCGGGGCTTCGTTGCCGTCGGCGGCCATGCCCTGCAATACGCCGAACGACGTGGAATAAAGGCTGTACGCATCGGGGCCGATGTAGACCGTGCGGTTTGCGACCTTGTCCCAGTCGATGTCGCTGATTACGCCGCCTGCCGCCTCTTTGGCCTTGATATAGCTGTTCCACAGCTGCTGCATGTAGCCCGTGATGTCCATCACGTAACACCCGCGGCTGCGGTTGATGTAGCCTCCGTAAGCGAGCGACGTGTTGTAGTTCTGCTCGTAGGAATAGGCGTAGTCCGAAATCGGCGTCAGCGCCTTGAAATTGGTGTACATGCCCAGACGGCTCGGGAAGGCGTTCATTTCGTCGATCAGCTTGCTGCCGAAGGTCAGCTCCTCCCAGTCGTATTTGCTGTCGGTGAAATAGACCGACATTTTCGTCTGGCCGAACGCCAGCGTCTTGAAATCCTTGCCGTCCTTTTCGTTCGCTTCGGCGATCTCCTGTTCCATCCGGGCGAAAAACTCCGGCGTAAAGGTCATCTCGGTCACCACGCCGCCCATGCCTTCGGCATAGACGCGGGAATTCAGCCCCCGGTTTTCATTGATGGTTCCGTCGGGATTGACCTCGCGGGCCTGGGAGATGTCGATCTTGGCGTCCGAAGTGGCCGCATCGTAGTTGTGGCGGATGGAGTTCACCGAGACATTGCCGAACTCGGTGCCGGATTCGTAGAAATAGTAGACCATGCCGATCGTGTCCTTGATCAGCGTCGGGTCGCCCTCCACCCGGTTACGGCCGAAGACCGCCAGACCCGAATAGTCGAGCGACGTGGAGAAGATCGTGCCGGTCTCCTTGGTGCCGTTCTTCTGGACGGGCTCATTCGGATCGGGGCAGATATAGAGCCCCTTGAACTCCTTGACCCAGTATTCGAGGCTGTCGGGACTGTAAATCGAGTAGTCGTCTTTGTATTCGCCCTCTTGCAGCATCAGCCGCTTGATGTAATTCTTTCCCTCCTCGGTAGGCTCCAGCGTGATGTTCGTGGCCGTCGAAGGAGTCGTGCCCTCGCCGCCCAAATAGAACCAAAAGAGCGGCTTTTCGGGATTATAGACCGGCGCTGCGGAACTGTCTCCGTTGGGGTTCTGCGGGTCGAAATTGATGTAGAACGTCGTGTCGGCCTGCGACTTGCCGGCGGCAATCGGCTTTTTGTCGATGTAGTCGTTGCTGAGGATTTCGTACACGGCGAATTTTTGCTTGGTCAGACTGTCGCGGCCTATGCTGGCGATTTTGAGCATGATCTGCGCCGAGTCGAAGATCGGCATATATCCGAAATACCCCTCATCGACCTTGTAGTAGTTGATCATCTGTGAGAGGAATCCGGCTTTGCGCTCGCCGAGCGTGTCGTTGATGCAGGTTCCGAAATAGCCGTAGGAGATGTTCGAACCGATCAGCGAATCGCTCTGGAACAGCCGCGTTTCGACGTATTTCCGGGGATTCAGCCCCTCGCCGAGGAGTTCGACGTATCCGGCTTTCATCTGCTGATTTTCCGGAATGAGGTTTCCGCCCAGCGTGTCGTCTACCTTGGTGCAGCCCGCGAAAGCCGCTGCGATTGCGGCGGCCATTGCTGCGGCCGGGAGCAGCCTGCGGCGGAAATTATTGAATGGCTTCATAGAATCGGTTGTAATTATCGAAAAAGTCCTCCGCCTCGGGCGACTGGTATTCGAGCATCGGCTTTCCGCTCGTGCGGGCCATTTCGAGCACCTCGGGGGCGACATCCGCAGAGGCCGCCACCACGCCGTCGGCATATTCCATAACGAAGCGGCAGAGATTTTCGTATGACGGGGTGTCGAGAATCGAGAGATTTTTATCTTTGACTCCCTCGCCGGCGATCTTCGCGCCGAACTCCGGATGGAGCTCCCCGGGGAATCCGTCGCCGTAGAGCGACACCACGACCTTGACATCGCGGAAGATCGGGTCGTCGGCGAAGACCCGCTTCAGATAGACGGGGACCACGGCCGAGAACCATCCGTGGCAATGCACGACGGTGGGGGTCCAGCGCAGTTTCTTGACCGTCTCCAGCACGCCGCGGGCGAAGAAGATGG
>OJQW01000558.1_pt1 | contig 15446 bp, 9 predicted proteins | sample 1599041 | NCBI WGS metagenome assembly OJQW01 (sample SAMN03922518, study PRJEB24848) | human gut metagenome | isolation source: stool sample | host: Homo sapiens | place: Germany | collected 2010-02
AGGTCTCGTGGGCTCGGAGATGTGTATAAGAGACAGGTCCCGATCTGCACGAACGGGAAGAAATTCATCATCGGCGCGAGGCTCGTATAGGAATAATAGCCCGTCGAATTGGGATGCTTGCCGCGCTCCGGATTGTCGTAATAGTCCAAAAACTCGCGGGCGTACTGCGGCGTCGAGGCATCGACCTTTTCCGGCTGGGCGCGAATGTCCTTGCGGGCGGCTCCGCCGTATTCCGCCGTGCGCTGTGCACCGACGGCATCGAGCGTCGCCATGCGCTGTTCATAGGTCATCGAGTCGCCCACGCCCTGACGGCGGGCACGGCCCATGTCGTACATGCTGACCGTCGCCACGGCTTTGATCCGGTGGTCGATTTGCGCGGCGCTCACCGAGTAGCACCCGCCGCCGCAGATGCCGACGACTCCGATCCTGTCCGCATCGACCGCCGGGTGGTTCGACAGGAAATCGACCGCCGCGCTGAAATCCTCGACACGCACTTCGGGCGATTCGATCCGGCGCGGATAGCCGCCGCTTTCGCCGTAATAAGAGGCATCGAAAGCCAAGGTAACATAGCCCCGCTCCGCCAGGCTGCGGGCATAGAGCCCCGAGGTCTGCTCCTTCACGCCTCCGAACGGATGGCCGACGATGATGGCGGCATATTTTTGGGCCGGATCGTAATCCGCCGGGAGATAAAGATCGCCGACCACGTCGATGCGAAAGCGGTTTCGGAACGAGACCTTCCGCACCTGCACTCCGTTCTCCGCCGACACGGCCGGCGTTGCGGAGTCGGCGAGCAGCCCTTTGCTCTGCAACACTTCGTCCAGCGCCACACGTCCGGCATCGGCTTCGCGGCGGCCGATCCGCCGTTCGACGATTGCCAGCAGGTGGCGCAGTTCATCAGGTTCGACTCCCGTGTTCAGGGCAATGCCCATGTGTCCCTTCATCATCGGCTCCACGCCTCCGACAGCGGCCAGTATCGCCACCATGGCGATCTCCCGCTCGGCATGGGTCAGCACGTCGCGCTCGAAAAGGTCGGCGAAGAGGTGCTCTTTGAGAAACACTTCGATTTCGGGAGCCAGCACGGCGTAATCGGCTTTCGGCGCATCCGCAGGGATACCGGAGATCTCCGCGAGAATGTCACGTCCCCGTTCGTATTTCGGGCGGGCGTCGGTGACCGGCGACGCCTCGCGGCCCCAATTCACTCCGACACCGGCGGCCTTGCGCCCGTCGAGCACGCCGACCAGAGTTTGCAATCCGCGCAGAGCCCGCGGAAATCCGCAGTAGGCGTAGGCGTGCACCATCACCTCTTTCAGTTCGTTGACGGTCATGCCGTCGTCCAGCCCCGCAGCGAGGGCGGATTCCAGTCCGGCGAGGTCGCCCCGTCCCGTCAGGGCGGCGACCGCCGCGATGTGCTGTCGTTTCGTGTCCATAGCTTGTTCCGCTTTCGGGGTCTGTGCTGCGGCGAGCGAAGCGGCGCAGAGCATCCCCATTCCCAACATGTACTTTTTCATGGCTTTTTTCATTATTTCCGGGATTTCAGCGTTCCGCCCGCACTGTGAGCCGCGGACCGCAACCCCGGTTCGTCTTTTCCGACAATGCAAAAGTAAGAAGCGGATGAAGGCGCATCCATAGACGGATTACGGATTCAAGCACCAATTTTACGGTTCGTGCAAAGAGTGTCCACGACGGACCAACCCGTATTACGGATTCAAGAACCGATATTACGGATTCCGCCGGAACAGGGTTGTGCGTATCTGAAAATCGGTTACCTTTGTCCTGGAAAAACGAATGAATACATATGGGAACGATCGTAAAATTGGATTCGGTGCAGGACTACAACGAACTGCTGGGCGTGGAGACGCTGCATCCGCTGGTAAGCGTCGTCGATTTTTCGGAACTGGAATCCGTGCGCCACTGTCTCAAAAACTTCGGGTTCTACTGCATTTTCCTCAAGCACCTCGACTGCGGGCCGTTGCTCTACGGGCGCAACCGGTACGACTACCGGGAAGGAACGCTGGTCTTCATCGCTCCGGGACAGGTCTTCGGCATCGACGACGGCAAAATCCTGTACGGATACAAGGGATGGTGCCTGATGTTCCATCCCGATCTGCTGCGCGGAACATCGCTCGCCCGGCGCATGGCCGACTACTCGTTCTTTTCCTACTCGTCGAACGAAGCGCTGCACATGTCCGAACGCGAGCAGCAGATCATCATCAACTGCTTCCGCGAAATCCGGGAAGAGTTGCAGCACGCCATCGACAAGCACTCGAAACAGATCATCGCGGCCAATATCGAGGTGCTGCTCAACCATTGCGTCCGTTTTTACGACCGACAGTTCGTAGGCGATTTCGCTGACCGACCTGCCGCCTTCGGTCAGCAGCTCTTTGGCGCGGTCGATGGTGGTCAGCTGGATGTACTCCTGCGCCGATTTTCCGGTCTCCTTCTTGATCAGATCGCCGAAATAGTTGGCCGACAGGTGCAGCCGGTCGGCGCACCACGCCACCGAAGGCAGACCCAGCGACTGAGGCTTGTCCGACGTGAAATAGTCCCGCAGCAACTCTTCGAAACGGGTCAGCAGGTCCTTATTCACGTTTTCGCGCGTAACGAACTGGGATTCAAATACCCGCACCATCTGAGCCGGCTGTTCAAAAAGGTGGTCGGCTATACGCCCAACGAATACAAAACCCTCTCGGCCTGAGAGGGTTTCATTTTTTCCGGGCGGACACTCGCCGTGAACCTGCACGCCCAGTCCTTCTGCCTGCCATGAAAACGGGGCCGGATTCCCGTCTTCCTTTCACCGTTTTTTACTGCGCACTACGATGCAGTTGGGCACGGCCCGTTCGCCGGCATGGTCGAAGCGGTGGTTGTCATAGGGATGGTTGAGCACGCCTTTCCGGGCGGTCCAGAGCGTCGAGGAGCCTCCTCCGTCGAGGTTCAGGGCCTCGACAAGCCCCAGCAGACGGGCGATATAGGCCGTTTCGGCGATGGTGGCGCCTTCGCCCTCGCCCCGGAAACGACCGTCGATGACTGCCATCACCACCTCGCCGTCGGCCCGCTTGCCGATCAGCGTGCGGGGATGACGGCCGGTGTAGAAAGTCTTGTCGGAATCGTATTCGACGATCCGGCCGCCGTCGATCAGCACGGGGCCCGCGGCCAGCACCGAACGGTAACGGCGCGCCACCTGCCGGTATTCCGACGTGTCGCAGAAGAAAATATCCATCTTGCGGCCTTTTTTGTCCTTGAAAGCGACAACGCCGTTGGTGCGGACCAGCTCCCTGGGGGTGGTGCGTCCCACGATCTTTCTATCGACCGACACGAACGTCACCGGCTCGAACGTCCTGACATCGAAATAACTGCCGTTGACGGCCATGTCCGCCCCGGCAGCCCTGCCCAGTTCGCTCACAGCCTCGGCCCGACGGTCGAGATGAACGATCCGCGTTTCAAATCCCCGCCGGGGATAACTGACGACGGAGATGCTCTGCCGGGAGCCGAACATATCGACCTGAGCATAGCGGCATCGGGCCCCTCCGCCGAGGTCGGAGACGCGCCATTCGGCAGTCACGAAAGCAATCGAATCGGCAGGGGAGGTCTGGGCCGCCGCCGCAAAGGCATACAGGGAGAGCAGTGCGCCGAGTGTAAATCTGATCATAACGGTCATTAAAAGCGAGGTTAAAACTAACCATTAAAAATCAATTTACCAAATCGGTACGATGACGGCCGGCACGCAGCCTCCGAAAAAACGGTCCGGACGGCAAATTCCGTCAAAAATTCGTATCTTTATCCGCCGGGCGCGCCCCGGAACACGAAACACAATACACACCGAATGATGAAAACTCACAGAATCCTATGGCTCGGCTGCTGTCTGGCGGTCGCAGGCTGCGGCGGCGACAAGTCCCCCGGCCGTAATTACGACAAGGAAATCGACCGGCTCATGGGCCGCATGACGCTCGCCGAGAAGATCGGCCAGATGAACCAGGTATCGGGCAAGAGCAATCCCACCGGCGTCCTGAAACAGTACTCGTCGCTCGAAGGACGTGTCCGCGAAGGCAAGATCGGTACCGTGCTCAATGTCACGGGAGCCGTCACGACGCGGGAACTCCAGCGGATCGCCGTCGAGGAGACCCGTTTGGGAATCCCCCTGATCTTCGCGCTGGACGTGATCCACGGCTACAAGACCATTTCGCCCGTACCCCTCGCCGAAAGCTGTTCGTGGGACATGGAAACGATCGAAGCCTCGGCCCGGATGGCCGCCGTCGAAGCCTCGGCAGCGGGTCTGCAATGGACTTTCGCCCCGATGGTTGACATCGCCCGCGACCCGCGCTGGGGCCGCGTCATGGAGGGAGCGGGGGAGGACCCCTACCTCGGATCGTGCATCGCCCGGGCCCGCGTCCGGGGATTCCAGGGCGGCGATCTCTCGGCATCGAACACCATCCTCGCCTGCGCGAAGCATTTCGCGGGCTACGGAGCCTCCGAAGGAGGCCGCGACTACAACACGGTGGACATCTCCGACCAGCGGCTGCGAGAACTCTACCTGCCGCCGTTCAAAGCTGCCGCAAATGCAGGCGCCGCGACTTTCATGAACTCGTTCAACGAACTCTCGGGCGTTCCTGCCACCGGCAACCGCTTCCTCGTGAAGCAGATCCTGCGCGGCGAGTGGGGCTGGGACGGCGTCATCGTCTCCGATTGGGGGTCCGTGGCCGAAATGATTCCCCACGGCGTCGCCGAGGACAAGAAACAGGCCGCGCTGCTGGCCGTAAAGAACGAATGCGACATCGACATGGAGGGCGGCTGCTATCCGAGTTCCCTCGAAGAGCTGGTGAAAGAGGGCAAGGTCTCCGAAAAGGAGATCGACCGCTCCGTCCGCCGCATCCTCCGTCTGAAATACGAGCTGGGACTCTTCGACGATCCCTACCGCTACTGCGACGAGCAGCGTGAAAAAGAGGTGACCCTCTCGGCGGCTCACCGCGAAGCGGCGCGCGACATGGCCCGCAAGTCGATCGTGCTGCTCGAAAACCGCAAGTCCGTGCTGCCCCTCGGCAAACCCCGTTCCATCGCCGTCGTCGGGCCGCTGGCCGACAGTCCGGTGGACATGCTGGGCGAATGGAGGGCCAAAGGCGACCCGAAGGAGGTCGTGACGATCCTCCGGGGCATCGAAAAGGCCGCCGGGGCCGGCACGCGCATCGTCCATGCCAAAGGCTGCAACGTCACGGGCAGCGACCGGAGCGGCTTCGCGGAGGCCGTCCGCGCGGCACGCGGCGCCGACGTGGTGATCGCCTGCCTGGGCGAGAGCGCCGACATGAGCGGCGAAGGCTACTGCCGCTCGGAACTGGGACTTCCGGGTGTCCAGCAAGAGTTGCTGAAAGAGCTTAAAAAGACCGGAAAACCCGTCGTCCTGCTGCTGAGCAACGGCCGTCCGCTAACGCTGGCGTGGGAGAAGGAAAACATCGAAACGATCGTCGAAACGTGGTTCCTGGGCACCGAAGCCGGAAACGCCGTCGCCGACGTGCTGTTCGGCAAATACAACCCCTCGGGCAAACTGGTCATGTCGTTTCCCTACAACGTCGGCCAAATCCCGGTCTACTACAACCACAAGCACACGGGGCGCCCGTTCGAGCCGAACCAGCGCTATGTGATGCACTATATCGACGCTCCGGTCGATGCCCTCTATCCGTTCGGCTACGGACTGAGCTATACGACGTTCGAATACGGCGTCCCGACGCTCAGCAGCGACCGGATGGCCGACGACGGCCGCATCACGGCGACGGTGAAAGTCGCCAACACCGGCGACTATGACGGCGAAGAGGTCGTACAGCTCTACATCCGCGACATCAAGGCGCAAATCACCCGTCCGGTGAAAGAGCTGAAAGGCTTCCGGAAAATCTTCCTCAAAAAGGGCGAATCCGCCGATGTGACCTTCGACATCACGCGCTCCGAACTGGAATACGTGCTGGCCGACGGCTCCGTCGTTTCCGATCCCGGCGAGTTCGAACTCTTCATCGGCGGCAGCTCCGCAGACCTCCGTCCCGTCCGATTCACAGTACTTCAATAAGCAATGATAACGATGAAAAAAACGCTTCTGCTGCTTGCAGCCTCCGTCGCCTGCGCCTTTCCCGCTCTGGCGCAGAAAACCTACACGCTCACCTCTCCCGACGGGCGTCTTCGAACGACCGTCGCGGCGGGCGATGCACTGACCTATGCCGTCACGCTCGACGGACGACCGATACTGGACGCTTCGCCGCTCTCGCTGACACTGGACAACGGCACGACGTGGGGCATAGCCCCGCGTGTGACAGGCGTCTCACGCACGAGCGTCGATACCGCGATTCCGTCGCCGTTCTACCGCTCGGCGGAGGTCCGCGACCGCTACAACGGCCTTACGCTGAAGATGCGGGGCGACTGGTCGGTGGAATTCCGGGCCTACGACGACGGCGTTGCCTACCGTTTCGTGAGCCGTGCTAAAAAGCCTTTCAACATCGTGAGCGAACAGGCTGAATACCGTTTCCCCGCCGACTGCGCCGTGACGGTACCCTATGTACGCGACCATGCCGGCAACATCGACGCCCAATGGCGCAATTCGTTCGAGAATACCTACACCGAGACGACCCTTTCGAAGCTCGACGCCGGACGGCTGATCTTCCTGCCGCTGGTCGTGGACGCCGGCGACGGGGTGAAGGTCTGCATCACCGAAACCGATCTGAACGACTATCCGGGCATGTATCTGTGGAACGGCGACGGCGGACAGCACCTCACGGCACGTTTCGCGCCCTATCCCAAACGCACGGAACAAGGCGGATACAACAATCTGCAAATGGTGGTCAAAGAGCGCGAGGCGTTCATCGCCAAGGTCGAGGCTCCGCGCACGTTCCCGTGGCGCGTGGCCATCGTCGGCACGGACCCCGACCTCGCCGCCAGCGACCTGAGCTTCCTGCTGGCCGCACCTTCGAAAATCGACGACACGTCGTGGATCAAGCCCGGCAAGGTGGCCTGGGACTGGTGGAACGCCTGGAACATCTCGGGCGTGGACTTCCGGGCGGGAATCAACACCGAGACCTATAAATATTACATCGACTTCGCGGCCGCGAAGGGTATCGAATACGTGATTCTCGACGAAGGGTGGGCCGTGAACAAAAAGGCCGACCTGATGCAGATAGTCCCGGAGATCGACCTGCCGGCGATCGTGGAGTACGGACGGCAGAAAGGCGTGGGCATCATCCTCTGGGCCGGCTACTGGGCCTTCGACCGCGACATAGAGAATGTCTGCAAACACTATTCGGAGATGGGCGTCAAAGGCTTCAAGGTCGATTTCATGGACCGCGACGACCAGCAGATGACCGCCTTCAACCACCGCGCGGCGGAGACGGCGGCCCGATACGGACTGATTCTCGACCTGCACGGCACGCACAAACCCGCGGGTCTGAACCGCACGTGGCCCAATGTGCTGAACTTCGAGGGCGTGCACGGTCTGGAGCAGATGAAGTGGAGCCCCGAATCGGTGGATCAGATGAAGTACGACGCGACGATCCCGTTCATCCGTCAGGCCGCAGGCCCGATGGACTACACGCAGGGGGCCATGCGCAACGCCACACGGAAAAACTACCGTCCCGTCAACTCGGAGCCGATGAGCCAGGGCACGCGCTGCCACCAGCTGGCATTGTACGTCGTGCTCGACTCGCCGCTGAACATGCTGTGCGACTCGCCGACGAACTACCTGCGCGAGGCGGAATGCACGGAGTTCATCGCCGCGATTCCGACCGTGTGGGACGAGACACGCATTCTCGGCGGACGCATGGGCGAATACATCGTCACGGCGCGCCGCAGCGGAGATACGTGGTACGTCGGCGCCATCACGGACTGGACGCCGCGCGACGTGGAGGTCGATCTCGCGCCGCTGGGCATCGGCGGCACGGTCGAGGCGACGATCTTCCGCGACGGCGTGAACGCCGACCGAAAAGCCTCGGACTACAAGCGCGAAACGATCCGTATCGACACCGCCGAACCCCTGAAGATACACCTCGCACCCGGAGGTGGATTCGTCGCCGTACTCGCTCCCGTCCGATAACCGCCGCCGCTTCCGCCGTCCGTCGCATCGCTTAATAACGGTATCCGGACGCTCCGAAAACCCCGAAAAATAGGTATTGCCCCGCGCCGGAGAATGTCGTTACTTTGCGAAAAACCAAAAAACCGAAAGAGATGACTGGAATTTTTTACGGAAGTACGACCGGCACGACGGAGGCCGTCGCACAGGACATTGCCAAACAGCTCGGCGTAGCGTCCGCCGACGTTCACAACGTGGCGGACGCCTCGGCCGACGAGGCGAACAAATACGACCTGCTGGTGCTGGGTTCCTCGACATGGGGCAGCGGCGAACTGCAAGACGACTGGTATCCTTTCCTCGACGCCCTGAAAGCCAAGGACCTCGCCGGCAAGAAAGTCGCCCTGTTCGGCTGCGGCGACAGCGGCTCCTATCCCGACACCTTCTGCGACGCCATCGGGCTGATCTACGAAGGATTGCAGGACACGGGCTGCACGTTCGTCGGCTCCTATGCACCCGAAGGCTACGACGTCACCGACTCGCTGGTGTGCAGCGACGGCCGGTTCGTCGGACTGGCCATCGACGAGAGCGACCCGGGCAAGACCGACGCCCGCCTCGCCGCCTGGTGTGAGAACCTCAGAAACGTCTGACGATGAGTGCCGAGGATTTCAGCCGCCACGGTTCGATGAAACTCTTCATGCACCACATCTACGAGTTTCAGAAGGGTGTGCGCAGTCTGGTGCTGTGTACGATGTGCCGCACGTGCGCCGTGCTGGTCTGCGAACGGCTCGACCGGCTGGGAATCGAACACCTCACCCAGCCCGTCACCGACAGCAAGGTCAACCTCTATTTCGGCAACCGGCTGTGTCTGAATGCGGTGCGGACTTTCGTCCACAAGCCGCTCAACGAACTGACGCCCGAGGAGGACTTCATGCTCGGCGCCATGCTGGGGTACGACATCGCCCGACAGTGCGAACGCTTCTGCAAGCGCAAACGCCTGCTGGCATGAGATGGAGAAGCCGCCGGAGATTCCGGCGGCTTCTCTTTTTTCGTCAGAGTCCGACGACCTCCCCGATGACGGGTTGCAGAACCGCGGGCGGCTCGTGCCCGGCCATCGCCGCAGCGGTCCTCAGCGGCTCGTCCCACGGATGCCGCGCCAGAGCGTATTTCGAATGGTGGACCGTCAGCACCTTCCGGGCTCCCAGGTCGGCCGCGGCCTGCGGCAGCTGATCGGGCAACGTATGTATATAGCGCCAGTCGGCATCGTACTGCCCGTTTTCGAGAACGGCGAGGTCGATCTCCGGGAAGCGCTCTCCGATCTGCACGAAATGGCTTCCGTAACCGCCGTCGCCGCCGATATAGATCTTCCGCGCGGAGGTCTCCAGCAGGAAGGAGGCCCACAGCGACTTATTGGGATTCAGCCCCCGGCCCGAGAAGTGGCGCGATGTCAGGCAGAAGACCCGGATTCCCTCCACGGGGCTGGCGTCCTCGTCCCAGTCCAGTTCGACGATCCGCTCCGGAGCGAATCCCCAGCGTTCGAAATGTTCGCCGACACCCAGCGGACAGACGACCTTTCCGATGCGGTCTTTCAGTTCGCGGACCGTACGGTAATCGAGGTGGTCCCAATGGTCGTGGGTGATGACGAGCAGGTCTATCGCAGGCATATCCTCCGGACGGTAGAGGTCGCTGCCCGGAAAGGCCCTATTCAGAAACCTCAGCGGAGCGGCGCTCCGGAAAACCGGGTCCACGAGAATCCGCCGCCCGCCCGAAAAGATCAGGTAGGAGGAGTGTCCGAACCAGACCAGCTGCTCCCGCGTGGGGTCGAGCTCCCGCAAATCGGTCCTGACGGCAGCCACGGGCACCGCCGGACGCAGGTTCTCCGTCGAACGGAACAGGAATCCCAGCATGGTCCGCACACGTCCCCGGTCCGCGGAGATCTGCGGGGTGCGCTCCCGGTTGCGGAACTGCCCGTCGCGGTAGTTGGGCGAGCGTTCGATCCGGGCCAGCCGCTCCCCGCGGGGCAGGCGTCCGAACGAAGGTCGATGGATGAAGAGCGCGACCGCAGCGGCCAGCAGACAGACGATTCCGAGAAGCAGAAGCATGACACGTTTTGTTTTTCGGCGGAACATTCGTAATAGCGTTTTGACAATGTACAAATATAAACCCGTTTTTCCGGTCTTTCGGTATACGGATTCCGGATTTTATTACCGTAATTACACCTTTTCTTAACAAAAACAGGCATTTCGGCATCATATTCGCCCGATTTGCACCGGGAGGAGAGGCAGATTGACAAAAAATTCTAATTTTGCAATCCAAATACCGGACATCCGAACCAGGCAATCAATACACACGATGTCAAGCAATGAAAATATCCCGTGATAAAATCAGGCAGCAGGCACTCCTGACAGGACGCCGCACGCTGGAACTGGGCAAAGAGGCAGGCGGCAGGGTCCGCCGCTTTTCCAGACGCACCTGGATCATCCTCGGCGGAGCCGCCGTCGTGGCGGCCGGAGGGCTGTGGTGGTGGCTGCGTCCCGAACCCGCAAAACCCGTCTGGCCGGTGGTCGAGGTCGAACCCGTCCAGACCGACGATATAGAACTTTACGGCGAATACGTCGGACGCATCCGCGCCCAGCAGTTCGTCGAAATCCGCGCCCGCGTCGAGGGCTTCCTCGAAAAGATGATGTTCGAAGAGGGCACCTATGTCCGCAAGGGACAGCCCCTGTTCATCATCGACCCCAAACTCTATCGGGCGCACGCCAACAAGGCCCGGGCCCAGCTGAACAAGGACAAGGCCATGGCCCTCAAAGCCGAGCGCGACTTGCAGCGCATCCGTCCGCTCTACGAGCAGAACGCCGCGAGCCAACTGGACCTCGACAATGCCATCGCTTCCTACGAAAGCGCCACGGCGGCCGTGGCGATGAGCGAGGCCGACCTCACGCAGACCGAAACGGCCCTGAGCTACACCACCGTCAGTTCGCCGATCTCGGGCTACATCTCCGAGCGCAGCGTGGACATCGGGACGCTCGTGGGTCCCAACGGCAAATCGCTGCTGGCGACGGTGGTCAAGAGCGACACCGTGCGCGTGGATTTCAGCATGACGGGTCTCGACTACCTCAAAAGCAGGGCCCGCAACGTCAACCTGGGCCAGAAGGACTCCACGCGCAAGTGGGACCCCTACATCACCATCACGCTGGCCGACAACACGCAGTATCCGCTGCGCGGGCTCGTGGACTTCGCCGATCCGCAGGTAGATCCCGAAACGGGAACCTTCTCCGTGCGGGCCGAGATGGCCAACCCCGACCGCATCCTGCTTCCGGGGCAGATCACCAAGGTGCGCCTGCTGCTGGACGTACGCGAAGACGCCACGGTCGTTCCGACCAAATCCGTCGTCATCGAGAAGGGCGGCGCCTATGTCTTCGTCATACGGCCCGACAGCATCGCCGAGCGCCGCATGATCGAACTCGGCCCCGAGGTCGATAACCGGGTGATCGTCGAACGGGGCGTCGTTCCCGGCGAGAAGATCGTCGTGGAGGGCTTCCACAAGCTCACCCACGGCGACAAGGTGGACCCCGTGCCGGCCCCTGCAAAGAGTCGCGTAACCGAGACGGAGGCGTCTGAAAAATAGCGAGCCATGAAATCGGATTTCTTTATCGACCGGCCCGTATTCTCGACCGTTCTCTCCATCGTCATCGTCATCGTCGGCCTGCTGGGACTGGTATTGCTGCCCGTGGACCAGTATCCGCGCATCGTGCCCCCGGTGGTGAAGGTTTCGGCATCGTATCCCGGCGCCAGCGCCCAGACCGTGACGCAGGCCGTCGCCACGCCCATCGAGCAGGAGCTCAACGGTACGCCCGGCATGCTCTACATGGAGTCGACGAGCAGCAACTCGGGCGGTTTCTCCGCCACGATCACCTTCGACATCTCAACGGACGCTGATCTGGCGGCCGTCGAGATTCAGAACCGCGTGAAGCAGGCCGAGGCGCGCCTCCCGGCCGAAGTCATCCAGAACGGCATCTCGGTCGAAAAGCAGGCTTCGAGCCGGCTGATGACCATTACGCTGCTGTCGAACGACCCCAAGTTCGACGAAATATACCTCTCGAACTACGCCACGCTCAACGTGCTGGACATGCTGCGCCGCGTGAAGGGCGTCGGCAGCATCTCGAACGTCGGCAGCCGCTACTACGCCATGCAGATATGGGTGCAGCCCGACCGGCTGGCCAACCTCGGGCTGACGGTGCAGGACCTGCAAAAGGCCCTCAAGGACCAGAACCGCGAATCGGCGGCGGGCGTACTAGGCCAGCAGCCCGTCACGGACCTCGACGTCACGATCCCGATCACCGCCCGCGGACGCCTTTCGTCGGTGGGCGAATTCGAGGAGATCGTCGTCCGCGCCAACCCCGACGGATCGCTCATCCGCCTGCGCGACGTGGCGCGCATCTCGCTCGAAGCCTCGTCGTACAGCACCGAGAGCGGTATCAACGGCGGCAATGCGGCCGTGATGAACATCAACATGCTGCCGGGCGCCAACGCCATGGAGGTGGCGCGCTCGGTACGCGAAACGATGGAGGAGATCAGCCGCAGCTTCCCCGAGGGCATCTCCTACAAGATTCCGTTCGACATGACCTCCTACATCTCGCAGTCGATCAAGGAGGTCTACCACACGTTGTTCGAAGCCTTGCTGCTGGTGATCCTCGTGGTCTTCCTCTCGCTGCAAAACTGGCGCGCGACGCTCATCCCGACGATCGCCGTGCCGATCTCGCTGATCGGTACGTTCGGCGTGATGCTGGCCTTCGGATTCTCGCTCAACATGATGACCCTGCTGGGACTTATCCTCGCCATCGGCATCGTCGTGGACGACGCCATCGTGGTCGTCGAAGCCGTGGAACGCACGATGGACGAAGAGGGGCTCTCCCCGTACGAAGCCACGAAAAAAGCCATGAGCGGACTGGGCAGCGCCATCGTCGCCACGTCGCTGGTGCTGTGCGCCGTGTTCGTTCCCGTGAGCTTCCTCTCGGGCATCACCGGCCAGCTCTACCGCCAGTTCACCATCACCATCGCCGTTTCGGTGCTGATCTCGACGTTCGTGGCCCTGACGCTTTCGCCGGCCCTCTGCGCCCTGATCTTGCGCCCCGATCCGGGCAAGAAGAAAAACCGTCTTTTCCGCCGCATCAACATCTGGCTGGCCAACGGAACGAAGTTCTACGAACGGATGATCCGCGGCGGCGTGCACCATTCGAAACGCATGCTGGCGCTCTTCGGGCTGACGCTCGCGGCGCTGTGGGTGCTCAACCGGATCGTTCCCCAGAGCTTCATGCCGCAGGAGGACCAGGGCTATTTCACCGTCGAACTGGAACTTCCGGAAGGGGCCACGCTCGAACGTACGCGCCGCGTGACGGATCGAGCTATGGAGTACCTGATGTCGCTCGAAGAGGTGGAATACGTGCTCAACGTCACCGGATCGAGTCCCCGCGTGGGCACCAACCAGTCGCGCAGCCAGCTGACGGTGATCCTCAAACCGTGGGAGGAGCGCAAAAATTCGGACATCCGCCGGCTGATGAACGACATCCGCGAGGAGATGCGCCGTTATCCCGAAAGCAAGGTCTACCTCTCGACGCCGCCCGTCATTCCGGGACTGGGCGCCTCGGGCGGTTTCGAAATGGTGCTCGAAGCCCGCGGCAACGCCTCGTACGGCGACCTTCAGCGGGCCGTGGACACGCTGCTGCACTACGCCTCGAAGCGCAAGGAGCTGACGGGACTCTCGTCGTCGATGCAGAGCGACATTCCGCAGCTCTATTTCGACGTGGACCGCGACAAGGCCCAGATGCTCGGCGTCCCGATGGCCGACATCTTCTCGACGATGAAGACCTTCACCGGATCGGTCTACGTCAACGACTTCAACATGTTCAACCGCATCTACCGCGTCTACATCCAGGCCGAAGCCCCGTACCGGGCCCAGCGGGAGAATCTGGGTCTCTTCTTCGTGCGGGGCGCCGACAAGGCGATGATCCCCATCACGGCCCTCGGCACGACCTCCTACACCACGGGACCGGGCACCATCCGGCGTTTCAACATGTTCAACGCGGCGACCGTCTCGGGCGAGGCGGCGCAGGGATACAGCTCGGGGCAGGCTATGGCCATCCTCGAACAGATCGCCCGCCGCCACCTGCCGCAGTCGATCGGCGTCGAGTGGAGCGGCCTTTCCTATCAGGAAAAACACGTCAGCGGCCAGACCGGGTACGTGCTGGCGCTGGCTTTCCTCTTCGTCTTCCTGTTCCTCGCGGCGCAGTACGAAAGCTGGCTGATCCCCGTGGCTGTGATCCTCTCGCTGCCGATCGCAGGCATCGGCGCCTATCTGGGCAACTGGGCCTGCGGGCTGGAGAACAACATCTACTTCCAGATCGGACTGGTGATGCTGGTGGGGCTGGTGGCCAAGAACGCCATCCTGATCGTCGAGTTCGCCAAGGACGAGGTCGAAAAGGGCCGCGACATCCTCACGGCCGTCATTCTGGCTGCACGCCTGCGCTTCCGGCCCATCGTCATGACTTCGCTGGCCTTCATCCTCGGCATGCTGCCGCTGGTCTTCGCCAGCGGTCCCGGATCGGCCAGCCGGCAGGGCATCGGCACGGGCGTCTTCTTCGGCATGCTGGTGGCCATCACCGTCGGCATCGTCTTCGTGCCGTTGTTCTTCGTCTGGGTGTATAAACTGAAGGAAAAATGGAGTACGCGATGAAACGAAGCACTTTATATATCTTCGGAGCCCTGCTGCTGACTCTGGCGGGAGGTTGCTCCGTGCAAAAGAAATGCCCGGCCCCGGAGCTGAACCTCCCCGCCGAGATCGTCGCCGGACGCACCGATTCGCTGACCATCGGCGACATGGCCTGGTGGGAGGTCTACACCGACACGACGCTCTGCCGGCTGATCGGCCGCACGCTCGACCGCAACCGCAACATGCAGTCCGCCGAAGCTCGCATCCGTCAACTGGAAGAGCTCTACCGCGTGAGCAAAGCGGCCCGTCTGCCGTCGCTCGGAGGGTTGGTGCTCGCCGACAACGAGACCAACGACTATTACGGCGAGGCCCACAAGAGCGACGCCGAATTCAGCGTCAAGGCGACCCTGAGCTGGGAAGCCGACCTGTGGGGCAACCTGCGGTGGGCCAAACGCAAGGGCGCGGCGGAATACCTCGCCTCGATCGAGGCGGCCCGGGCCATGCAAATGACGCTCGTCGCCGAGGTGGCCACGGCCTATTTCGAACTGACGGCGCTGGATCACGAACTGGACGTGGTGCGCCGCACGGTGGAGACCCGCGAGGAGAGCATGCGGCAGGCCCGGCTGCGTTTCGAAGGCGGCCTGACCTCCGAGACGGCCTACCAGCAGGCGAAGGTCGAGCTGGCGAGCGCCTCGGCGCTGATTCCCG
>OJQW01000562.1_pt1 | contig 15379 bp, 7 predicted proteins | sample 1599041 | NCBI WGS metagenome assembly OJQW01 (sample SAMN03922518, study PRJEB24848) | human gut metagenome | isolation source: stool sample | host: Homo sapiens | place: Germany | collected 2010-02
GCGTCAGATGTGTATAAGAGACAGGGATTTCATCGCTTCGCAGACCTTTCCGCAGGGTAATTACTGGTGGATCTGGACCAATACGTGGCAGAATATGATTACCGAATCCTCGTCCGGCGGCAACTACGGTTTCTGGAACGGCTGGGAACAGATCCGTATCTGCAACCAGGGTTTCAAGAATCTGCACCTGTTGGTGGGCGCCACCGACGAACAGGTCCGGCTCATCAAGGGACAGCTCCATTTCTTCCGGGCCTGGTACCATTTCGAACTTGCCCGCCTTTGGGGAGGGCTTCCCTATATCGACCGTTTTTTGGAGCCGAGCGACAACATGCGCTTTCCGCGACTGTCGTTCAAGGAGACGCTTCTGCGTATTATCGACGATCTGAACGAGGCTGCGGAGTGTCTGCCCGTCGATTGGAATCAGACCCAGCAGGGGATTGCAGCTCCCGACGCCTATCTGGGGCGTGCGACCCGGGGCGCGGCGCTTGCGCTCAAAGCGCGAGCCTATCTTTATGCTGCGAGTCCGCTTACGACCCGCATCGAAAAAGGGGTGGCTGAATATGATCCTGAATTGTGTGAAGAGGCTGCCAAAGCCGCTTATGAGGTCATCAAGCTGGCCGATCAGGGTGTTTACAAACTGGTGGAGTGGAAGGATTATTCCAAAAATTTCATCAATAATACGACGGAGCAGCGTGTGGTTTACACCAAGGAGTATATTTGGTTCAAACTCACCACTGCACGCGGCAATAGTCAGTTGGTGCGTATCGGCAATATCCATAACTCGCAGCGTTTCGAGGGTAAGGGACAGGTGACGGCCGCCACGCAGAACATGGTGGATATGTACGAAACGAAGAAAGGGCTTCCGATCGACGATCCCGACAGCGAGTACGATCCCATGAATCCGTGGGCCGACCGCGATCCGCGTCTGTTGCAGACGATTCTGGTCGACGGTGTCAAGTGGGTGGCTACAAGCAATATATCACCTGCGGCGGATGCCTATGTGCAGCTTTATTCGGCGGGCGGCTCGGGTGCCGGGAACGGCAAGGACATGAATTCCGGTTCGGGATCGCTGACCGGATACCTGATCCGCAAATACATTCCCTACAAGGCCAATAAGTTTGATAAACAGACCGCGAACTACCAGTTCGGCATTCCTTATATCCGGCTTGCCGAGATGTACCTGATTTATGCCGAAGCAATCAACGAAGTCTGTCCATCGCCGACTGCTGTTCCTTCTTGGGCGCCCCTAAGCGCTGTTGAGGCTGTGAACATCGTCCGCCGCCGTGTGAAACTGCCTGTCGACGAGGATGTCGCCAAGCCCTGTGAACTCTATACCTACGGCGGCGAATCGCTGCCCGACGTGGCCGCGAAATTCACGGCCGACCGCGAGACCTTCCGCAAGCGGATCTGGAATGAACGTTCCGTGGAACTGGCTTACGAGGGACACCGCTGGTACGACATCCGCCGTTGGTACGTGGCGCACCTGCCCGAATACAAGATCCGCTACAAGGGCGTATTCGACAAGCAGCACACGTATTTCAGAAAAGAAGTGGTTTGCAACGGCGTATTCGACCAGAAGCACTACTGGCTTCCCTTCAAACGCACCGATGTACAGCAGTATGAAGGCTTTACGCAGAATCCGGGTTGGAACTAACATTTAACGCGAAAAGTTATGAAAATCAAGATTATAATCATGTGTTTCCTTTTGCTGGCGTCAGGCCTTTTCCAGCCTGTATCGGCCCAACGGAAGCAGCGGAAACAGCAACCGGTACAGATCACGCTCTCGTCGAGAATCGTCGGGGCGGGGGGACAGCCGGTCGTCGGAGCCCTCGTCTACACCAACGAAGGCAAGACTGTCTCCCGGAGCGACCGGTCCGGGGCCTTTGCCGTGAAGGCGGAGCCGCAGGAAATGGTGCTTATCGAGGCTGACGGGTACGAACCGATGACGGTTGCGGCTGCCGACATCAACAAAGGTTCCGTCATGCTCTCTGCCAGTGCTTACCAATCCGGAAAAAGCGATGAAGTGGATGTGCCGTTCGTGCCCCTCAAACGTCGCAATGTCATTGGCGCCGTGGATCAGGTGAATGTCGACAAACTCCGCGACACCTACTATGCCGACGATTGGCTGAGCTATCTCCAGACCTCCGGAACCGGTATTTTCGATGCCGCCAATATCCGTTATGCGGGTAACGTGGTCGTGATCGACGGCATGATGAAGGGAGACGAAGGACTTTCGTTCGCCGACTATCTTTCTCCCGACGAGATCGAGTCGATCAGCGTGCTGAAGGATGCCTCGTCGCGGATTCTCTACGGAGGCACCGGCCAGGGCGTCATCAACATCCGCACCAAGCGCGGTACGCCGCTGAAGAACTACCTGAACGTGCGTTATGAGTATTCGCTGGCGCGGCCGATCAAATATCCCGATTATATGGGGGCCGCCGACTATATGACCCTCTATAATGAGGCGCGTCGCAACGACGGACTGACGGATCGTTACGACGGGATGACGATTCAGAATACACGGATCGGATTCGACCCTGTGCAGTATCCCGACGTGGATTTTTACAACCGCGATTTCCTGCGTAACGTGAAACAGTCGCACAAGGCGGCCGTCGAAGTAGGCGGTGGCAACCGGATCGCATCGTACTATTTCTTGTTGGGTTACGACTATGACAAGTCGTTGCAAAAACTGGGCGAAGCGGCCGACGAGGGCGACAATACGTTCCGTGCTCGTGGTAACGTGGATGTGAAGATCACCGACTACCTGCGTGCCAAGGTCGATATGACCGTCGTGCTCAACAGCAATTACGTTTCCAAGGGTGATTTCTGGTCGATGGCCTCCACGCGGCGTCCCAACCAGTTTGCGTTCCTGATTCCGATCGACCGGGTTGCAGCCGGGGATATGGACCTGGTGGAAGAGGCCCGCCAACAAAAATCGCTTATCGACGGCAAATATCTGCTTGCCGGAGACCATGTCTACACCACTAATGTTTACGGCGATAAGGTGCTTGCTGGTTACGACAAGCTCACGAATCGGGCGGCCAATGTCAACATCGGCTTCGACGTGGACCTGAAAGGTGTCACGCCGGGCCTGACGTTCAGTACCTATGGTGGTATCGACAACAACAATGTCTACATGATTTCGCAGACCAACAAGTATGCGGTCTATACTCCTTTGTTCGAGATCAGCACGACGAGCGACGTGGACCGGATTCACCTGACCAAGCAGGGCGAGAACAATTTCGTCGGGGCGCAGTCCATCGGTAAGGTGGACATGAACCGCAAGATCGCTTGGTACAACGTGCTCAATTACAGCCGGGTCTTCGGCGGCGAACACGATGTGAACGTTACGGCTACGCACCGCATGAGCAGTTATGTGACCCAAGGGCAGATCTATTCCAAAAAACAACTGGACTATGCCCTGCGTGCGAATTACATGTACCGGAATCGCTACATCGCGGAGGTGGGCCTCGCGGCTATCGCTTCGCCCTTCCTTCCGGCCGATCACCGTTGGGGCGTGGCCAGCAGCTATGCGTTGGGGTGGATCGTTTCCGAGGAGAAGTTCATGCGCAACAGCGGTATTGATTTCCTGAAAATAAAGGCGAGCTTCTCCAACCTCAAATCCGATCCCACCGACTACAACCTTTCGCGCGATACTTACAAAATCGGTAATAAGCACACTTACAACGACGGTTCGAACAGCAATAACTTCCTGCCCGTCGTGCTGGGAAATCCCAATCTGACGTTTGCCGACGTCTATGAGTTGAATGCCGGTTTCGAAATGGCTCTGCTGAAACGTTCGCTCTATGCTGAAGTGAACTATTTTCAGCGTCGCAAGACGGGGCTGATCGCCCGGACCGTCAATGAGTATATGGGTGTCGTCGGCGGCAGTGATTTCATCATGAGCCGCAATTATGGTATATCCGAAGGGCGCGGTTTCGAAATCTCGCTCGCTTACAACAAGCGTTTCGATCCTGACTGGTCATTGTCGGTCAAGGCCGGTATGGTCTATTACAGCGCCAAGAATATGAAAATCGACGAACTGAATTACGGCCCTGGATTGGAGTATAACCAGAAGACGGACAAGAGCCTCTCCGCATTGTGGGGATACGTTGCCGACGGATTCTACACGCAGGAGGAGATAGACCGGATCAATGATCCCGCCGACAAGACACTTGCCAAACCCTCTTTCGGTACGGTGCGGGCCGGTGATCTGAAATATCGCGACTTGAACAGTGACGGCGTGATCAACGACCGCGACCAGAAGGTGATCGGTGATTCGCGCAGTACTTGTGATTACCGCTTCGCGCTGACGCTGCGCTGGCGCAATTTCTCGTTCTACGCCCAGATGCGTGCGCAAACCGGCGGTTCGCAGTTCCTTTCGGGCGATTACTACCGGGTCAGCGGCGAGATGAAATACCCCTCTTACTTGATGAAAGCACGCTGGGCCTACGATCCCGAACGCGGTATCGACACCCGTTCGACGGCGACTTATCCCCGGTTATCGACCACGGGCAACGTGCACAATTTCCAGAATTCGACCTTCTGGGTTTCGGCAACCGGTTTCTTCAAGATCCCTGTCGTGCAGTTGACCTATCACTTGAGCGAACGTGTCGCCCGCAAGATCGGCATGAAGAGCCCGAACGTCTATTTCCGGGCGAACAACTTGTTGACGCTCGCTCCTGAAAAGGAGAAACTGTTGTTGAATATCGGGGCCGAACCTGCCTACACCTGGTTCGCTCTGGGATTTAAGGCTAATTTTTAAATTTCAGCACCATGAAACTGAAAAAACTGACCATCATAGCAGCCCTGTCTGTTCTTGCGGGTACGACCGGATGCACCGATTTTGTCGAGCCGGGCAAGGACAATGTGCTCACCCGTGAGGATGTCATTGCGAATCCGGTTCTGGCCGAAGGCATCTTGTTGAAAGCCTACGACAACCTGCCCACCACGCTCAACTATACGGAAGTGGCTGTGGACGACGCCCATTCGAACAACATTTCCAATGGTTACATGCTGGCCGCCCTGGGGGCCTGGCGTTCGACGAGCGATCCCTTTTCGCAGTGGCGGAATTATACGCAGATCGCTTATATCAACTATTTCCTCGATCGGATCGTCGACGACGTGAAGTGGTCCTATACTTCCGAGTGGCGTGCCGAGCACTTCCCCAACCGGCTCAAAGGCGAGGCCTATGCGCTGCGTGCTTACCACCATTCGCTCATTCTGCAAGCGCATGCCGGCCGATCTTCTTCGGGGGAGTTGCTGGGCGTGCCTTATATGGATCACTTCATCTCCTCGAAACAGGAGCAGGACGGTTTGCAGCGGCTTCCGTTCACGGAATGCGTCGGAAAGATCGAAAAGGATATCGAACGGGCGTTGCAACTGTTGCCCGATCGCTATGAGAACGCCCCGACCGGTACGCCCGACAAGGAGGATTACGATGCTGTTTACGGTTCGCGCAATACCAACCGTATTTCGGGACTGGCTATGAAGATGCTGCGGGCACGAGTACGGTTGCTTGCGGCGAGTCCGGCGTTCAACCCGGCGAACAATACCGTACTGTGGGAGAAAGCAGCTGAATCTGCGGCTGAGGTTATCGACGCTTTCGGCGGATTGAGCAACTTGACGCCCAACCGCGTGGTCTTCTACCTCGATAAGAGTAATAAAGATATCCTCTGGCGGGAAGATTACACCAACAGCAGTAATCTCGAAAAAGCGCAATTTCCGCCCAGTCTCAACGGCAGCGGGCGTGTAAGCCCTTCGCAGAATTTCGTAGACGCCTTCCCGATGAAGTCGGGTTATCCGATCGATGCCGACGGTTCCGGGTTCGACAAACGGAATCCCTTCGAAGGACGCGATCCCCGGCTGGCTCAGTATGTCATTTACAACGGAATGGTATTCAAAGGTTCGGTCATCAATACGGTAGACCATCCCAGCAACGGCATTAACCGTACGGAGTATTCCACTTGTACGGGCTATTACCTGCGGAAGTTTACCAACGAATCGGTGAGTCTCGAAACGGGGAATGTGGTCCCGGCCATCCATTTCAATACGCTGATGCGTTTTACCGAGGCGTTTCTGATCTATGCCGAGGCGGCCAATGAAGCCTGGGGACCGGACGGAACGGGCCCGAACACCTATTCGGCCAAGGATGTGATGGCGAAGCTGCGTGAGACGGCAGGCCTCGACCAGCCCGACACCTATCTGGCTTCGATCACCTCGCGGTCTGCCATGCAGCGTTTGATTCGCAATGAACGCCGTCTGGAACTCTGCTTCGAGCAGGTCCGCTTCTGGGATGTGCGCCGCTGGCTGGATTACGATGCCATGAACGCTACCGTACGGGGAACTTTCGACGGCGGTCTGACGGCTGTCGACGTCAAGGAACGCGTTTTCGAACGCTATATGATCTATGGGCCCATTCCCAACGACGACGTGGTGAAAGGGCTGATCCAGAACGACGGATGGAATTGATAAATTTCGGAAAAATGAAAAAGATATTTGCTTTCCTGTCGGCAGCCGTGATGTTGAGTGCCTGCCATAACAAACCCTTCGACTACGAGGATTTCGACTATCAGACGGTCTGCTTCCCGTTTCAGTATCCTGTCCGGACGCTTTCGCTGGGCAACGACGTGCTCGACAACTCGCTGGACCGGGCCCACAAATTCAATATCGGCGTCGTGCTGGGCGGAGTCTACATCCACAACGACATTTCGCGCCGGGTCTATTACGAGGTGGACGAATCGCTGGTGAGCGACAACCTTTATAACCAAAACGACGAACGGATTCGGGTCCTGCCTTCGCGCTATTACAAACTTTCGACCGATGGCAGCGTCGAGATTCCTCAGGGCAAGCTCAACGGTCTGATTACGGTGCAGCTCGCCGATGAATTCTTCGATGATCCCCATGCCCATAAGGGGGTTTACGTGATTCCGATGCGCATCACCGAAGCCGACCGGGTCGATTCGATCCTTTCGGGGCGGGCTGCTGTGGCCAATCCCGACCTGCACGAGGCTGCCCATTGGGAGATCACTCCGAAGAACTACACTCTTTTCGGCGTGAAATACGTCAATCCTTATCATGGCAAATGGTTGCGACGCGGTGCGTTGATCGTGAAAAATCCTGCCGGCGAGGAGATCGACCGGATCGTTTACCGCACCGCCGACCTGGAGCTAAACGAAACGGTCAGCCTGACGACTGTTTCGATGAGCGACGTCGTGGGCGGCTGGCAGATCAAGGGGGAGAAATTCGCGCTGCGGCTCTCTGTGACCGACGGCGAGATCACCGTTTCGTCGCAGGAAAACGCCGCCATCGACGTTGCCGGAACTGGCCGGTATGTGGAGAACGACGCCGAGTGGGGCGGTACTGTCGAGAAACCCCGCAAACGCGACGTGCTCTACCTGAAATATGCTTACGACCGGGCCGACGGTAACCGGTGCGAGGTGTGCGACACGCTGGTTTTCCGCGACCGCGCTATCGTCTTTGAAGATAACAGACCTAAGATAAAATGAAACATTACGGATTGAAGCCCTTTTTTTGCGCTGCTGCCGTGATGCTTTTCGCAGGTACGGCGCAGCAGGCGCAGGGACAGGCCCCCGCGAAGAAATACCGTGCCTATCTCGTGTCGAACGCCCATTTCGACACCCAGTGGCGCTGGGACGTACAACGTTCGATTGACGAATTCCTGCTGAACACGCTGGACCAGAATTTCCAGCTGTTGGAGGATTATCCCGGTTATCTCTTCAATTTCGAGGGTGCTGTCAAATATGCCTGGGCCAAGGAGTATTACCCTGAGCGTTACGAGCGGTTGAAAAAATACGTGGCCGAGGATCGCTGGCACCTGACCGGCAGTACGTGGGATGCCACGGACCCGAACGTGCCTTCGGCGGAGTCCTTCTTCCGCAACGTTTTGCTGGGACAGGAGTTCTTCAAGTCGGAATTCGGGCGGAAAGCGACCGATATTTTCTTGCCGGACTGTTTCGGATTCGGATATACGCTGCCTACGATTGCCGCCCATTGCGGGCTGATCGGGTTCTCAACCCAGAAGCTCGGTTGGCGCACGCGGCCTTTTCACGGGGATAAGAAATATCCTTTCCAGATCGGATTGTGGCGCGGTGTTGACGGTGCACAAGTCATGGCGGCGCTCGACGGCGGGGGATACGGCTGGAATCCCACGGGCGACCTGACCCGGAGCGAGGAATTGGTCCGGCGCGCTGAAGAGAGCGGGATCGGAACGGCATACCGTTATTACGGGACCCGTTCCACCGAAAAGCGCGGCGATAGGGGTGGTTCTCCGCTGCCGCGCACTGTGCGAAACCTGTTCCGTTATCTCGGAAGCGACGGGCCAGTGGAGCTGATCGTGGCCCGGGCCGATCAGTTGTATAAGGACTATCTGCCTTTTTCGGAGCATCCCGAACTGCCCGTTTACGACGGGGAGTTACTGATGGACGTTCACGGTACGGGTTGTTATACGGCCCATTCGGAACTCAAACGTTTCAACCGACGTAGCGAACAACTGGCCGATGCTGCCGAGCGTAGCAGTGTGATAGCCGACTACCTCGGAGCATTTGATTATCCGAAACAGGCGCTTGACGAGGAATGGCGGCGTTTCATCTGGCATCAGTTCCACGATGACCTGACCGGTACAAGCATTCCTCGCGCTTACGAATTTACGTGGAATGACTATCTGATTGCCCAAAGTCGTTTTGCCGACATGACTCAGACGGCCACGGGGGCTGTCGCATCGCTGCTCGATACCCGTACCAAAGGGGAGCCCGTCGTGGTCTACAATCCGTCGGCTTACCGCAATCGCACGCTTGCCGAGGCGGAGGTGGCTGTTCCGGCAGGTTGGGAAGGGGTTTCGGTCTATGGATCCGACGGCCGCCGCGTTCCGGCACAGGTGCTTTCGGTGCATGAAGGCCGTATGCGGTTCTTGTTCGCTGCCGACGTGCCTGCGGTGGGATATGCCGTCTACGACGCGCGCCCCGTGCGCCGGGCGTTCTCGGGCGGTGTGTTGAAAGCTTTCGGACGGACGGTGGAGAATCGTGTTTACCGCGTTTCACTCGACGAACGGGGCGACATCGTTTCGGTCTTGGACAAGCGGTATGGCCGGGAACTGGTTGGCAAAGGCGGATTCTTCGGTCTCGTGGCTTTCCCGGAAAACAAGTCGGACCGCTGGCCCGCCTGGGAGATACTCAAAGAGGTCGTGGACCGCCAGCCCGAAAGAGTGGGCGAGTGTGCCGAGATCACTGTCGAGGAGTGCGGACCGCTGCGGGCGACGCTTCGCGTGGTGCGTCGTTACGGAGCCTCGGAAATCGTTCAGCGTATTTCACTTACAGACGGTGCTGTGGACGACCGTATCGACGTATGCACGGAGGTTGACTGGCGGTCGCCGCGTACCTTGCTCAAAGCGCAGTTCCCGATGAGTTTCGAAAGTCCGAAGGCTCGTTACGACTTGGGAATCGGCACGGTCGAGCGAGGCAATAATACACCGACACAATACGAGGTCTATGCCCAGCATTGGGCCGGAATGGGTACGCCGGATGGTTGCTATGGAGTCGCGGTGCTCAATGATTGCAAATACGGCTGGGACAAACCCTCCGACGACAACCTGCGCTTGACGTTGCTTCACACCCCGACGGCCGACGGTGAATATTTCCCGTTTCAGTCTGCGCTCGACATCGGGCATCACCGTTTCACCTACTCGATTGTGGGGCATGCGGGCGATTACGTCGTTGGGGAGATTGTCCGCAAGGGCGAGCAGCTCAACCAGCGGTTGCTGACCTTCTCCGCACCCCGGCATGCCGGGGTGCTGGGGCGCAGCTACGGTTTTGTCGGATCGTCTGATGACGGAGTGGCGGTCAAAGCCGTGAAGAAGGCTGAGGACGGCGACGGATATATCGTCCGCGTCTATGAGACCGCGGGCGCTGCGCGGCAGGCCCGGCTGAAATTTCCTTCGGAGATAGTTTCCGCCGAGGAGGTGAACGGGATCGAAGAGCCCGTAGGCCCTGCGCTCTTTACCGGGCGAGAACTGTTGGTTTCGGTCGGTCGTTACGCTCCGAAAACCTATCGTGTGCGGCTGGCGGAGCCAGCCGTCCGGGTTCCGGAATACGGGCAGAAACAGGTGGCACTGCCGTTTAATGCGACGGTGATCTCGTCCGACGCTTTTTGTGCGCTGGCGAATATGGATTCGCTGTGGAACTCCTATTCCGGAGAATTGCTGACCCGGCGGGTCGTAGCGGACGGGATCGGTTTCCGTATCGGTGAACCCGATTTCGGGAACGCTGTTCGTTGTAGCGGACAGACGATCGCCCTGCCTGCGGGCGGTTACGACAAACTCTACCTATTGGTAGCCTCTTCCGAGGGCGACCGCGATGCGGTCGTGGAGGTCGATGGCGTGAAACATGCTATCCGGGTGCCTTATTATTCCGGATATTATGGACAATGGGGCTGGGCCGATTACGGCACTTCTTACGTGCGTGAAGGGCGTCTGGCTCATGTGGGAACCCATCGCCACAATCCAGCCGACCGCAATGAAGCCTACGTGTTCACCTATCTTTACAAGGTGTGCCTCGAAATACCTCGCGGAGCCCGGGAACTGCGTCTGCCCGACGACCGGCAAGTCGTGCTTTTCGCTGCGACGCTTTCCGACGATCCTTGTTCCGAGGTGCACTACCTGACCGAACCGCGGGAATTACCTTAACAATACCGAACCGATAATAAACTGATAAACCGATGAAAATTCAGAATTATGTAAACCGGGCACTGTTATTCAACGCTGCAATGATCTCCGCGGCAGGAAGTGCTTCCGCCGCCGGGGCGCAGGGAGCCTCCGAGGATTCCGGTCGTGCGGCGGCCGCTCCGCAGCGACCCAATGTAATCTTCTTCCTAGTGGACGACCTCGGCTGGAGCGACATCGCCTCGTTCGGCAGCCGCTTCTACGAAACACCCAACATCGACGCGCTGGGACGTGACGGTGTGCGCTTCACCAATGCCTATACGACCTGCCACGTCTCCTCACCGGCCCGTGCGAGCATCCTGACGGGGTGTTATCCGGCCACTATCAATATGACCGACTGGTTGCCCGGCCGTCGGGAGTTTCCTTTCCAGCAGTTACGCAACGTGGAGGTCAATCAGGATCTTCCCGCCGGAGTGCCGACCATCGCCGAGACACTGCACGATAACGGCTATCATACGGCCATCATCGGCAAGTGGCATCTGGGCGAGACGGGCTCCACACCCGAGGAGCACGGTTTCGACATGCACATCCCGCACGGTTACTTGAAGGGATGGCCTGCCCGCGGCTATATGGCTCCGTTTGGTATGAACGGCTTCGACGGTGAAAAGGGTGAATATCTCACCGATCGTCTTACGGACGAGGCGCTTCGTTATATCGAGAAGAACAGGAACGAGCCGTTTTTTCTTTTCATGTCTCATTTCGCCGTACACGATCCGATTCAGGGCCGGGCGGACCTGGTGGAGAAATATCGGAAGAAACTGCGCTCGATGCCGCCGTCGGAGCTGCCGCCCTTTATTCTGGAAGGAAACCCCGATGATCCCGATCCTGCTTCGGCCGAAGAGCTGCTGCGCTGTCTGGACGATCCGGCCTATGCTCCTCACAAGGCTTTGCCGCACCGCCGGGTGAAGATCAAGCAGATTCAGGACAATGTGGAGTTTGCGGCGATGGTCGAGAGCATGGACGAAAGTATGGGGCGTATTGTCGCCAAACTCAAAGAACTGGGGCTCTATGAAAATACGGTGATCGTCTTTTTCGCCGACAACGGCGGCATGTCGGCCGCCAATTACGGCGGTCCCAACCGCGTCATCCTGCCCGAGCAGCTCGATATGGCCTATTCCAGTTCGATGCTTCCGCTGCGCGGCGGCAAGGGGTGGATGTACGAGGGCGGTCTGCGCGTGCCGATGGTTGTGAAGGCTCCCGGATCGAAGTCCGGCGATTGCGACGAACCGGTGGTCAGCGTCGATTTCTATCCGACGCTTCTCAGCCTGACGGGAACGCCGCTTCCCCGCGGCAACAGAGCCGAGGGTGTGGATATCTCGCCGCTGCTCCGGAAGAAAAAGATGAAGGACCGTCCCATTTTCTGGCATTTCCCACATTACAGCAATCACGGTTTGCAGAGTCCCGGCGGCGCGGTCCGTTACGGGGACTACAAACTGATCGAATATTATGAGAACGGCACCGTGCAACTCTACGACCTGTCGAAGGACATCAGCGAGAAGCACGACCTCGCCGCTCGGATGCCCGAAAAGGTTGAAGAGCTGAAACGTATGCTCCATGAGTGGCGCGAATCGGTCGGGGCACGTATGATGCCCGAAAACCCGAATTTTGATGCCCGCATTGCAGCCAAACGCGAAGCCGAAGTCTGTCCCGACCGCTGGTGGCCGATGTTTACGCAGTACGACGGCGGCCTGTTCGGCGAACGGGTGGACCTGTGGCGTAACCATCGTTTGTGGTATGTAGCCGGAGAGGATTTCATCCTCAAAGGTTTCGAGTCGCGTCCCGGCAAACATCCGTGGCAGGGTGAACATGTCGGCAAGTGGCTCCATGCGGCGACTCTTGCATATCATCATACCGGTGACAAAAAGCTTAAAGCGGCGCTGGACAGCGTCGTGGAGCGTCTGATCGCCACACAGCTGCCGGACGGTTACATGGGAACCTATGATGCCGCTTCGACCTTCATGGCCAAACCCGGCGACGGAACGAAGTACATGTGGGATGTCTGGACGCACCGCTATAATCTTTATGGACTGCTGACCTACGAATCGTTCTTCCCCGATGAGCGGGTGCTGGATGCCTGTCGCCGGATGGGCGACCTGCTGATCGCTACGTTCGGAGAAGGAAGAAACGATCTGACCAAAAACGGCACGCGGGCCGGTATGTCTTCCACGACGCTGCTCGAATCCATTGTGATGCTTTACGAGCGGACAGGGGAACGGCGCTACCTTGATTTTGCCGAACATATCGTCTCCGTGAGCGAAGCTAATGCGGACCTGCACCTGCTGGGCGAGATGCTCACGCCCGGGGCCGATGTGGTGAAACCGGGTGATGGCAAAGCCTACCAATTGCTGTCAAATCTGCTGGGATATTTCCGGTTGTATCAGGTGACGGGCGATGCTCGGTATCTCAAAGCCGTGCAGGCGGCGTGGGGGAGCGTGCGCAAACACCATCTGCTTACGACGGGCGGCGTATGGAGCCGGGCTGCGGAGTATAACGGCAATAAGGAGTGTTTCGCTTATGAGACGGCATTCGACCCCCGGCAGATAGTGGTGGAGAATTGCAGTAACGTGACCTGGATTCAGCTCTGCTTGCAGCTTTTCGACCTGACAGGTATGAGCAAGTTCATGGACGAAGCCGAAAGGTGTACTTTCAACGATCTGTTCGGACACCAGCATACGGACGGTGTGGACGGTTGTTATTATACCACGCCCAACCAAAGCCGTCCGCCTTATGTGAATAAGATTCACTGCTGTAATTCGAGTGCCCCGCGGGCGATGGAGCTTATGGCGGACCATATTGCAGGCGAGATCGATAATTGTTTGTCCCTCAATATGCTGACTCCGGCCGTTGTGACGGTCAATACCAAATTCGGCGGCGGGCAGTTGATCATATCCGGCAATTATCCGTTGGGCGACGAAGTAAACGTTGCGGTGAATATTGCCCGCCAGCCCCATATATACAAGGAGTACGCCATCGAGTTCCGGGTGCCGGTCAACACGCAGCTGAAAAGTGTGGAGGTAAACGGTGCGGAGGTGAAATGTACCACCAACAAGCGGGGTTATGTTACGGTCAAGAGAACGTGGAAACCGGGTGACCGGATGCGCATCGTGCTCGATTACCGGCTTTGGGTCGATATTCAAACGGGTGTCGACGGAAAGAAATGGGTTGCTTTCAGCTACGGCCCGCTGGCGTTGGCGCAGCGGATTACCGCCGATGAAAATCCCGAACCTTTCGCCGGCATGGCGTTGGATACGCCCGAAGCGCGCAAAGCTCTGCTTGCCGGATTCGAAAAGAGGATGTCGGACGGGGTTCCGCATTTCACGGTCGGGAATACCGGGGTTGTATTGATGCCTTATAGTTATGCCGGCAGCAAGGAGTCGGGGCCTCGAACCTACTTTGCCTTGTAATGATAACTGATAGTACGAGGGACCGGATTATTTCGGTCCCCTCGTACATTTTATCTTTGAGAGGTTGGAACCTGATTCTGAAATGTTAAGTAAAATGTTATCATGAAATCGGCAATCAAAATTCTGTTTCTGTGTCTGGCGGTGTCGGAAATGTCGTGCGCGGTACAAAAGCCTGTCCGAATTGTTCTTATGCCTGATACGCAAAATTATGCGGAAACCCATCCTGACATTTTCAATTCTCAGACGGAATGGATTGCGGCCCAGTGTGACAGCATCGCTTTCGTGCTTCAACAGGGCGATATTACGAACCGTAATGCTGAAAGCCAATGGAAGGTGGCGGTTGAGGCAATGAGCCGCCTCGACGGTAAAGTGCCTTATGTCATGGCTGTCGGGAATCACGATCTGGGATTGAAAGGACGTACGAGGACTCGGGATTCTGGACTTTTCAACCGTTATTTCCCTTATGACAAATATGCCCGGACCAAAAATTTCGGAGGGGCCTTCGAAAATGGAGAACGTATGGTATACGTTTCGGACGGGAGGTGTGAAGTGGCTCGTATTGTCACTCGAATTTGGCCCTCGAGATAGCGTATTGGCATGGGCCGGAGCCGTCATTGACGCACACTCTCGGCATAAAGTCATTATTAACACACATGCTTACCTCTATTCGGACGATACTCGCATGGGGCCTGGGGACAAATGGCTGCCGGAGAGTTATGGTATTGGAAAAGACAAATCCTCGGGTTCGGTCAATAACGGATGTGGGACAGGTTGATCGGCCTGTGTTCAAACCTCGTTTTTGTGTTCAGCGGCCATGTGCTGAACAATGGGACCGGATGTCTGATAAGTGAGGACGTACATGGAAACCGAGTTTGTCAGATGATGGCTAATTATCAGGCCGGGACCGTTGGTTCGGTGAATGGAGGTAACGGTTTTCTGCGTATTCTGGACATAGATGCGAAAAACGGGAGGGTGGTGGTGAGGAGTTATTCGCCCTATACGGATACTTTTCGGACGGAGCCGGATCACCAGTTCGTCGTAGAAGGGCTTGACTATAAGCGGTAGTTTTGGGATTGGAATCGAAAACGGATGTTTTTGTAAATATCCAGCGATTGACATTTCGAGCCTTCCCAGAGATAGGGTCTGACTCAAGTGTTTCGTAATTAAGGCTATATCTTTATTTCTGCGTTCGATACATATATTCCGTCGGTGTCATATTGTATACGCTTTTGAAGCATTT
>OJQW01000564.1_pt1 | contig 15354 bp, 9 predicted proteins | sample 1599041 | NCBI WGS metagenome assembly OJQW01 (sample SAMN03922518, study PRJEB24848) | human gut metagenome | isolation source: stool sample | host: Homo sapiens | place: Germany | collected 2010-02
ACCATCGTAAAATTGGTCTTGTTAAAGATGCTTTATTTTAATTCAACCAACGGGTTTAATAAAATTTCCATTTATCACCAATTGTTTATGAACTATTTTAAGGCCGGATTCAACACAGCCGGTGCGCACGGCGAATAAAAGAGGATACAAAATAGATTTTTTTATTATATTTGACGCTGATTTATATCAGATCTACGCCTGTGACTACTGATGCCCGACTGCTCGAACGACTTTCTCGTGGCGAACAAGACGCCTACAAGGAGGTATTCATGCGCTATTACGGCAAGGTCTTCCGCTTCATTGCGGCCATCCTCCGCGGTCGTGCCGTTGCAGAAGATCTGGCACAGAACGTCTTTCTGAAAGTCTGGGCCAACCGCCATGGACTCGACTCCGTGCGCTCGCTCGACGGCTATCTTTTCACCGTCGCCCGCAACGAAACATGTGACTATCTGCGTCGCAACCGCAGCAGCCTGAAGTACCGGCTCACCGAACTGAGCCATTCCGAACAAATCTGCGATCTGTCGTTCGACTACGATGCCGAACGCATGGAACGCACTGTAGCAGTCACCGTCGATCGCATGCCACCTCAACGGCAGATGGTCTACCGCCTCAGCCGCGAGGAACATCTCTCCAACCTGGAGATCGCCGAACGGCTCAATCTTTCGAAACGTACCGTCGACCGTCACCTCTCACTGGCACTGGACGACATTCGTCGGGCAATCAGTCCGCTGGTGTCGGGCGTTACACTTTTTTTTCTCTCTCATTGGGTATGAATCCCCGCATGTGCGTCTATTATAAAGAAAACGCATATGCGAAATGAAGAACACGAAGTACGATAAAACCCTGAAATATCTCGAAGGCGATCCTGTAGCCCCGACGGCTGCCGAGGTGAGCGAATGGCTCTGCGACCCTATGGCCGAACCCGATGCCGGACGTGCTTTGCACGACTTTTGGCAACAGTTGCCCGAAAACGAACATCCCCTCCTGAGCCGCGAGGCATTCGACCGCTTCTGCCGGAGTGTCGGGCAGTTTTCTTCGGCACCTTCCGCCCAGTGGCACCGTTTGGGACGCTATGCACGGATGGCGCAGCGTGCAGCGGCCCTCGTCGCCATTCCCCTGTTCCTTGTGTGCACACTGCTTCTTTTGCGCACGCCTGCCGCCGATGTCGAGTGGTGCGAGTTCAGCGTAGCGGCAGGATGCACCGATTCGCTCACCCTGCCCGACGGCAGTCGCGTATGGCTCAACGCCGGCTCGCGTCTCTTCTATCCCCAGGCATTCTACGGTGAGCAGCGCAAGGTTTTCCTTGCGGGCGAAGCCTATTTCGACGTAGCCCGCGATACCGCGCACCCCTTCGTCGTAGGAGCCGGCAACGTGAAAGTCCGCGTCCTGGGCACGCAGTTCAACATCACCTCCTACGACGATATGAGGTCAGTGTTGGTCTGCCTGATCGAGGGCTCGGTGCGGCTCGACGTCGATCACGGCGACGTGGTGCGCGATCTGCTGCTCGTTCCAGGCGATGTGGTGCGCTACGACCGGATTTCGGGGTCGCTCGAACAGCAGCGCCTGCCTGCCGAGGCCTATCTCTCGTGGCGCAACGGCGGATTCTACTTCAGCAACCAGTCACTGGGTGAGATTGTCGCACAGTTCGAGCGAGTCTTTGGCGTGAAGATCTTCATCGCCGACGAGGCGGCACGGGCGATGCGCTATTCACTGGCCTTCGTCAATGGCGAGGAGCTCGACCGCATGCTCGAAGCCATCGCTGGCGACGAATTGCGCGTGGTTCGCGAACAGAAGATGATCGTCATCCGAACAAAATAACAAAAAAACTTACAGCCCATGACAGAAACCTAACCCGCTTAAAAAACGAATCGGAGAGTTGCGACCTCTCCGACTCCAGTTTAGCCATTAAATCGAATCTTAACAATCTAAACTTCACAAAAGTATGAAAAGTGATCCTATTTTAAAATTTATTACGAATTTTTTTGAGGGATCGATGGCGCTGTTGCTGCTTTTCACGGCCTTTACCGTGACGGCGGCGGCCCAGAAACCGCGGGGGGGGGACCCCGAAATCACCCTCTCCTTGAAGAACGTAACGGTCGAGACCGTACTCGAACAGTTGCGCAGCAAGTACGGCTATTCGTTCGTTTACAAACCCCACGAACTGGATACGCAGCGCCGCGTGACGGTCGAGGTGACACACAGCCCGATCGGCAAGGTGCTCGACATCGTGCTGGCCGAACAGCCGCTTAAGTACGAGGTCAAGGCTAAAATTATCCACATCACACGCCGCGCCGTCAGACAGACGCCCCGCGAATCCGTGGCGAAGACAATCTCCGGCCGGGTGACCGATGAGGCGGGACTGCCGGTTGTCGGTGCAGCCGTGATCCTCAAAGGTACGACACGCGGCGTGAGCACAGGCGCAGACGGAGCGTTCCGCATGGAGGAGATTCCGGCTGATGCCGTGCTAAGCATCTCGGCACTGGGATACGTCGTGCAGGAAATCGCCGTCGGAGCGCGCACGACGGTACCGGTGACCCTCAAGGAGGATACCCAGACGCTCGACGAGGTGGTGGTCGTCGGTTTCGGCACCCAGAAAAAGGTCAACCTTACGGGAGCCGTCGAGAGCGTATCATCGGACGTTTTCGAAAACCGCCCCATGGCAAATGTCACCCAGATGCTGCAAGGCGCCGTGCCAAACCTCAACATCTCGCTGGCCGACGGCAAACCCAACCGCTCGGCGTCATACAACATCCGCGGCACCACGTCAATCGGTGCGGGCGGCAGCGCCCTGGTACTCATTGACGGTATCGAAGGCGATCCCGCGATGCTCAATCCCAATGACATCGAGAGCGTCTCGGTACTCAAAGACGCCGCATCGGCCGCCATCTACGGTTCGCGCGCTCCCTACGGCGTGGTGCTCATCACCACAAAGGACCCGTCGAAGCAAAAGGATACCTTCACGATCAACTATACGGGCAACTTCTCCATAGAGCAACCTTTCGCCGTGCCCGACGTCGTGAGCGACGGCTACGTATACGCCTATCTGGCCCGCGAATCGGACATCAGCCACCGCGGCGCCGACTCGTTCAACAAGCTCAATACGTCGCAAGATTTCTCATCCTATGCCGGCGGCATGAAAGGCTGGCTCGAAGATTTCCGTGTGCATAACCTGGCCCGGAATCCGCTGGAAACGGTCGTCGACCGCAACGGCCGCTACATCTACTACGGCAATACGGACTATTACGACGCCCTCTACAAGGACATGACCTTCGCGCAGTCGCACAACGTCTCGATCAGCGGTTCGAACGGCAAAATCAGCCACTACCTCTCGGGCCGCATCTACGACTACAACGGTCTGTTCAACTACTCGCCCGACACCTACCGCACGATGAACCTGCGTTCGAAAGTCACGGCCCAGGTGCTCAAGTGGCTCAAGGTGGGCAACAACTTCGAATACACCCACGACAAGTACCACCTGCCGTCAAGCGGCGAGCAAAGCGACGGCCGCGGCGTCGTCTGGCGCGGCATCAACGGCGAAGGCCACCCCTCGTCGCCGATTTTCAACCCCGACGGTACGCTGACCCACTCGGGAGCTTCGTCGCTGGGCGGTCTGGCGACGGGCAACAACTGGCTCGACCGCACGACCCGGACACTGAAGAACACCACGCAAGTCAGCCTTTCGTTCCTCGACAACACACTGCGCTTCACCGGCGACTTCACCTTCCGTACCAAGAACTACATTCAGGACAAGAAGGATGCAGCCATCCCCTACAGCGAGAAGGAGGGCGAAATCCGCTACCTCGGCAAACCCGAGACAGGCGACTACATGGCCACGACCACCCAGATGACGACCTATATTGCAACCAACGCCTTCGCCGAGTATGAGAATACCTTCACTCAGCGCCACTACTTCAAAGCGCTGGCCGGTTATAACTACGAGCAGCAGGACTACCGCTCGCTCACGGCCCAAAGCTACGGCCTGATCATGCCCGACCTGAACGACATCGCTTTCGCGCTGGCCGACGAGGGCAAGACGATCACCAGTTCGGGCAACCGCTGGCGCTATGTAGGTCTCTTCTTCCGCCTCAACTATTCCTATGACAACCGCTATCTGTTCGAAGTCAACGGCCGCTACGACGGCTCGTCGAAGTTTCCCAACAACTCGCAGTGGGGCTTTTTCCCCTCGGCTTCGGCCGCATGGAGAGTTTCGGAGGAACCATTCTGGACCGTCGATCCCAGGAGCGTCTCCAACCTCAAGCTACGTGTGTCGTACGGTGCGCTGGGCAACAGCAACGTGAGCCCCTACTCCTACATCGAGAAGTTCTCGCTCTCGAACAAGTACACCAAAGGCCAGGGCGGTGCGGGCAACCGTTACCTCAACGGGCAGACTCTGACCTCCTATGTCACCAGCCCCAACCAGATTCCCGACAACATTGGCTGGGAGACTTCGAAAACGATCGACGGCGGCATCGACCTCGGCTTCTGGGACAATCGTATCCAGCTGTCGGCTGACTACTACCTGCGCAAGACGGTCGATATGTATACGGTCGGTCCGACCCTGCCCAACACCTACGGAGCCTCGGCCCCGAAGGGCAACTATGCCGACATGAGCACCTACGGCTACGAAATATCGCTCTCCTACAACGATACGTTCAAGGTCGGAGGCAAGCCGTTCAACCTGGGGATCAAGGCCACGCTGGCCGACTACTATTCGGTCATCGACCGTTACAACAACCCTACTCGCAAACTTTCGGACTACTATGAAGGACAGCGTATCGGAGAGATGTGGGGTTATGTCTGCACGGGGCTGTTCCAGACCGAGGAGGAAATCGCCACGGCGTTCAATGGCAACCCCTACAAGAACAGTCTGATGGAGATTCCCAAGGACCACAACGCCCGTCCGGGCGATATGCGCTTCGCCGACCTGAACGGCAACAACGATATCGACAACGGCGGCGATACGGTGGACAATCCGGGCGACCGGCGCGTGATCGGAAACTCCGAACCACGCTATATGTACACCATTTCACTCAACGCTGACTGGAAAGGAATCTTCCTCTCGGCCATGTTTGACGGTGTAGGCCGCCAACAGTGGTATCCGAGTGCCGAGAGTACGTTCTGGGGTCAGTACAATCGCCCCTACAACCAGATTCCCAGCTGGCACATGGGCAACTACTGGACCGAAAACAACCGCGATGCCTATCTGCCGCGCTACACCTCCTATTACCCGCCTTTCTACAAGGGTTTGCAGAACACGCGCTACATCCAGGATGTCTCCTACTTCCGCCTAAAGAACCTACAATTCGGCTACAACCTGCCTCGGCGCTGGATTTCGAAGATCGGCTTGTCGAAGGTTTCGGTCTACTTCTCGGGCGAAAACCTCTGGTCATGGTCACCGCTCTACCGCCACACGCGCGACTACGACGTGCTGGTGGCATCGAAGGCCTCCGATACGGACCTTTACAGCGGAAACCGCGGCGATGCGATGAATTATCCGACGATGCGGATCTTCAGTTTCGGCGTTTCGATTACCTATTAAAATGACGACAACTATGAAATTATCAGCCATATTCTCCCGACTGCTGCTGGCCGCCTCGCTGGCGGTGCTCACCGGATGCGATCTGACCGAAAGTTCGCAGACCGAAGCCGACCGCACGATCATCTTCGGTAAAGAGTCGGGCCTGAACCTTTATGTCAATTCGTTCTACCGCAATCTGACGACCCTCGCACAGGCCTGCCGCCAGGATGCAATGTGTGATCTGGCAGCCGTACAGGGACCTTCGCAGTTCATCACGAGCGGCTATTCGTCCGAGACCTCGACCAGCTGGAGCTGGACCACGCTGCGTTCGATCAACTACTTCATCGACGGCTGCTACTCGTCGGACTGCACCGTTCCGGCAGCGGCGCGCGACAACTACGTCGGCATGGCCCGCTGGTTCCGCGCGTGGTTCTACTACGATAAACTGCGTCAGTACGGCGAAGTACCCTGGTTCGGCAACCAGTTGCAGCCCGACCAGAAGGACCTCATGTACAAGCCGCGCGACAGCCGTGACGTAGTGATCCGCAACATCATCGCCGATCTCGACTTCGCCTACGAGCACATCACGCTCACCTCATCGACGGGCAATTCACTCGTCTCGAAATATGCGGCGGCAGCGCTCAAGTCGCGCATCTGCCTCTTCGAAGCGTCGTTCCGCAAATACCACGCCGGTGAGCAGATCGTCGCCGGGCTCGACGAATACACTCCAGAGGCGCTTTTCGAACAGGCAGCCGATGCAGCCCGCAAGGTCATCGACAGCAAATTCTACTCGCTCAATCTCTCGGGCGGAACGGCCTACCGCGATCTGTTCACGCGCGAAACGCCGCTGACGAACGAGAATATCCTGGTGCTCTGTGCCAATGGCGCAGAGGGCTTCGAAGGTGTCTCCAACTGGTGGTACAACACCTCGACCTACGGCCAAAAGTGGAGCCTCGTGCGTGCGTTCGTCAATACGTTCCTCATGACCGACGGCCAGCGTTTCACCGACCTGGAGGGTTACGGACAAAAAACCTTCGTCGAGGAGATGGCTGATCGCGACCACCGTCTGGAGCAAGTCGTGCGCGGTCCCGGATACCTCTACGACGGGGCGCTGAAAGCCGCCGACCTGGGCGTGGCAAACCTCACAGGCTACCACTTCACGAAATTCTCGCAAGACGGTTCGATCTACGAAAGCGGTCACAACAGCAACAGCATTCCGATCATCCGCTATGCCGAAGTGCTACTCAACTACGCCGAAGCGCAGGCCGAACTCGGCGGCGGGAAACTCTCCGACAGTGACTGGGCGCTTACGATCGGAGCGCTGCGCGACCGCGCCGGCGTTTCGTCGATCCGTCCTACGACGGCAGACACCTATCTCCAGTCGATGTTCTATCCCGACTGTTCAAGCGTCGATCTGCTGGAGATCCGCCGTGAGCGAACCATCGAACTCGTCGGCGAGGGTTTCCGCTTCGACGACCTGCGCCGCTGGAAATGCGGCGAGCTGTTGGCAGATCTTCCGTGGAACGGCATTCACTTCCCGGCACTCGACACGCCCCACGACCTGAACGGCGACGGTCAGAACGACGTCTGCTTCCTCAAGCCCGGATCGAAGGCTCCGGCAGGTTTCGCAGGCAATACGGTCGCCCTAACGAGTATCTTTGCCACGCTCTCCGACGTGACGCTCGACGCCTTCCGCGAGAGCGGAACACTCAAGGCTGCGGCCTATGCCGTCGGCAGCGCTGCTACAGGGTATGATCTCTACTGGTTCCCGGGCGAGGTGCGCATCTGGCACACCGACGGACGCCAGTATCTCTACCCTGTTCCGGCACAAGAGATCCGCAACTACGAAGCCGAGGGTTACACGCTTTCGCAAAACCCCGGATGGACAAAATAAACACGCTAAAAAAAAACAGAATTGCCATGAAATTCAATAAATTACTGCTGACGTTCTCAACCGGTTTCATCCTGACTGTGGGCTGTGGAAATGCCGATCCCGACTATTCGGAATTCTACCGGGATCCCAATGCCGGAAACGAGCAGCCCGGCCCCGACCTGCCGGAAAATCCCAACGACAAGGCATTCACCGTCAAGGTGATGTCGTTCAACATCCGTTATTATACGGACAAGGACCAGAACGAATCGAGCTGGGATTTCCGCAAGAAGGCTTTCGGCCCGATGATCGACGAAATGCGTCCGACGGTCATCGGTGTGCAGGAGGCGCGCCCTCCGCAACTGACGGACCTCAAAACCATCTGGCCCGACTATGCGTGGATAGGAGTGGGGCGTCGTTCGAACGGAGCTCAAACCGACGAGTTCGTCCCCATTTTCTATGATACGAAAGCCGTGGAACTCGTCTCGGGCGGCGTAAAAAACAAGGACTGGGGTTGCTTCTGGCTCTCCGATACGCCCGATGTGGTCTCTTGGTACGAAGGTTCGGGCAATCCGCGCATCGCGACTTGGGCCTTCTTCCGAGACAAGGCTACGGGCGGTGTGTTCTTCTTCGTCAACACCCACATCGACGTCAACGGCACGGACGATCAAATCCCCGTCAAGCAGATGGTCGTGCTCAAGGCGCAAATGGAACGGATCAACACCGCCAAGCTCCCCACGATGCTTACGGCCGACTTCAACAAGACGCTCGACAATCCGATCTACATCTTCGGACCGGTTGAGTCCATGATCAACGTGCGGGTCTACCTCAACGGCATCGACGACGGCAAGAATTCCGATAACACCCCGACCTATCAGGCATTCGGCAATCACGCTACGGGACTGATCGTCGACCATATTTTCTGCTCGGACTTCATCCCGTCGAAGTACCAGGTCGTAACCAAGTCCTACGAGGGCGTGCAGTATATTTCGGACCACTATCCCATCCAGGGAACACTGACCTATAAAACCGGCAAATAATGAAACGCATAATCATTTGGATGATGGCGGCGGTCGCACTGACGGTCGGCTGCACGCCCGACGACGAGATCCGGGCGCATGCCGGGTTCTCGACCGACAAGGAGGAGTACCACACGGGCGATCTGGTGACGATCACCAACACGGCCATGGCAGACGGCGCATTGATCGCTGTCTGCAAATGGGAGTACATGGGGCAGACGCTCTACGACCTGGAGGCTCCCGAACCATTCTATGTCGACGAGGGCGGAGAGTTCGTGATCCGGCAGACGATCACCACCCACCGCGGATCAGTGCAGATGTCCTGCGAGAAGACCATCCGCGTCATTGACGACAACACGCCGCCTGTGCCCGACTTCTCGTGGCGCATCGGCAATGCCGTGGAGCCCGCCTTCCATGCAGGCGAGGAAGTCGAATTCATCGACCGCTCGTCAGACCCCGACCCGGACGGTTCGATCGTCGAATGGGAGTGGAACTTCGGCGGCACGATCGTGCGAATGACCGATCCCGCCGAGGCCGCAGCAGTGAAATTCACGTTCAGCTCCCACGGCAAGGTCAACGTCGTGCTAACCGTCACGGACAACCGTCGTGCGAAGGCTTCGGCAACCCGCACGATCGAGGTAGGCAAAAGCCCCACAAGCATGGGCATCTGGTGGACCTATCCCTACGATACGTCCGGCACGGTCAAGGGATCGTCTCCGGCCGTAAGTCCCGACGGAAAGTATGTCTATGCGCTCTCCTCGGGCTACCATCTCGTAGGCGTGACGGCCGGAGCCGAGGGCGGTGCGAAGGCGTGCGATCTCAATCTCAACCCCGCCGGCGCGTCGGTCGACTCTTTCGTCCTCACGCCGTCGGTCGACGAGGACGGCACGGTCTATGCCGTCGGCCATACGGAGATCGGCGGAGCGGATCATGCCGGACTCTACATCGTCCGCGACGGAGCCGTACTGCGCATCGCCGATGCCGGTGTCATATCGAGATCCGAGCACTTCTTCTTCGGTTCGCCCGCCATTCTGAACTACAACGGCGCGAAATATGTGATCGTTGCAGCCAAAAACGTCAACAATTCCAACGCAAACATGAACAACGGCAGCGCGCACGTGCAGCTGTTCGACCCGATGACCGGCTCGGGTGTCGTGGGTCTGCATGCCAATTCGGGTTCGTTCGGCTCTCCCGTAGCATTGAAAAACGGTATCATCCTGGCCAGCGGCGGCGGAAACTACGGTACGCGCATCTATCTGCCCATCGGCGGCTCATGGACTTTCAACCGTCCGGATTCGGGGAATGACAATACCGGAAACCTCGGAGCCAACGGCTACCGTATCTATCAGTACGGCAGCGCCATCGCCGTAGGCAAGGACGGCAAGACGGTTTACGAGGTGGGCCTGAAAAACGGGGCTTCAAATGCGATGATCCTATGCTATGACGTGGCGGGAATCCTCGCTGCACCCCATACGATCACACCCAGTCCGCTGTGGTCGCAGATGCTCAAAGGCACTCTCGTCGCCAAAACCGCTGCGGGAGGTGTCATCCTCGGCGAGGAGGGTACGGTCTATGTCTCGACCTCGGCCCCGGGATACGTGACAGCCATTTCAGCCGACGGGCAGCAGATCCTCTGGGAGCACGCCGCTGCGGGTGACATCAACGGCACGCCGGCCTTGGGCAATGACGGTGCGATCTATTACAATGACTGCACGCTGGGCAATCTGGTGAAGATCGACGCCACGACGGGCGAAACGCTCGTTTCGCTGCATCTGGCCGACAATCTCATCTCGTCGCCGACAATCGGTCCCGACGGCGTAATCTACTGCAACGGTATGCTCGACGGCAAACCGACGCTCTTCGCCATCGACTCCACGCCATCGGCTCCGGCTGATTCGTGGTCGCAGATGGCCGGCAATCCGTCGAAGACGGCCTGCAAGTATTAACCCTCATTCGTTCAGCCGTGGGGCGCCGTGCGCGTGTGCGACGTCCCGCGGTTTGTTTTATCTTATCCGAATCAATTATGAAACCTGTTTTCTCCCTGTTGTTCGCCTGGTGTGCGGCCATCGCAGCCGTTGCGCAGGAGCCCTGGACCATTACGGCCGAGCAGATAGATGCGTCGGACTACTACGGCGCGACAGTGGCCAACGGCATGCTCGGCCTGGTTTCGTCGCCCGAACCGCTGCGTATCTCGCATGCGGTGCAAGGCGGTCTCTACGACCTTTACGGCCGCGGCCGCACGAGTAATTTTCTGCACGGCATCAACGTTCTCGATGTCGAACTGCGGATCGACGGGACGCAAATAACCGCTTCGACAGCCGAAGCCTACACACAGACGCTCGACATGCGGCACGGCACATTCCGCGGGACGTTCGGCTTCGGTCGCAAGGCCCATATCGAATACGAATATACGGCCCTGCGCCACCTGCCCTATTCATGCTTGATGCGCGTCGTAGTCACGGCCCGCGAGGAGTTCGCGATGACGGTTTCCAACGTGCATACGGTTCACGAGTCGCTGCGCGATCCGCAGGGCTTTATCGGCCGTGTCGACTATGGCTGCGCTCCGCTCGATATCTGCACGTCTCTGGCGGCATCGCCCGGCGGCGGCATCGGCATGGGCGGCGCTTCGACCTTCTTGTTTCCCAATCCTTACGATCGCCCCGAGGTGGTACACCGTGCGGCCCGTGGCGCGGGCGTCCATGCCCAGGAGTTCTCGGTAAGGCTCAAGGCCGGCGAGCGCTATGAATTCTCGGTCGTGGGCACGGTGCTCTCCTCTCAGACGCATGCCGACGTACGCAACGAGGCCGAGCGGCTGACGGTCTATACAGCCGTCGAGGGAGCCGAACGCCTTTGGCGGAAGCATTTCGAAGCCTGGGACTGCCTGTGGGAGAGCGACATCCTGATCGAAGGCGATCCGCAGGCACAGCAAGACATCCACAGCATGATCTATCACACTTATGCTTTCGTCCGCGAAGGATCGGGACTGTCGGTCTCGCCGATGGGTCTCTCGGGTTTCGGCTACAACGGACACGTTTTCTGGGATGCCGACGTATGGGTATTCCCTGCACTACTCGTGCTCCGACCCGAACTGGCCGAGTCGATGATCGAATATCGCTTCCAGCGTCTCGATGCGGCGCGCCACAACGCCTTCATGCACGGCTATCGGGGAGCGATGTACCCCTGGGAGAGCAGCCAGACGGGTGCCGAGGAGAGCACGGCCGTCAACATTTACGGACCTTTCGAGCACCACGTCACGGGCGACGTGGCGCTGGCGGCGTGGCAGTACTGGTGCGTCACGCAGGACCGCGAATGGCTCGCAGCGAAGGGTTATCCGATGCTGGCGGCCATTGCCGATTTCTGGACGAGTCGTGCGGAACGCAACAGTAGCGGCGAATACGAGATTCGCAACGTGATCGGCGCCGACGAATGGAACATCAATACGCAGGGTGGCAAGACGGTCGACAACAACGCTTACACCAATGGTGTGGCGCGCGTGGCGCTCGAAGCAGCCGGCAAGGCGGCACGGATACTCGGACTCAAGCCCGATCCGCAATGGACCGAAGTGGCACGGAGATTGGTATTCCGCCGCATGCCCGACGGTGTGACGCGTGAGCACGACACTTATGCGGGCGAGAAGACCAAGCAGGCCGACGTCTGCCTGCTGGCATTCCCACTCGGAGTAATCACCGATCGTACACAGATCCGCCGCGACCTGGAGTATTACCTCGCCACGGTGCCCCGCAAACGGACACCGGCCATGTCCAAATCCATCTATTCGATTCTCTACGCCCGGTTAGGCGACCGCGAACGTGCGGAGTATTTCTTCCGCGACTCCTATCTTCCGAACCTCAACCCGCCGTTTCGCGTCATCGCCGAGTTCGACGGCGGCTCCAATCCCTATTTCATCACGGGAGCAGGCGGCACGCTGCAATCGCTGCTCTTCGGGTTCGGCGGACTGGAAATCGCAGAAGAGGGCATCCGTGCGGGGCGCGGAGTACTTCCCGCCGCCTGGCGGTCGCTCACGCTCAAAGGGGTGGGCCCGGATCGTAAAACTTACGTTGTAAAATGAAAATGAGAAAAGTGTTTTTCGCATGTCTCCTCGCGTTAGCAGGAGCCTGCGGCGAAGAGCCGAATATCCGCCCGGGGGCTTTCGAAGTCGTTGAGCAACATCTCGAAGGCAAGCGCTGCGCCGCGGCGAACGAAGACGGAATCGTCGTCACGGAACATTTCGCCGCCGTGATCGACGGCGCCACAGCCAAATCGGATTTCACACCCGACAGCAAGACTACCGGACGCATGGCAATGGAGATCGTCGCGCAAACCGTGCGCATGCTGCCTCCCGATATCAACGCCCAAGGGGCAATGGAACGCATCACCGCCGCACTGCACGATTTTTACGTCGCCCATAACCTGCTGGCGGATCTGGAACGGGAGCCCGGACGGCGCTTGACGGCCAATGGCGTGATCTACAGCGCCGCACGCCGCGAGGTGTGGCAGGTTGGCGACTGTCAGGTGCTCATGGGCAGGATTTACTCGCGCAACGAAAAGGCGATCGACGGTATCATGTCCGAAGCGCGGGCTGCGATGATCGAAGCGATGCTGGCGCGCGGCATGTCGCCCGACCAGATATGCGAAGCCGATCCCGGACGTGCGCTGATCGCTCCGTTTCTGGCCGTACAGGCCGTGTTGCAAAACCATCCCGATCCCTCGCAGGCTTATGCCTTCCCGGTTTTCGACGGATTCCCGATCCGCATGGAGCAGGTCAACATCTTCACCGCAGGCCCCGAAACCGAAGAGATTGTCCTTGCATCGGACGGATACCCGGAGGTGCTGCCGACGCTATCCGCAAGCGAATCCCGCTTGGCGGAGATTCTCTCCCGCGATCCGCTCTGTTTCCGCGAATACCGCTCAACGAAAGGAGTACGCCCGGGGTGCGTGTCGTTCGACGACCGGGCTTATCTACGCATCCGACTGATAAACCGATTCCCGAAATGAAACGAATTCTTTTTCTATCGCTGCTCCTCGGCTCGTTCAATGTCGCGGAGGGCCGCATCGTACTGCCCCCGATTTTCGGCAATCACATGGTGCTTCAGCAACGGAGCGACGTGCTGCTGTGGGGTGAAGCGACACCCGGACGACGTGTCGTGATCCGCCCCTCGTGGGGCGGTCACCCGGTAGCAACCCGTGCCGGAAAAGACGGACGCTGGAGCGCCAGCGTCGCAACGCCCGAGGCGGGTGGCCCGCATACAATGACGATCAGCGACGGTAAGCCGCTCGTGCTGCACGACGTGCTCATCGGCGAAGTGTGGTTCTGCTCCGGACAGTCCAATATGGAAATGCCGATGGCAGGCAAAGCCAATCAGCCGGTCGCCGAAGCGGCAGACTGCATCGCGCAAGCCGATCCGGCGCTTCCGATTCGCATGTTCACGGTTGACCAGGCCGGTTCTCGCGCACCGCAGCAGTCTTGCAACGGCCGGTGGCTGAGCAACGATCCTGTCTCCGTCGCTTCAACGAGCGCTGTCGGCTGGTTCTTCGCCAATTACCTCCATCGGGCGTTGGGCGTTCCCGTCGGAATCATCGTCTCGTCGTGGGGCGGTACAGCCATCGAGGCATGGATGAACCGCGAAACGCTTGCCGGATTTCCGGAAGTCGATCTCTCGTTCCTCGACGACAATACGCCTGTCGAGAAGCCCAAATACCGGCCCACGATGCTCTACAATGCGATGCTGGCACCGCTACGGGGATACGCCATTCGAGGATTTCTCTGGTACCAGGGCGAGTCAAACCGCCACGAACCGGCACTCTACCGACGTCTGCTACCCGCCTTCGTGCAGATGCTTCGCCGGGAGTGGGGCCGGGGTGAACTGCCTTTCTATTACGTGCAGATCGCACCGTTCGCCTATGAGGATGCGACACTCGCCGGCACGGCGCTGGTACGCGAAGCACAATTGCAGGCGCTCGATGACATTCCATCGAGCGGCATGGTAGTGACGATGGATCTGGGTGACGAGGGATGCATCCACCCGGTCCGGAAACGTCCTGTAGGTGAGCGTCTGGCCCGGCTGGCGCTGGCAAAGAGTTACGGCATACAAGGATTCGACCCCGTGTCGCCGCGACTGCGGTCGATGGAAACGGCCGACGGACGGGCACTGCTCTCGTTCGAATGCGGCCCGGAGGGATTGGCTCCGCTGGGCGTCCGCTTCGAAGGGTTTGAGGCAGCCGGTGCGGACCGGCGGTTTTATCCGGCCGAAGCCTGGATCGAAAAGGGCACCGGACGGCTTATAGTCACCGCACCGCAGGTTCCCGAACCCGTTGCCGTGCGCTACTGCTTCCGCAACTATGCTGTCGGAACGTTGTACAACCGCTTCGGAGTACCTGTTTCATCGTTCCGCACCGATGACTGGCCCGTCAAATAGATGGTCTAATATTCGGGACTCTCATATAAACGGCTGTAAAACTCAACAAACCGATTTCCGAGATCATCACCGGATTCGGAAGCTACTTGCAGAAGATTTATAGGATCCCGTATCCGATAGTGTCTTAAATCACTGCCGGCGACAAAGACCGTGGATATCGCTCGCCTCAACGAACATATCACCGATGCCGACAACTTCAGGTCCGCACGGCCGGAGAATGCGCACAGTTGCCCGGTGCGCATTCTCCGGCGAACGGTTATCCGAAAAGGAAGAGTTTTTGTCGAGCGAAACAGCGGCTGGCAAGGTACGGAATATTCGCTTCCCATTTATTTTGCTTTTTTCTCTCGGCTTATTCGCACTTTGGCTGCGGCGCCGTAACGGCGCTTTTAAGATGTCGGGACCTTTTGCCGGGCCGTCTGCGATTCGGGTTTATGCCCGCCCGGTCTTTTTCTATCGCCGGGACGTTTCAAATACTCCCGCCCGGCAATGTTCAAATAAATTTGACATTGCCCCCGCTTATTCGTACCTTGG
>OJQW01000568.1_pt1 | contig 15267 bp, 11 predicted proteins | sample 1599041 | NCBI WGS metagenome assembly OJQW01 (sample SAMN03922518, study PRJEB24848) | human gut metagenome | isolation source: stool sample | host: Homo sapiens | place: Germany | collected 2010-02
GGGCAGCTCGGTGCCCATATTGCCGCATCCGAAGAGTATGCGGCTGGCGGGGAAGTGCTTTTTCAGGACTTCCTCGTTGCCCAGGCCGTTCTGCAGCGTGGCGACGACCGTATCGGGACCGGAGATCAGCTTGGCTGTCTCGCAGGCGACGTCGGTTATCGTGGTCTTTACCATGATTATGACTATATCCATCTGCGGCACACCCTCGGCGGAGTACGCAGTCTTGAAGCCGGTGACGTGGAACTCGCCGTCAGGGTTGCGGAAGATCATGCCGTCCGCGGCGACCTTGTCCATATGCGCCTTATAGGGGTCGATGAGCCAGACCTCTTCCGCGCCGCCCTTCCTCAGATAGCTGGCGAAGACGCTGCCCGCCGCGCCGGAACCTACCATAGCTATTTTCATCTGTTGAATCTCTCCTTCCCGTTTTTGCCGAAGTGCAAAAATATATAGTTAGTTTATAACTTAATTCCTCTCCCGTCAATAGCGGCGCGCGCAAAGAGCGTCAAAAAATTCGGCCCGGATTTCCAATATGTGCCCGGATTTTTATGCACTTTCTACAAACCGCTCATACCCCAGCCGTGAATTGTTATAAAATTGTCAATTTAAATCATTGCACTGCGAAATTTTTTCTTGACTTTCGCCAAATAAAAGTTTACTGTATTTATATCACTGCCGAGAGAATGCATCCATGCGCGGTGGGGCCGCGCATCCGGAGCCCCGAGGGGGAGCCGAGAAGAGAATGAAAGAGGGTCAAATATGGAAAACACCAAGAAGAAGGGCTTGCCGGTCTTCATAGGCGTAGCATCCGTCTGGATGGGCACGCACTTTGGGCCCGGCGTCGCCAGCGGCACGCAGCTCAACCAGTACTACGTCAACTACGGCCTGCCCGGCATCATCATGACCATCGTGGCCATGGGCATCCTGGGCTTTGCGCTCTATTGCTCGATGGAGTTTTCGCGCATCTACAAGGCCTATGACTATGAGAGCTGGGTTACGAAGCTCTTTAATAACAAGTACGTTGTCATCCTGTTTGACATCTCGTTCCTTGTTACCATCCTCACCGCCGCAGGCGGCAGCATAAACGCCGTCGCCACCCTGCTGCAGAACTTCTGGGGCGTCAACTACTGGATCGGCGTCGGCATAGTCATCGTCTGCGCCATGCTGCTGTGCGCCTTCGGTGCGAACCTGGTGCGCAACGCTTCGTCGTACATGATGTTCATAGTTGTCGGCGTGCTTCTTGTCATCATGGTCCTGCTCGCCGCCAACGGCGACGGCGACATCTCCGGCGCCATAGCCAACCAGGCCCAGAACCTGCCCGGCGCCGACTGGAGCGCAAAGAACTGGCTCAGCGCCCTGTGGCAGGCCATAATCTACGGCTGCTTCCAGGCCACCATAGTCGCCAACATCGCCTCCGTCGCGGACACCCTGCCCGACCGCCGCGAGAGCAAGAAGAGCGCCATTACCGGCTTCATCGCCAACACCCTGCTGCTCATCGTGCTCTGCATGATGCTCTACAGCTACACCAACGTATACGCCGTCACCCAGGAGGATCTGCCCTTCTACTCCCTGCTGGAGCGCCTGGGCTACAGCTGGCTGACCGTCGTCTACATACTTGTCGTGTTCCTCGCCGTCATGAGCACCGTCGTCGGCTTTGCCTTTGCCGGTGTCGCCCGTTTCAGCAAGTACTACCGCCCGAAGGGACAGCGCGAGAAGACCACTCCCATGCGCGACGCTATCTTCGTCCTCATCCTGCTGCTCCTGTGCGCCTTCGCCTCCAGGTTCGGCATTGTCACCCTGGTCTCCGTCGGCTACACCATCCTGGGCTATCTGAATCTCCCCATCATCGTCCTGCCCGCTCTCATCATCGGCGGCCGCAAGATCAGCAAGAAGTACCTCAAGGAGCACAACATCGACGCCCCCGGCATCGACTGATAATCATCAAAACGCAAAGAGGACCGGCCCTGCGGCCGGTCCTCTTTCTGTCCATACCGCGCGGCGTCACGGCCGCAAAAGCACCCCGTTTCCTCCGGCGCGCCGGAGCGGGGTGCCTTGCCATGTCTGCCGAATATCAGTCAGCGGGCGTCACATACGTGACGATGCTCTCCGCTCCGTCCCGGGAGGTGGCGCCGGTGTAGCCGTCGGCAGTCTCGTCCACGCTTTCATCCGCGTACCCGACAAGGAGCATCGCTGCCGCGGAGTAGTCTGCGGGAATACCGAGCAGACCGCGGTAATAGTCCTGCCTGCTGCCGTTGAGCGCTGCCGTTGGAGACGACACTATCTTTGTGCCATAGCCCAGCAGTATGGCTGCTGACGACATGGCCTGGCAGGCGAGCCCGGCGTCGAACTCGCTGCCGGACGCACAGGATATCACAATGGCCAGCGGCGCGTCAGCAATGCCGGCTTTGGAGAGGGCACCGCTGTCCGACGCGCCTGTGCCCGCGGCCGTTCCGGCGCCCATGTCTGAAGCTATCTGCTCCAGCACTTCCTTATCCGTTATCGCGCTGAAGTGCCAGTTCTGGCCGTTCAGGGCGCTTGGCGCGTTTATTCCGGCGCCGAGTATTGTATCTACGTCCTCATCAGCGACCGCCTCGTCAGTGAAATACTGCGTAGTGGCCACGTCGGTGAGCAGCGAGAGCGCGCTTTCCTCATCCGAGTCGGCGGGGAGCGCGGTTTCCGCGGCGGAGGTCTCTCCGCCTCCGCAGGCGCTTGCCGCCGCCATTGCCAGCACGGCCGCCAGCATGGCCAGATAATTCTTTGTTCTCATGTCTCACCCTTGGTACTCGGAGTCGGGGAACAGCTCCTCCGCCCCGCCCAGGATTGACATATACGAGGCGTACTCCGCCAGCTGGCTTCGGCTGAGCAGCGACGCCGGCACGCGCTTGAGCGCTTTCGCCTCGAGTTTGACGGTGCACACGGAGACGGTGCGCTCAACCTCGCTTCGTTCGACGTAAATAACGGTTTCTCCCGTCTCCTCGTCTGTCTCTGTCCGCGTCTCAGTGACGGTTTCGGTAACGGTCTCCTCACTGACGGTCTCGGTCAGGCTGTACTGCGCGCTGAATATCTCCGAGAGCGCGTCCTGCGCGCCTTCGATTGTCCAGTAGCCGCCCAGATATGCGGACAGCAGCGAGAGCAGCACATACGGGTCATGGCCTATATCATCCGTGTCGTAATCATAGACATATTCGTCATAGCCCGGGTTGAGAAGCTCGTAGTTCTCCAGCCGGAACTGCAGGTTGGCCTCCATCGAGGCGTACTTGTTCTCGGCGGCCAGCAAATCCTCATCAGAGGCCGTGTAATAGGCCGGGCTCAGCGATGCGCGCGAGCCGGACTCCGCCGCCGTCTCGTCCGTCCCGGCCGGCTCGTCCGTACCGGCAGGTTCGTCATCTGCCGAAGCGGAAACGTAAGTCTGCACCGGCGCATCGCTCCCGGCGGATGACGGAGCCGCGGACGGCTCCGTCGGCGGGGCCGCCCCGGCGTCATAGCCCGCCAGCCCCAGTGCCAGCACCGCCGCACAGACCAGGGCCGGCAGCGTTCTTCCCCAGCCCATCTCACGCCACCGTCACGACGCGGATGCGTCCGCCGTTGTCAGCGTCGCGGTCGTAATATACGGTTATGTCCTCGGAATAGGCCAGCGCCTGCTCAAGAGCGGTGCCCAGGCTGGCAGAGTCGGTATACCAGGTGCCCGTCGTGGTGTTGTATACCTGCACGTCGTCCGAGATGCGGTAGAGCGTGCCGTCAACATCCACATATTCGCTGCCTACGAAGTCGCTGCGTTCGACGCTCCTGCCGCTGAGCGTGACCGTGTCTGCCACGGCGCCGGCAGCCGTATAGGCCACGCCTACGAAAGCTCCCGTGCGTATACCGCTGGCGCCGGACAGAGCACCGGTGGACCCCTCTGAATTGGTGACGGTAAGCGATGTGGATGAGCCGAACGTGCCTTCACCGGAGGTCATGGACGCGATACCGTAGGTATAAGAGTTTCCGGTGACGCTGTTGAGCAGTACGATGTCCACCTCCCCGGCCGAGTTGACGTACGCGTAGCTTATACTGGCTGCGCCGACGGTGTCCGTCCAGTCGATGTCATCAAGTGATATCTCCCTGACATAGCCGCGCCCGGCCCACTCATAGATCGCGGCACCGGCGGCGAGATCGTAGGAGCCCAGCGTGCCTTCGCTGATGCTCAGACGTCCGTAGGCGTCGGAGTCGGATATCGGCGTGACGCTTATGCGGCCTGAGCCGGAGGATTTAACGCTCACCAGAGTGCCTATGTAGCGCTCCTCCACCCCGCTGCTCACCTCGCCGCTGACGCTCAGCCCTCCGGGGAGGGAGACGGTGTATGTGCCGTCGGAGTTTTCCTCCAGTATGCCTATCATGTCGGACTTGTAGCTGCTCGCCGTCTCTGCCGCGGCGACGGCGGCGTCGGTGGTGAGCAGCAGCGTCACCGTGCGTCCGAGCGTGAGCTTGGAGAAATCGTCCTGGGCGCTCTCGAGCACGCTGTACTCCACCCCGGCCACGGTAACCGTCTGGGGCGCATCCATGCTGGGATACACCGCCTCTATGGCGCCTGTTATGCGCCTGTCGGAGACGAGGACGGCGGCATTGGCCGAGTCATAGGTGGCGACGTCGTACTTGGCCAGGTCGTCCGCGGCCGCTTCGGCACCGTTTTTGTATAAGGTGTAGCTGCCTGTCACGCCGAGGCCCTTGATGAAGCTGCTCAGAGCCGAGGAGCCGCCGGAGGAGGCGACCACGGCCGTGCCGCTGGTTGCCGTCGGCATGCTCACTGTCTCGACCTCGCCGTCGGAGCCTATGAAGAGGCGCACAGTCGTGCCGGAGCTGAGGTATATGTAGCCCGTCGCGTAGCTGTAGCGCTCTGCGCGGTAGACCAGGGACGCGCTGGAGGGTATCGAGTATGAGGCCCCGCCGTCTGTCGTGAGGCTGGCGCTGGTGGCGGACTTCACCTTGACCTGCACCACGCTCGCGGCGTCGGGGATAAAGCCGCAGACGGAGCCGGAGAAATTCAGGAGCAGCGTGCCGCCGGTGCCTACGAGCTCGCCCGGCAGGCTGACCGCCTGGGAGTAGTATGTCGACGAGCCGTTCGCGTATACCTTCGCGCTGTTATAGCCCAGGTCCGAGGAGGCGCTGTTGGAGAGGAGTATGGCGTCCGAAACGCTCGACGAGCTCATCTGCGAGGCGTAGGAGGCGCCGGAGGCGGTGTCACCGCGCATGGCGTTGAAGAGGAGCTGCGCCGCCTGGCCCGCGGTCATTGTGCTGTCCGAGGACAGGCTCAGGCCGCTGGATAGGCCGATGCCGTCTGCCAGGCTTATGTAGTCCTCCGGCCATGCCGTGCCCACCTCGGCGGAGGTATAGCCGAGCATCTTTATGGCCGCCGTCACTGCCGAGGCATAGGTTATGCCCTCATCGGGGTCAAAGGTGCCGTCGCCGTTGCCGGTGAGGACGCCCTCGCTGCTCACGAGATTTATGTAGCTTGCATTGTCACTGCCCGCCGGCACGTCCGTGTACATGGTGCGGCGCGCATAGGAGCTTGCCTCGCCGCCCTTGCCGAGCGCGTAGGCCAGCAGCCTTGCGAATTCGCCGCGGGTGATGGCGGCGGACGAGGTCATGGCCCCGTCCTCAAACGCGCCCAGGCCTTCGAACACGGCCATTGCCAGCTCCGTGTCCGAGTCCGACGCCGCCGCGGCGGTCGAAGCGCCGAACAAACCTGCAATCATGGCCAGTGCCAGCAGCAGCGCCGGTATTTTTCTTTTCATGCTTATCCTCCTTGTCTTGTTTCAGTCGGCACGCAGGGCATCCACCGGCTGCAGGCCGGAGGCCTTGACTGCCGGGTAGAGCCCGAAGGCTATGCCGATGACGATGGAAAAAACCGCAGAGGCCGCAACGTAGAGCGTGTCCGGCACGAGGATCAGATCGTACATCGCCTTTCCTATCAGCAGCGAGCCCCCGTAGCCTATGGCTATGCCTACAAGCCCTCCCAGTCCGGAGAGCACGGCCGCCTCGACCAGAAACTGAGTCACGATGACGCGCCTCTGGGCCCCTATGGCCTTTTTTATGCCTATCTCCCTGGTGCGTTCGGTGACGGTGACGAGCATTATATTCATGATGCCTATGCCGCCGACTAGCAGGGAGATGCAGGCCACGCCGGCCAGGATCAGCGACAGGTTGGTCGTCTCGTCCTCGGAGGCGTTCATCTCGTCGTTCCCGTTTTCCACGGTGTACTCGCTGGTGTTGCTGTTCAGGTTTTCCGACAGCCAGCTCTCTATGCGGCTTATGGCCTCCTCCATGTTGTCGGACACCTCTACCTTGATGGTGAAGTCAGTCACTATCGCCGTGCCCAGTATTGAGCGGTTGAGCGTGTACGGCACCAGTATGGCGTCGTCCATGCTCTCCTCAGCCGTGCCGTCCTTGGCGTAGTAGACGCCGACCACGGTGAGCGGGTAGCCGTTATACGTTATGGTCTCCCCTATGGGGTCTATATAGCCGAACAGGCTCTCCGCCACGTAGGCCCCTATCACGCAGACCATCGAGCGGTTGTCCATGTCCAGCTCGGTCAGATCGCGTCCGTCTTCAAGCGTATAGTTGTTGCAGCCGGCCCACTGTTCGTTGCCGAAGTAGATGACCGCGCTGTCGTTCGTGTTCCCGCCGTAGCGCAGCGTGCCGCTCTGCTCTATATCTGGAGTGACGCCTACGGCGATATCGCTCATATCGCTTGCAACATAGTCCATGAGGTCGTCGGTGATGTCCAGCGTGTTGGTGCGGTCGTACTGCGTCACGGTGACATAGACTTTGTTGACGCCCAGTTTTTCGTAGTAAGCCTCCATGTCGGCGTTCATGCCCGTGACCACCGTGACGAGTATCAGCACCGCGCCGACGCCTATGAGTATGCCGAGCATGGTCAAAAACGAGCGGGCCTTTTTGTCCGTTATGCTCTCAAGAGCCATCTTGAGTTCTTCCAAGCTCCCGCCTCCTCACATGTTTTCGTTCAGCGCCCTGGCTTCGTCGGGCACATTGGGCTGGTCGGAGACTATCTTGCCGTCTATCAGCCGCACTATGCGCTTGGCCTTGGCGGCGATGCCGTTGTCGTGGGTTATGAGTATCACCGTCGTGCCCTGGGAGTTCAGGCTGCGCAGTATGCCCAGCACCTGCGCGCCGGTCTTTGAGTCCAGCGCGCCCGTGGGCTCGTCGGCCATTATTATCGGCGAGCGGGTCGCTATGGCGCGGGCGATGGCCACGCGCTGCTGCTGGCCGCCTGAGAGCTGCGTGGGGCGGCTCTCGGCCTTCTGGGCGATGTCCACCTGCGCGAGCGCGTCCATGGCGCGCTGCTGCCGCTCGGAGAGGGGCACGCCCTGGTAGAGCATGGGCAGCACCACGTTCTGCCAGACGTTCAGTGAGGGGATTAGGTTGTAGCCCTGGAATATGAAGCCTATCTTCACGCTGCGTATGTGGGCCAGCTCCTTTTCCGTGCGCTCCTTGACCGGTATGCCGTCCAGCAGGTACTCACCGTAGGTCGGTATGTCGAGGCAGCCGAGGATGTTCATCATCGTGCTCTTGCCCGAGCCGGAGGTGCCGACTACGGCCACGAATTCGCCGTAGTCTATGCTCAGGTCCACTCCGTCCAGCGCGCGTACCTCGTTCTCCTCGCCCTCGGCGTAGATTTTCTTCAGATCGTGTATCTCAATGAGCATATCAGCCTCCGGGCATACCGCCGCCCATGCCTCCGCCGCCCATGCCTCCGCCGCCGAAGTTGGGCATGGAGCCGCCGCCGAAGCCGCCCGTATCGCCGCCGGTATCCGTATCGCCGCCGGAGCTGGTCTCGTCGCCGCCGCTGGGCGCCGACTCCTGATACCGCAGGAACACGGTGTCGCCCTCCTCGACTCCGCTCGTGACAACCACATAGTCCTCGTTGGAGGCGCCTATTTCCACGGGCACGGCGTAGTAGCCGCTCGGGTAGTCCTCGTCCACGTCTATGGCGCTGTCCGGCCGGGAATCGGACTGCACTATTAGATAGTACCCGTCCTCGTAGCTGCGCACGGCGGAGACGGGCGCCAGCAGGCCCTCGCTCTCGCCGCTGACGTCCACATAGTAGGAGACGTTGACGCCCGCGGAGAGTTCGCCCTCGGAATATATGGTTATCTCGCCCTCAAAGGTGGCGACGCCGTTGGAGTTGGAGGCCTCGAGGCTGATGTAGGTAATCTCGGCCTCGTACATCTCCGTCTCATCGGAAGTCTCGCGGCAGACGGTGACGCTCATGCCTTCGCTGAGCTGGTCAACGTCCAGCTCGTCGAAGTTGACGGTGATGGTCATGCTGGTGAGGTCGTATATGACCACGCTGCCGGTGACGGTGCCGTCGCGCATCTCGGTGTAGTCGGCGGTGATGACCCGTCCGCTTATCTCCGCGTAGCGCTTGTAGTCCTCGCGGCTCTCCTCGGCATCGGCTATATCCTCGTTGAGCTCCTCTATGAGCGACTCATAGGTCTCAATCTGGTTTTCCAGGCTCTCAATCTGAGTTTCATAGCTGTCGCTGTCTATGGTAAACAGGGTGGCGCCCGAGCTGACGTTCTCATAGTCCGTGACGTACACGGCCGAGACCGTACCGGTTGCCTCGCCGGTTATGGTCCTCTTGTTGGCGTATTCCAGCGTGCTTCCGCCCTCGGCGGGATATATCTCCGACCCGTCGCTGCCGGTCAGCCACGCCTCAGCCGACACCCCGTCGGTGAGCGACGCCGGCGGCGACTCCACGCGCACCGTGACGGCGAAGCACTCAAGGCCCGTTGACGTCGTGTAGCTCACGTAGCTTATGTCCGTGACGGTGCCCGTGAGCGAGAGTGCGCTGTCGGGGACGGAGACCGCGGCCTCCATGCCCTCGTATATCTCGGACTCGTAGATGTAGCTGAAGTACTGCGTTATCTCCATCGCACTTGTGTCCGCTATGTAAGCCAGGGTCATGCCGTTGGACACGCTGTCCCCGGCCTCGACCGTTATCTCGGTCACACGCCCGGAAAACGGGGCGGTGACGGTCAGCCCCGCCAGGCCCTCCTGCGCCTCGGTCAGGCTCTCGCGGGCCTCGTCTATCTCTATCTCGTATTCAAGTATCTCGTACTCGTACTCCGCGATTATCTCGTCCACTTCGCTGTCGTCCTGCTCAAAAAGCAGGTCGCCCTCCTCGACCGTGTCGCCCGCCTCCACATACCAGCCGGTGACCTCGGCCTCGCTGGAGGGCAGGGAGTAGGTCACGGAGTCCGCCGGCGTCGTCGTGCCTGTGCCGCTGATGTCCTGGGTGAGCGAGCCGTAGGTTATCTCTCCCGTAACGGCGGCAAGCTCCTCCTCAGTGAACAGGTCCACAAGAAAATACACGCCCACACAGAGCACCACCGCTCCGGCCGAGAGCAGGATTATCTGCTTTTTGCCGAGCTTCTTCCTCTTTTTCTTGCCCGGCCCCGGGGCGCTGTCCTTGTCCTTCCCCAGGCGCCGCTTCAGTCCGTCCAGAGGGAGTTTGGGTATTTTCTGCTTGATGGCAGTAAATCTTCCCAGTCTGGAGCCGGTCCCGGGGGTATCATTTCTTTTATTGTCCGTCATGCTTCTCCTCCATATTTGGTTTATGTCCCGCTGCGTTCAAGGAAGCTGCCGAATTCCGGCAGGCGGTTTTCCGTGTTCGCCAGTGCCACGGCCACGCTGGTGTAATGCGCAACAGCTTCTGCGGTACAGTTTGCCGAAAGCAGCGACGTTATGATGAGCTCGTGTATTTCCGTGTCCTCGGGGCACACCAGCAGCGCGCTCCTGCAAACGGTGCCGGCCCCCGAGTAGTCCCCCGCCTCACGCATCAGCGGGAAAACCTGCCTGAGCAGCGCCCGGTACACGGCGTCGTACTGAGCGCGCAGGAGCTCTATATAGGCGCTCTGCTCGGAGTTGACCAGGCACGGGCCGCCATACAGCTTCAGGGCGTCCAGGCACGCGGCCAGGCGCTTTTTCACGCCCTGCGTTTTGTCCATCGAACAGCGGCACAGCCTGTCGGCCTCGCGTGCGTCTATGACCACGTAAAGGTCCGGATTTATGCAGTACTTGCCGCCGCCGTACAGTATGAGCCCGTCCAGCGCGCCGCCCAGGCCGACGCGGTCGAGTATGGCCCGCGCGCGGCGCAGGCGGACGCGGAGGGTGTTGCTTATGTTGCTCTCGTTGCCGGCAAATATCAGTTCGCGCTTGAGCTCTTCCGTCTCTATTGTGCGGCCGCAGTTGGCACACAGGTATTTCAGCATCTTCCATGACTGGCTCTCCCGGGAAACAAGCGGTTCACTGACCGAAAGCCTGCCGCGGCTTATTGAAAACGTCCCCAGCAGCTTTACCCTTACTGTTTCTGTGTCTCCCATTCCGTCACCCCCATAAAAATAGGGGAGAGTATGGCGAGGCTTTTATCCCCCGCCACACTCTCCCCAGTGTGGTTTAGTTATTGCTTATGCTGTTGTGCTGTGGATTAAGTCAGTCGTCGATGACTACAGGGTCAACTAGATAGATGGTGACAATCTCTCCATCATCGTTAAAGATGCCGTATACTGTGGCACTGCTGACATTGTTGTCGTACTTAGAATCAAGTCTGCTGGCACTAATGCTGTCATAGTCGCCCGCACTTGTATCGACAACATAGATACTGTGGTCAGAGGCAAGCGGGTAGACGGTATATGTGCCTATGGATACCACACCATCCTCATAGATGATATCTACGCCAGTCGACTGGCCTTCCCAAGTCTGTACAATATACTCGTCAGTGTAGGCATAGCTTTCAGCTATGTCATCGGCATCATCTATATAACCGTACTCATCATAGCTGATGTCGGTGTAGAGGGTACCAGGATCGAGATACACGCTGGAATCAATGTCGGTTTCCTCACCATTGACGAACGCGTCATAGCTGTAGTACTGCACTCCCTCGCTGTCCACACTCCTGCCGTTGTAGTCGTAGACGAGTATGAAGTCGCTGCTGGTTCCACCGCCGCCAGAGATGCTGACATTGTCGTCAACATATATTACGGCCGCGATAGAATATCCGCTAGAGCCAGTAACAGCGTAGACGTCTATGCTATTCTTTCCGTCAGCATTTATGTTGGGTACGTTGTTGTAGCCGGTGTAGACATCGTAGTCATTGTCTGTGGTGTTGTATACGATAAAGACGGTCGAGCTGGTTGCGGTGAACCTCGTGCTGCTGTCGCTGCCTGAGTTGCCGGTACCGGAGAGGTAGCGCGCGTAGCCATTGGTGATTTCAATGCCAGAGCCTTCGGCCTCGCGGATTCGGCTGCTGTCGGCCGCAGTCAGAGTGTAGCGCCCGGAGCTGTTGACGGTGTAGCTGTACCATCCTGCCTGGGTGGTACCTTTTTCATAGGGCACTTCAATGTCGACTTCTTCTCCATTCTCATAAGTGACATCGTTATAATATGTGTAGCGCAGGTCTATCTCATCGTAAGTGCCGTCTGTGAAGAACACCGCCGCCTCATAGCCGCTACTGCTCAGGCTGCCGGACTGGGCAATCTCGAGAACGTAGAGATAGTTGGCGCTGGAGCTGGTGGCATCGCCGTAACCGAGTACATAGCCGTAGCTGTCAAGCACGAGCGTTATCTCGCTGTCGATGGCGAAGTCATCTTCAGTGTCAAACTCGTCATCGTTTATGTTGCTGGCGAAGTAGTAGCGGGTGCCGTCCACGGAGATGGAGCTGCCCTCGGTGTAGCCGGTGACCTCGCCGCTGATGACGTCCGCGGCCTCCACGGTGGCGACGTCACCGCCGTCGAAGGTGAGCAGCAGGTAATCGCCCTCAACATAGCCGTCGATGTCGAACTCGTCGTCCTCGAGGGTGATGTCATAGTCGCTGGCAGGCTCGTTGAGATAGCCGTAATAGGTGACCTCGAGGGTGCCGTCGTCGGAGTCGTAATCCTCCTGCGCGACGGCGAGGTAGGTGTTTATGAAGATGAGGTAGACGTCGTTGTCGTCGGTCACATAGACCTCGGTCTGCACGCCGTAGCCGCAGTAGTAGCTCGGGTAATCACCATAGGTATAATCGCTGCCGTGGTCTTCGCTGTAGCCAACGTAGTCGGAGCTGCTGCGCTCTATGAAGTAATCGACGTCGTCGGCGCTCACTCTGCCGCCCTCGCCGTCAACATAGACGTAGAGGCTGCTGCCGTCATCCCACCAGCCGTAGTCGTCCTCGGTGATGTCGCTGTAGACGCTGGAGCCGATGAGGCTGTAGAGGGTGCCCTTGGTGACATAGCTGTCATAGGTCTCGAGCAGCTCATCGCTGCCGGTGCCGGAGTAATGACGTAGCCGTCGAGCTCCCAGTTGTAGCTGACCGGGCGGCCGTAGTCGCCGTTGGCCACGTCGACCAGCTCGAGGTCGCTGAAGTAGCGCTCGGCGAACTGGTAATAGCCGTCGTCGTCAATGTTGCCGTCGGAGCTGCTGGTGTTCTCGATGCGGGAAGCGCCGGAGCCGTTGATGACGATGCTGGTGTCGCCGGAGTCGATGATGATGTTGCCGGAGGGGTACTCCACCAGATCGGCCAGGAGGGTATTGTAGGCCATCTGGGCCACGGTGTCGCGGTCGGCGCTGCCGGAGTAGCTGGAGACGTCGTCGAAGATGCCGGCGTTGACGGCATAGGACACGGTGTTGGTAGCCCAGCTGGTGCCGGTCAGGCCCTCGCTGTCGGCGTCGTAGCCGAGAGCGACGAGGAGCATCTTGGCAAACTGGTAGCAGGTCAGCTCGTCATCGGGACGGAAGGTGCCGTCCTCGAAGCCGTCAACCACGCCCTCGCTGACGCAGTAGGCTATGTAGCCCGCGCTCCAGCGGTCGGCGGAGACGTCGGAGAAGGGCTCGCTGCCCGCGGTGAGGTTGTCGGCGCTGTCGCCCAGCTTCATGCGGGCGATAATGGCCGCGGCCTCTTCACGGCTGAGTACGACGTCCGGCTGATAGGAGCCGTCCTCGTACCCGTCGATGACGCCGAGTGCCTCGAGCACTACGGCCGCCTCCTCGTACGTGATTTCGTCCTGGTCGGTGAAGTCCGCGCTCGCCGAATAGGTGAACACGCTCAGGACCAGCGCGAAAACCAGAACGAGGCTCAGGGTTTTCTTGCAAGTCTTCATTTCGGATATTACCTCCTTGAATGCTGCCGTTTGCACGGCGTTTATATGTGAGGAGCCCACGGCTCGTCACTACATTATTTTTCATTTCCATCGGCGGCGCGCCTGTCTGGCTCATTAGCGCGCCGCTCATGGAGAACTCTCAAGAACCCGCGCCTGGCATGAATAACGCAGGACCCTGACAAAAAATTGGGGCTTGAAATGTTACATTTCAAGGTGTATGATGCGTAACAGAAGAGATACGCGCCATGTCCGGCTTCGCAAAACAGGAATTTTGCGAAGCCTTTCCGTTTTCTTGCAGCCTCCTGTCAACAGAGCGGCGCCGTGCGGAAGGTAAAGGTGTCCGCACGGCGCCCTCGTCCCAGCATATTATTAAGATGTGGAGTGACCAACGTGGCTGGAAAGTCGTTCAATCAGTTCCCGTTTGGCCGGAACCGAGGGGTGCACGTAGATGTTAAGCGTGATGCTCACGTCGGAGTGCCCTAATATATCGCAGAGCGTTTTGGGGTCGCAGCCCAGCCTGACGCAGTTCGTGGCGAAGGTGTGCCTCAGGGTGTGGAATTTCACCTTGCGCACACCGGCGCGCCGGAGCATTGCGTAAAACCTGTTTTGATAAGTCCTCGGGTCGATACAGTGTTCCTCGCTGCCTGTCAGGATAAAGGCCCCGTCTGCTCCCCGCAGCGGCTCCATCAGCTTCAGAAGAGTGTCCGGTATGGGCACCGTGCGGTTCGCATGCACGCTTTTCGGCGAGTCGAACACGAGGCAGGTTTTCGGCTGTCCCGGTCCGGCCTCCGCCGCCTTAATTCTTTGTACCGTGCGCCGTACTCTCAGCGTTCTGTCCGCAAACGAAATATCTCCCCATTTCATTGCGCATATTTCGCCGAGACGCAGCCCGGTATAAAGACAAATAAGCACACCCAGAGAGCTTTCGTCCATGTTGTCAAGGAGCCAGCTCTCCAAAGCCGTCTGCTCATCTTTGGTCAGCGGGTTTACTTCCGGTCCCGCCGCCCCGGGACTTCGGCGCGGCTGATAGTGCGCAGCCGCATCAGGGCCCTTGTCCCTGGCAAAGCTGAGAATTGCGTTTATCACCGTGCAAATCGTGCGCATACGGCTGGCCGACAGGGGTTCGCGTCCGGGCGGGTGCTACGCTTCATACAGCAGCTGCTGTATGTCCCCGGCAGTCACCCTGCTGACCGGTTTGACCTGGAGCCAGCTAGGGATGTACTTGGCGGCTACCGTGGAGTAGACTGAACGGGTGGAGCGCTTGATGTTTGTACCGGTGCTGTCCAGCCATTCATCTGCCACCGACCCGAACGTCGGCTCTGCCGGGGCGCCGCGGGAGAAAAGACGTGCTAAGGGAATCTGCATATTTCCTCCTTCCACGCGCAGCCGTCCGGAGCAGCACAGGCTCTGGCGATTTTTGCATATTTATTCATTATAAATGAATGTTACCTTTTGATTACAAAAATCGCCGGCCGTTGACGAGGCCTTTTCAGGATGATATAATCTGTCTGAACCGTCGCAATATGTGTCGCAAAATTCCTATTTTGCGACGTTTTTAGCTGTGTTTTGTTGTATTATTTTCTTGTCCAAGATTACAATACCACTTGAAGTTGAAACGAGGCTGAAAATTCATTTAATATTCTGTGAATTAGTTGTATCCTGCTAATAATGCAGAACAAGAGGGGCGGCGCCGGTGTGCGCCGCCCCTCTCTCCGGGTGCAGAATAAAAGCCGCCGCAGAGAACTGTCTCTGCGGCGGCCTGAACTTGTGTTGAACCGGTCACTTGCGGGCCGGCCCGGAGCTTTTTTATCTCACAGCAGCATGCCCGCAAAGCACTGGCAGGCCAGGTACATCACCACGGCCACGCACAGCGGGGCGAGGATGTTGCTCTTGCCGGAGAACAGGCGCTCCCGGATGGTGGCGAACAGGAACGCCAGCACAGTGAACAGCGCCCCGCCTATCACGCCGACGCGCAGGGCCGCTCCAGCGTCCGCCACGAGCCCTGCGGCCCACGGCAGCAGCCAGAAGGTCAGGAAGGCCATCACGGCCGTCAGCGCCCAGCAGTGGGGCGTGAGCTTCTTCCAGTCCAGGTAGCAGTCCACCACCTGTCTCTTATACACATCTGACGCTGCCGACG
>OJQW01000569.1_pt1 | contig 15178 bp, 14 predicted proteins | sample 1599041 | NCBI WGS metagenome assembly OJQW01 (sample SAMN03922518, study PRJEB24848) | human gut metagenome | isolation source: stool sample | host: Homo sapiens | place: Germany | collected 2010-02
CTTTACGAGACTGGGGTGCGGTCTTTTTCGCGCGACGGCGCTTTGCGCCGGAGCGCTTACCGGGTCAGTCATTAGAGCGGTAAGTTGTACGCACCCTAATCTGGCATAAATCTTAGGGATAGCAACCTGAAATACCCTCCTGTTTGGTGACCACTATTCCCCGTGTCCCAAACTTCCCAACCCAAAAGCGTTTTTCTCTTTGGAGTCTGAGGGATTTCTTTTTGTCGCCACAAAAAGAAACCCCTCAGGAGCCCCGCGGGGGGTTCCACCCCCCGCACCCCCCGGGCGCGGGTGCGCCCACAGAAAAGGAGTATGTCTATGAAACTGTTTACCCCCAACTTCACATTGCTGCTTCTCGGCCAAATATCCTCCCTCCTCGGGAACTACACGCTCCGCTTTGCGGTGAGCATGTACGTCCTGGACCTGACGGGGTCGGCGGGGGTGTATTCGCTGATAATGACCTTGTCCATGCTGCCGACGATAGTGCTCTCGCCGCTGGGCGGGGTGTTGGCGGACAGGGCGGATCGGCGCAAGATCATGGTCGCGCTGGACGCGCTCTCGGGCGCGGCGGTGCTGCTGGGGGCGCTGTGGCTGTCGCTGGGCGGAGCGCTGACGGCGGTCGGGGTGCTGATGGTGGCGCTCAGCGCGCTGGGCGCGTTCGAGTCGCCGACCGTGCAGGCCTGCGTCCCGCAGATGCTCAGCGGCGAGAACGTCCTGCGCGGGAACTCGCTGGTCAGCCAGGTGCAGGCGCTGTCCTCGCTGGTGACGCCGTTCCTGGGCGCGGCTATGTACTCCGCCTTCGGCCTACGTGCGGTGCTGCTGGGCGCGGCGGCGTGCTTTATCATAACGGCGGCGCTGGAGTGCTTCATCAAGCTCGAGTTCACGCCGGACACGCGGCGCGGGGGCGTCTGGGAGCTTGTGCGCGGCGACCTGGCGGAGAGCTGGCGCTTCATGCGGCGCGAGCAGCCCGGGGTCTTGAAGCTGCTGCTCCTAGCGGGAGTGGTCAGCATGTTCCTCGCGGGCGTGATGCTCGTCGGTTATCCGTACCTGGTACGCACGACGCTGGGGCTGTCGTCCGGCTACTACGGCGCCGCCGAGAGCGCGGCGGGCGTGGCTGCGATAGCGGGCGCGATGTCCGTGAGCGCGCTGGCCGGGCGGCTGAAAACCGCGCGCATGTACTGGCTGATAGCCGCCGCGGGGCTGGCGCTCGTCCCGGCGGGGATAGCCTTCGCCCTGCCGGCGGGGACTATCGCGGCCTTCGTCGTGCTGGTGGCATCGTTCTGCCTGGCGCAGCTGGTGTGCAGCGCGTTTTCTATCTGCGCCATGACCGAGATACAGCGGCGCACGCCCGAGCGCCTGACGGGCAAGGTGATGGCCTTTGTCTATACGCTCTCGCTCTGCGCGCAGCCGGTGGGTCAGCTGGTGTACGGCGCGCTGTTCGACACGGTGGACGCGGCCTGGGTGCTGCTGCCGAGCGCCGCCGTGGTGCTGGCCATCGCGCTTGCCGCGCGTGGATTTTTCGCACGTCTGGACTTGTAGACCGCCGGGATTTGCTATATTATAATAGTAAAAGGAGGCGGTCAAATGTCCAGCGAAGCCACAAAGTACGCCCTGGCCAAGGCCATGGAGGAGTGTATGCGCACCCAGAGCGTGGAAAACATCACGGTGACGGAGATAGTCCGCCGCTGCGGCGTGGCGCGCCAGACCTTTTACCGCAACTTCCTGGACAAGTACGACCTCATCAACTGGTACTTCGGCAAGCTGCTCGACCGCTCGTTTGAGCACATGGGCTCCGGCCGGACGGTGCGCGAGGGGCTGGAGCGGAAGTTTGAGTACATCCGCGCCGAGCGCGTGTTCTTCGCCGCAGCCTTCCGCGCCGACGGCACCAACTCGCTCAAGGAGCACGACACCGAGGCGATAATCGCGTTTTATACCGGGCTTATCCTGCGCAAGACCGGCTCGCCGCCGGAGGGGGAGACGGCGTTTTTGCTGGAGCTCTACTGCCGCGGCAGCGTGTCCATGACGGTCAAGTGGGTTCTGGGCGGCATGCGCACCGAGCCTGCGGAGCTGGCTCGCTGCATGGTCGACGCCCTCCCCGCGCCGCTGGAAGCCCTGTTCAAGCGGCTTGAATTGCTGTAATGTTACAATTTCTGATAAAATTGCTATTTTTGTTGACTTGCACATTGCAAAATGATAATATTGTCAGTGAATAAGGAGAAAAGGCGCATGCGCCTTTCACTTCATCACAGATGAAGTGATCCCCTTTGGAGAAATACATTATTGGAAAAGGAGAATAGGTATGAAAAAGCGTTTGCTTACAGTGTTGTTAGCTGTATGCTTGGTGCTGGCGTTGGGAACAGTGACGGCGATGGCGGATGATGCTGTAGCTTCTGTTGGTGGAACAGAATACAGCACGCTGCAAGGAGCGATTGATGCAGCAGAGAAAGCTGGCAGCGGAACAATCACGCTGCTTAGAAGTGTTGAATCCGAAGAAATAACTTTTGATACAAGCGGAGAATATATTCTGGATTTGGCGGGAAAGACCTTTACTTCAAATGGAGACGATATAATTGAAGTAAAAGCCGGAGATTTTGATCTCACAATAAGAAATGGCAGACTTTGGGGACCCAAGGCCGGAACATACGGTATATATGCGTATGCAACGAATAATGACGTTACGATTACTTTAGAGAGTGTTTATCTGTATGCAACGGATCAAGGACTTGGAGTACAGGGGTTAAATACCAACAATAACCTAATAGTTAGAAACTCGACCGTAAGATGTGATGGCACAGCCATATATTTCCCGCCTATTAGCGGAGACCTTGTCATTGAAGATTCGACTATAACCGGTGTAAATAACGGTATTTACGTTAAAGGCGGAAACGTTACTGTCAGCGGGAACTCCAGGGTTTCTGTTACTGGACAAGGCAATGGCGTGCCTGGCTCCGCTTATACCGGAGGATCTGGGTTCCCGTCCACAGGTATAGCCATCTATGCAGAGGGCGGCTATGTAGCAAGCGACGGTTCTCCACGTCCGATAAACGTGACAATTGAGGGCGGCACGATTGAAAGTGTAAGCCATGTTGCGGTTTCTGAGGGTCACATAAGTAACGAAGACGTACAGAAGCTCGAGATTGTCGGCGGTACGTTTTTGACTAATAACAGCAAGAGTAATGTGGGAGCGTATATACCGGAAGGCAGCGTGCTGAAACAGGACGATAACGGCGCTGTGGTAGTTGATGGCGATATGACTGCCGTCGCCCGCGTAGACGGTATCGGCTTCACCGACCTTGCTAAGGCCATCGCTGCCGCCGATGACGGCGACACGGTGACGCTGCTGGAGAACTCTACAGGCAACACAAGTGTTGAGTTGTCTGATGGTCGCTCTATAACACTAGATATGAATGGCTTTGACGCAGGCTTCGCCGAAAATGCTAATATCAAAATTTATCATGGCAATTTAAATATTACGGGCAGCGGTATGCTTTATGAGGAAAGCCCTTATTATGCACCTGTAATGATGTATGGCTCCGAAGAAAGTGTTGCTGATTACAGTGTTGTTACTATTGGGCCGAACGTTACCCTCAGAGGATGGGCTGGTTTGTTTATAAATCGCCATAATGATCATGAGTCACAGGCGTATGGTATAGTAGCAAACGTGTATGGAACACTCAAAAGCGTAAAAGATACAAAGGGTGCTGGTGGACACGCCCTGTATATAAATGGTACAATTAAGGCAACCGATGGTAATGTTCCTCATTTCATATTAGACGGCGCTACACTTATTACTGAAGACGGCAATGGTATGTATCTCGCAGGCTATGCCGAAACAGAAATAAAAGATTCAACTATAACAAGCAGTAGTGAGGGAAGCACGGGCATAGAGATTAGGGCCGGTAAGCTCAAAATAAGTGGAGATACAGTGATAACTGGTGGAAGCGGAGAATTCACAGTGACTCCCAATGGAAATGGGTCGACTACCGGTAACGTAGCTTTGGCTGTTGTGCAGCATACGACTAAGTTGCCACTTGCAGTTGTAATTGAAGATGGCAGATTTATCGGTGGAGCTGCCATGTTTGAACAGAACGCGCAAAACAATGATGCGGAAGCAATTAAGAAGATTAATATTGAGGTTACAGGAGGAGAATGCAGAGGACAGATTTATAGTGAGAACATCGATTCCTTTATTCATTCGGGTAACTTCTCTTCCCCTGTGAACAGGGACTACCTTGCAGATAACCTCACCGCAGAGCTCTACAGCCGTAGCAACCCCGAGGCTCCTTACAGCTACTATCCCTCTGTTGCCGCTGCTCAGGCTGCTGCACAGCCGGGCGACGTGATTACTGACCTGACGGACATTGCGGCAGACGCTGAAGATGCCATAGTTATCATCAATTACGGCAACGGTGACGTGCAGACCATAAACAGCAAGGTCGGCGCCACTATAACTCTGACCGCTCCCACCCGCTCCGGCTACGAGTTCCGCGGCTGGAGGGACAATAGCGGCGAGCTGCACAAGGCCGGCGACGTCGTCACCGTCAACGGCGACATGACCTTCACCGCCGTTTGGAGCACCATCAACATCCCGGATACCTATGACATCGAGATAGCCGACGCGGCGAACGGCTCTGTCGACACCAGCCTGAGCAACGCCAGCGCGGGCAGCACCATCACCATCACCGCGACGCCCGACAGCGGCTACAGCGTGGCGAGCGTCACCGTCACCGGCCACGACGGCCGCGTGGACGTCGTGCGCGTGAACGCCACGACCTACACCTTCAAGATGCCCGCCGGCGACGTGACCGTGCGCGTGACCTTCACCGACAGCGACGCGCTGCCCTTCACCGACGTGAGCGCCGGGCAGTGGTTCTACGACGCGGTGGCCTATGTCTACACCAACGGCATGATGGAGGGCGACAGCGCCACCACCTTCAACCCCGACGGCACGATGACCCGCGCGATGTTCTGGGCAGTCCTCGGCCGCATCGACGGCGCGACGATAACCGGTACGAACTGGGCTGACCAGGCCCGCGATTGGGCGATGGCCGAGGGCGTCAGCGACGGCACCGACCCGAACGGCCTTGTGACGCGCGAGCAGATGGTCACCATGCTGTGGCGCTACGCGGTCGCCAAGGGCTATGACGTCTCGATCGGCGAGAGCACGAACATCCTCAGCTACGCCGACTTCGGCCAGATAAGCGAGTACGCTATCCCGGCGATGCAGTGGGGCTGCGGCTCCGGAGTCATCACCGGCGTGACCGAGTCCACCCTCGAACCCGCCGGCACCGCCACCCGCGCCCAGTGCGCCGCCATCTTCATGCGCTTCGATCAGATGTAAACCCAAACAACCCCAATAAAAATAAGACGTCCGGGCAACCGGACGTCTTATTTATTAAAACCGCCCGGCGCCCGCAGTTTACGCGGGCGCCGGGCGTTGCTCAGGCCGCGGAGCGGCGGCGGAGGACTTTGGGGATGAATATCGCGAAGACGCAGGCGGTCATGCAGACAGCGGCGGCGTCGGCGATAGGCTCGCACCAGAAGGTGGCCTCCGCGCCGGCGAGGCGCGGCAGGAGCAGCATGCTCGCCAGAAACAGGCTCTTGCGGAACAGCGAGCAGAACAGCGAGAGCTTGACCTGCCCCATGGCCGTCATCTCGTCCACCAGCGTGTACTGCACGGCCAGCGGGATTATCATGGCGGTGAACATCTGTATGTACCGCACGCTGCGCGCGCCGATCTCCGCGTCCTGCGTGAACAGCCGCACGAACAGCGCGGACGCGCCCGTGTGCGCCGCCAGGGTCATCAGCGAGCAGAATATGACGCACAGCACGGCGATGCAGAATATGGCGCGCTTGATGCGCTCCGGCCTGTTCGCGCCGAAGTTGTAGCTCACGACGGGCTGGGAGCCGGTCGTGATGCCGCCCATGGGCAGGCTTATCAGCGAGAACCAGCTCTGCACGATGGTCGCGCAGGTGACGAGTATGTCGCCCTCGAGCGCGCCGCCGTAGTGCTGCAGCAGGCCGTTGAGGATGATGAGTATGATGCTGTCGGTGCTGAATATGAGGAAGGTGGGGAAGCCGAAGGCCAGTATCCGGCGTATCAGCGCCCAGTCGAAGCCGCCCCAGGTGAGGCGCACCGTCGCCTTTTTGCGCAGCAGGCAGCAGAGCACCGCCGCGCAGGAGGCTATCTGCGAGATGACCGTCGCGATCGCCGCCCCGGCCACGTCCATGTGCAGCAGGAAGATGAAAATTGGGTCGAGCACTATGTTCAGCACCGCGCCCAGCACGACGGTGAACATGCCCAGCCCGGAGAAGCCCTGGGCTATGAGATAGCTGTTCAGTCCCGTGGCCAGAAGGGAGAATACCGTGCCGCAGGTGTATATCGTCAGGTACGTGTCCGCATAGCCAAAGGTGGCCTCGCTGGCGCCGAAGACCATGAGCAGCCTGTCCTTGAGCAGGAGGAACACGCTGGTGAGCACGGCGGAGAGTATCAGCAGCGTCAGAAAGCCGTTGGATACGACCTTCTCCGCCTCCCTGGGCCGCCCTTCGCCCAGGCGCATGGCCAGTATCGGCGCGCCGCCAAGACCCACCAGCGAGGCAAAGGAGCTGAGCAGCGTAACAATCGGACCGCAGACGCCCACGCCCGCCAGCGCCAGGTCGCCTATGCCCGCTATGTTGCCTATGTATATCCTGTCCACTATGCTGTACAGCACGCTTACCATCTGCGCCAGCATGGTCGGAATGGCCAGCCGGCAGACCAGCGGGAAGATCTTGTCCCGCCCCAAATCGTTCGTGTGTCGCACGCGCAATCCCTCCAAACCAGGGCATTATACGCCGTTTTCGGGCGCTAGTAAAGGGGTTGCGCAATATTTTTTGCCCGATTGCGCATTTTAAGAGTACGACGTCGCCGCAGTGAAAAATTGGGTTACAAACCCGGCGATGTGTCACTTTACCTGCGGGCGGGAAATGGTATAATAGACTTAGTCAAAAAAATCACTACCGATGATTTCAAGGAGGAAACTACGATGTCCAACCGCATTATGCTCAACCAGACCTCTTATCACGGCGCGGGCGCCGTCCGCGAGATCCCCGGCGAGGTGAAGGCTCGCGGCTTCAAGAAGGCGCTCGTCGTCTGCGGCCCGAGCATCCTCAAGCACGGCGTGGTCGCCAACGTCACCGACCAGCTCGACGCCGAGGGGCTCGCCTACGAGATCTACTCCGACATCAAGGCCAACCCGACCATAGAGAACGTCCAGGCCGGCGTCGAGGCCTACAAGGCCGCCGGAGCCGACTACATCATCGCCATCGGCGGCGGCAGCCCGATGGACACCGCCAAGGCCATCGGCATCATCGTCACCAACCCCGAGTTCGCCGACGTGCGCTCCCTCGAGGGCACCGCGCCCACCAAGAACCCCTGCGCGCCGATAATCGCCGTGCCCACCACCGCCGGCACCGCCGCCGAGGTCACCATCAACTACGTCATCACCGACGTTGAGCGCCGCCGCAAGTTCGTCTGCGTGGACGCCCACGACATGCCCATCGTGGCCGTCGTCGACCCCGAGATGATGAACTCCATGCCCAAGGGGCTCACCGCCAGCACCGGCATGGACGCCCTGACCCACGCCATCGAGGGCTACACCACCCAGGCCGCCTGGGAGATGACCGACATGTTCCACCTCAAGGCGATAGAGCTTATCAGCAAGAACCTCCGCGCCGCCGTGGCCGGTGACCCCGCCGGACGCGAGGGCATGGCTCTCGGCCAGTACATCGCCGGTATGGGCTTCAGCAACGTCGGCCTCGGCATCGCGCACAGCATGGCTCACACCCTGGGCGCCGTGTACGACACGCCGCACGGCGTGGCCTGCGCGATGATGCTGCCCATCGTCATGGAGTACAACGCCGACGCCACCGGCGAGCGCTACCGCGAGATCGCCCGCGCCATGGGCGTGGAGGGCGTCGACTCCATGAGCCAGGACGAGTACCGCGCCGCGGCCATCAACGCCGTGCGCCAGCTCAGCGAGGACGTCGGCATCCCCAGCAAGCTCGAGGCTCTCAAGGAGGAGGATCTTCCCTTCCTCGCCCAGAGCGCCTATGACGACGCCTGCCGCCCCGGCAACCCCAAGGACACCAGCGTGGAAGACCTGACCATGCTGTTCCGCAAGCTGATGTAATAGAGCGGTTAAGATAAGCTATCACCCCGGGACTCTTGTCCCGGGGTGTTTCATCTTGTCAAAAAACCTCGTAGAGTTTCGCGCCCGATGGGCGCGAAAGGGACTGAGATCATTTTCGGCGGCGGCGTGTACGTCGCCGAAAATACTTCTCGCGAAGCGAGCGTCGAATTGGCCGCCTTTGGCGGTCAACCGAGGCGCAGAGCGAAGCGCTGGTCTCCATCGGCCGCTCGCGGCCGGGGGACTTTATTGTCAAAAAGGCCGTCGCGGCCTTTTTGACAGTCTCAGTGTCCCGGGGTGTTTGTCATTGCGCGAGCGGCGGGTTTTCTTCGCTCAGGAAGCACAGGCACAGCACATACACGCCGTCCATGCCCTCGAAAACCTCCGGGTTATAGAAGCCCTCGGGGTCGGCGCTGACGACTTCTCCGCTGTCCGTCTCCGGGTCGTAAGTGCCAAAGACCTGGACGGCGACCGGGATGTTCTGCCCGGTCTGCGCGGTGACGCTCCGCCCCAGCGGCCGGAGAGGTAGAAGCCGGAATCGGGAGGCTCAAAACTCGGGCTCCCGGCGCTGCTGAGGACGCCGGACGGGGTAGTGAAATTCACAGTGGCGCCGTCTGCCAGCCCTGGGGTCACGACGGAGAACCGGCCCTCTGCCAGGTCAAAGGCAAAGCCCGCCGTGCAGTGTACCCAGGCGCCGTCCTCCAGGCTGAACACCCGCGCCTCCGCACCCGTGATTTCGCCCTCCGTCTCCAGCTCGTACATGTGTACCTCGTCGCCGATGCGCGAGGACAGGTAGGCAATCTCCTGCTCCTCCTCGGTAAGCTCCACGGGAGTGACGGTGACGGTTATCGGGTCGCTCTCCGCGTACTCCTGCACCGGCGGAGTGGGCACAGGGGTGGGGGAGACCTCAACGTCCGCGTCGCCGCAGCCGGTGAATACGGCCAGCACCAGCGCGAGCATCAATGCAAGAGCCTTTTTCATAAGCGTTCCTCCTCGTGTCGTTTGTGCTCATTATATCATATTGGGGGGGTGAAGCAAGAAAAATCCGCCAAATTGCTCAAAAAATATGCGGCGATGGAGCGGCCTGTTCCGATGCGGCTTGTAATTTGCGGCCTTTGGCGCTATCATATAACATGAAAGGAGCGGCTGACCATGGAATTCAAGTACGACACTCAGCTTCTGCTCGAGGGCGAGAACCTCGACGAGGACGTCATACACGACTACATACAGGAGAACATCCCCGGCGACTGCCTGCTGGTTGCGGGAGGCGACGACCTCATAAAGCTGCACTTCCACACCAACGTGCCCTGGCGCGTGCTGGAATACTGCGCCACCCTCGGCGACGTCTACGACGTCGTGGTGGAGAATATGGAGCGCCAGGCGAATGGGCTACAGGGGTGATAAATGCGGAGCCCGTCTGCCGGTGTGGTATTGGACTGCGGCGTGTGCGAATCATTAAGTTTGCATGAAGAATCCTTTAAGCGTATTGCCAGACGCCTCCCTCGACCTTATAATGGCTCCAGAAGGAGATTATTGGGATGAAGAGACGCCTTGCCGCACTGGCCGCGATGCTCGCCCTTGCGCTGACGTTGAGCAGCTGTGAGATGGTTGGCCAGCGCACAGCGCCGACGCCGCCTACGGTGTCCGGGTACCTAATCCCGACTGAGCTGTCGGAGTCTGAGATGGGTCTGCTCGACCTATTTGGGACGGATGCCGACGGCTGGCAGCTGTATGATTTCTTTGCTCCGGAGGGCACGCAGTACACCGCGTTCACGCTCTGGCAGCTGGAGGAAGGGGAGTGGCAGGAGCTATCGCACAGTACAGCCGCCACCGCCATGGGTGACGGGCAGGACGGATATGGTGGACGCATCGCCGTACACTTTGACCATGAGACGCTGAGTTTTGAGTACGCCTGCCAGTTCGCAAACGGTACCGTCCGCCACGACCCGCTGATACTGGGCGGGGATGGGGGCGAGAGCCTTGCCTGGGGCGTGTCCTTGCTTGCCGAGAGCACTGCGGCGGATACCAATGCGCCCATGGCGCTGATGCTCATATCTGCCACGAGCGGGAACTCCCACACCCAGTATATACCGCAGATAGGCTTTGACGAGCCGGAGCTCTTCGACGGGTCGCACGTTTACGATTACGCGCTGACGGTTGAGTTTCGCTTATCGCTTGCAGACCAGAGCTGAAAATCTCCCCGGTTTTGAAAAAACCGGGGAGATTTTTTGCGCTTGCTCATCCTTTTGGCCAACCTGATACGTTATACTATATGTGAGGCGGTGAGGAAATGGAGCGCTCGGACGCGGAGTTGGTGCGTCAAATAGGCCGCGGTGAAGCTCAGGCGCTGGACGAACTTGTCCGGCGCTGGTATCCGCGCGTCTGGAAATACGTCTACCGCCTCTGCGGCGACGAGGACGACGCCTGTGACCTGACACAGGACACCTTCCTGGCGGTCGTGCGCTCCGTCGGGAGCTACCGGCCGTGGCGCAGCTTTTCCGGGTGGATATTCACCATAGCGCACAACAAGTGCGTGGACCACTTCCGCCTGGCGCGCCACGACTACGAGCTTCAAACTGCCGACGAGCCGCTCGCGGAGCCGTTTGAACACGCGGCGCTGGAGCGCGCGGCGCTGTCCGAGGCGCTCGGCCGCCTGCCGGAGAAGCAGCGCGAGGCCGTGGTGCTGCACTACCTGGGCGGACTGACGGCAAAGGAGATAGCCGAGCGGACGTCCGCGCCGCTTCCGACGGTGAAAAGCCGGCTGAAGTCCGCGCGCAGGGCGCTGGCCGAGTATTTGCGGGAGGACTGACGATGAACGAGCGTATGGAAAGGGAAATAGAGCGCACCGTGGCGGCGCTGCGCCCCTCTCTGCCTCGCCGGGGAAACTCCGGCGGGATGCCGGCCTTGCTGGGCGTGGCGGCGAGGGAGCTGAGCGTGCCCGTGCTGCTGGCAATCGTAGCCGGTACGGCGGCCTTCGGCGCGCTGCTGGCGGCGGTGCTGAGGACGCCGCTGCTGACCGCATTCTGCACCGCGCCGCTGCCGGCGATGCTCTCGCTGCACCGCTTTGTGCTGAGCGTGAACGAGCCGATGCGGGAGCTGGAGATGACGCTTCGATACTCCTACGCCGAGATGATGACGGCCAGGACGCTGCTGGTGCTGCTGTGGTCCATGCTGGCGCTGCTCGCACTCTCGCTGGTGCTGTGGTCGAAGACTGGCGAGGGCTTCGTCCGCCTCGCGCTGGCGGGGGCGGCGCCGGAGCTGCTGATGTGCGCGCTGGTGCTGCGCCTCGGCAGGAAGGCCGACGCGGCCGTGGTCTCGGCCGTGCTCTGGTGCGCGCTGACCGTGGCGATGGTGCAGTTCAGGCTGGACGAGGTCATGAGCGCGGCGCCGACCTATGTCTATATGCTGCTGGCGCTGGCCGGGGCGGCTGCAATGGCCGCAAGTCTTATGTCGGCGAGGAGGAACGCACATGCTTTTGGCCGCTGAAGCGCGCAAGCACCGCGCCCTGCGAGAGGTGCCGGTCGCATTAGTCCTGGCGCTGGTGTACTTCATTCTCAACGCCGAGCCGCAAAATCCCGTGCAGGATCAGCGCACGCTGTGGTTCCTCACACAGCAGGACATCCGAGCCGGAGTCGGCACCGGGGTGGCCTTCCTGACAGCCGTGGGTTTGCCGAGGCTGATGACCTGTGAGCGCGAGCTGGGCACCGGCGAGCTTATACGCTCCTCGCGGCGGGGAGCGGCGTACACGTTCGGCGCAAAGCTGGGCTACGCCGCCATATACTGCCTGCTGAGCGTGCTGCTGGGCATGGTCTTCGGCCTGGGCGTGAGCGGCTCCGGCTTCGGCTTCGAGGGAGCCTTTGAGCCGGTAGCGGAAGCGTTCTATTACGACGTTAGTCTGACGCCGGGGCTGACGAACATAGGCTACTGTCTGCTGCAATACCTGTTTTTGTACATAGGCACGCTCTACTATGCCGCGCTGGTGCTGCTTATAGCCGCGATATGCCGGAGAGCCGTTCCGGCGGTGATTCTCAGCGGAGGGCTGCACGTGTTCTCCATGCTGGGCAGCACCGACACGATAGGCCGCTTCCTGGGGTACGACATCGGCAATGCGGCGTTCAGGCTGCACCTGCTGCTGCCGGGGGGATTCGTGCTGCACGACAGCTTCAATACGCGCTACTGGAGTTCGCTGCCGCAGTGCGCGGCGAGCCTGGGCTGCGTCTGGAAGCCGCTGTCGTTCGCGCCGGCGATGACCGCGGCGCTGGTTCTGGCGCTGTGGCTGATCTATAAGAGGAGGGACAAAAGATGAAGACCGCCAGGCACTCTGACAGCCTGCTGCTTGGCGAGGCGCGAAAACACCTGGCCTTTCGCGAGGTGTGGGTGGCTCTGGCGCTGACGCTGGTGTATTTCGTCCTCTTTGCCAAGCCGATGTCCGACGTGGAGACCAGGTGGCTCATAACTCAGCACGAGATATACAGAATGGGCAACATAGGCGTGGCGTTCATGCTGATAACCACCCTGCCGAGGCTCGTGACCTGCGAGGGCGATTACGGCACCCGCGCGCTAATCTGCGCATCCCGGCACGGGGCGAGGGACACGTTCCGCGCAAAGCTGGGCTATGCCGCCGTCTGCTGCCTTGCGTGCGTGCTGCTGGCCATGGTCTTCGGCCTGGGCGTGAGCGCGGGCGGCTATGGCTTCAAGGGTGCGTTTGAGCCGGTGGCGGAGGCGCAGTATTACAGCGTAAGGCTGACGCCGGGACTTACGAACATAGGCTACTGCCTGCTGCAATACCTGTTTTTCTACGTCGGAGCGCTGTATTTCGCGGCGTTTGTGCTGCTGGTGGCGGCGCTGACACGGCGCGCGGCGTTGACGGTGGGGCTGTGCACGCTGCTGTATGTCTACGGCGTGCTGTGCAACACCGGGGTAATGGTTACCCTGGTCGGAGACTCGTGGCTGATTAACGCGGCGTACGTGCTGAACCTGCTGCTGCCGACGGGGTTCATCACGCACGAGAGCTTCAACGCGCTGTACTTTGACCCGCATCTCATGCCGTATAGTCACCGGGGAACCGGAGGCGACCTGGGCTACGTCTGGATAGCCCTGCTGTACGCCTTCGCGGTCACGGCGCTGATAGTGTTTGCGCTCTGGCGCGTGTACCGGAGGAGGGACAGGACGTGAGCGAGTTCGGACGCATGTACAAAAACGCCCTGACCTGGGGCGTGCTGGCCGCCGGACTGCTGTTTCGCGGCGCGCTGGCCGCGATGGACGCGCTCTACCGCGGCGGCAGCTTCTGGCAGAGAGCGGCGGGATTCTGGGACGGGACAGGCTCGGTCGCGCTGGCCGCGCTGGTGCTTCTGGCGCTGATACACGTGTTCTCCGCCGACCGGGAGACGGGGGTCGAGGAGCTTGTCCTGACCACGCCGTTCGGGCGGGGGAGGCTGTTCGCCCGGAGGATAGCGGCGGCGGCGCTCGCCGCCGTGACCGGCGCGCTCATACTCGCTGCGGGCAACCTGGCGCTGTCGGCGCTGCTTTCGAGCGAGCCCGTGCCGGTGGGCTGGCTGAGCGGCTATGCGCGCACGAGCCTTACGGCGGTGCTGGGCGCGGCGCTGTACGCCGTGTTCGCCGGCTGCATCTGCGACGCGCTGAGGGCTCATGCCGCCGCCGTGTGCCTTGCGGGCGCGCCGGTGGCGCTGGCCTACTTCGTCAACACCGCAGGCGTGGACTTGAGCGCGGCAATGCGCCTGGTGCAGGGCGGGGCCTTCACTCCGCTGATGCGCGGCAGGGCGCCCGAAGGGAACGCGGCGCTCTGGGCTGCCTGGTACGCGCTGCTGCTCACGGCCGTTCTGGCCTGGGCACTTAAATCGAGAAAGGGGAGGAAGGCGCTGTGACGCTCAAATGTGAGAATATAAGCAAGCTGTACGGAGATACCGCCGCGCTGTCGCACGTGGAACTGGAGCTGGGGCGCGGGATATACGGCCTGCTCGGACCCAACGGGGCGGGCAAGACCACGCTGATGCGCATCATGACGGACTTGCTGGAGCCGTCTGCCGGACGCGTCACGCTCGACGGTGTGGACATCTCCTCGCTGGGCGCGGATTACCGCGCGCGGCTGGGATACCTGCCGCAGGAGCTGGGGCTGTATCCGGGCTTCACCGCGGAGCAGTTCCTGCTGTACATCGCAAGGCTCAAGGGCATCGAGCGCGAGACTGCGCGCCGGCAGTGCGGCGAGCTGCTCGAGCTGGTGGGCCTGACGCACAAGGCGAACAAGAAGCTGCGCGGCTTCTCGGGCGGAGAAAAGCAGAGGGTGGGTCTGGCTCAGGCGCTGCTTGGCTCGCCGGACATCCTCATCCTGGACGAGCCGACCAGCGGGCTGGACCCCGCCGAGCGCATGAGGCTGCGCGACGTGCTCGGCGCGCTCTCGACCAGGAGCACCGTCCTGCTCTCGACGCACATAGTCTCCGACCTGTCCGTCGTGGCGAACGAGGTGATACTGCTCAACAGCGGCGCGGTCATCGCCTTCGACAGCCCGGCCAACCTGCTCAGCCCGCTGCGAGGCCGCGTCTGGCAGGTCAGCTGCGGCAGCGAGGCGGAGGCGGAGTTCACGGGCAGGTATCCGTGCAGCGGCGTGCGGCGCGACATGGGCGTGAGCACGCTGAGGCTCATCTCCGACGAGCCGCCCTCCCGCGACGCCCTCGAGGCGGAGCCGAATATGGAGGACATGTACCTGTGGTACTTCAAGAGATAAAAAGAGAGCCGGTCGCAAGACCGGCTCTCTTGATATATGGGATATCAGGCTCAGTTTATCAGCTTGGCGACTTCCTCGGCGAGGTCGTCCTGGCGCTTCTCGATGCCTTCGCCCTTCTCAAAGCGGATGTAGCCGTTCACCGTGATGGTGGTGCCCAGCTCCTTGGCAACGTTGGCGACGTGCTGCTCGACGCTGACCTTGTCGTCCTTGACGAACGGCTGCTGCAGCAGGCAGATCTCGCTGAAGTACTTGTTCAGGCCGCCCATGA
>OJQW01000570.1_pt1 | contig 15136 bp, 16 predicted proteins | sample 1599041 | NCBI WGS metagenome assembly OJQW01 (sample SAMN03922518, study PRJEB24848) | human gut metagenome | isolation source: stool sample | host: Homo sapiens | place: Germany | collected 2010-02
GGAGAATCCCAAAGAATCAATAAGCTGTTGGCTCTCGCGCACCATGCGCGCAGTGTCCACCACTCCTGAACGCGTGTATTCTTTGCCCATGAAAATATTCTGCGCCACAGTGAGGTTGGTGCAAAGATTGAGTTCCTGATGGATGAAGGTAACGCCCTTAGCGCGCGCCTCCTTGGGATTTCCAAAATGCTGCTCCTCTCCCTGGATCATCATCTTGCCAGCGTCGTGGGGAATCTCGCCAGCGAGTATCTTCATCAGCGTAGACTTACCGGCGCCATTCTCGCCCAGAAGAACGTTGACTTCTCCTTCATAGAGGTCAAACCACACATCATCAAGGATCAGTACATCCGTCCCGCGGATGGGTTTACCGCTGATGTCGAAGATATACTTTTTGATACCCGACATATCCAGTATTTTCCGCTTCATTATCCATGGCTCCTTTTGCTTCTTATACTGTCGATCAACACCGCCAGAAGGATGATGACGCCCAACACGGGTTGATAGAAATAGCGGTTGATCCGCATGATGGTGATGAGGTTTTCGATGATCATGATGGTTAGCGCCGCCAGGAAGATACCAAAGACGTTGACTTTACCACCATTGAGACTTGTGCCACCCAGCACGCAGGCAGTAACGCCCTCGAAGGTAAAGTCTCCCAAGCCGCCCAGGGAGGTTTGCGCCGCATTGGAGCGGATAGTGAGCAGTATGGAGGAAAAGGCCGAAAGCATGCCGGCAATGGCAAAGGAGAGCACCAGCGCCTGTTTCGTGCGCAGTCCAGCCATGGTGGCCGCCTTCTGGTTGAGTCCGGTGGCCAGCAATGTGCGACCGAAGGCCGTCTTGCGATAAAGCAGGAACACGACGATGGTAAGTACGATGGCATAGTAGATCATCAGCTGGTTGTCAAACAGCTTGGTGACGCCAAAGGCGCGATAGGCCTCATTCAAGTGGCTATACTGCATACCATTGCTGATAATCAGCGCCAGACCATAAAAAACATAGCCACTGCCAAGCGTGACGATGAAGGAAGGCACCTTCATCGCGGCGACCAGCGAGCCGTTGACCAGGCCGAAGATCACGCCGATGGCCAGACCGATGAGTATGGTCAGCGCTGGGGCAACGCCCGCATCCAGCAACATACCCTGCGTAACGCTAACAAAGCCGACGATGTAGCCCAGCGAGAGATCGACATTGCCAAGCACGAGTATAAACGACACCGCCAAACCGCGGATGATCGGCACCGGTGCCTGGCGGATCAGCGCCTTAATGTTGTTGCTATTCGCAAAATTGGGATAAAAGATAAGCGCAAAGCTGAGGATGACGAGGAAGTAGATGATCGTCATGTTCGCCGAAAGAAAGCCAAGCACTCGGGAAACCGTCTTTTTCATCATACGCACCTCCGTTCTCAATACTTCAAAAGCAGCTTTTCATTGCGGCTCTTGACATAGGCGCTGACGCTCACCAGGGAGATGATCACGACGCCGAGGATGATCTCCTGCACGTTATTGTTGATCTGCAGAAGATTGAGAACATTGTTGATGATGCAGATAACAATGGAGCCGAATACCGTATTGAGAATCTTGCCGTAGCCGCCGGCCATGTTCACGCCGCCAATGGCGCTGGCGGCGATGCACGTGAGCGTATAGCTCTCGCCCTGCACCGGAGATCCCGAGCCAAGGCGCGCCATCAGCAGCGCGCCACCCAATCCGGCAAAGAGGCAGCTGAGCGAATAAACGATGATCTTCACTTTGGTGACATTGATGCCCACCTGACGCAGAAGCGTTTCGTTGTTGCCAAGGGCGAAAAGCTTGATGCCGAAGGTCGTCCTGTGCATCAAAAACCAGGCGATGACCACGAATACCGCGGCGATAGGAATGATGAGGGGGATGTTTCCAAAGATGCGGGCGTTGCCGAAAGCGAGGAAGGCCTCATCATCGACGCGCACAGCCTTGGCGTTATTCAAAAGCAGGGCGATGCCGGAAGCGATCTGCCCCACTGTGTAGGTGCAGATAAAAGCAGGAAGATTCATTTCAGAAATGAAGTAACCGTTGAGTACGCCGAAGAGCATGCTCATGCCGGCGACGATGACAAAAGTGAGCACTGCGTTGACATTGTTGTTGATGAGCAGCGCACAAACCACACCAGCCAGCGACATGACGCCGCCAACAGAAAGGTTGATGCCTCCTGTAATGATGATTGCCGTCATCATCACAGCGGGAATGGCTGTATAGGAGCTTTGCCGGAGCACATTGAGTATATTGCTGTACGTTGCGAACTTTGGCACAAACACGCACGCGATAAAGATGGCCAGCACAGCCCCTGCCGGAGCAAAGTATTTTCTCAGCGATGTTTGATTCATTTCCATCCACCTTATCAAAGGGGAGATTCCCTCGGGCGGGAACCCTTGAGAATCTCCCACAGATTTCATACGTCCTTTGTTACAAAGTCCGCATTGAGAAACCGGGCTGTTTAGAAGGCGACCTCCAGAGCAGCCTCAATGTCATCTTCATAGACTTTGTCCACCGCGACGTTGGTCACAGGCTCATAGTCATCGGCAGTCTTCACGCCATTGACGATGTCCACGGCAATCTGTGCGGCGGTCTGCGCCACCAGATCCAGACGAACCTGCACCTCGGCCAGCACGTGGCCTTCCTGGAAATAGGGCAGGCCGATGGTGGAGGCGTCGACGCCTACCATAAGGATGTCGTCATACAGCTCGGCATCTTCCAGCGCCTGGGCGATGCCCGGGAACCAGGAGTCAGCAGCGGCGAAGACGATGTCCACATCGTAGCCTGCGGCGGCCAGCATGTTTTCCGTGACGCTCATGGCGCCCTCGTTGTCGGAGGTCTCGTTGTTCATGTCGCCCACGTTGACCCAGTTGGTGCCTTCGAGCGCGGCGTTGAAGGAGTCAGAACGGGTGTCCAGCACCACGCTGCCATTGATGCCTCGCACGACGATATAGTTGCCGCCATCGGGGCGCAGCTCGAGAAGCATCGCAGCCAGGTCCGAACCGGCCTGGTTGTTGTCCGCGCCGACCTGCGTAACGTAGTAGTCCTCATAGCCATCATCCAGGCGGCCGTCCACAACCACGACGGGGATGCCGCTGTCCGTAGCAGTCTTAATCGCCTCGAGGCAGGTGGTGCCGTCGTTGGGGTTGACGATGATGGCGTCCACGCCCGCAGCGACCGCTTCCTCAATAGTGTTCGCCTGCTCGGAAACATCGTTGATGGTATCAACCGTCAGCATCCACAATTCAAAGTCGGGGTTGGCGTCGATGACGGAGCGAATGCCCTGCTCGAGCATGTTCTGGCCGGCATCATCGGCGGGCTCACGCGTGCAGTAGGCGATGGTCTTGACGTCTTCCGCCGCTTCCTCGGCAACGGCGCCCGCACAAAGGGCCATGGCCAGAATCAGGGTCAGCAACAGTGCAAGAAGTTTCTTCATGGGTTTGTTCCTCCGTTCTTATTTATTCAGCCGCAGCAGCGGCTCAATATCCGTCAGATGACCTCAAAGCCCTCCAGCGCAGTGACCTGGGCGGGAGAAGCGTCAATGCCCTGTACCTTCAGCAGGCCCGGCAGCGCCATGAGGAAGCAAACGTCCTGCGTCAAGGAGTTGAGGTTCGTGATCATCTCCAGAAGCGGAATATCGTTGCGCAGCAGCACATCATGGGCGCGATCCTGCTCGCCATCCTTGTTGGTCATGAAGTAGCCGCATTCGATGGAGTTGTCAAAGCCCAGCAGCTTGACTCCCTTTTCGATGAGGTAATCGGCAAAACCCAAGGACATATGGGGAATCTCCACCTCGGATTTGAACACGGTGCTCATCAGGTTTTCGTCCACGGTGGTGTGCGCGATGACGATGTCGCCCTTCTTAATGCGGCCATTGTCGGCTTTCTCCGTCATTTCGCGGGTGATGATGGTGCCCGGCTCCACATCAAAGTGCAAGCGTACGCAGCGGCCATAGAACGTCTCGGGAGCATAGTCGCTCAAGCAACGTCCAACGTGGTTAAGGTGCCAGGGCGTCTCGATATGGGTTTTGAGGTGGGACTTCATCTTGATGATCTGATAGACAGAATTGTCGACATAGGAGCAATACTCCTCAATCGGCCAAATGACTCCTTCCACGCCGACGCGCTCGGCGATCTGGTCGCAGCCTACAGGACCAGTCATGGGGATGATTTTGTGCGTGAGGTCGACAGGACGGATCTTGCTCGTATCAAATACCATGTTTTTTCCCTCTCTTTTTGTAGATTTGCCTTGGTCTTTTCCCACAGGCTTTAATGTCGGCTTTTATGAGAAACCGGTTTCTCGTAAAAGACAGATAAATAATAGCACCTACCGTCTGAAATGTCAATAGCCGTTCATTGTTTTATAAATTATTCACAAAATGTCTTAATTTACATTTGCATATTAGTTGATTTTTACAGATTTCTTCCAGGATGTATATGGAAACCGATCCCCCATCTATTCTCAATCCTGCGGCGGATATTCATAGACATACTTTTCCGGCACGTCAACGTCGGCTGCATTGCCAATCTCCAAGTCAAAGCCCAGCGTCTCCCGCGTTCCGAAGTTGCAATAGAAATCATTGAAAAAGTGGCCAGCATAGGTAATCGGAATGCCAAAGGATGCCATACGACTCAAAAAATCGTCTGTCTCTGCGTCGGGCACAAAGAGCTTGAAGTGTTGCAAGTTATCGCCTCCGCTTGCGAGGAAGCGCTCCAGCACCGGCATGCCATAGACGGGCTTAAGTATCTCAATCTGTATGTCGCCCACCATGGTCACAGCGCAATAGTATTTGAAGGGATGGTCTATGGGTTTGCCCTCCATGATGCCCTCGCGCACCACCTCATTGGTAAAGCAGATGACCTTCCAGGGGCCGACCTGCAACGTATCCACCCACTCCTTGAGCACACCGTCAATCTCTCTCCCTGTGACCAGGCAGATTTGACAGATACGGCGGTTACGGTTGAGTTCTTCAAGCTGTTTCCGATCCAAGCGTGTCCCTCCCTTATATCAGACAGTGTCGATATAGACTTTTTCATTCTGGATGTCGCGTTTCACACTCGCACTCAGCGCGCTATCGGCAATCACGTGATCAAAGGCAGAAATGTGAGCAATATCGAGCACGCCTGTATTGTTGATCTTTGAGTGGTCAAGGAGCAAAAACGCGCGTTTGCTCCTCTCGAGCACCAGGCGCTTGATTTCAACATCCTCCATATAGTGATCTTGCGCCATCAACTGGTCGTTGACACCGTGGCAGGACATAAACGCCTTGGCGGGCGAGAACTGGCCGAGCATCTGTGTAGCCGCGTAACCATTGAGCGACATCGACTGCTCTTTAATCTGTCCGCCCGTACTGTATACCGACCAATTGCCACCGTTGCATTTCATTGCCTCGATGAGCAGCGAAATGGAATTGGTGAGGATGGTAAGGCGCATGGCTCGCGGCAGATAGCGCAGCAGATAGGAACAGCTGGTACTGTTATCAATGAAAATGGTATCCGATTCCCGTACGAGCGTGGCTGCAAAGGCGCAAAGGCGTTTCTTCTCATCGGCGTTGCGGGATTCCCGCTGTCCATATGGGGTTTCCAGCAGCGTTTCGCCATTGCCCGTGGAAATAGCTCCGCCATGGGTCTTGATCAACAAGCCGCGGTTGGAAAGCTCCAATATATCGCGGCGAATCGTCTCCCGCGAAACGCCCATCTGCTCCGCCAGTTCATAAGAGTGAACCGTTCCCCTCTTTTCCAGAGCTGCGAGAATGTGCGCGCGCCTTTCCTCAGCATACACGGCGTTTCCCTCCCTCCTTGCCCATCGCAGCGAAAGTTTATGGTCAATTTATCACGACGCGCCACATTTGTCAACACAACACCTGTGCGTTTCCTTGCGCGCGCACATTGCATTTACACATTTTTTCGCTTGTTGGGCAAAATTTGACCTATATTTTATAGCCAGTCACCTATATTAATATGCACAATCGCACAAATCACGCTGTGAAAAAGAAATTTCGCACAAATACGCAATAATTACAAATTGCTTTTCCTTGTGAATGCATGCTATAATACCCGCAGTCAGGCAGTCAGGGCCATGATGGAGAACAAGAAAGGGAAACGGGCTAATTTTATGAACGCAAGATTGACACCCATGCGGGAACTTCTTCAGTATGCCGAAGAAAAGGGCATCGCCGTTGGCGCTTTTGAATTTTGGTCGTTTGAGACGGCGCGTGCCGTTCTCGCCGCCGCTCACGAACTCTCATTGCCGGCGATCCTGCAATGCGGCAAGCTGGAAATCGACCGCATGGGGGGATTGGAAGGTACCGTAGAAACTCTCCTGCGGGCGGCAAAGGACGTGAAAGCTCCGGTTGCGCTGCATCTGGACCACGCCACCGATGAAGAATACTGTCGCGCCGCAGTGGATGCGGGTTTTTCCTCCGTAATGTTTGACGGTTCGGCGCTACCCTACGAACAAAACAGCGCTGCCACCCGGCGCGTATGCGAATACGCCCACAGCGCTGGAGCAAGCTGCGAAGGTGAGCTTGGCCGTCTGCGCGGCGAGGAAGGTACGGTCAGCAGCCCTGAGGCGGCGCAGACCGATCCCCAGGAGGCCTTGCGGTTTTGCGAAGAGACCGGAGTGGACGCGTTTGCGCCATCCATCGGCACAGCGCATGGCGTTTATACCTTTGAGCCGCACCTGAATATCCCCCGTCTGCGCCAGATCCACACGCTTTTGCCGAAGACGCCCCTGGTGTTGCACGGTGGATCGGGAACGCCAATGGATCAGGTACAGGAAACAATCCGCAATGGCATCCGCAAAGTGAACATCTGCACAGAAATACAAATTGTTATGGGACGCGCTTATATTGACGCGCAATCCCGCCCCGGATTCAAATACAACTGTGACGCCCTCTGGGGGGCCGGAGAGGCCGCCGCACGCGCGCTGGTCGCTTCTAAGATGCGCGCTTTCGCGCTGATGGACGCATAGCAAAGGAGAGGATCGTCCATGGATAAATTCAAGCAATACGCCGATATCGTCATTGAAGAACTGTCGCAAGTCCTCGCCCATATGGATGACGCTTCTGTTGAGAGTGCGCTTTCCATGATCGAGTCTTCCCAACGTATCGTTTTGCTCTCCGGGGGCCGAGAGGGTCTGGCGCTCAAGTTTTTCGCCATGCGGCTTATGCATCTGGGCAAAGACGCGCACTGGGCGACTTCGGACACCTGCCCCGCCCTGCGACCGGGCGATCTGTTCATCTGTGTTGGCGGCGCCGGGGGCGAAAGCTTCGTACTCTACACCGAAAAGAGCGTCCGGCAGACAGGCGCACGGATACTGGCTATAACCGCGGATCCCAACAGCGAGATGGCAAAGCTGGCTGACGGCGTGCTTGTCATTCCTGCCCAAGCCTTCCGCTGCGAACACGCTGCCGTGCCTACTCGTCAAACGATGGGCAACCTTTTCGAGCAGAGCGAGGTACTGATCTTCGATGTATTGACTGCGCTCCTGCGCGACCGGATGGGGCAGACCGATGCGGAGATGGAAAAACGTCACCGCAATTTTGAGGAATGATGAAAAAGATACTTTGTACGGGTCTGGCTGTGGCCGACATACTGGTCTCTCCCGTTGATGCGCAGGCGTTTTGCGAAGATTCCACATCCGTAAATTCGCCAGTGGTCTCCACGGGTGGTGACGCGCTCAATCAAGCCACCATTTTAAAGCGATTGGGGATAGATTGCGCGCTCGGCTGCGCATTGGGAGAAGATTTTTGGGGCGCATTTATTGCCTCACGCCTACGCGAGGAGGGGCTGTGGAGCCCGTGGGTAAAAACGACTTGCGGATCGCCCACTTCCACGAGCGTTATACTCATCGAACCCGGCGGAGAGCGACATTTTCTCGCTACTCTCGGCGCGACAAGCACCTACGCCCTGGAGCCGGATGATCTGCTGCAACAATTCGACATCATTTCCATCGGCAGCCTGTGGGGGTTGAGGGGGTTTACGCTTGAGCGCATTGAGGCACTGGGGCGCTTTGCCCGCGCGGCAGGCATCCGTTTGGCCGCCGACCTGACACAGGACCTTGGCGGTATGGGCCAAGAGTATCTGCGTAAAGCGCTTCTCTGGATCGACGATCTCTTCCCCAGCTATGTAGAGGGCGTCGCTCTTACGGGAGAACGCGAGCCGCGGCGTATACTCGATGCCCTTGCCGCTCTTGGGCTGCGCCGCATCGTGCTCAAACTGGGGGCGGACGGCTGCATGGCGCTGATAGACGGCACAGTGTATGTACAGCCGTCTCTGGCGGAAACTGTCGTCGATACCACAGGGGCTGGCGATAACTTTGTGGCTGCTTATCTGGCCTGCGTTGCCCGCGACCTGCCTACGCCGCAGGCGCTGCGCATTGCTTCGCGCGCTTCGGCCCGTTGCATCGCCGAAATTGGCGCCACTACGGCACGCTATACCTTTGAAGATTTACTCTGACAAGGGACGACGGTAGGGCGTGAGAGCGACAAAATGCCCTTTCACGCCCTTTGCATACATGTAGCAAGCCCAAGCTTCAAGATCGTTTCTCCTTCGGATGAAAGCGGTCTTAAAGTTTTTTGGCACTGCTCAAGCACTCTCATTCCCCGGCCGTACAGAGGCCGTTCTTTTCCAGAAAGCCGGCCACCGCGCCGGTGAGGGGATCATAGCCGCCGCGATAGAAGCGGGGAATGAGCGGGCAGAACAGCAGCGTGCCAATGAGGCAGACGAGCATGTCCTGCATGGTATCGTTGACGCCCGTGGTCAAAACGCACTGCAAATCGCGCCCCGTGAGCGCCGCCGCCGTCCACTCGCACAGTTCAAACAGCCCCGCCACCGCCATGGAGGCAAAGAACACGAACAGCACCGCCGTGGGCACGCTGTGCTCCTTCAGGGGGCGCTTTTTCTGCAGGATGAGAAACAGCGTCAGCGCCAGCATGGCCACGAACACGCCCGAGAGCGTGTGCGCCACCTTGTCAAAGCCGTGGATCTTCTGGTAAAACTCCGCCGTGCCGCCCAGCGGGTAGGCGAGAAACGTAAAGAAGAACACGCAGAACTCCATCTGATAGCCGCGCCGGAAGCGGAAAATTTTGTAAAAGGCCCAGAAGAGCGGGTAGAGAAAATAGGTGCCGATGCCCATCGTCAGGCGATAGCTGTTGCCGGTGACGGCGCCGCTGACGACCAGATAGGCGCTGAAGAGGGCGTAGAGTATCTCGGCGACCAGCGCGATGGGACGGAAGCGCTCGTCGCGTTCGCTTGCGGTTTGCATGATGTGTTTCTCTCCTTTGGTAATATAAGAAAGCGCTCCCCCGCGCCGCGGAGAAGCGCCGTTTGCGTCGCCGCAGATCATCCGCGCGCCGTCCGCATCGACTCCAGCGCGCAGAAAAGGCTGTCCATGCCGAAGCCCAGCGCCGCGACGCCCATGCTCAAAGACCAGGAAAAGCCGGCGAAAATGCCGACGAGCAGCACAAGCCCCGCCAGGGCGCTCAGCGCCGCCAGCACGCCGCCCACCGCCGAGGGGAACAGGCGCCAGTTCACGGCCTTGAGCCGCGAGACGGCGCAGTAAGCGAGAATGGCCGCCAGCGCCACATCGCAGAGCGCCTGCGCCCAGCGCCAGGGGAGCAGCATCCGCGCCCCGGCGAGCAGCAGCGCCCCGGCAAAGCGGAATTCATAGAGCGAAAAGGCGGCCTCCTCCGCAGGCATGGCAAAGTGCTCATACTGCGCCAGCAGCGCACGGAAGACCACCAGCATGGCCTGCACGCACAGCGCAAGTCCGCCCAGCAGCACCACCGTGGCACAAAGGGCGTTGGCCGGGCCGACGCTCTCGCCGTAGCCGGACGTGGCGGTAAAATAGCCGGCCACCAGCAGGATCAGCCCCGCCGCGGCCTGCACGGCGGCGTTTTTGCGCGCTTCCCGCGCGCCCAGCGCGCGCAGCGAGACGCGCGCGGCGATATTGCGAACATCTGACATACAGACACCTCCCAACCATACATACAGCATAGCGGGAAAATCTGAAAATGCGCCTGCCGAAATTCTGAAAAGTTCTTAAGCCACCCTCATTCCGGCAAAAAGTCGAAATACGTATGCGGGTACGGCTCGTCCCTGAGCGTATAGTGCCACCACTCGTTTTCATAGGGGGCAAAGCCGCTTTTTTCCATGATCGCCCGCAGCCGCAGGCGGTTTCGCGCCGCCGCCCCATTGACCGGCGCGCCATGGTGGGAGATCGCGTCCATCAGGTCGAAACAGCCGCCCATCTCCAGGAGGGAGCCGTCCGGCCGCGCCAGCGTCAGATCGACCGTGCTGCCGCGGCTGTGGCCGGAGCGCGCCGCCACGTAGCCCAGCGGCACGATATCGCCCTTGGCGATGTTCGGGTAGTGCTTTTGTTTCGTCCTGCCATCCTCCGGCGCGGCGCACCAGGCGAGGAAGCGATCCACGGCCCGCTGGGGGCGATAGGCGTCCCAGAGAAACAGCCGGAGGCCTTCCCCTTCCGCCAAAGCGACAGCGCGGGCGAGGGCGGCGGCCAGTTCGACCGTGCCGGCGAGGCGGTTTTGCGCGTAGCCGTCCACCGGCGCGCCGGTGAAGTTGTCGCTCGTTGCGTATTTCGCGTCCCAGAGGATGCCGGGAACGGCCTCGTCCAGCCAGACGAATCCGCTTTGCATGGTTTGATCTCCTTTCCGCCGCGGCCGCAAGATTTTCCCGGAAAGCGCTTGCAAAACCGCGCCGCTTCGCTATAATAGGGTTGGATTCAACAAAACCGCAAAAGAAAGGTCGGTCGGGATATGGCGCTTTACAATATGAAGGAGATACTTGCCGACGCGCAGAAGCGCGGTTATGGCGTAGGCTTTTTCAACGCCGTCAATCTGGAGATGATCCGCGCCTACATCGAGGCGGCGGAAGAGCTCGATTCCCCCATCATCATCGGCACGGCAGAGGCGCTGCTGCCCATCGCCCCCTTCGAGTGGATCGTGCCGGCAATGCTGGAGGCGGCGCGGCGCGCCAAGGCGCCGGTGGCGGTGCATCTGGATCACACCTATCATTTCAAGACGCTGATGCAGGCGCTGCGCGCGGGCTTTGGCTCCATCATGTACGACGGTTCGCGCGAGAGCCATGAAGACAACCTCAAGCACTCCGCGGCCATCGCCCGCATCGCCCACGGCATGGGCGTGGGGCTGGAATGCGAACTGGGCAGCGTCAGCGGCCTCACCGACGAAACCGGCCATGAGGACGAAATGGTCTACACCGACCCCGCCGAGGCCGCGGAGTTCTTGGAGCGCACGGGCGCGGACTTTCTGGCCGTGTCCATCGGCACGCAGCACGGCGTGTACAAGGCCGAGCCGCATCTGGACATCCCCCGCCTCAAAGAGATACGCGCCGCGGTGGACGCGCCGCTGGTGCTGCACGGCGGTTCCGGGCTCTCGGACGACGATTTCCGCAATACCATCGACGGCGGCATCGCCAAGATCAACGTCTATACAGACATCATCCTCGCCGGCAAGCGCGCCCTTGCCGAGCACCCCGACGCCTCCTACACCGACGGCCTTTGCCTGGCGCGGGAGGCCATGAAGGAAGCGACGGTGAAAAAGCTGCGCGTCTTTGGCAGCGCGGGCAAGGCGTAAGGGAAAATGGGCAAAGCGGGCGGCGTAAGGCCGTCCGCTTTTTTACGGAAGTCTCCCTACTGCCCCAAACAGCCTTTCCCCCATCGCCACGCTCGCCGCGTCGTAGAGCACGAGGTAGACGGCCATGTCGTTTTTTTCGAGGAAGCGCTCGATCGTCCCCGCCGCCACGCGCAGCGCCGCTTCGAGAGGGTAGCCGTAGATGCCGGCGGAGATGAGCGGAAAGGCCACGCTTTGGCAGCCGTGTTCTTTGGCCAGAAGCAGGCTGTTTGCATAGCAGGCGGTCAAAAGCGCCTCCTCGCCGCGCGCGCCGCCGCGCCAGATGGGGCCGACGGTGTGGATGACGTATTTGCAGGGCAGGCGGTAGCCCTTCGTCAGCTTCGCCTCGCCCGTCTCGCAGCCGCCCAGCGTCCGGCACTCGCGCACAAGTTCCGGCCCAGCGGCGCGGTGGATGCAGCCGTCTACGCCGCCTCCGCCGAGAAGCGTTTTGTTGGCGGCGTTGACGATGGCGTCCACGGCCAGTTTCGTGATGTCCCCGCGCACGATCTTCAAGGGCATGCGCGCGCCCCCTTTCCTCTGTCTTTTCCAAAGTATAGCACAGTTTGCGGCAAAGGGCAACGCCATGGCCGCGTATGTAAAAGTTTACGCCCGACGTTGACAGGCCGGGGGAATCGTGATAAAATCTTCGGGATGAATCACGAAACCAGCATGACCGGCAGGGTGAGCGCCGCCGCGTTGGAGGTCTGTTTCCTGCCGCAGGGCAGGTATTTTTTTGCAAAGGAGGTCAGGGCGTGACGCTTGTTTTCAAGAACGCACAGCTCTGCGCGAATGGTCAGCGCACGCGCACGGACGCGCTTTTGGAAGACGGCCGCCTCGTGGCCTTGGAACCGGGCATTCCCGTTCCCTCCCGGGCCTTGGTGTTGGAAAAACCGAATATTGTTTTCTTTCCCGGACTGATCGACGTGCATGTGCACCTTCGAGAGCCGGGATTTTCTTATAAGGAGACGATGGAGACGGGAACGCTGGCGGCGGCGCGCGGCGGCTTCACCCGCGTGTGCGCCATGCCGAACCTCGACCCCGTGCCGGACGACCGCGAACATCTGGATCAGCAGCTTGCCTGCATCCGCGCGGGCGCGAAGGTGCGCGTTTCCCCCTACGGGGCCATCACCCGCGAAGAAAAGGGCGAGGCGCTGGCCGACCTGGAGGCCATGGCTCCCTTCGTGGCCGGCTTCTCCGACGACGGGCGCGGCGTACAGCGCGAGGAAATGATGCGCGCGGCCATGCTGGAAGCCAAGCGTCTTAATAAGATCATCGCCGCCCACTGCGAGGACATGGCCCTCGTGCGCGGCGGCTGCATACACGACGGGGCCTACGCCCGCGCCCACGCGCTTCCCGGCATCTGTTCGGAAAGCGAGTGGCGGCAGGTGGAGCGCGATCTGCGCCTTGCCGAAGAGACGGGCTGCAAGTACCACGTCTGCCACGTTTCCACCAAGGAAAGCGTCGCCCTCATCCGCGCGGCCAAGGCGCGGGGCGTGGACGTGACCTGCGAGACGGGGCCGCATTACCTCGTGCTGGACGAAAACTGCCTCATGGACGAGGGACGCTTCAAGATGAACCCGCCCCTGCGCGCAAGGGAAGACCGCGAGGCGCTTCTTGCGGGCCTGCTCGACGGCACGGTGGACATGGTGGCCACCGACCACGCGCCCCACTCCGCCGCGGAAAAATCGCGCGGCCTGCGCGGGAGCCTCATGGGGGTGGTGGGGCTGGAAACGGCCTTCCCCGTGCTCTACACGCATCTGGTTAGAACCGGCGCGATGACGCTGGAGGCGCTGCTTGACCGCATGCATGACAAACCCGCCGCCCGCTTTGGCTTTGACGACCAAAACGACTGGACGGCGTTTGATCTGGACAGCGCTTACACCATCGACCCGCAGACGTTCCTCTCCCGGGGACGCGCCACGCCCTTTGCCGGCATGGACGTCTTTGGGGAATGCCTTTTGACGATCGTAGGAGGGAAGATCGCATGGAAAAACGCTTCGATCGCAAATTAGTGTTGGAGACCGGCGAGGAATACTACGGCCGCGGCTTCGGAGACGAGCGGGAGGCCGTATGCGAACTGGTGTTCAACACCTCGATGGTGGGTTATCAGGAGATCGTTTCCGACCCATCGTACACCGACCAGGCCGTGGTGATGACCTATCCCATCATCGGCAACTACGGCATCACAGATGACGATTTTGAGACGAAGACGCCCACCATCGGCGGCCTGATCGTGCGTCAATACAACGACCAGCCCTCCAACTTTCGCTACACGCGTACGCTGGACGAGATCCTCGAGGAAAACCACGTGCCCGGCATCAGCCAGATCGACACGCGCAAGCTGACGCGTTCCATCCGCGACCGCGGCAGCCGGCGCGCCCTGCTCACAGACGCGGACACGCCGGTGGAGGAGGCGCTCCGGCGCATCGCCGCAACGCCCGTGCCGCACGACGCAGTCTCGCGCGTATCCTGCAAAAAGCGCTGGTATTCGCGCACGGCCAACCATCGCTTCAACGTGGTGGCGGTGGATTGCGGCATCAAGCTGAACATCGTCCGCTCGCTCAACGCCCGGGGCTGCAATGTCACCGTGGTGCCGTGGAACACGCAAGCCAGTCAGATCCGTGCCATGAAGCCGGACGGGGTGTTCCTTTCCAACGGCCCGGGCGACCCGGAGGACGTCGCGCCGGTCATCGAACTGGTGCGCGCCCTGCGCGGAGAAAAGCCCATCTTCGGCATCTGCCTTGGCCACCAGCTCATTTCGCTGGCCTATGGCGCGCGCACCTATAAGCTCAAGTTCGGCCACCGGGGCGGCAACCACCCGGTCAAGTGCCTGGAGACGGGCAAGATTGAGATCACCAGCCAGAACCACAGCTATGCCGTGGACGCGGATTCGCTCGCGGGCACGGGGTTGGAACTTACGCACATCAACCTGCTCGACGATACCGTGGAAGGCGTGTGCTGCAAACGCGACCGGGTGTTTTCCGTGCAGTATCATCCGGAGAGCGCCCCCGGGCCGCAGGACAGCGGCTACCTGTTCGACCGCTTTATTCAAAGCATGAAGGAGGCCCAGCGCCATGCCTAAGCGCACCGACATCCACAAGATACTCGTCATCGGCTCTGGCCCCATCGTCATCGGTCAGGCCGCGGAATTTGACTACGCGGGCACGCAGGCCTGCCTGGCGCTCAAGGAGGAAGGGTACGAGGTCATCCTCGTCAACTCCAACCCCGCCACCATCATGACCGATACCTCCATCGCCGACAAGGTGTACATGGAGCCGCTGAAGCTGGAATACCTGGCCAAGATCCTCCGCTACGAGCGCCCGGACGCCATCGTGCCCGGCATCGGCGGGCAGACGGGCCTCAACCTCGCCATGCAGTTGGAGCGCAAGGGCGTGCTGCGCGAGTGTCAGGTGGAACTGCTGGGCACGAACAGCACCTCCATCGAGCGCGCCGAGGACAGGGAACTGTTCAAGGAACTCTG
>OJQW01000572.1_pt1 | contig 15098 bp, 13 predicted proteins | sample 1599041 | NCBI WGS metagenome assembly OJQW01 (sample SAMN03922518, study PRJEB24848) | human gut metagenome | isolation source: stool sample | host: Homo sapiens | place: Germany | collected 2010-02
GCCAAGGTCTATACAATGTGCGATCAGGTGTTCGACCCGGGCTATGTTCGCTTTGAAAACGGCAGGATACTCGCGGTCGGACCGATGGCGCAAGCGCCCGCCCAGAGCGGCGAAGAAACGCTCGATGCCGAGGGGGGATATGTGTTCCCGGGCTTTATCGACGCGCATACGCACATCGGCATCTGTGCCGAATCCATCAATGTAGCGGCGGAATTCGTCAATGAGATGACGGACCCCAACACTGCCCAGTTGCGGGCGATCGACGGCTTTTTCCCGTTTGACACGGCCATCCCCAAGGCACGCGAGGCGGGCGTGACCGCCGCGCTCATTTGTCCGGGCAGCGCCAACGCCTTTGGCGGCCAGATCGCCGCGGTCAAGCTGGACGGCACGCGCGTGGAAGATATGCTCATCAAGACGCCCGTGGCGATGAAAATGGCCACTGGCGACAATGTGCGCACCACCTACGGCCCGCTCAACAAGTTGCCGATGACGCGCATGGGTGTCGCCGCCGTGATGCGCGAGGCGTTCCAGCAGACACAGGATTACATCGCCCGCAAGGAGCGCGGCGAACACCCTGCCTTTAATGTCCGCTGGGAAGCGCTCACACCGGTAGTGAAGCATGAGCTGCCCATCCATGTGCATGCGCATCGCAGCGACGATATTTACACCGCCATGCGCGTCGCACGGGAATTTGGCCTGGAATTGACAGTGATTCACGCCACCGATGGCATCGTTACAGCGGCGGACATGGCGCGCGAACACGTCAGCGCCATCGTCGGCCCGACGATGTATTCCAGCACGAAGCTGGAAACGCTCAATCTGAACTTCAAGACGCCCGGCGTCATGGCCCGGGCGGGCGTGAAGGTGGCCTTGACCACGGATCACGATGTCGTACCCCTGGCTTACCTGCCCATCTGCGCCGCTCTTGCGGTGCGGGAGGGCATGGATATGTACGAGGCGCTGAAAGCCATCACGATCAACCCAGCGCAGATCGCCCATATCGACGACCGCGTCGGCTCTCTGGAGCCGGGCAAGGACGCCGACTTGAGCGTGTTCAGCGGCCATCCATTTGAGCTGATGACGCGCGCGTGTGCGGTCTTTGTGTCCGGCAAACGGTGTCTGTAAGGCAAGATATCAAGGAGGCGAGAGCAATGCAAAAAATGAGCAAGGACGAGTACATGAGGCATATGCTCATCATGAGTCCCAAGGTGGAGGACGTTCAGGCGAAGCTGGAAAAAGCGCCGGACGATCCGGAACTCTGGTACGAGATGGGCATGGCAAAGTCGGTGGCGGGCGATGAAGATGCGGCGGTGCGGGCTTTCTCCAAGGGCCTGTATTATGCGCCTTTCGACGCTTTCCTCCACTTTGGCCGCGGTCGCAAGTTGAATTCTGCGGGCCAGTTTTGGCCGGCCATCGCTGAATTGACGCTTGCCTGCCGTCTTGACGGCACCGAGTGGACGTTCCTCTATTACCGCGCCACATCCTATAACCTGCACGGTATGTACGAAGAATCCTGCAAGGATTTCCGCAACTGCATCCCTATCGCCAAGGAAAGCGACGGATGCGCGCTGGTGCATTGGCTGTTTACCACATATCTTCTCGAACTGAACGATCCGAAGCGTGCGGGAGAGAGCCTGTCGCTGATCCCCAGGGACGTGGTGGCGCCGAAGATGGATTATGGCTACGAGCGCAATTTCCGTCTCTATACCGGGCAGGTCAGCAAGGAGGATTTCATCGACATCCCTGATATCGAGAAGAATTCGCTGCCGTTGCCCGGCCGTGTGGATCTGGAACTGGTCACCATGTACTATGGCCTGTTCGCCTATTGCGTCTTTACCGGCGATGAGGAGGGCGCCGACAAGGCCCTGCTGGAAGCGTTGAAGATCAAGATTCCCAATGCTTTCGGCTATATGAAGGCAAAGAAGTTCGCCATCCAGCGCGGTCTGATCAAGGAATGAGGGGAGGAGACGCTCTATGACCACGATTGAAAAAAACAGGATCATGCGCGGCCGGCTGGTGAACGCGCCTTCTGTGGAAGAGGCAAAGGCCAATCTGGAGAAGGAACACACCGCCAGCAACTGGTACGATTATGGAAAGGCGCTGAGCAAGGCGCATCGCAATCAGGAAGCGATCGACGTCTATTCGCAGGGCCTGGTGGAGTTCCCCTTCAGCGCGTTGCTTTATTTCGGCCGTGGCTGCCGCTATATGGGCGCGAGTTTTGAACAGGCCATCGCCGATTTTACGATGGCCATCCAGATCGAGCGCGACGTCAACTTCTACTGGTACTACCGCGCCGTCACCTACAATACCAACGGCTTTTATCGCGAGGCCATCGCTGATTTCAAGGAGGCGATGCGCTACGCCCAGCCTGAAGACCACTACAGCATGGTGGATTGGATATTCACCAGCTACGTGGACATGGGCGATATGGAGGGAGCGCGCTGCGCGCTTGATCTCGTTGCTGACGATTTGGACGTGCCGGATATGGACTGGGACTATAAGCGCCGCGTCCGCCTCTACAAAGGCCTCGTCAAGCCCGAGGAGATGATCGATGAGGCCGAGATCCGCAAGCATGTGCCCGATCCCAACGACCTGCTTCTGGATATCGTCACCCTGCGCTTTGGCCTGTTCGTGTACTACACATACGTGGGCGATACGCAAAAGGCCAACGATCAGCTCATGGCGATCATCAACAAGCCCTACGAAGGCGCTTTCGCGACCACAAAGGCGCGCGCTTACGCCAAGGCGCGCGGCCTGATTTGATAGCGTTTGTTCCTCGCGCAGCCGCCGGCCGGATTCATCCGACCGGCGGTTGCACGTCTCAGACGTCAAAACAGACTGCTCCCGGCGGCCTTTTTGACAGCCTGATACCACATTTGTCTTTCCGGAGCGCGCGTCACAGGCGGCAGGGCGATCCAGGAGCGCGAACTGCGGACACAGATACAGGCGTCGCGGCCATATACGCGACGCCTGTTGCCTGCTCGGCTTTGCGCTTCGCTCCGGGAAGTACCTGCCTGGCAGCCCCGGCCGCCGGACGTGCTCAGCGCAGCTCCCCGGCGGATTTGACCTTGACGCGGCAGGTGTTGCCCGGGTAGTACGCGAGGGGGACGTCCTCCACCTCGATGATTTCCACTGTTTCGCGCTTTGCGCCCGCGTTGACGGCCATTTCGATGGCTTCATTTTTCGCCTTTTCCAGCGCCTGTTCGCGGGGAAGTTCGTTGTAGTCGATCAGCGCCTCGTAGGTGCCGCTGACTTTGGAAATGGCGGAGCCGATGGCGTTGGCCGTGCCGAAGAAATTCGGTTTGGTAACGCTGCGCGCGCCGGCGAGTTTTTCCGGCAGGAGGATGGAACCGCCGCCGACGAGTATAACGTCTATGTCCTCGCTGGAAACCTTCATCACGTCGATGCTCTCTTCCACAAGCCCGCGGATGGCGGCCAGCGCCTTTTGCGCCAAGTCTTCGCTGATGTGGGCGACCTTGCCGGCGTCGCCGATATTCGCCATGCCGAGGCGTACAGCGATGTCCGTCGCGGTCAGCGTATCGCCGCCAAAGACCAGCGCCTTCTCCGTGAGCCTGTACCCGACGCTGTCCGGGCCGACGGTGACGGAGCCGTCCGCATGCTCGCGGACGATGGAGCCGCCGCCCAGTCCGATCGAATAGACGTCCGGCATGCGGAAGTTGGTGCGCACGCCGCCGATGGTCACCGCCACGCCGGATTCGCGCGGGAAGCCCGACTGGATGACGCCCAGGTCCGTGGTCGTCCCGCCCACGTCGATGACGATGGCGTTGTCCAAATGGCTCAGATAGCTTGCGCCGCGTATGGAGTTCGTCGGGCCGCAGGCAATGGTCAGGATGGGGTAGCGGCGCGCGTGTTCCATGGTCATGAGCGTGCCGTCGTTCTGGGAAAGATAGACCTCCGCGTTGGCGATGCCTTCCTGCGCGAGGCTGTAGGCAAAGCCCTCTGTAAAGCGCTCGGCCACTTTGTAGAGCGCGGCGTTGAGGATGGTGGCGTTCTCGCGCTCGATCAGGCCCATGGAGCCGATCTCGCTGGAGATGGAGATGTGCACGTCCTCGCCCATGACCTCGCGGCAGATCTGCGCCGCGCGGCGCTCGTGATCGGCCCGCACGGTGGAAAAGACGCAGGAAATGGCGATGGACTGCACCTTCCCCTTCAGCTCCGCAAAGAACGCCCGCGCGGCGTCCTCGTCCAGCGGCGCCAGCTCCTTGCCGTCGTACTCAAACCCGCCGCCGATGACGGCGCTCTTTTCGCAGATAAAGCGGATGTCCTCCGGCCAGTCCACCATCGGCGGCACGCCCACGGTCGCCGGCGCGCCGATGCGCAAAAGGCCGATTTTGGCCAGATTTTTGCGTTCGACGATGGCGTTGGTGCACTGCGTGGTGCCCAGCATCGCCTGGCGGATCTCGCCGCGGTCGATCTGCGTCTGCCCAAGCAGCGCCTGCACCGCGCCGATGATGCCTTCAAAGACGTTTCCCGAGGTTGGATGCTTGACCTCGGCGATGACGCGCAGATTTTCGTCGATGAGGACGGCGTCGGTATTGGTGCCGCCTACGTCGATGCCCAGCTTATACATTTCCCGCACCTCCCTTGACGCGCTCCTCCACGGGGATATAGTCGGCGTCGATGCCGAAATACCGCGGCCCCACCAGTTCAAGGCCCTTGGGCGTGCGCCACATGGGATAGCACTTCAGGCCCACCACCAGCACGCGCTTGCCGTACTTCAGCCCATCCGTGGTGACGGGAATAAATGTCTCCGTATCCACCAGGCAGATAAGATCCGGCGCGGTGGCGAGTATACGTCCGTCCACGCTGGCGCAGAGATTCTCGTTCTGGAAGGTCACTTCCGCATATCTCCCCTTGTACTCGCCGATGCCCTCGAGCTGCACCCGGCCCAGATTGAATTTGCCGTTGGTAGTGCGCAGCACGTCGGAAATTTTGCCCTTGAACAGGCGAATGCCCTCGGAGAACGCCAGGAAGTTCTCCTCCGGCGTGCCCTCCGTGGCGTTTTTCACGTTGCGGATGGCCTTGCCGAGCTGCTCGCTGCGGGTGACGATGTCATGGACGGAGTAGGCTTTCATCGTCTTGCCGTCCATGACGTACAGCGAGCAGGTCACGCTGCCGCCGCAGGACATGGTGACGGAGCGCGCCAGCTCTTCCGTCCACTGGTTGGTGATGGTCTCAAAAATGACGCTGTTTCCCTTTTCGTCCGTCAGAGCCATGGGCGTGGCGGACACGCCGCCGATGGTGAAGGTGACCATCTGCAGGTCCGGGAACGCGCGCCCCATGCCGTCGCAATCGACCATGGGCAGGCCAAGGCGCGCCGCCGCCGCGATGGGCAGCATGGAATTGACGCCGCCCGCCTCCATCGGCATGGTCGCGTACACCTTGCGCCCGAAATAGCGCTCCACCATTTCAAAGATGCGCTTGTATTCCGTGCCACCGATGCCCTTTTCGCAAAGGACCGTGGGCGCGCCCATCATGGCGATGGGCATGATCAGGGCGTCGTCGGGCACTTCCTCGGGCGAGATGAGCGTCACCTCGCCGCACTCGCGCACCGCGCCGATGGCCATCAGTTTTCCGATGTAGGGGTCGCCGCCGCCGCCCGCGCCGAGCAGCGACGCGCCCAGGGCGATGTCCTCGATCTGTTGGATGCCGATCTTTCTCAATGTTTTCACCTCATTTTTTCATCGCTTTGGCGAGGATGACGTACAGAATCAGCGAGACGACGATGCCGTTTACCGGGCCGACGAAGAAGGGAACGTTCAGCCAGGCAAGGAAGGAGAAGGAGGCAAATGTGCCGCCCGTCAGGCAGGCGATGAACGCGCCAACCAGATAGGCGATCAGCCCCGGCGCAAAGACGCCGCCGTGGATCTTGAACGCGTCTTTGCGTCCCTTGCCGACAATCCAGTAGTTGGCGATGATCACGCCGGCCAGCGGCGGCAGAAGCGCGCTCATCAGGTTGAGGAAGGCCTCGAATTTGCCCAGCACTCCGAAGGCTGCCAGCAAGGTGCCCACCGCGCCGGCGATGCCCGTGGTGATCTTGAACTTGCTCTCGTCAAAGCCCAGCAGATTGGAAAGCGCCAGGCCGCCGGAATAGGCGTTGGTCACGTTGGTCGTCCAGGTGGCGAGCACCAGCGCCAGCAGGCCAAAGAACGGCACGCCCAGGTTGGAGAGAATGATGGAGATGTCGTACTGGCCGGTGACGATGCTCATCACGCCGCCGGTGAGCAGCATGAACAGCCCGGCGGGGATCACGCCCACGATGGAGGACTTCACCACATCGCCGCGGTTTTTTGCGAAGCGGCAGTAATCGGCGGAGATCAGTCCGCCCAGCGCGAAGGAGGCCACCACCATGCTCATGCCGAAGACCAACCCGCTGGAGACCTGCGGATCGTAGGCGGCAAGCACCGCGCCGCCGTCGTTTTGCACCATGCTGGCGATGATGCCGTACAGGCAGACGACCACCAGCGCCGGAACGGCGAGGTAGTTGAGCCATTTGAGGCCCTTGAATCCCAGACAGGCCGTTACGAGCATGATCGCGCCCCAGATGAGCGAGCAGATGGTCACGGCGGCGGGGCTGGCCGATTCATAGCCCAGCATGTTCGCGCCCAGCGAGGCAAAGGCGCTGCCACACACGCCCGACTGGATGCCGAACCAGCCGATGCAGGCGATGGCGAGTATAGTGGAAATGATGTAGCGCGCGCCCTTTTCGCCCAGCGCGCCCGAGGCCATCACCGAGACCGGCAGACCGGTATCGCAGGCCTGCATGCCGATGAAGATCATGTAGGCGCAGATCATGCCGTATCCCAGCAGGATGGACGCGATGATCTGCCCGAAGCTGAGGCCGCCGCCGACCAGCACGCCGCCGATCATCAGGCAGGGCACGCAGATCATGCCGCCCGCCCACACCATGGCGATGCTCAGCCAGCTTTGCCGCTGTTCCGCCCTGATCTCGAAGCCGGAGCTCTTTTGTGACATAAACCCTTCCTCCTTGTAGATCCGCTCGCGCGGAAAAAGAATAAAGAAATTATAGCGCAGTCCTCCATGAAAGTATTTATCCGCAAAGCAGAAAAAAGCAGCCCCCATTTGTCCAAAAGAACAAAAGAGGCTGTGCGAAGAAAAGCACGCGCGGCGCTCAGTTCCCGCGCAGGAGCCGGTCGAGCGCGCAGGCGGTGAACAGCGGCATGCTTTCGGGGAGTTCGCCGGGAACGAATCCCAGGTGGTCGGCGATGCGCTGGAGGCGGTACTTGATGGTGTTTTTGTGCAGGAACATCTTCTCCGCCGTCAGCGTGACGTGCATCCGCGCGTCCAGAAGATAACACTCCAGCGTTTCCAGCAGGCCGTCGCCATCCTGCAGGGCGGCGACGCAGCGCAGTGCTTCCTGCACCGCGCGCTCGCCGCGGCCGATCAGCTCCTGGCATTGCCGGGCAAAATCGACCTGCTCCAGCGTGTAGGCCCATTGCCCCGGAAAGATCCGCTTTGCGGCGGACAGCGCTACCTGATGGCTCAAAAACGCTTCGCGCACGCGCGTGGTGGTATTCAGCGCATGGCAGCGCGTCAGCGTGGCGCGGATGCCTCGCCCGGCCAGACCGTTGCCGATGGCCTCCGTCAGCGCGCGCACGTCCTGTATGTTGCCGGGTCCGATCATAAACAGGACCATTTCACCCTCGTAGATGTCGGCGATGGCGGCCTCAGAACAGGCGCGCGTATCGCGCAGCACTGGCTCAAGAACGTCCGCGAGCTTTTCCCTGTCCTCCGCCGTATCGCCGCTGATGATCCACATCGAGTTGATCGAGGCGATGTCGATGTGAAAAATGTCGGCCAGGCGGCGCATCTTCATCGGCTCGTCCTGCAGGATAGCGCGCACCAGTTCGCCGATGACGATGCGGTCGTGCTTGTCCGACCAGATGCTCACCGTCAGCTGCACGACCTCGACCGCCTGCCGGGCGAGCACCACGTCAAGCGCGCTGCCCTCCTTGAAGATGAGCAGATCCATCGCGTGGCGTTCCTGCGTCTGGATGCTGTCGCGGTAAATATGTACGTCCACCGGCTCGCAGTACCCCCATGCGCCCGGGGCGGGGAACTCCGCCGCAGTCAGCCGTTCCTTGATGGCGTTGTCAATGGAGCGGGGCCAGGCGGCCTCATTCAGCACGCGGCGCGAGCTGTCCATGAGTACGACGGAGGCGTGCAACCTGTCCGCCAGCATGCGCAATATGCTGTCCACCGTCCGCCGGTGCGGCAAAAGGCCCGCCGCCTGCTCAAGCAGTTCACTCACCAGATTCGCGCCGGCCATCTGGTCGCGGTAGATCAGCTCCATGACCTCGCAGATCACTTCGCTGTAACGCTGGTTCATCTGTCCCACGGGCATACAGATCAGGGGAAAATCAAGCGCGTCCGCCACTTCGATGAGCTGGCGGTCTACCTTTTTCATGACGATGCCGACGTAAAAGAGGATGACGCCCACCTCGCCAATGGCCGCCATGCGGCGAAGGTTGGTACACTGAAGCTCCACGTCGTCCGGGTTGTTCATAAAACCGGTGATGGCCAGCTCGTTGCCGAGAAATTCGACGCGGTCGAACAGCTCCGCCTGGATCGCGCTGGTCTGCGCGTATTCCAATACGGAGATGGACGACACCACCCTTGTCAACCCGCCCGCGCCGCCAAGCACCTTTGCCCCGCGCATGGACGGCAACTTCATGACATCCGCGACTGTAATGCTCATTGGTTCACTCTTTGTCCTTTCGGCCAAATTCAGAACCATTTTACCACCGGCGTGTTTCGAGGGCAAGAGCCGGAAACGTTATTTTTGTTTTAGCGCGATCCGCGCGGGGAGATTCCGGGATGAAGCGGACGCGTAGCGGATATTCACACCGCAATCGACACAACATACCTTACCATCACCTTGCGCCCTGCCGCCGTTATGCAGGTGCGGGCGTAGAGCGCGGTTCGTATGGGACAGATTTTCTTGACCATGTTTCCGCCGATGTGGCCGGCGTCCTTGGCGGCGATGTCGCCGTTATAGCCCTGCTTGAGGTTGATGCCGAGTTCGCTGGCCACTTCCTGCTTCAGGGAATTCATGGCCTGACGGGCCTCGGGCACGTTGATCTGGTTGCTGTTCTTGCTGGACATGCGTATTTCCTCCTTTCTCCAGGATGGCTTGCCGCTTTACTTGCCGGAAGCCTGACGCTGATAGTCCTCGATCATGCGCTTGACCATCATGCCGCCGATGGAGCCGTTCTCCTTCGCCGACAGGTTGCCGTTGTAGCCCTTGGTGAGGTTGATGCCCATTTCGTTGGCGATCTCGAACTTCATGTTGGAAAGCGCCTGACGGGCCTCGGGCACGTTGATGCGATTGGAGCTGCTGTTGCTCATGCTGTTTCACCTCCCGTTCAAGTCTGACACTATTTTGACCGAGCGGGAGGCTTTTACACTGGCAATATTCAACTGTAAGAAACTGTGATTTTTAATTCAGCGCCACTTCGTCCAGACGCTCGCGGAAGGCGCGGCGGGCGAGGGCGACGATCTGTTTCGTCTCTTCGTCGTCCGGGCGCTTCATCAGGGCGCGGGCTTCGTCGTGGGTGAGCTTCAAAAGCTGCGTGTCGCCCGCGAGCATGAAAAGGCCAGTGGAGAGCATGCCGCTCTGCCGCTCGCCAAACATTTCGCCCGGGCCGCGCAGTTCCATGTCCTTTTCGGCGATCCTGAAGCCGTCCGTGGTCTGGGTGAGCAGGCGCAGCCGCTCTGTCGGCTCGGCCACGAGGAAACACCACGATTCATATTTTCCGCGCCCCACGCGGCCGCGCAGCTGGTGCAGCTGGGCAAGGCCGAAGCGCTCGGCGTTTTCGATGACCATGACGCTGGCGTTGGGCACGTTGACGCCCACTTCCACCACCGTGGTGGAGACAAGTATGTCCGTTTCGGCGACGCGAAAAGCCTCAAGGCGCGCGTCCTTTTCCGCCGCCTTCATGCGGCCATGGACGAGGGACACGCGGGCTTCGGGCAGCAGCTTGCAAAGTTCGCCGTACAATTCCTGCGCGTCGCGGGCCTCCACGGCCTCGCTTTTGTCCACCAAGGGGCAGATGACGTAGGCCTGCCGCCCCTCGCGCACTTTTTCCATGACAAAGCCGTACATGGCGGCGCGCTTTGCCTCCGGCACCACGCGGGTTTTCACCGGCGTGCGTCCCGGGGGCAGTTCGTCCAGTATGGAAAGGTCGAGGTCGCCGTAGACGATGAGCGAAAGCGTGCGCGGGATCGGCGTGGCCGACATCACCAGCACGTTGGGGCTCTCGCCCTTTTTGCTGAGTTCGGTGCGCTGGCGCACGCCGAAGCGGTGCTGTTCGTCGGTGATGACGAGGCCGAGATTTTGATAGGCGACGCCATCGGTGATGAGCGCGTGGGTGCCGACGACCATGTCCCATTCGCCGCCTGATAGCGCCTCGTGCGCCTGCGCGTGCTGCTTTTTCGTCAGCGAGCCGGTGAGAAGGCCGACGTGCGCGCCCAGGGGGGCGAAGAGCGCCTGCGCGTCCTCATAGTGCTGCTGGGCGAGCACTTCCGTGGGCGCCATCAGCGCCGCCTGAAAGCCGCTCTTCCAGGCGAGATACATGGCCCCAAAGGCCACGGCGGTCTTGCCGCTGCCCACGTCGCCCTGCAACAGCCGCGCCATGGGCGCGTCCATGCGCAGATCGTGCGCCATTTCATAGAGCGCCCGTCGCTGGGCGTTCGTGGGCGGGAAGGGCAGGAGCTTCCAGAAGGCTTCCAGTTCGTCGTCCGCGAAGGTCAGTTTGACGCCCTTGCGCGCGTCCGAGCGCAACAGCGAGAGCGCCACCTGATAGAGCAGCAGTTCCTCAAAGGCGATGCGCCTGCGCGCGGCGGCGAGGCCCTCGTGGTTCAAGGGAAAATGCACATTATAGAGGGCGAAGTTGCGCTCGCAGAGGCCGTAACGCCGCTTGAGACCCTCGGGCAGTTCGTCCGGCCACTGGCCGCGGCCCATCTCCAGCGCCGCGCGCACGGCTTCGCGCATGGCGCGCGGGGGCACGCCGGCAATGGCGCGGTAGACCGGCTCGATGCCGCGTTCGTGCTCGATGACCGGGCTTTGCAGCTGCAATTCGCCCCGGCGCAGCGCAAAACGGCCGTAGAGCAAAAGCTCCCGGCCGGGATGCAGCTGTTTTTTCAGCCATGGCTGGTTGTACCAAATGGCGATGGCGTCGCCGCTCGCGTCGGCGATGCGCACGCGGGTAATGCGCAGGCGCGGCGCGAACTGCTCGGTCGCTTCGCCCACCACGCGCACCGCTACGGCGCACGCAAGGCCCGGTCGGGCCTGCGAAAGCGGCGTGGGCGCGGTGAGATCGCGGTAAGCGACGGGCAGGCGCATGACCAGATCGCGCAGCGTACGCACGCCCACCTTTTCAAGCGCCCGCACGCGCGCGGGGCCGAGGCCCGGCAGGCGGGAAAGCTCGCCTTCCATCATTCCACCGCGATGAGGTAATAGTAGAGGGGCTGGCCGCCGTGCTGGAGATCCACGTCGCACTGGCTGTACTTCTCCGAAAGGGCGGCAAGCAGCGCCTGTGCGTCCTCCTCGGAGACGTCCTCGCCGTAATAGATGGTGATGAGGCTCTTGTCCTCTGTGACCATCTCCTCGGTCAAATGCTCGGCCACCTCGCGCACGTCGTGGCCGAGGTAGTGGAGCTTGTTGTCGATCAGGCCCATGATGTCGCCGGCGTGTATGTCGTGGCCGTCGAACACCGTATCGCGCACGGCGTAGGTGATGGAGGCGGTGTGCACGTTCTCGGCGGCCTCGGTCATGGCGGCGCGGTTTTCCTCCACGCCCAGTTCCGGATCGAAGGCCAGCGCCGCGGAGCTGCCCATGGGCACGGACTTGGTGGGCAGCACCACCACGTTGCGCTCATTTTCCAGCGCCGCCGCCTGCTGCGCGGCGAGGATGATGTTGGTGTTGTTGGGCAGCACGAAGACGTTCTTGGCGTGCGTCTTTTCGATGGCCTCGTAGAGATCCTCGATGGAGGGGTTCATCGTCTGGCCACCATCGACGATCTGGTCGACGTTGAGTTCCTTGAAGATGTCGACGATGCCTTCGCCCAGCGCCACGCAGACGATGCCGTAGGGCTTCTGCTTCGCTGCTTCCTCGGCGGCGATTTTGGCCATGCGCTCGCGGTGTTCTTCGAACATGTTGTCGATCTTGATGGCGTCCAGCTCGCCCAGTTCCAAGGCGTATTGCAGCGCCTTGCCGGGGTCGTTGGTGTGTACGTGCACTTTCACCACGGAGAGGTCGGAGATGACCAGCACGCAGTCGCCCAGCTTCTCCAGGCGCTTGCGCAGTCGCACCACATCGCTGTCGCGCATTTCCGGGCGCGGGTGGGAAACGATAAACTCCGTGCAATAGCCGAAGGTGATCTCCTCAAGGCTGTCGTGGTCGTCCACGAATTCGCCGGGCATGGCGGCGCGCGCGCCCTCGGTGGGCACGTCTACCTCCACCGGCTCGCCGGTGAGGGCGGCCAGCATGCCGCGGTAGATGATGGTCAGGCCGGTGCCGCCGGAATCGACCACGCCCGCCTGCTTGAGCACGGGCAGCATGTCCGGCGTCTTTTTGAGGATGGCTTCGCCGCTTTTGAGAATGGCGCGGAACAGTTCCACGATGTCGGTCATCTCGCGGCAGTTGCGCTCGGCGTCCTCGGCCATGACGCGGGCCACGGTGAGGATGGTGCCCTCCTTGGGCTTCATCACGGCCTTGTAGGCGGTGTCCGCCCCGGCGCGCAGAGCGCGGATCATCAGGGCGCAGTCGATGTCCTCCGCGCCGTCCAGGGCGCTGGCAAAACCGCGCAGGATCTGGCTCAAAATGACGCCGGAGTTGCCGCGCGCGCCCTTGAGCGCCCCGCGGGCCACGGCGGCGGCCACGTCGCCGACGCTGACGGCGTTTTTCGCCTGCATCTCCTTGACGGCGGAATTGATGGTCTGGGACATATTTGTGCCCGTGTCGCCATCGGGCACGGGGAAGACGTTCAGCGCGTCCACGCTCTCCCGATTCTGGGTGAGCAGCGCCGCGCCGGATTGGATCATTTCCTTAAACAGCAGCCCGTCTATTTTTGCCTGCGGCATGATATGCAAACCTCCACTTCCGGAACGCGCGATGCGTCAAACGCGGATGTCCTCCACACAGACGTTGACGCGACCGACGCTGATGCCGGTCAAGTGCTCTACCTTGTATTTCACGGTCTCGATGATGGAGGCGGCGACGGCGCTGATGGAGATGCCATATTCCACGATGATGAACAGGTCGATATCCACCTTTTCGCCGTTTTGACGCACCTTTACGCCCCGGCCGAGGTTTTCCCGGCCCATGAGCTGCACGATCCCGTCCGTCGAGCGCTTCGAGGCCATACCCACGATGCCGTAGCAATCCAGCGCGGCGTAGCCCGCCACGCGCACGAGCACCTCGTCGTTGACGGTGACGAGGCCCAGCTCCGTCTTGAACTTGCAATCCATATTCCAACCTCCCTCGAAGGCTCATATTCGTATCCGTTCTATTAGTATAGCGTGTTTTGGCAAAACTTGCAAGGGCATCGGCGTTAAACGCGCTCCCATGGACGCCCTTTTCGGAGGAATTTTTCTGTACAGGTATCATTTTGCCCCGTTTTACGAAGTTTTACATGGAAAAGCTCTTGTGTTTTCGCCCGCGCAGTGCTATAATTGTGCTGTTTGATAACTTGCGTATGCATCAGCCTTGAAGGAGGTGTCATAGAGATGGGAAAGTTTTGTGAGGTCTGCGGCAAGGGCGTGAAGTATGGCAACAACGTCAGCCACTCCAACCGCAAGACGCGCCGCACCTGGGCGCCCAACACGCAGCGCGTTCGCGTGATGGTCAACGGCACGCCGAAGCGCATGTTCGTTTGCACCCGCTGCCTGCGCAGCAATAAGGTGGAGCGCGCTCTCTAAGCCGCCCGCCCTTTTCCGAAAGGCCGTTTCCGCGTTTTTTCGTCCGCCGTTTGGCGGGCGCGGCGGGGAGCGGTCTTTTTCGCGTACCTTGGAAGGGCATGGAGGGAGGGAACTGTGTGAAGCATGTTCGCCCCGGATGGTTTTTTTCGCTGGTATTTGGCGCTTTGTACGCGGCGGCGCTGATTCTGCTTTTGCTGTGCCTGCCTGCTGTGCGGGCAAGCGGGCGCATGCCGATGTACTTTTATGGGGGCATCCTGGCGGGCGTCGCTTATTCCGCGTTCTGGCACACCCACAACCTCTTTGCGCGCAGGCCGTTTGCCGCGTATGAGACCGAACGCAAACGGATGGAATGGGGCGTTGCGCACATCGTGCGGCTCGGGAAAAGCATGGCCCCGCCGCTCGTACTGATTCTGGCTGTTGGGCTCATCTTCGCTGCGCGGTGGGTGTACGCGGCCATCGCCGTGAAGGAAGGGCTGTTCGCGTTCTTCGGGGTTGGATTCTTCGCGCTGTTCTTCGCCGTATGCATATATTTTCTGCGCACCTGTGTGGGCAAGAAGCGCGCCGCTCTCTATGTCATCCGGGAGGATGCCTGGAAGGATGAAGAGCCGGCGTGGGAGGACGACGCTCCGGCGATGGCAAACATAGAGGTGCCTCCGGGCGGGCCCTGGGTCGTGCTGCGAGCGGTCGTCGCAACGCTGGGCATCGCGGGGTTCGCGGCCGCTGCCTGCGTGTTCATCGCTGAGGGCGCGCCGTGGTACACGATCGCGGCTGTGCTGGGCATTTGGGCGCTCTTGACGTATTTCTGCTGGGGGTTCGTGCGCGCCGGCATAGCGGAACTGGCCGGGAAGAGGCGGCGACGCTGAATCCGGGGAGGAATGGCAATGAAAGCGTTCCGTCCGGGGCGGGAAGGGTCGCCCCTGTGGTATATCGGCTGCGTCCTTTCCCTCATTTTTCTGTGCGCATGGGAGTATTTCACCATCGCCATGGGCGCGCCGTGGTTCTTTCCGCTCTTTGGCGGCGTGTTGCTGGCGAAGGTCGCGTCGGACTTCGTTCGCGGCCTGCGGACGCGGCGGCACGCGGAGGATGCAGAGGAAGAGGCACAGCCAGATGCGGAGGAAGAGGCGCGGGAAACCGTG
>OJQW01000575.1_pt1 | contig 15064 bp, 14 predicted proteins | sample 1599041 | NCBI WGS metagenome assembly OJQW01 (sample SAMN03922518, study PRJEB24848) | human gut metagenome | isolation source: stool sample | host: Homo sapiens | place: Germany | collected 2010-02
ACTTAGGGGAATAGCTCAGTTGGCAGAGCGACGGTCTCCAAAACCGTAGGCCGAGGGTTCGAAACCTTCTTCCCCTGCCAGGGCGGCGCTTGGGCGCCGCCCTAGTTTTTTTGCCCTGGAGAAATTCCCGGCGGTTTGCGGGGCTGGCGGCCGCGTTTTACAGCTGGGACAAATAGGCGCACGAATGCCCGCCGTGGTTTCGGCGGGCATTTATCGTTGACGCGGGCGCGGTGCATATATTATAATTAAGTGTAATAATATGTCGGCGGGTCCAATGCCCGCAATGTTTGGAGGAAGTAATATGTCCGGTGTAATTTCCCGGGGCGTGCGCGCCCCGATAATCCGCGAGGGTGACGACATAGTCTCGATCGTTGCCGACAGCGTCGAGCGTGCGATGAGCGAGGACGGCTTCGAGCTGCACGAGCGCGACGTGGTCGCCGTGACCGAGAGCGTGGTCGCCCGCGCCGACGGCAACTATGCCAGCATCGACGACATCGCGGCCGACGTCCGCGCCAAGCTCGGCGGCGGCACCGTGGGCGTGGTGTTCCCGATACTCTCCCGCAACCGCTTTGCCATCTGCCTGCGCGGCATCGCCCGCGGCTGCAAAAAGGTCGTGCTCATGCTCAGCTACCCGAGCGACGAGGTCGGCAACCACCTGTTCAGCCTTGACGCCCTGGACGAGAGCGGCGTCGACCCCTACCGCGACGTGCTCAGTCTGGCCAAGTACCGCAGCTACTTCGGCCGGGTGCGCCACCCCTTCACCGGCGTGGACTACGTGGAATACTACGAGCAGATCATCCGCGAGGAGGGCGCCGACTGCGAGATCATCTTCGCCAACCGCCCCGAGGCCATCGTGAACTTCACCCACGACGTGCTGTGCTGCGACATACACTCCCGCTACCGCACCCAGCGGCACATCAAGGCCGCCGGCGGCGAGCACGTGCTCACCCTCTGCGACATACTCAACGAGAGCGTGAACGGCTCCGGCTGGTGCCAGTTCGGCCTGCTCGGCTCCAACAAGGCCACCGAGGACAAGGTCAAGCTCTTTCCGAAGAACGCCCAGGCCGTCGCCGACGGCATCCAGGCGGAGCTGCTAAAACGCACCGGCGTCAAGGTCGAGGCCATGGTCTACGGCGACGGCGCCTTCAAAGACCCCTCGGGCAAGATCTGGGAGCTGGCCGACCCCGTCGTCAGCCCCGGCTACACCGAGGGTCTGCGCGGCGTGCCCAACGAGCTGAAGCTCAAGTACCTGGCCGACAACGAATTCGCCGACCTGAGCGGCGAGGCGCTGCGCGAGGCCATCAAGGGCTCCATCCGCGCCAAGGACGCCGACCTCAAGGGTCAGATGGCCAGCGAGGGCACCACGCCCAGGCAGCTCACCGACCTCATAGGCTCGCTGTGCGACCTCACCAGCGGCAGCGGCGACAAGGGCACGCCCGTCATCGTCGTGCAGAACTACTTCAAGAACTACGCCGAGTAACATATAATACCGGGGGAGGTAGAGGTGTGTGAAATGCCCTAAATGCGGCCTGGAGGTCGTGATTGCCACAGACATGTGCCCCCAGTGCGGATACAAGTACAACTTCAACGGCGCCGCGTCACCAGGCGGCGCCTCCGATTCCGAGCGTTCCGGCCGGGCTCGCGGCGACGAAAGCGAGCGCTGGACGCGCGCCGGCGTATACACCGGCTCTGTACGCACGGAGAAAAGCAGCCGCGCCGGCGAGGGGACGCGCGGTATGCGCTGGTACAGCGCGGTTGTTAACATAATTCTACCTATAACTGCTGTGTACTATTTCTACCGCGGCGTAAGCTCTCTCAGCAACGCTTTTATAATGCAGCCTTTGGGCGATTTCTTCTGGTTTTACCGTCTGACGCCCTGGCTTCTGGCTGTTCAGGTAGTTGACACCCTTGTTTACATAATATCTGGTATTGCGGCGCTGATAGCCATGAAGCGGCTCAAGAGCTTTGATTGGCGGGGCGTGAAGCTCTACCTCGCGTCCATAATTGTTCCCGTCCTGGTTCACATGGTTTGCGAGGTGCTTTGGATGACCTATTTCGACTTCTACGCCTACGCCTTCTCTCTGACCGTTGAATTCGTCGCCGCAGTGGCTTACGTGGTGGTGACGAGCGTGTACTTCTCGCGCAGGCGCGAGATGTTCCACGGCTGATAGTTTTAAGTCCGCGGGGGACGCCTTTTGCACGGCAAAAGGCCTCCCCCGTACTTTTATTGCGCTCAGGCGGGCTTATACTGCCGGCCGGTGTGGTCTATCTCATACTCGCCCGTGAGGAGTATCTCGCCTATGGGCACGATGGTGTAGCCGTCGGCGAGCAGGGACTCTATGATGCCCGGCAGCGCCTCGGGAGTGTGCTCGGCGGCGTTGTGGAACAGCACTATGCTCCCGGGCTGGACGTTTTCGGTCACGCGCCGGGTTATCTCGGCGGCGGTCAGCCCCTTCCAGTCCAGGCTGTCCACGTCCCACTGCACGGCGGTGACGCCCATCGAGTTTATCGTGTCTATGACGTGGTCGTCGTACTCCCCGTAGGGGCAGCGGAACAGCGTCGGACGCACGCCGGTCAGCGCCTCTATTTTGTCCGAGCAGGCGTTGATCTCCGCGACAATCTGGTCGCCGGAGAGCTTGGCGAAGTGCGCGTGAGTGTCGGAGTGGTTCATGACCTCCATGCCCGCCTCATGCAGCTGCATCACGCTCTCGGGGTATTTGTCCACCCACTCCCCCACTATGAAGAATGTGGCCTTCACGTTGTAGCTGTTGAGTATGTCTATGAGCTGCTGCGTGTCCTCATTGCCCCAGGCGGCGTCAAAGCTCAGCGCCACGTACTTGCCGTCCCGCTCCACGCTGTATATGGGCAGGCTCCGCTGCGTCGCGGACGCCCCCACCACCGCCGGGGCGTTCACCACCGTGAGTATGAGCGCTATGGCCAATATGAACGCCGCGCCGCTCATGAGCGCGCGGTGCCCGAGCGCGAAGTCACTCACGCGGCGGATAAAGTTCCTGATTTTCATGTCCGCACCCCCTCGTCAGAGGATATGCCATCGGAATCCGGGATATGAACACGCCTTGAGCTGAATATTTCTTGTACCTGGGGTTAGAAATATGTTATACTGTAGCAAATACCCGGAGGGTGGTGAAACGATGGCCGGAAAGAGCAAGTACACCTTTGACAGCAAGATACACGTCTACCGCGCCACCAGGCGCATGACGCAGCAGGAGCTGGCCGACCTGGTCGGCGTGTCCCGCCAGACCATCATGCAGCTCGAGCGCAACCGCTACAACCCCTCCATGCTCCTGGCCTACAGCATAGCCCGGGTGTTTGACGTGACGATTGAGGATCTGTTTGAGTTTAGGGAGAACTGAGTCATGGGGGAAATGATATACAATTTTTTAAATAGCAGCCGGATAGTATTGCCGCTTGCCGTTGTCTGTATAATTAGCTTTGTCTTTTTCGTGGTCTACGCACTTTCAAAAGAAGGTCGTGACGAGCATGGAAGGGCAATTTTGGGCAGCGCTTGCATATATAGCGCGATAATTTTATTCGTGGCGATGAACATCTTTACACAGTTTACGTACACAGTTGCCAGTAACGTTGTTATCTTTACAAATTCTATTAGATTAGTTTTCGCGGCTTTTTTTCTGAGCGCTGACATAGCTGTTCTTGTTTTGCGAAAGCTTCGCTAGTTTTATCCATGAGACATATCAATCTTGCGCCGAGATTTTACGGCGCAAGATTTTTATATACAAATGAATGAAATACTTGATATTATGAGTTAAATATTATATACTGGCTCCACCATACAGAGACAAAATGACAGATCGGAGGAAATCGGTATGAAAGCGAATCAGGCCGAAAAAGACTTCAGGGACATGAGCGGCGCGCTGAAGGCGTCGGGGTACAGAGAAAAGCTGGTGACCGTAAAGCCGGCGCGGGCGATGCTCGGAGGGCTTCTGTGCGCGCTGCCGTTCGCGGCGGTGTTCGGCGCGGTGTACCGCCTGCTGCTGACAGACCGCGCGCACCTCTCCGACGCGGGTGGACCGGGTTTCTACGCCATGTTTATCGGCATAGTCATAGTCTCGGCGCTGGTGCACGAGCTGCTCCACGGCCTGGGCTGGGCGCTTGCGGGCGGCCGGGGCTGGGGCGCGGTTCGGTTCAACTTCAGCGCCCTGATGCCGAGCTGCGCGTGCACCGCCCCGCTCGGGCGTGGGCAATACCTTGCCGGGGTGCTGGCGCCCTTTGTGCTGCTCGGCGGCGGGAGCGTGGTTTTCATGTTCGTCTACCCTGGCACGGTGTCCGTGCTCACCATGCTTGTCAATTTCCTCCTCTCCGGGGCGGACCTGCTGATAGCTTTCAGCGCGATGCGCGAGCGCGGCGCGCTGATTGCTGACCATCCGACCCAGGCCGGCTACGCCGCCTTTCGTCGCTGAGGCGCACTTTACTGCTGTAAAACGGCCTTGCGCACTTGCCGCCTTTGGAGTATAATAATTTATCCATGTGGATAAAGGAGAGAGACAGCATGAAGTTTTCGTCCAAAATCGAGAGGTGCGAGCTTTCGCCCATGCGCAAGTATGCCCCCTACGCCAACGCCGCGCGCGCCAGGGGCATGAGGATCTTCCCGCTGAACATAGGTCAGCCGGACATTGAAACTCCCACGGAGTTCTTTGACGCGGTGCGCAATTTCTCCACCCCCGTGCTCGAGTACGCGCCCAGCGACGGCGTCGCCGAGTACCTGGAGGCGGTGCGCGACTACTATCACCGCATCGGCCATACGGATTTGACGACCGCCAACATCCTGGCCACCAACGGCGGCAGCGAGGCGCTCTGGATGACCATGAGCACCATCCTTGACGACGGCGACGAGATAATCGTCCCCGAGCCATACTACCCCAACTACTCCACCTTTGTCACGCTTGCAGGCGGCAAGACCTGCCCCATCCCCACCACCGCCGAGGAGGGCTATCACTACGCCAACCGCGAAAAGATCGAAGCCCTGATAAACGAGCACACCCGCGCAATTATGATAACCAACCCCGGCAACCCCACTGGCGCCGTGCTCACCCGCGAGGAGATGAAGATGCTGGCCGGGCTGGCTCATGAGCACAACCTCTTTCTCGTCGCCGACGAGGTCTACCGCGAGTTCTCCTACGACGGCGAGCAGATGGCCAGTATGCTGGAGTTCCCCGAGGCCGCCGAGAACGTCATCGTCATCGACTCCGTCTCCAAGCGCTTCTCCGCCTGCGGCGCGCGCATTGGCGCGGTCATCTCCCGCAACGCCGAGTTCCTCAGCGAGGCCATGAAGGTCTGCCAGGGCAGGCTCTGCTGCCCGACCCTCGACCAGGTCGGCGCGGCCGCGCTCTACGGCGTGGGCAGCGAGTACTTCGCCGCCGTCAAGGACGAGTACCGCCGCCGCCGCGACACCGCCTACGAGATGCTCATGCAGATCCCCGGCGTCGTCTGCCGCAAGCCCGAGGGTGCGTTCTACCTGATGGCCAAGCTGCCCGTGGACAGCACGGACGCCTTCCAGATCTGGATGCTGGAGCACTTCTCCGCCAGCGGCGACACCGTCATGATAACCCCGGGCGAGGGCTTCTACACCACCCCCGGCAAGGGCGTCAACGAGGCGCGCCTGGCCTACGTGCTCAAGCACGACGACCTGGTGCGCGCCATGCGCGTCCTCGCCGAGGCCATAGAGGCCTACAACAACCGCTGACAGCGCAAAATAACGCACCAAAAAGGCCGCGGGCTGGCGCCCGCGGCCTCTTTGTTTTTACGGCTTTTGACCCGGCTCGACGTCAAACAGCTCCTGCGGCTTGCAATCCGGGGAATTTTGTGTTATTATGTAAAGCTGAAATACCCCTCAACGGAGGCAAGCCATGAAAAAAACGCGAAAGCTGCGCATCGTCTGCGCAGCGCTGGCTGTGTTTGTCACCGTCGCCGCGCTGCTGCCCGGCATCTCCGGGACGGACGCGCTGGCGGTGTCACAGTCACAGATCGATGCGCTGGAGGAGCAGCGGGACGCGCTGCGCGCCGAGCGCGAGGAGATGCAGGCCGGCATAGACGAGCTGGAAGCCCAGCAGGCCGACGTGTTGCAGCAGAAGGCCGCGCTGGACGCGCAGAACGAGGTCTACCGCCAGGAGATAGAGCTGATTGAAGAACAGGTCTCGCTCTACACCCAGCTTGTGGAGCAGAAGCGCCAGGAGGTAGAGCTGGCCACCCAGGCCGAGAGCGAGCAGCTGGCCACCTACCGCCGCCACGTGCGCGCGATGGAGGAGAACGGGCGCTATACCTACCTCTCCATCCTCTTTGGCTCCAGGAGCCTGGGCGAGCTGATGAGCAACCTGGACATGATAGGCGAGATCATGGAGGCCGATCAGCGCAGCTATGAGCAGTACACCGCCGCCCGCGAGCAGTCCGAGCAGATACAGGCCGAGTACGAGACCATGCTCACCGAGCTGGATTCCCGTCAGAGCGAGCTTGAGACGGAAAAGGCCGCGCTGGAGGTCCAGATCGACGAGGCCACCCAGATGATAGTCGACCTGGAGGCTCAGCTCGAGACCGACCGCGCCGCGTACGAGGAGCAGCTCGCCAAGGAGGCTGCGCTCGAGGCGGATATACAGGAGATGATTGCCGAGCTCGAGCGGCAGGAGGCCGCGAACAGCATAGTCTCCACCGGCACCTACATATGGCCCCTCCCCGGTTACAGACCCGGCAGCGCCTACGGCTGGCGCATACACCCCATCTGGGGCGACAGGCGCTTCCACGCCGGCGAGGACATCGGTGCACCGATGGGCACGCCGATACTGGCCGCCGACAGCGGCCTGGTCACGGTCATACCCGACAACGGCAACGGCTACGGCAACTACATCATGATTAACCACGGCGGCGGGCGCGTCACGCTCTACGCGCACATGAGCGGCTTTGCCGTTTCCAACGGCGCCACCGTCACGCAGGGGCAGACCATCGGCTATGTCGGCTCCACCGGCAACTCCACGGGACCGCACCTGCACTTCGAGGTTCGCGTCAACGGCGCGACCACCGACCCCAAGAGCTATTTCAGCTTCGGCTGAGCTGGCGAATAGTAAAAGGACATGGGCAGTGCCCATGTCCTGAGACTGTCAAAAAAGGCTCTCGACGGCCTTTTTTGACAATAAAGTCCCCCGGCCGCAAGCGGCCGATGGAGACCGGCGCTGCGCTCTGCGCCTCGGTTGTCCGCCAAGGGCGGACAATTCGACGCTCGCTCCGCGAAATGTATTTTCGGCGACGTACACGCCGCCGCCGAAAATGATTACAGTCCCTTTCGCGCCCACAGGGCGCGAAACTCTGCGAGGCTTTTTCGACAAACTGAGGACATGGGCAGTGCCCATGTCCTTTTTGCGTTTTTATCAGTGACGTCTCCAGGTGTCCGGGGAGAACAGGAGCAGTATGGGGAATATCTCCAGACGGCCTGCGAGCATTGCAAAGCTCATGATGACCTTGGACAAGTCCGAGAATATGTCGTAGCTGCCCATGGGGCCTGCCGGTCCCAGGCCGGGGCCGACGTTGGACATGCAGCTGACGACCGAGGCAAAGGTGGTCTCAAAGTCATAGCCGTCCAGCGAAACCAGAGCCGTGGCGGCGAAGGTCAGCAGGAAGTACAGCGCTATGAACACCAGCGTATTGTGCACCGTTGCCGCAGCGATGGGCTTTCCGTTGACGCGCACGCTGACGGTGCGGCGCGGGCTGAGCATTCGGCTGAGCTCGGCTCCCGCGCTTTTGAAGAAGATGATTATGCGCGAGACCTTCAGTCCGCCGCCCGTGCTGCCGGCCGAGGCGCCTATCAGCATCACAAGTATCAATATGCTCTTTGAAAACGCCGGCCAGAGCGTGAAGTCCGCCGTCGCGAAGCCGGTGGTCGTCATCAGCGACGACACCTGGAACAGAGAGTAGCGCAGCGCGTTCCAGAATCCGCCGTACTCGTCGAGTATGTCCAGCGCAATGAGCAGCGACGCGCCCAGAGCTATGCCGAAGTAGGCCAGGAACTCGCTGTCGGTCAGCGCGCTCTTGAACTTGCGCATTATCAGCAGGAAGTAGATGGAGAAGTTCACACCAAAAAGCAGCATGAAAACGCTCGTCACGATGTCTATGTACACGCTGTCATAGAAGCCTATGGAGAGCTGCTTCACCGAGAAGCCGCCGGTTCCGGCAGTGGCCATGGCGTGGTTGAGCGAGTCGAAAAACGGCATTCCGCCCGCACAGAGGAGCACGATAAGCATAACCGTCAGCGCGATGTAGATGAGATATGTGATCGCGCTGGATGTGCGAATGCGGGGCACCAGCTTGCCGAAGGACGTGCCGGGCACCTCTGCGCGCATGATGTACATGCTCCTGTCCTCGCTCATTGGCAGGACGGCCATGATGAACACCAGCACGCCCATACCGCCTATCCAGTGCGACAGGCTGCGCCAGAGCAGCAGTCCATTGCTCATGGACTCCACGTCCGTGAGTATCGTGGCGCCCGTCGTCGTAAAGCCGGAGACTATCTCAAAGAACGCGTCTACGTAGCTTGGGATCTCTCCTGAGAACACGAAGGGCAGCGCGCCCACCGCACTCATGAGCACCCACGCCAGCGCCACGCTGACAAAGCCCTCGCGCGCGTACATGTCGTGGCTCTTGACCCTGGGCAGGTTCAGCAGCACGGCCAGCACGGCGGCTATGGCCGCGGTCTCCGCGTACCAGAGCAGGCTCTCACCGTAGCACAGGGCGGTTATCATGCTCGGTACCATGAGCACGGCCTCCAGCCCCATAACGCGGCCTAGGATTTTGGAGATTATAGGATAGTTCATCGCCTCAGCCCTCGAAGATGTCGCTGAAGCGCTTCATGCCGAACTTGGTCGTGACGGCGATAACCACGTCGTGCTTCTCAAAGGTGTCGGTACCTCCGGGGATGATGCACTGGCTGTTGCGTATTATCGCGGCTATCAGGACGTCGCGGCGGATACTCAGGTCGCGCAGCGGGACGCCAAGCATGTCGCCGTCGCCGCGTATGGCGAACTCTATGACCTCGGCCTTGCCGTAGGCTATGTCGTGCAGGGACTCAATGCCCGCGATGTCTATCGAGTGCTGGACGCCGCGGACATAGCTGACGACGATGTCGGCGGCGCTGTTCTTGGGCAGGACGAAGCTGTCCAGCTTGGCGTCGCCCGCCATGAGGCGGAAGCTGTCCTCGTTGACCTTGGTGATGACCTTGCCGGCACCGGAGCGGCGCGCGAACATGCTGGTGATGATGTTGTTCTGGTCGCTGCCGGTCAGAGCCACGAAGGCGTCGGCGCTGCGTATGCCCTCCTCCTCCAGCAGGTGCGGGTCGGTACCGTCGCCCAGGAGGACTTCGGCCTTGGGCATGATCTCCTTGATGACCTCGCAGTGATCCTCGTCGCGCTCTATGATCGTCACGCGGATGCCCGCGCCCAGCAGCGAGGTGCCGAGATAGAGCGAGATGCGCCCGCCGCCGAGTATCATGACGTTCTTGACCGAGCGCTTGTATGCGCCTATGGCCTTGAAGAAGGAGCTTATGGCCAGCGGAGCTCCGACGGCGTGTATGACGTCGCCTGCCTCCAGCACGAAATTGCCTCGCGGTATGACGACCTTATCCCTGCGCTCCACGACCGCTATGAGTATGCCGCGGCCGTACTTGGAGCCGAACCTGTCAAGGCGCAGCCCGCAGAGCGGCGAGCTCTCCTCCACGATATGCTCGACCATCTCGGCCCTGCCCTTGGCAAAGGAGTCGACCTTCGCAGCGCTGGGGAAGCGCAGTATGCGCGAGATGTCCGCCGCCGCGGCCTGCTCCGGGTTGAGCACGAGCGAAAGACCCAGCTCGTCCTTGAGGAAGACCATCTGGCGGAAATACTCCATGGTGCGCACGCGCGCGATGGTGTTCTTGACGCCCAGCTTTTTGCCGGTGAGGCAGCAGAGCATATTCACCGCGTCGTCGTTCGTCACGGCTATGAGCAAGTCGGAGTCGCCGACCTCCGCCTGGCTGAGCACGCTGTAATCCGCGCCGTTGCCGAGCAGGGTCATGACGTCCATACTGTTTGAAACCGTCTCCAGGTTTTGCTCGTCGTCGTCCACGACCGTGATGTCGTGCCCCTCGTCGGCGAGCCTGAAGGCGATCTCCTTGCCCATGCGTCCCGCGCCTACAATGACAATTTTCATTTGTACCTATTCTCCAATCTCCATTTGGGGACTGTGTCCCGCCTATATTCGCGCCATGAGGGCGCAAAGCAGCGCGCCGGGGCGGCCGCAGCCGCCTTGGCACGCGGATGAATATACACCCGTCAGACTTTCTTCCGGCGGCGCTTCCTTCTGCCGCGGTTGCGCGGCTGCGCGGCCTTGGCGGCGTAATACTCCTGCATCGCCTCGTCGGCGTTGTACGCAAGGCAGGCGGCCGAATAGCTGCCGTCGGGCTGGTGCTTGAACCTTATCCTCAGCAGCAGCTTGCCGTCGTCGGCGCACTCCGCCAGATTCATGTAGCGATGATCCCCTTGGTTGACCCACTTGCTGAAGGTCAGGCTGCCGCCGCAGACCGGGCAGTGCGGCTCGGAGAGCTGCTTGTCCGCAAAGGCGTCGCCCTTGGAGGCGTAGCCGGCAAACGAGGCGTGGGCAATAGGCTCGGCGACGTCGTTGGCCTTGTGGGCGCGCGGGGTTCGCCGGGCGAGTATCTCCGGAGCCTCGGCATACTGAGCAAGCCCCGACACCATGTCCAGCTTCGAGCACACCAGAGCGGTGTTATAGGCGTCGCCCAGAGCGTCGTGCGCGACGCGCGTCTGCTCTATCCCGAAGTGTTCCATGGCCGTGCCGAGGCTTTTCTGGTTCTTGTCTCCGTCGGTCTGGAGATTATAGATGAGCTGGAGGTTCACCCAGCCGTCTATCCAGTCCCAGTCGAGATCATGTATGATGATATTTTGCTCCATTATGCCCTGGTCGTCGTAGCCCCAGGTCAGGAAGGTCACCCCGTCGCCGCACCACTCGCGGAAGCGCGCGAGCGCCTCCGGGAAGGGCACGCCGTGGCTGAGCCGCTCCTTGTCAAAGCCCGTGAGCTTTTTGACCTTGTAGTGCATACGCTTGAAGTAGACCGGCTTGACGTCTATCTGGAACTCCTCGCCGGGGGTCATGTCATCATTGAGCCTGACGGCGCCTATCTGTATGATCTCGCCGCGCAGGTGTATGGGAAGCCTGTTGAACACGGAGGACTTGGAGCTCATCGCCTGATTCCACTCTAAGTCCACCACAACGTAACTCATTACTCTACCGTCCCCTTTGTTCACACATTCGTAAGAAATTATACCACAGTGCAAAGTGGATGGCAATTACCATTGCAAGGTTTTATTAAATTTTGCCCTCGGCGCCTCCACCGCCCGGAAAACGCAAAAAGCTCCCCTACCGGGGAGCTTTTTGGTTCAGATATTCATCGGCTCGGCGCCCTTTTTAAAGTGCAGCTCCTTCAGACCCTCCACTTCGTCGCAGACGGTTTTGAACGAGCACACCGAACAGTCGGTCGCAAGTCCGTCCATAATGTGGTTGAGCGTGAGCGTTATAGCGTCGACCTTCTTCGCCGTGTCGGCCAGTTCCTTGCACATGGCTCTGTCTCCGGTGACGAAGATGATGCACACGTGGTCGATCAGCTTGTTTTCCTTGTACTTCTTTATGAAACTGTTGCCTATATTGCGGAAGCTGATGCCATGCTTTATGGCCTGCTTGCTGACACGCACCTGCTCGCGCCCGTTCTCGGGCGAGACGCGCATCATGTAGCCCTGGGGGAAGACGTGGTACTTCACGAACTCCATGTCCCGTATCGTGCGGAACGCCTCCTGGTCGTCGCCGCTTATCGAGTTGACGTGCAGCAGCACGATGCGGGCGAAGGGCGAGTCGGCGCGCAGCTCGTTCAAGTCCTGCCCGACAAGCAGTATCCTGTCCTCCGGAACCAGCGAGGCGTCGGTCGTGACGCAGGTGCAGTTGCTGGCCGGCAGGTTGCTCCCGCCCAGCTCGTACGCGGCGTCGCGGGTCAGCACAAGCTCGTTCGCGCCGTTGTCCTTCCAGGCTTTTCCCGGCTCGTACCCCCAGGACTTGGGGGCACGAGCCTCGATGCGCTCTTTCAGTTCGTGGATTGTGCTGTTGTAAAGCTCCATATCAGAACTGAACGTCCCTTGGCTTGCGGTCGTGGAATTTGTTCAGCACGGTGTAGAGCCAGCCCACGAGTTTCATATCCAGGTTCAAGAAGTAGATTGTGAAAAGCACGCCGACCGTCGCGGCAAAGACGCCCAGCAGGGTCTTGAATATCCTGCCGAAAATGCAGCCTTTCTTCATTTGGACCATTCCTTTCCCGGCCGGGACGCTCAAGCGCCCTTGGCCATGCCTTTCTGACGGGCGTACTCCGCGGCGCCCAGCGCGCCCATGAGCTGCGGGTCGGTCTTGAGGTTGATGACCTTCAGCTTCAGCACGTGCTCTATGGCCTCTTTCAGGCCCTCGTTCTTGGCGCAGCCGCCGGTGAGGGTGATGGAGTCGGTGGCGCCGGCCTTCTTCGCCATGACGAAGCAGCGCTTGGCGACGGCCATCTCGATGCCGGCCGCGATCTCGTCGGTGGGCTTGCCCTCGCCGACGAGGGTGATGACCTCGCTCTCGGCGAAAACGGTGCACTGCGCGGTGATGGGGATGACGTTCTTGGCGGAGAGGCTCAGGTTCGAGAACTCGGGCAGGCTCAGCTCGAAGGCGTTGGCCATGGCCTCAAAGAAACGTCCGGTACCGGCGGAGCACTTGTCGTTCATGGCGAAGTTCTTGACGGTGCCGTCGGTGTCGATGCTGATGCCCTTGACGTCCTGGCCGCCGATGTCGATGATAGCGCGGACGTTGGGGTCGGTGACGTGCACGCCCATGGCGTGGCAGCTTATCTCGGAGATGTTCTCGTCGGCGAAGGGCACCTTATTGCGGCCGTAGCCGGTGCCTATGAGGTAGGCGAGGTCTTCGCTGCTGTTGAGCTCGGGAACCTGGTCGATTACCTCCTTCATCGCCACGATGGCGCTCTGCTCGGAGTTGATTTTGCTCCTTATAGTGGTGTTGGCAACCATTTTGCCGGTCTCGTCGAGGATGACAGCCTTCGTATAGGTTGAGCCAACGTCGCAGCCTCCAAAGTACTTCATTTATTTTATCCTCCAATCAGTCTTGTTATTAAAGGGATTGGTTTGCGTGCCGGATTGCCGCCCGGCAATCAGCGAGAGATCACCAAGTGATGTCGTCCTCGAACTCTATCAGGCTCTCGTCGGTGGGTTCGGCCTGGATGATGGCGCGCATGTAGTTGCTGACCTTGGCGCGCATGTCGCGGCGGGAGACGGTGCGCGGATCCATGAGGTCGTGCTCGACCCAGATGAGGTGCAGTCCGCGCTCGCGAGCCTGCTCGTCAAAGAGACCCTGCAGGCCGGCCATGGTCTTGCAGCAGACGTGCTGGTACATGATGATGAAGTTGGCGTTGAACTGCTCGCAGACCTTCCACAGCTCGTCAAGGACGTGGACGTAGCCGCCGTTGGTGTGCTTACGCATGACCATGCGCTCGTAGAGGCGGGCGAGGTCGCGGATGGCCTCGTCATGATCCTCGGTCTCAAGCTGCTTGGTGAAGTTCAGGCTCTCCATCTCGACGAGGACGCCGATGCCCCAGGCGTTGGCCAGCCAGTTGGAGAAGTTCGCGTAGTAGTGAGCCGGGCAACTCCAGACGACGGCGCGATACTTCATCGGGTGGCGGTAGGGGTTGCACTTTTCGTCGTAGCTCTTGTACATGAGCTTGCGGACCTTGTAGAACGTCTTCATGACGCCCGGCTCCAGGCCGCCGTCCATCTCGTAGTTCCACTTGCGGAACAGCTCGTAGCACGGGCCGATGAGCTGCGGATACGGAGTGGAGTTCATCTCCCACTTCTCCATCTCCATCTTGGTCTGCTCGTTGAAGCGCTTTATGACGGTGAAGTAGTGATCCCAGTCCCACTTCTCGCCGGTGAGGTCTTCGACCCACTTTATGCAGTGCCACATATCCTGCGCGCCGCACTCGACGGTGTCCTCGTCGTCGTAGCGGACAGGCAGCGTGAGCGGGAACGTGGGCAGACCCAGCTTCTTCAGGCGGCGCTCCTGGAAGCTCGTCGCCATGTCGGAGCCGTCGCAGGGGGTGCTGGTGGAGATGAAGCCGAGGCCGCAGTGAGGCAGAGCGTCGACGATGGCGCTGCCGCTCTCGCTGGTGGGCACCGGGCAGGTGTCGGCGGGCAGGCCGTAGCTCTCGACCGCGTCTATGTACGGGATACAGATGAGCTGGTCGAGCTCGGAAACCAGGAACACGGGTATGAGCTGGTACGGCACGCCGACAAGTCCCGGGAAGCCGGCCATCATCTGAGCCATGGTCATCTCGTCGAACAGCAGCATCTTGCTGTTGATCTTCTCGTTGCCGCCGATGCGCTTGTCGGCCATAAGCAGGTTGGCGATGCAGTTTTCGGTGTAGCGGTACACGTCCGCCATGAGCAGGCGGTTCATGGTGACGGCTCTGCCGCGGTAGCCGAGGGTGTTGCGGTCAAAGAAGGCCGGGCAGGCCAGATACGAGCTGAACCAGCGGTACTCAAAGAGTCCGAGCATGATGCTCACCGGGTCGCGCATGACCATCTTTATCATGTCGCGCCAGATGACAAGCCAGTTCTGGAAGTCACGGGCGGTGCTCTCCACGCCCTTCCACTCGCGGCGGGTGAAGGCTATGGAGCCCTTCTGGTACAGGCGTCCGAGCTGGCGCTCGCCGTTGACCACACGATCCCATTTCTCCTTTGCGGGGAGGGACATGAAGTCGTTGAACTCCTCCTTGACGCGCTGCTTGTCCATTTTAAGCTTGTTGACCTGTTTGTCCTTAAAGTCCTTCCAGTCAATCTCGCTTATCAGCTCTTTCCAAATCTTAAGGTCGCCCGGGAGGTTCTTTTTGAGCCATTTGATGTTGTTCTTAAGCATTTACTTGACCTCCTTGCCCTGCTGGATGCGTTTGATTTCCAGAGATTCCACGAAG
>OJQW01000578.1_pt1 | contig 14992 bp, 10 predicted proteins | sample 1599041 | NCBI WGS metagenome assembly OJQW01 (sample SAMN03922518, study PRJEB24848) | human gut metagenome | isolation source: stool sample | host: Homo sapiens | place: Germany | collected 2010-02
GGTTGTCCTCGATGTCGGCGTCGAGCAGGTAGAGGTCCGTGCGGCCCACCTGGCACTTCCAGACGCGCGCCGAGAGCGTGCGGCCCGGGAAGGCGATGGTGACCGTCACCCAGCCTCCGGCCTCGTCGCGCACGGGCGAGATCGGCAGTTTGTAGAAATTCTGCGCCTCATAGGTGGCCTCCTGCGCACCCTGCGCCGAAAGGCGTTGGGTGAAGTAGCCGTAGCGGTAGAGAAGGCCCACGGCGGCCATCGGAACGTTCTTGTCCGAAGCCTCCTTCAGGTAGTCGCCGGCCAGGATGCCCAGGCCGCCCGAGTAGATCTTCAGCGACGAGTGCAGGCCGTATTCCATCGAGAAGTACGAAACCGTCGTCGCCTTCGGATCGGGCTTCTCGTTCATGTAGTCGCGGAACTGCGTGTGCACGGCGTCGAGCTGCGCCAGGAAGTTCGTGTCTTTCTCCAGTTCCTTCATCCGCTCGACGCTCATCTTGTCGAGGAAGGCGATCGGGTTGCGGTCCGATTCGGCCCACAGCGCGGGGTCGATGCCTTCGAACAGGTCGCGGGCGCCGGGGTTCCAGCACCACCAGAGGTTGCGCGAAAGCTCTTCGAGGGCGTGCAGCCGCTTGGGCAGCGTCTTGTCGACCATCATGCGGTTCCAGACGGGTTTCTCGACGAAAAGCTGCTGGCGCACGAAGTTGATCTGCTCGGTTTTCGTACCGCCGTCGAGCACGGCGCGGTTGGTGCGGACGATCGAACTCTCGACCGCCTCGGAGTAGGCCTGTTCGTAGGCCGCGAAGAGGTGCTCCCAGAGCGCCGTCAGCGAGATTTCATAGGCCGAGGTGTGCTGTTCGTTGACGTGTTTTTCGTCCAGCAGGCTGAAACGCAGCAGCGTATCGGCGATCTTCGCCTCGACCTCCTTGTCGTTGTAGTCGTCGCGGCGGATGACCTCCACGCCGGCGTGCTCGCGCTGCTTGTCGACCCAGATGCCGAACCCGGCCAGCGTCGTGGTGACCGTCGGGATGGAGAAGGCCACCGACTCCAGCGGGGTGTAGCCCCACGGCTCGTAGTAGGAGGGGAAAACCGTGATATCCATGCCCACGAGCAGTTCGTAGTAATCCTTGTGGAAGATGCCGTCGGCCTTGTTGAGGTACGTGGGGACGAAGATCACCTTCACCTTCGATCCGGGATCGGTGAGGTTGCTGTTCTTCAGCGCGTTCACGATGGGGTCCCACGTTGCGTTTTCAAGGTAGTGGGTCGAATGTCTGTACTGGCCTGCGTCGATGGGCTTCGACGGGTCGGCCAGATGAGCCTGCAAATCGAGGCGCGGGCCGCGGTTGCCGGCCGGCACGGTGATGTAGGCCAGCACCTCGCGCCGGAGACGGTCCGAGGCGGCGAGCTGCTTGAGCGACTCGATGAAGACGTCGATGCCCTTGTTGCGGAATTCGTAGCGGCCGCTGGTTCCGACGATCAGCGGGTCGCCCGTGAATTTTTCGCCCAGGCAGGCCTCGGCCACCGAGATCATCGCCCGGCGGGCTTCGTCGCGTTTGGCGTAGTACTCCTCGCCGGCCCATACGAAGTCGTTCTCGAAGCCGTTGGGCGTCACGCCGTCCGGTTCGCGCCCCAGCAGGTATTTGCATTCGTTGGCCGTGATGTCGCTCACCGTCAGGAATGCGTCGTGGTAGGCGGCGGCCATCTTCTCGATCGAGTGTTTGGCCGTGACGTTGAACTGGCGCGCCAGCTCGTCGGCGTTGAATTTCGGGAGGTCGTTGTAGAGCGGCAGGCGGTTGCCGGCGATGCAGCGGCCCATGACCGTGGCGTGGGTGGTGAACACCGTGGCGATGTAGGGGGCGTGTTTGCGCAGGTACAGCCCGCCCGCGGCGGTCATCCACTCGTGGAAATGCGCGACAGCCTTCTCGGTCGGCGTGCCGAAGGTCTCGACGTAGGAGGCGATCACGACGCCTGCGGCCCATCCGAACAGCACCGGCTCGATGTAGTCCCACTGGCCCGAGATCGAGTCCACGTGGTACGATTCCCAGAGGCTTTTGAGTATTTCGTCCTTGCGGGGGATCAGCGACGAGAAATCGACCAGCACCACCGTCGGCTCGCCCTTGATTTTCCAGCGGCCGACGCGGACGCGGATGCCTTCGTTGTAGAGGCTCTGGCGCCAGGCCTTCAGCAGATTGGGGTCCTCCTCGAACTCCGGGTTGACGCCCTCGTGCGAGAGGTCGGGACCCAGCAGGACGTAGCGGTCTGCGAATTTGCGGGTGACGGTCTGCGCTTTGGTCGAAATGACGGTGTGGATGCCGCCGACCTTGTTGCATACTTCCCAACTTACTTCGAACAGCAAATCGGGGGAGTGTTTGGCATTGCTCATATACTTATGCTAATTTGTAATTTTCGTGACGAACCGAAGAAGAATTCGGCCACAAAGGTAACACTTATATTTATATTAAACAATCGGAGTCGGGGGTTTCTAAAAATATTTAATAATAACTTAACATTTCAGTTTCACTTGGTTGCGGTGTCCGGTTCCGTTTCGAAAAACGTTTCGATCACCGCGTCGGAGACCAGCATCCGAGCCGGCGGGACGGCCATCCGTCCCGCTGCGAGAACGAGCGTGCGGCTCTTCAGCCACGGTTCCGCATCGCGCAGGACCCGTGCCGCGCGCTCCTTGCCGAACAGTCTTTCCGCCTCCCGCAGGTCGATGCCTTCGGCCGTGCGCAGCCGGGTCATCACGTATTCGTTGAAGCGGTCGCGGTCGGTGAGGGTTTCCGCTTCGGCGGGCGCGCCGCCGATGTACTCCGTCACCGAGGCGACGTTCCAATGGCGTTCCCGGCCGTCGAACGAATGGGCTGCGGGACCGATGCCGAGGTACTTCACGCCGTGCCAGTAGGCCGCGTTGTGGCGGGCGCGGAAGCCCGGCAGGGCGAAATTCGAAACCTCGTAGTGCTCGAACCCCGCTCCGGTCAGCGTTTCGTGCACGAGGGCGTATTCCGTTTCGCTGGTGGCTTCGTCCACCGGGGCGAACTGTCCGCGGGCGGCCCGCCGTCCGAAGGCCGTACCGGGTTCGACGGTCAAATGGTATGCCGAAATGTGCTGCACGCCCAGCGCGAGGGCGCTGTCGAGCGAGCGGCGCAGCGTGTCGTTCCCGAAACCCGGGACGCCGAAAATCAGGTCGACGGTGATGTTTTCATAACCTTCGCGCTGCGCGCTCCGCACGGCCTCGACGGCTTGCGCAGCGTTGTGGCGGCGGTTCATCAGCTTGAGACACGCGTCGTCGAACGACTGGATGCCGACCGACAGGCGGTTGACGCCCGCGCGGCGCAGCGCGGCGAGGTAGGCGGGGGTGAGGTCGTCGGGATTGGCTTCGAGCGTGGTCTCCTCCGCCGCAGTGCAATCGAACAGCGTTGCGGCATGGTCCAGCAGCCCCGCGATGGCCTCCGGGGCGCACAGCGAGGGGGTGCCGCCGCCGAAGTAGCGGGTGCGCACCGGCTCGCCGCCCAGATATTCCCGCCGGGCGTCCAGTTCGCGGTGCATGGACTCCAGAAGAGGGTCCATGCGGCGCAGGTCGACGCTTTTGTAGAAGTCGCAGTAGGCGCAGACGCGCTTGCAGAAGGGTATGTGGAAATAAAGTCCGGCCATGTTATCCAAAGATACGAAAAAGACGGATGACTGCAAAACGGAATCGCATCCGGTTCGGAAAATTTTTCCGGCTGCGGCCCCGCCTCCGCCTGCGGGAGGCCGGGAAGTCGGGGCGGCGCTTCTTCATTTTCAGCGCGATGCTCCCCGTCTGTCGCCCGGAACGCACGGGGCGGCAGCGGGCAGAGCGTCGGAGTCGTTTCCGGCCGTGTTTTCATGGAGGGCCGGCGGTTGCGGGTCGGCGGGAAACGTGTTCCGGGGGAGGGCTGTTTCCGGGCGGAAAATCCGCGCTCCCCCAAAGGTGATAAAAACCGGCGGAAGAAAACCGGAGCGTCCCGTCCGGCGCGGATAAATTGCGGCAAAATTTTTGCCGGGCGATCCTCGCAAGGGTTTGCGAAGGGCTTTTCGGCGGCGTTGTACGACGCTATCAATGAGGCGTATAGCACTATCGGAAAAAATAATAAATATTTTTTGTAATTTCGGCTGTTATTTTTTTCACAATTATGAAAGTTTTTCTACCTTTGTGCCGTTGAAGTCCGGACCTGCGGACTGAAACGTCAGGTTGAAAAGAGGATTTTAATCAAATAAATTGCAATTATGGACAAAATGGATCTGAAAAAGTACGGGATCACGGGCGTGACCGAGATCGTGTACAATCCCTCCTACGACGAACTGTTCCGTGAGGAGACGAAAAAAGGCCTGCGCGGCTATGAGAAGGGTCAGCTGACCGAGACCGGCGCCGTGAACGTGATGACCGGCGTTTACACCGGCCGTTCGCCCAAGGACAAGTTTTTCGTGATGGACGAGACCACCAAGGACACGATCTGGTGGACTTCCGACGAATATAAGAACGACAACAAGCCGGTTACGAAGAAGGCCTGGAAGGAGCTGAAGAAAATCGCCGTCGAGGAGCTTTCGGGCAAGAAACTCTTCGTTGTGGACACGTTCTGCGGCGCCAACGAGAACTCGCGCCTGAAGATCCGCTTCATCATGGAGGTGGCCTGGCAGGCTCACTTCGTGAAGAACATGTTCATTCGTCCGACGGACGAGGAGCTGGAGAATTACGGCGAGCCCGACTTCGTGGTGCTCAACGCTTCGAAGGCCAAGGTGAAGAACTACAAGGAGCTGGGTCTGAACTCGGAGACGGCCGTTGTCTTCAACCTCACCGAGAAGATGCAGGTGATCATCAACACCTGGTACGGCGGCGAGATGAAGAAGGGCATGTTCTCCTACATGAACTACCTGCTTCCGCTCAAGGGCATGGCTTCGATGCACTGCTCGGCCAACACCAACGCCAAAGGCGAGACGGCTATCTTCTTCGGTCTGTCGGGAACCGGCAAGACCACGCTTTCGACCGACCCGAAGCGCGAGCTGATCGGCGACGACGAGCACGGCTGGGACGACGACGGCGTATTCAACTTCGAGGGCGGCTGCTACGCCAAGGTGATCAACCTCTCGCAGGAGAACGAGCCTGACATCTGGAACGCCATCCGCCGCAACGCGCTGCTGGAGAACGTGACGGTGGACAAGAAGGGCAAGATCGACTACGCCGACAAGTCGGTTACGGAGAACACCCGCGTATCGTACCCGATCTTCCACATCGAGAACATCGTGAAGCCCGTATCGAAGGCTCCGGCCGCCAAGAAGGTCATCTTCCTCTCGGCCGACGCATTCGGCGTGCTGCCCCCGGTTTCGATCCTGACCCCCGAGCAGACGAAGTATTACTTCCTCTCGGGCTTCACCGCCAAGCTCGCAGGCACGGAGCGCGGCATCACCGAGCCTACGCCGACCTTCTCGGCCTGCTTCGGCGCAGCCTTCCTGTCGCTGCACCCCACCAAGTACGGCGAGGAGCTGGTGAAGAAGATGCAGAAGTCGGGCGCCAAGGCCTACCTCGTGAACACGGGCTGGAACGGAACCGGCAAGCGTATCTCGATCAAGGACACGCGCGGCATCATCGACGCGATCCTCGACGGTTCGATCGACAAGGCTCCGACCAAGACCATGCCTATCTTCGATTTCGTGGTTCCGACCGTCCTGCCGGGCGTAGACCCCGCTATCCTCGATCCGCGTGACACCTACAAGAGCGCTAAGGATTGGGAGGTTAAGGCAGAGGATCTGGCCAACCGTTTCGTGAAGAACTTCGTGAAGTTCACGGGCAACGAGGAGGGCAAGAAACTCGTAACCGCAGGCCCGAAGGTAAAGTAATTCCCTGCGGCTTGAGCCGCTGCAAATAGATGAATCCCGGTTTCCGCAGTTGGAGACCGGGATTTTTTATGTTGTGGAACAGGCACGGTCCGGCAGATGGGCGGCAGATGGGCGGCGGATGACGGTGAATGACGGCGGATGACGGTGGATGGGCGGTGGATGTGTGCGGACGGGTTTGCAATCGGAGACGATCCGTCTGCGCCGGTTTTGTCGGGGCGATGCGGGGTTGTTGCGCGCAGGCGCGCGGGGTTCGCCGGACAAACGGATGGAAAAAGCCCGGCTGGAATAGATTTCCAGCCGGGCTTTTCGTCTTGCGGAAGCCGGCAGGTCAGACCGTCATAATCTCCTTCTCCTTCTTCGAAAGCGCTTCGTCCAGCGTCTTGGAGAACTTTTCGAGCAGTTTCTGCGACTGCGTTTCGCCGTCCTTCGATTCGTCTTCGGGCATGCCCTCCTTCTGGGCCTTCTTGAAGGCTTCCACCGCGTCGCGGCGGGCGTTGCGCAGGCTGATGCGGGCGGTCTCCGCTTCGGCGCGCACCTGCTTCACCAGCTCTTTGCGGCGCTCCTCCGTAAGGGGCGGAATTGTCAGGCGGATCTGCTCGCCGTTGTTCGAGGGCGTCAGGCCGATGTTCGAGTCGATGATGGCCTTCTCGATCGGGCGCAGCATGTTCTTGTCCCACGGCTGGATCAGGATGGTCCTGGCGTCGGGTACGGTGACGCTGGCAGCGCCCGAAACGGGAACCTGCGAGCCGAAATAGTCGACCATCACGCCGTTCAGGGCGTTGGGCGACGCCTTGCCGGCGCGAACGTTCAAAAGTTCCTCTTCGAGGTGGTCGATGGCCTTCTGCATGCGGCCCGTAGCTTCGTTGAGAATCGTCTTGGTATCCATAAGTGTTGGGGTTTAATTTCCGAGTGTTTTTTCGATGGTGCGGATCAGCTCCTCGAATTCATGTTCGTCGTAGCCTACCGTGGCCAGCACGACCTTGCCCTTGCGGTCGATCACGAAGTTCCGCGGGATGTAGTTCGAGGCGTAGCGGTCGTAGACGGTGCGTGCGGGGTCGAGTCCCATCGGGAAGGCGTAGCCGGTCTTTTCGCGGAACGCCTCCACGGCCTCGCGTTTCTCGCCTCGCGATACGGGCAGGAAGACGAACTCCTTGCCGGCGAAGCGGTCGATGATGTCCGTCTGCACGCGGGTCAGCTCCTGCCGGCAGGGCGGACACCACGTGGCCCAGAAGTTGAGCAGCACGACTTTGCCCTTCAGGTCGCCGAGCGTCACGGAGCTGCCGTCGACCATCTCGACCGTGAAGTCCGGAGCCGTGTCTCCGGACTTTACGAGCGTTGTCGATTCGGCGTTCGTCTCGGCGCCCTTCTTGGCGTTGCGGTTGCCGCACGAGGGCAGCAGCAGGATGACGGCGATGATCGCGGCGATCAGCACCAGCATCACCCACAGCGATTTGTTGCTTTTCTTGGTTGCCATAGTCTTACAGTTTTACCAGCGTTCCGATCTTCTCCCCGGCAAGGACTTTGCCGAGGTTGCCCGCGGTGTCCATGTCGAAGACGATGATCCGGAGACCGTTCTCGCGGCAGAGCGTGAAGGCCGTGAGGTCCATGACCTTCAGACGGCGGTCGAGGACCTCCTCGAACGTGATTTCGTCGAATTTCGTCGCTGCGGGGTCCTTCTCCGGGTCGGCCGTGTAGACGCCGTCCACGCGGGTGCCCTTCAGCATCACGTCGGCCTCGATCTCGATGCCGCGCAGCGCCGACGCCGAGTCGGTCGTGAAGTAGGGGTTCGACGTGCCGCCTCCGACGATCACCACGTAGCCCGCTTCGAGGTATTCGATGGCACGGGCTTTGGAGTAATATTCGCCGATGGGTTCCATGCGGATCGAGGTGAGCACCTTGCATCGGACGCCGTTGTCTTCGAGCGCCGACTGGAGCGCCAGCGAGTTGATGATCGTGGCGAGCATGCCCATCTGGTCGCCCTTCACGCGGTCGAAGCCCTTTTTGGCGCCCGTGAGGCCGCGGAAGATGTTGCCGCCGCCGATGACGATGCCGATCTGGACGCCCGTTGCTGCGGCGGCTTTGATCTGCTCGGCGTAGGATTGCAGCGTCTCGGGGGAAAGCCCGTATTTCTGTCCGCCTTGCAGCGATTCGCCGCTCAATTTCAGGAGTATTCGCTTGTATTTCATCGTGGGTCGCGTTTTATCGTAGTGCGAAGATAGGTATTTTTTCGAAAAAATTCATATATATTCCTTATCTTTGGTGTCGTAACGACACTTTTACCGGTCGGAGCGTTTTGCCGGGCCGCGCGCGATTCGGTTTTGGAGGCGTCCGTTCTTTTTTCTATCTTTGCAATCCTTATGTCGTCGGAAGAATATAAACTGCTCGATACGATTTCCTCACCGCGGGAGTTGAAAAAACTCCCGCCGGAGGAGCTGTCCGCCTACTGCGACGAGCTGAGGCGTTACATCATCGACGAGTGTGCGGTCAATCCGGGCCACCTGGCATCGAGCCTCGGGGCCGTGGAACTGGCTGCGGCCCTGCATTACGTCTTCGACACCCCGGAGGACCGGATCGTCTGGGACGTCGGCCATCAGACCTACGCCCACAAGATCATCACGGGACGCCGCGAGGCGTTTAAAACCAAACGGCAGCTGAACGGCATCAGCGGTTTTCCGCGCATGTCCGAGAGTGAATACGATTCTTTCGGGGGCGGGCACGCTTCGGTGTCGATCTCCGCGGCGTTCGGCATGGCCAAGGCCGCCGAACTGCGCGGCGAGAAGCGGCAGGTCGTGGCCGTGATCGGCGACGGCTCGATGACCGGAGGGCTTGCGTTCGAGGGGCTGAACAACGCCGGGGCCTCGAAGCGCACCAACCTGCTGGTGATTCTCAACGACAACAACATGGCCATCGACCAGGCCACGGGAGCGCTGAAAAACTACCTGCTGAAAATCTCGACTTCGGTGCACTACAACCGTTTCAAACAACGGCTGTGGGGGCTGATGTCGCATACGCCGCGGCTGCTGCGGCTCTGCCAGAAGGCGGGCAACGCCGTGAAGCAGGGGCTGCTGAACAAGAGCAATTTTTTCGAAAGTCTCAATTTCCGTTATTTCGGTCCGGTGGACGGTCACAACCTCAAGGAGTTGGTGCGGACGCTTCGGGCGTTGCGCGACATCGAGGGGCCTAAACTGCTGCACGTGATGACGGTCAAGGGCAAGGGCTACCTGCCGGCCGAGCACGACCAGCCCGCCTGGCACGCCCCGGGGCGTTTCAATCCCGATACGGGCGAGCGGATTTCGGCTCCGGGCGGCGCAGCGCGTTATCAGGACGTGTTCGGCGAAACCCTGCTGGAACTGGCGCGCCGCGACGAGCGCGTCGTGGGCGTCACGCCCGCCATGCCGTCGGGCTGTTCGATGAACATTCTGCTGCGCGAGATGCCCGGCCGCTGTTTCGACGTGGGCATCGCCGAAGGGCATGCCGTGACCTTTTCGGCCGGACTGGCCGCGGCAGGCATGGTTCCCTTCTGCAACATTTATTCGAGTTTCATGCAGCGGGCCTACGACAATGTGATCCACGACGTTGCGATTCAGGATCTTCCGGTGGTGATGTGTCTCGACCGGGGCGGCCTGGTGGGCGAGGACGGGGTGACGCACCACGGGGTTTTCGACATGGCCGCTTTCGGCGCCGTGCCGGGACTGACGATCGCCGCGCCGATGAACGAACCCGAACTGCGCAACATGATGTATACGGCCCTCGGATCGGGACATCCCTTTATGATCCGCTATCCGCGGGGGCACGGCGAGGGCCTGCCGTGGCGCGGCGAGAAGTTCGAGACGCTGCCCGTCGGACGTGGCCGCCGCCTGCGCGAGGGCGCAGACGTGGCGCTGTTGACCGTGGGGACCGTCGGCAACGCCGCCGCACGGGCCGCCGGACGCGCTGCCGCGGAAGGCGTGAGCGTCGCGCATTACGACCTGCGGTTCGTGAAACCGCTGGATGAAGCGTTGCTGGACGAAGTGGGGCGTAAGTTCCGCCGTGTGGTCACGGTCGAGGACGGTTCGCTGCGCGGAGGCGTCGGCGAAGCCGTCGCGGCGTTCTTCAACGGCCGCGGCTACGACGTGCGGGTGCAGCGGCTCGGCATCGGCGACGAGTGGGTCGAACACGGCACGCCCGGGCAGTTGTACGCCCTGTGCGGCTACGACGAGGAGGGCATTCTGCGCGCCCTGCTCGATACCCGCGCATAAATTTTCCGCAACGCATTTTTTCGGCACAAATTCTGCGAGATTGCTTCCCAAAACGACCGGGAAGTGAAAATCGCCATTTTATTGCTTGCTGCCGCCCTTTTGATTCCGGGTGTGGTGGCTGTCGCGGCGGCTTCGGACCGCACCGACCGCATGCCTGTCGCCGTGTTCGACCTGCGGCCGGCCGAAGCGCGGGGCTGCCGCACCGGGTAACTGTTGTTCGTGGATCAGGGGCGGGGAACTCCGCCGTCTTCGCCGTAAAGGCATTTGTCAGAGCGTGAACACCCAGTCGTCGCCTTTCGAGAGGGCCGGGTCCAGGCGGAAGCCTTCCCATTCGAACGACCGGAGCGTCGCGGGATCGGCGATGCGGTTTTTCAGGATATGCCGCGTCATCTCTCCGCGGCACATTTTCGTATAGACCACGACGGTTTTCAGCCGGTCGCCCTCGCGGACGCGGAATTCGGGCGTGATGACCCGCGCTTCGCGGCAGACGCGTTTCCAGTCGAACAGCCGCTTCATCTCTCCGCTCGCCAGGTTGACCAGGATGCCGTCGTCGGCGTGAATCCGGCCCAGCAGGTCGTCGGTCAGCCGGCTTTGCCAGTAGGAAAACATCGTTTCGTCGCCGCGGCCGGGCAGTACGGCGTCGCCTTCGAGCCGGTAGGTGCGGATGGCGTCCAGCGGGCGGAGCAGTCCGTAGAGGAACGAGGTGATGTTGAGGTGCCGTTGGGCGTATTCGAAATCGGCGTCGGTGAAACTCGCCGGGTCGATGCGTTTGAAGACGATTCCCGTGTAGGCCGTAAGGGCTGGGATCGCCGCGTCGTCGTCGCCGTGGAAGCGGCCGTAGCGCAGGCGGTTTTCGGCGGCGATACGGCGGTTGACGCGCAGGAGCCGGGCCAGTTCGTCGGTCGGGAGCGTCGCCAGCCCGGCGGCCAGTTCAGAGGCCTCGCTGCGGTAGGCGGGCCGGGTCGTGCGGGGCGTCGGGACGGAACTGCGCTCCGTCATCGTCTTGGCGCAGGAGAGGAGCAGTTGCATGGCGTTCGGGCGTTAAGCTGCGGAGCAGGGGATGCCGAGCGCTTCGACGCGCGCGGCGATGGCCTGCAACTCCTCTTTGGTGACTTTTTCGAGCGTCGGGCAGGGGGTGTCGCGGTCGAGCGAGTAGACCATCACCTGCTGCGGGCGGATTTCGGCGACGAGCCGGAGCCAGGCCGAGACTTCCTCTTCGGTGGTGTTGTCGACGGGCTGTCCGCCGCACTCCCCGCGCAGGAACATCGTTTGCAGAATCATGCGGCCGTCGAAGCGTTTCATCGCTTCGACGATGCCCCGCACCGTGTAGGACGCGCTTTGCGGGTTGTTCATCCGCCGCACCGTCGCGTCGAACGCCGAATCGAGTTTGAGGATGTTGTTGTCCACGCGCAGCAGGGCGCGGCGGACGCTGTCGCGGTGGATCTGCGTGGCGTTGGAGAGCACCGAGACCTTCGCCGCGGGGCACAGCGCGTCGCGCAGGGCGATCGTGTCGCCGATGACGGCTTCGAAATCGGGGTGCATGGTCGGTTCGCCGTTGCCGGCGAAGGTGATCACGTCGGGCGGCGTGGAGTCGGCCACCATGCGCCGCAGGGTGGCTTCGAGCTGCGTGCGCACGTCCTCGCGGCTGTTGAAGCGTCGTCCGCCCGGGTGCTCGGCATTCCAGCCGCACTCGCAGTAGATGCAGTCGAACGAGCAGAGTTTCGAGGAGAGCGGGAGCAGGTTGACTCCCAGCGAAAGGCCCAGCCGCCGCGAATGCACCGGGCCGAAGATAATGTCGTGAAATAGCGCTGTCATGGTGCGAAATTAAGAATTAAGAATTAGGAATTCAAAATTAATTCCTAATTTTACCAAAATACCGTTTTATGAAATTCAAATTCGGACTTTTGCCGCGCGTCGTGCTGGCCATTGCGCTGGGCGTCGCCTGCGGATTCTTCCTCCCCGGCTGGGCGACGCGCATTGCGCTGACCTTCAATGCGATTTTCGGACAGTTCCTGGGTTTCGCCATTCCGCTGCTGATTCTCGGGCTGGTGGCTCCGGGCATCGCCGATCTGGGCCGGAACGCCGGGCGTCTGCTGGCCCTGACCGCCGCGCTGGCCTATGCCTTCACGCTCTTTTCGGGGTTCGGGACCTATCTGACGGGGCGGCTTCTCTTTCCGGCGCTGCTCGAAGGCTCCGCCGCCGTATTGCCCGAGGAAGGGGCGGCCCTTGCGCCCTATTTCACGGTCGAAATGCCTCCCGTGATGGGTGTGATGTCGGCGCTGGTCCTCGCCTTCGTGCTGGGGCTGGGCATGGCCTATATCCGTTCGGTGACGCTTAAGGCGGCGATGGACGATTTCAAGCGGATCATCGAGCTGGTGATTCTGCGCGTCATCATTCCGCTGCTGCCCTTCTACATTTTCGGCATCTTTCTGTCGATGACCCAGTCGGGGCAAGTGGCCGGGGTGCTGGACGTCTTCGTGAAACTGATCGCGGTGATCTTCTGCATGACGGTCGTGCTGCTTCTCGTGCAGTTCTCCGTCGCGGGGCTTGCGGCGCGTAAAAATCCGCTGAAGATGCTCCGCACGATGCTCACCGCCTACATGACGGCCCTCGGAACGCAGTCGTCCGCCGCGACGATCCCCGTGACGCTGGCCCAGACCGTGAAGCTCGGCGTGCGGCCCGAACTGGCGTCGTTCGTCGTGCCGCTGTGCGCCACGATCCACCTCTCGGGTTCGATGATGAAGATCACGGCCTGTGCGCTGGCCGTGTCGATGATCGCCGGGCTGGACATTCCGGCGTCGACCTTCGCGGGGTTCATCCTGCTGCTGGCCGTGACGATGGTGGCGGCTCCGGGCGTGCCGGGAGGGGCGATCATGGCGGCGCTGGGACTGTTGGAGTCGATGCTCGGTTTCGACGAGACCCTCGCGGGGCTGATGATCGCCACCTACATCGCCATGGACAGCTTCGGAACGGCGACCAACGTGACGGGCGACGGCGCCGTGGCGGTGATCGTCGATGCGATCGACCGGCGGCGTTGAAAAACTCCGTTTCCCGGGCCGCCGACGGCGGCCCTTTTCCTTATTTAGAACTGAAATAAGTATAAATGCGTATCCTTGTGGAATAAAAAACGGCTACTTTTGAATGCCGATTCCGTTTTATGTATACTTTTGTGCGTCCAAAACGGAAAAAAGAGACACAAACTCATAATTACAAGACAAATATGGTTGATATTTTTGCACGCCTCGAGAAAAATGCGGGCGGACCGATCGGTCAGTACATGTCGTACGCCCACGGTTATTATGCCTTTCCCAAACTCGAAGGCGACATCGGTCCCCACATGGTTTTCCGGGGCAAGAAGATGCTCAACTGGAGCCTGAACAATTACCTCGGACTGGCCAACCACCCCGAGGTGCGCAAGGCTGACGCCGAAGGCGCCGCGCAGTTCGGCATGGCGGCCCCGATGGGCGCCCGCATGATGAGCGGACAGACCGTTTACCACGAGCGTCTGGAGCGTGAACTGGCTGCGTTTGTCGGCAAGGAGGATGCCTTCCTGCTCAATTTCGGTTACCAGGGCATGATCTCGATCATCGACTGCCTGCTGACCCCCCGCGACGTGGTCGTCTACGATGCCGAGGCGCACGCCTGCATCATCGACGGACTGCGCCTGCACAAGGGCAAACGCTTCGTTTTCGGACATAACGACATGGAGTCGCTGCGCCTGCAGTTGCAGCATGCCACGGATCTGGCCGAGGAGCAGAACGGTGGCGTGCTGGTGATCACCGAGGGCGTGTTCGGCATGAAGGGCGACCTGGGCAAGCTCGACGAGATCGTGGCGCTGAAGAAGGATTTCCAGTTCCGTCTGCTGGTGGACGACGCCCACGGCTTCGGTACGATGGGCCCGGGCGGTCGCGGCACGGCGGCGCATTTCGGCGTTGTCGACGGCGTGGACGTGCTCTTCAACACCTTCGCCAAGTCGATGGCCGGGATCGGCGCTTTCGTGAGCGGTCCCCGCTGGCTGATCAACCTGCTGCGCTACAACATGCGTTCGCAGCTTTACGCCAAGTCGCTCCCGATGCCGATGGTGATCGGCGCGCTGAAGCGTCTGGAGCTGATCCGCAACCACCCCGAATTCCAGGAGAAGCTCTGGGAGAACGTCCGTGCGCTCCAAAGCAGCCTGAAAGAGAACGGGTTCGAGATCGGTGTGACCAACTCGCCGGTGACGCCCGTCTTCCTGAAGGGCGGCATTCCCGAGGCCACGAATCTGGTCGTGGACCTGCGCGAGAACCACGGTATTTTCTGCTCGATGGTGGTTTATCCCGTGATTCCGAAGGGTGAGATCATCCTGCGTATCATCCCGACGGCGGTGCATACGCTGGAGGATGTGAAGGTTACGATTGAGGCTTTCAAGGCCGTTCGCGAGAAACTCGAAACCGGCGTATACGCTTCGATGCCCATTCCGGCACGTGCCGACGAAGGGTTTATGGTCCGCTAAAGGCGGTTTCCGATACGGATGTCCCCGGCTTTGCGGCCGGGGACATTTTGTTTTTGACAAAAGTAGCCGAAAAATTTTGCAGAATAAATTTTTCATTTTATATTTGCAGTCCCGAAACGCAGGAAACGAAGTTTTCCCGGGCGGGGAAGATAGATTTTGCGGAAATAGCTCAGTTGGTAGAGCGCAACCTTGCCAAGGTTGAGGTCGCGGGTCCGAGTCCCGTTTTCCGCTCACGACAAACGAGTGATAATCAATGAATTATCGCTCGTTTTTCTTTTTCTACCGTGTGTTACAGATGTCCGTTGTGTAACACAAAATGCCTTGAAATCGCCGTTTGTGATACAGAGTGTGATACATAAAATCGTGCACTACTGTCCCGTAAAAGCGGGCAAGTCGGTCTTTGAAATAGTTGAAACATAGT
>OJQW01000592.1_pt1 | contig 14641 bp, 18 predicted proteins | sample 1599041 | NCBI WGS metagenome assembly OJQW01 (sample SAMN03922518, study PRJEB24848) | human gut metagenome | isolation source: stool sample | host: Homo sapiens | place: Germany | collected 2010-02
TGCTGCTGCTGTGTTCGGCGGCAATAGGCATGGTGCTGAATCAATATGTTCTGCCTGTACCGGCCATCAATTTTTTGCTTATTGGTATGGCGTTTTCGACGGTGTTTGCAAATATGATTTCAGAGAAACAGCTTGCAGAAATCATGAAAGTGATGGACCCTGTAATCGGAATAAGCCTGATCATCGCGATACTGAATCTGGGGGCGCCGCTGGACTACCATTTGATTTTCGGAGCAGGCCTTTATACCGCCATCTATATCACGGCCCGGGCGATAGGCAAATACAGCGGTGCATATTTGGGCGCATCCGTCACGCATGCGCCGCAGACAGTCAAAAAATTTTTAGGGTTTACGTTGCTGCCGCATTCGGGAGTATCGCTGGTGTTTACCGGCATCGCGGTCTCTGTACTGAACGGCCCGGCGCCGGAGTGTGCTTCTATCATTCAAGGAACGATTGCAGCCGCAGCGGTTATCAATGAAATCATCGCTGTTTTTATGGCAAAGAAAGGCTTTGAATGGGCAGGAGAACTGCATCAGGCGGAAAGGAATCCGTGATATGACGCAAAGGGAACGGCAGGAGCATGCAAAAAAGACGATTTTTCAGGCGGCGCTGGCGGAATTTGGCGCGCAACCATACGATACCGTGACGATGGACCGGATCTGTTCGCGCCACGGGATCTCGAAAGGGATGATGTATCATTATTTTTCCAGCAAAGATGAATTGTTTCTTCTTTGCGTTAAAGAATTGTTTCAATCACTGCAGGCGTATATCCAGGAAGAATCGACGCAAATACAAAAAGAAAACAGTCATGCCGCTATCCGTCAATATTTCATGCTTCGCGAGCGCTTCTTTGCGCGGGAGCCCGCATGGGAAGTGATTTTTGAGAGTGCGATGGTACATATGCCGGAGCACTTGAGAGCGGATATTCTGGAACTGCGGCGTCCCGTGCGTGAAATGAACCGGCGTTTCCTGCAAGAGGTGATTGCCGAAATGTCTTTGCGTCCCGCTGTAAAAGCAGAACATGCAGCCCGTTATTTGGAAAGCCTGGAGTGTGTGTTCCGCCGGATACTGGAGCAGTATTGCGCAAAAGATGACCCCAAAGATGCTCGCTCTATGCTGGCGGCTGCCGAAGAAGTTCTGGACATGCTGCTTCTGGGCATATTGAAAAGGTGAGAAGTGTTTTCTTGCAAAAAAACGGATATTCAGCAATTTTTCACTTTACTATGATAGCGTAATATAGTATAATGAATCTCGCCGCAGTGAACTGTGGTATGAGAGGAGTTTGAAAGCGTATGAAAAAGATTTTCGGCCTTATTTTGAGCGCGGCAGTTTTGGGTACTGTACTGACTGCCTGCGGCGGTTCCGGCGCGGGCGTGTCTTCCTCCGGCGCTGCCGGCGCATCTGAACCAGCTTCGGTTTCGGGGAGTGCGGTGAACAGCAGCGTATATGGCACCACACTCGCGGATATTCAGGCAAAAGGCGAACTTGTCATCGGTCTGGATGATACATTCGCTCCCATGGGCTTCCGGGACGAAAGCGGAAACCTTGTTGGTTTCGACATTGACCTTGCTACGGCAGTGTGCGAAGAATTGGGTGTAAAGGCGACATTCCAGCCTATTGATTGGGATGCGAAGGAAATGGAGCTTTCTTCCGGAAATATCGATTGCATCTGGAATGGAATGTCCATCACGCCGGAACGTGAGGAAGCGATGAGCCTATCCCAGGCATATCTGAACAACAAAATCGTCATTATGACGAAGGAAGGCGTTACAGTATCTGCCAAAGAGGATCTTGCGAATTATAACATCGGCATCCAGGCCGGTAGCGCAGCGCTTGAAGCGGTAACGAACGATGCCGTTTACGCGTCCATTCAGGACAAAATTACGGAGTATCCTACTTATGATGAAGTGATTTTGGATGTGCAGGCGGGCCGTCTGGACTGCATGATCATCGATGAAGTATACGGCGGTTACAAAAACGCCAAGCTGGGGAGCATTTTTGCCGTCTCGGAAGTGGACTTTGGAGACGATTTGTATGCGATCGGATTCCGTAAGGGTGACGCTGAACTGACGCAGGCCGTCAACGACGCTATTAACGCTTTGATTGAAAGCGGAAAAGCAGCGGAGATCAGCGAAGCCTGGTTCGGCGCGGATATCGTCGTCAAAGGCTAAAATGTGAACAGCGCGGACGGGGCCGCCCCGCCCGCGCTTTTTGCGGGGCGCCACAGAGAACTGCAAAAAGGGGAGCGAAGATGAATCTTGAATATATTCAGGCGATTTTGCCGGCACTGTTGAAAGGAACGTGGCAGACGCTTCAGGTGTTCTTCCTGACGCTGGTCTTATCACTGCCTTTGGGTCTTCCGTTTGCCCTGGGATCGATTTCACGCTTCTTTCCGGTGCGTTTTTTGTCAAAGGCATATATTTGGGTGTTCCGCGGCACGCCGCTGATGCTTCAGCTGTTTTTTGTGTATTACGGGCTCCCCATTATGTTCGGGCCCGCGTTCCGGATGGAAAATACCGTAGCCGCTGTACTTACATTCACGATGAATTATGCGGCATATTTTGCAGAGATCTATCGGGCCGGTGTGCAGTCTATCGACCACGGCCAGCACGAAGCGGCCAAGACGCTCGGCTTCAGCCGCTGGCAAACCATGCGCATCATTATCATCCCTCAGACCATCGCCCGTGTAATTCCGCCTGTGAGCAACGAGGTCATCACGCTCATCAAGGATACGGCCCTAGTGACGGCAATTGGTGTGGGAGAATTGCTGAAAGCGGCCAAGGACGCCAACAACCGGGATGTAAATCCTACGGCATTTTTTATTGCTGCCGTGATTTATCTGGCGCTCACCTTTTTGCTCACGCTGCTTTCGCAGTGGTGTGAAAAGCGGTTTTCCCGCCATGAGAGGAAGGAGGCGTGAGATATGGCGATTTTGTCGATCGAGCATGTCAGCAAACGGTTTGGTTCATTTACAGCGCTGGACGATGTTTCCCTTCAGGTGGAGCAAGGGGAAGCGGTGGCGATCATCGGTTCGTCCGGCAGCGGCAAAAGCACATTGCTGCGCTGTGTGAACAATTTGGAACGCGTTTCTGCCGGCCGCATCGTCATTGATGGGGATGTGCTGGTGGACACAGTGAAAGGCACGGCGAAATATCCCCCCGAAAAAGAAGTGCGGCGTATCTGCACCAAAACAGGAATGGTGTTCCAGCATTTTAACCTTTTCCCGCATCTGACATGTCTGGAGAATATCACCGTCGCGCCGCTGCGTATTCTCAAGCGGGACAAGGCGGCAGTTCTGGCGGAAGCCATGGAACTTTTGGATGTTGTGGGGCTTCGAAATAAAGCGGACAATTATCCTGCACAGCTTTCCGGCGGACAGAAGCAGCGCATTGCGATTGCTCGGGCGCTGGCAATGAATCCGCAGATCATGTTGTTTGATGAACCGACAAGCGCTCTGGACCCTGAGACGACCAACGAAGTAATTGTCACGATACAGAAGCTGGTGGCGCGCGCGGTTACAATGTTGATCGTAACGCATGATATGCGTTTTGCAAGAGATTCCGCCAGCCGCGTTCTCTTTATGGACGAAGGAAAGATACTGGAGGAGAACACTCCTGAAAAGTTGTTCGAATGCCCTGAAAGCCCGCGGCTGCGTGCATTTTTACAGTCTATCCATTAAAAAGCGCAAAAGCAACCAGGTGCTTTCGCATCTGGTTGCTTTTGCGCTGTAATGTCTATTGGCTTTACAAGTCGATTACAATCGTGAAAACACATAGCGGCTGGAGGTCGACAGCTCCGGAGAAAAACAATATCCGTCTTCTTTGAAAAGGCTCAGCTGTTCCGGCGCTGTCAAGCGGTTTTTCACGATGAACCGTGCCATTTTGCCGCGTGCCATTTTTGCATGGGTCGCCGGCATGCACCATTTTCCGTGTTTGAATTCCAGAAAATCACAGGTGATAAAAACATCCTGTGCGCGAAGATATCGGGAAACCGCTTTCGAATACTCGGCAGAAGAAAGATTGATAACAGGGGCGCCGGCCTGAAAAACGGCATCATGCAGCATGCTGCCCCAAAATTCATACATTGTTTTGCCGCAGCAGCGAAAACTGCTTTCAAAATCGAGACGATGCGGAAGAATGTTATCCAATGGGCGCAGCACGCCATAGAAAGCACTCAGGATGCGAAGAGTATCCTGAGCGAAGGTGAGATCCTCCCGGGAGAGCGTTGCGGCATCAAGAGCGCTGTAAGCAAGTCCGTGATAGCTGAGGAGCGCGGGAGAGCCGGGGATAGACGCATTCCAGTCTTGGATATCCGTAAATGCACGCAGCGCAAGCTGTGGGTTGACCTTCAGAACGCTCTCCAGTTGAAACGGCGCATAACGCTTCATCGATGCTGCGAGGGTTTCGGTCTGCTGCAAAAACATAGGGCGCGTAGCATGCGGCGGAGTGGGCACACGGTGCATGTTTTTGGCGGGAGAAAGGATCACGAGCATTTCGTGCAGCCTCCTTCTGGCAATATAAGATTAGTATAACATCTTTGGGATGTTTTTTTCAAAGCCTGTTTATTTTGAACGGGTTTGATGCTATACTGTAACAAACAACAAAACTATGGATAAACAGGAAGAAATCTTATTATGCCAAAGGAAAAATTTAAGACTGTATACGTCTGCACCTCCTGCGGAGAAGCAAGCCCCAGATGGATGGGACGCTGCCCCTCTTGCGGGGAATGGAACACAATGGTGGAAGACATCGTAAAAGAAACGAAAGGGAAGGGCGTATCTGCTCCGGCGACAGGAAACGCGGCCATCATCGCCAGCAGGCTTAAGGACATCAGCACCACGGAAGAGCACAGCCGCATCATCACCGGAATCAGTGAACTGGACCGCGTGTTGGGCGGCGGTATTGTTTTGGGAAGCGTCGTGCTGTTGGGCGGCGAACCGGGCGCAGGAAAGTCCACGCTTCTTCTGCAATTATGCGGGGCGATCTCCAGGCAAGTGAATGTACTTTACATCACGGGAGAGGAATCTACAAGGCAAATTAAGCTGCGGGCAACACGCCTGCGGGTAGAAGAAGAAAATATCATGCTGGCGGCGGAGACCGATATCGGTTCAATTTGCGATTTGGTTGAACAAACAAAACCCGGCATTGTCGTTATTGATTCTATCCAGACGATGCACTGTGCGGAGATATCATCCTCGGCAGGAAGCGTGTCGCAGGTCAAGGAGTGCACGGCGCGGCTGCTTACCGTGGCAAAAACGCTGGAAATTCCCACATTTATTGTGGGCCATGTCAATAAGGACGGCGCAATTGCCGGGCCGAAAGTAATGGAGCATATTGTTGACACCGTGCTTTATTTTGAAGGAGATAAAATGCTGCCGTACCGCGTGCTTCGTGCTGCTAAAAACCGCTATGGGAGCACCAATGAGATCGGCATGTTCGACATGACGGGCACCGGGCTGAAAGTGATTGAAAATCCTTCCAAGCTGCTGCTGGAAGGGCGCCCGATTGGAGTGAGCGGCAATTGTGTTGCATGCACGATGGAAGGAACGCGTCCCATTTTGTCGGAGATTCAGGCGCTGGTAACCAAAACAGGCTTTGGCACGCCACGCCGCGCCGCATCCGGGTTTGATTTCAACCGGATGAACCTATTGTTGGCCGTGCTGGAAAAGCGGGCAGGATATTTTCTGGGTAATTTGGACGTTTATATCAATATTGTAGGCGGCCTGGAACTGGACGAAACTGCATGCGATCTGTCGGTTTGCCTGGCGGTCGTATCTAGCCTGATGGACAAACCTGTACCAGACGATATGATTGCAATTGGTGAAGTCGGGCTTGGCGGTGAGGTGCGAAACGTAACAAATCTAGAATATCGTCTTCGAGAATCGCAGCGTATGGGATTTGTACGTGCGGTCGTGCCCAAGTACAGCCTTGCACAAATCGATCCGAAGGAATTCAATACAATGGAATTGCTGGGTGTAACGTATGTGAAGCAAGCGATTCAGCTATTGTAGACGATTCAATGCAGTTATGGATTAATCTAAAAAGGGAGGGACGACGAATCTTAATCTTGAAAAATCTCCGAATTTCAGCGAAGGGAGGAACATATCGGGTAGAAATGAGGAATAGGAGCAATTTCGCTAAAGTATACCAGGCTTAGCGAAATTTTATATTTCGCTAAGCGGGGCATTTAGCGGAAATTGCATGATATATACAAGGCCCGCCGGGGGATTATTTCCGGCGGGTCATTTTATTTGTTTAGGGCTTCTATTATTTTATCCTTTAGATTTTGTGTTCCGTACGTGTGAATAATTTGGAGGTGTGCGGATTTTAATGCTTCATCTACAAACTGGTCGCGTTGTATTCTTTTTTCGGTGATATGTGATTTGTCATCCAGTTCGATTACTAGTTTGGGTTTAAAGGTTTGGTTTTCGCACAGGACAAAGTCAATGTGCTTGGCTTTTATTTTATTGAATGCGGTTTGCCAATTTTTATCATTTCTTGGAGGTTCTATAATGTCTGCAAGCCTTACTTTTGGGAATATTTCCAGCTCCAATTCGCAAGCGATCTCTTTTAAGGCTTTATAAAAGTAAAATTCGTTTTTGGTGAAGAAGTATGTTTTTTTGTAATATTGATAGATTTTTTGTTCGTCGACTTTCTCTGGGGTTTCTTCTGTGTTTTTAGGTGTGGGTGCTTTTCTTTTGTTTAGGTTGAATACTACAAGTGCGATGATTCCTAGGAGGATAATCCCCATAATGATTTCCATTATTTTTCCAACCTTTCTTTGCTTTCAAGGTAGAAGTCAATCATTTTTCGGATTTCCAGAGATACACTTGTTTTATTTTGTTTAACAAGTTCTTCTATTTTTTCGTAGGTTTCATCGTCGATACGGAATGTTATTGGCTTGTCTTTTTTGGGAAGTATAGACATTTTGCTTCACTCCTTTTGTTCAATTTACTTATATTGTATGACTTTGTCAAATTTTCTTTGACAAACATTGTCTTACAATGTATACTTAAAGTGTCATTAAATGTATGACAAAATATTTTTTAATGCTTATGCAAGATGAGGTGAAAAGAGTGAAGTTAGTAGGACTAATGCCGAGTAATTTTAATGCAGATGATGGACGGAGCTATCCGGGGTTTCGGTTTTATTGTACGGAGGAGAACGAAAACGCATATGGCATCACAACGCGTTCCTTCTGGGTCAAGGATGCCGTGTATCAGGACTTCATCAAAGAGTATTTCGATGGTGATCCTAACCGTGCATTGGGCGAGGAAATTATGGTCTCGTGTGATTTCAACGGGAAGCCGAATCGGCTTTTACCGTATTCATTGTTCAAGTAAGTGTCTCGCGCCGGAAGGCGTGGGCTGTCCGGCTTCATCATATACGTGTGAAGTTTGCGAATATTGGGGGAAGGAGGATGACATATGACAATTTTTGATGTGGTTGCCTTTAAGATGGTTACGGCTTTGGCTTCCAGCACGGCGGCTGTAACGGCTGCGGATTGGTCTGCGGTAGTGGATGCTATGACGGGGCAAATCAGTGTATCTACTATTGTGGCTACGCTGGCCGTGTTCGTCGGTGCCGTTATCGGCATTGTGTTCATGTGGTGGGGTGTGCGTAAAGCTGTTCGCACCATCATGGCGGCCTTCAGAAAAGGCAAGGTTTCCGTTTAAACGACGGGGCGGGAGTTCGCTCCCGCCCTTTTCTTTTGGGTGTATATATGTTTGAAACAATTGATAAATACATGCTAAGTCATGTTGATATAGATGATTTGGCGGCGTCTGTGAAGTACAAGCGTGCTTTTCGTAAGGCGAACCCTACGTATTTTGAGCCGGACGGAATCCTCGTTTTTTGTGGGCCGCAGGGGAGCGGAAAGACGCTTTCGGCTGTCCGGTACGTGCTTGATTTGCTCCGTGCCTTTCCTCGGGCAATTCTTTGCTCAAATGTCCGTATACATGGGCTTCCTGAATCCGTCCGTTATGTTCCTTATACCGGGCTGGATTGTTTTGACCGTTACAACAACGGTTTTGAGGGCGTTATTTTTCTGATAGATGAGCCTGTCTCGGATGCATTCATTGGTATGGATGTTTATCCGGCGTATGACCGTAGAGGCTTCTTGCAGTCTCTTAACATGAAGTAGGGAAGGGGGCAGCAGCATGAAACGATTGATTTCACTCGTTCTTGTAGCTGCCCTCTCTTTTTTTAGCTTTATGGTGTATGCGGAGGACGAAGTTCCTGTAACTGACTATTATTTGTCGGATGTTGCTTTGGCTTCGTTTCCTTCTGATAATTTAGGTTTCCTTCCTTCGCCTTTGTTGGGCACTTTGAATCTTTCTGCTGGTGAGGGCATCGGTACCCTTGGTTATGCTATGTTAAATCCTGGTTCTTCTCGTATTAATTTTCAGCCTGTTGGTTCTGATTCTCCTTCTACTCCTGCGCGTTTTGTTTCTTCTGGTCTTTCTTCAGGTTCTTCGCTTGATCTTTATTTTGGGGCTTTCCCTTTCAATGATTCTTTTTACTGGTCTTTAACGGCTGGCAATGTTTATTGTGTCGAGGGAAAAGTCTATTGTTTTATTTTTCAGCCTTCTGTTTTTAATTCTGTTACTTTTTCTTTACCGTCTTATCATCGGTCTTCTTTTGAGATTCTTTCTACTACCTGTCTGATAATGCGGTTTTTGTCCGTTGCCTTCGTTCACAGTGTTTTGGTATTTCAGTCAATTATCCTTCTGCATCTGTTGAAGGGAATTATCTTTATATGAGTGCTATGTCATTGACCTGTGTTGGTGATTATTCTGGTTTCTTCGGTTTCTGTTTTTCTCCTTTTCTAGGCCCTATGCGGCAGGATTTCGCGGCCTTGAAATCCTCCGTTTACGTTCCTTTATTTAGCTTTTTGCGGCCCCATAGGGGCCGCGATAGGGGCACTTGTCCTCGTGTCGTTTCTCCCTCACTTTGGCGGCGGAAAACGTGTCGTAAAGCCACTTTTTGGGGTGATTTTGTGTATTTGCGGTTATACGAATATCCCGAAGCAAAATCAAAGCGTTTTCGGGTTGTTGGTATCAATGGCAGCCGTCCAGTAGGAGGGGAGAGGGCAGAGCCTACGGAACATGACAAACGGTCTGCACAGAATCTTGCGCGTGCTCGTCGTACTATTCGGGATTTGATTCTTTGTAACCCGTTTCGCTTCTTTTGTACTTTTACTTTTAGTGATTCTAAAATTGACCGTTATGATTACAAGGCGTGTAAAAAGGCTATTACGAAGTTCTTTGACAATTTTCGTACTCGGCATGCGTCCCATTTTATATATATACTTGTCCCAGAACGTCATAAAGATGGTGCCTGGCATTTTCATGGACTTGTTGCTGGTATTCCTGCTGGAGAATTTTATACGCCTGAGTTTATTACTTATCGTGATCGCCGCAGTCAGGAATTAAAGGTTATTCGCAATACTAAGGGTTACATGCGTTGGCGTCGTTGGCCTTATGGCCATTTCGATTGTTCTGTTATTAAGGATTATGAGGCGTCCGCTACATATGTTTCAAAGTATATCACGAAGGATTTGATATCTGTTATGAAGGGCGCTCATTTGTATTTTAGCTCTAAGGGGCTTCGCCGTCCTAGTCTTGTCTTTGATGAGGATAACGTGCCGTTTCCTATGAAGCCGCAGTATTCAGATGAGTTTTGCAAGCTATCATGGGCTTCTGGTGGTGATGTTATCGGTGATTTGCTTCCTTCTTGGTATGATGATATGTGTGCTGATATTCGGGATATTGACATGCCTGAACGGCTTACAGAGCGTTCTTTGTTTTCTGAATTGACGGTAGAGCAGCTTTCGCTTTTAGAATCTTCGGAACAGGTTCCCGTGCCTTGGGATATGTGATTAGAAAGAGGTGTTTTTGTGATTATTAATTTGGACAAGTTTTTTGTAGAGGAATTAGAAAAAGCTGGTTATTTCGGTTTGGATTATTCGCATTTAGTTTTTTTGTATCGGGCATCAAGACAGAATCCCAAGTATCTTTTGAGGCGGAAGCGTAAGATGGAAGAGGAAGAGCGGTTGATGTGGATTGCCGCGAAGTACGATTTATAGTATACTTAAGAAAAGCTTGGAGGGAGGGACGACGAATCTTGATCTTGAAAAATCTCCGAATTTCAGCGAAGGGGGGAACATATCCGTTAGGAATGAGGAATAGGAGCAATTTCGCTAAATCAAAATTTAGCGAAATTTAGGGGATTGATTTATAATAAGATGAGAGATTAAAGATTTGTCATTGGTTTGAGCACCTATATTGATCCTCGCCAGCCCAACAAACATGGCGACTATAAAGATTGTCCGGAGCTTGTCGTACGTTATCTGTACGACAGTGAAACCATCCGCGGCCTTTCGCCGCGTACAGTGAACGGATATTACATTGATTTGCGCACCTTTTTTCGTTTTTTAATGCAGGCACACGGGCTTGTCCCGGCAGATGTGCCTCCGGATGAAATCGACATCCGCCGCGTGGATTTGGATACGATCAAAAGCGTCACGACCAGCGATATCTACGAATTTCTGCATTATGTCACGCGGGAGCGTGATAACGCTCCCGCGACTCGCGCACGCAAGCTTTCCAGCCTGAAAGGATTTTATAAGTATCTGTGCAATAAAATGAAGGTTTTGGAAATAAATCCCACCGATGACGTGGAAACGCCGGCATTGAAAAAACGTCTGCCCAAGTACTTATCATTGAATGAAGGCGTCGAACTGCTGAAAAATGTGCAGTCCGACTTTTACGAACGCGATTATTGTATCCTAACGCTGTTTTTGAATTGCGGGATGCGTTTGAGTGAACTGGTTAATATCAATATTACCGATATTCATGATGACGGCACGATCCGGATCGTCGGGAAAGGCAATAAAGAGCGGCTCGTTTATTTGAACGATGCGTGTAATACTGCACTGCGCCGCCTGTGCGACGAGCGCGCCAAACTGCCGAATTTGCAGGACAAAAAAGCTCTTTTTGTTTCCAAGCATACCGGGAAGCGCCTTTCCGCGCGGCGTATCCAGCAAATTGTGGACAACTGTCTGAAAGCGGCGGGTTTGTCTGGAAAAGGATATTCCGTTCACAAATTGCGGCACACGGCGGCGACGCTGATGTATCAGGAAGGCCATGTGGATATGCTCGCCCTCAAGGAGATTTTGGGCCACGCGCATGTATCCACAACAGAAATCTATACCCACATGGGGACGGCACAGCTTCGGCAGGCAGCCCAGGCGTCTCCTTTTGCAAAGCTCGATTTTGAAAAAGCGCCTGAACAGCCGGTAAAGGCTGCAGCGCTGCCTAAGCATTCGGATGACGAACTCTGAACGCCGTTTTCCCTGTCCCCTCCTCCTTATGGCGGTTAAGGTGCATCGGTTAGGATCATTTATTTCAAGAAAACGGGAGCGAATATTACGGCAAGAAGCCCTTCCAAGATTGCCGCAAGCAGCATACCGAGAGAGGAAACAACAAAAATCCGCAGGCAACGGCTGATTTTGGTGCCCGCTCCGGTTGCCTGTTCCAGAAAATTCAGCCGGAACAGGCTTGTGGAAGTATCCAGTGCAGCGTCTGTAAATAAAACCAGAAATACGGATTGCAGGATAGCCGGGAGCCAGAAAAGGATCAGATTGGCCAATAGACCCCTCATCCCCATAGAGGCATACAGGTAGGCGGATACACATCCGATAGAAATACCGCGCAGTACGGGCACACAGGCAAGCACCGGCGCGCCGATACAGGACAGGCTGAAAAAAAGCACGACGGCCTGTAATATCATAGCCGACAAAAAGGATACCGACATTGCCGCGGAAAAGCTGCCGGTATTGTGCCCGGCAAGATATTGTTCTGCAAAATAAGACAGGTATACATTTTGTTGGGAGGCATGCTGCCAGAAGCTGCCGCAGAGCACTCCGGACAGCAGAGCCAATGCCAGACCGACGGCCTGCAGATGAAACGAATGGCGGCTTCTTTCTGCCTTCGCCCGAAATGGCATGTGCAGACGAGTAAACCTTGGCTTTATAAAACCCCGCATTTTAACACTCCTCTTTGCTGTACAAGCTTTGTACAGGATATGAGTGAAATGCGGGGTTTATTCGTTTACGGACGGGCTTTTTCAATGGATGCGGCGGCGGCGTTCACGGAGGGCGATGCCCAAATATCCTCCGATAGCGCCCGCAGACATCATTGCAACGCCTTTCACGGCGGACAGAGACGTGAATTCGGTCTGCCCCTGCGCCAAGGCTGCGATCCAGAGCGCCACAAAAAACATTGCCCCCATGAGCAGACCGTACAGCATCCCCTTTTCTCCGTGCAGTGCCGCGAAAACAAGCCCGGCGGGCAGCATTGCGAACGAAACCGCCACGGTGGAGAGAGGCAAAAGCAGATGCGGCGGAATATCCACCTTGCAGCAAACGGCTGCGACCAGCCCAAACAGGATGAATGCCGACGCGAGGCCGCTCACCATTCCGGCCAGGGCATGTGCCGCAAGGCGCGGCGCACCGCGTTCGGCACTCATTTTGCGTTTTTGCATAAAACAACACCCCCATGTTCCTATCAAAAGGTATGCATGGAGGTGTCTGTTCATTCCGGATTTATTTGCTGGCGCTGCTGTCCGCCGGGGTATCCAGCGAAAGCTTCTCGACGTCCTGAATCGCCCAGCGTTTGAAGCGCATTTTCACACGGTCGGACCCCGTCTCCAGCACAAAGGTATCCTCCTTGATGCTGGCAACGCGGCCAACAATGCCGCCGATGGTGGTAATACCGTCGCCCACTTCGATGGAATTACGCATATCAGCGGCCTGCTTCTCTTTCTTTTTCTGGGGACGAATCATAAAGAAATAAAGCAGCACCACCATACCGATCAGCGGGACGAATGTGACGAGCATACTGGTTGTCTCTGCACTCATTGAAAAATATTCCTCCTTATAAGCGTTATCATAAAGTATACCGAAAAAAGCGCGCTGTTGCAAGTGTTTTCCCGTTTTTTTGCAGTTTGTTCACCTTTTTGCGGTGTGGTCAGATACGGGTGTCCAGGAGATTCACGTAACGGCGGTAAAACGCATCAAAGGTACCGTTGTCCAGTGCTTCGCGGATACGGAGCATCAGGTTGTTGTAAAAATGAAGGTTGTGCATCACGGCCAGCCGCATACCCAGCATCTCGTCAGCCTTGAATAAGTGGCGCAGATACGCGCGGGAGAAATTGCGGCAGCACTCGCAGGAGCATGCCTCGTCCAACGGCTGTTCATCCAGTTCGTATTTCGCGTTTTTGATGTTGATGATGCCCTTCCAAGTGTTCAGATGCCCATGACGCGCATTTCTGCTGGGCATCACACAGTCGAACAGATCCACTCCGCGCCGTACGCCCTCGAGGATGTTGCCGGGCGTACCCACACCCATCAGGTAGCGGATCTTATCCTTGGGCATGTGCTCTTCCACCACAGAAATCACACGGTACATTTCTTCTTTGGGTTCGCCCACGGCAAGGCCGCCGATGGCATAACCGTCCAAATCGAGCGCTGCGATCTCCTGCATATGGCCGACGCGCAGGTCGTCATAACAGCATCCCTGATTGATGCCGAACAGAAGCTGATGAGGGTTTACGGCGAGGCCCTCGCCTTTCAGACGCGAAAGTTCTGCTTTACAGCGCTTCAGCCAGCGAACCGTCCGATCGCAGGAGGCTTTTGCATACTGGTATTCCGCGGGGTTTTCCATGCATTCGTCAAACGCCATGGCGATTGTGGAACCGAGGTTTGCCTGGATTTGCATGCTCTCCTCAGGCCCCATGAAGATGCGGTGGCCGTCCAGATGGGAATTGAACGTAACACCTTCCTCAGTAATCTTGCGCAGCTTCGACAGGCTGAACACTTGGAATCCACCGCTGTCCGTGAGGATGGGGCCGTCCCAGCGCGTGAACTTATGCAATCCACCCAGTCTGGCTACGTTTTTGTCACCCGGACGCAGATGCAGATGATAGGTGTTGCACAGCATTACCTGACAGTCGTTGGCCTTCAGGTCGAACGCGGAGAGACCTCCCTTGATGGCCGCCGCAGTTGCAACGTTCATGAAGGCGGGAGTCTGCACAGTTCCGTGCACAGTGGAAAATTCTCCGCGGCGGGCGGAACCTTCGTTTTTCAATAGCTTGTACATTGATATACCGTTCCTCTCTGTTACAGGCTTGCAAACGGATGCGGCGGGCCGTTATAACGGGCAAATGCATCCCCAAAAAATGAGCGGTGTAGGAACACTTCCCCACACCGCTTTTCTTTGCTTTTATCATAACAGGCTTTTCTTCGAAAGTCAACATGGACAATAGGCACTGCTTCAGCATTTGCAGAAAAAAGGTTCAGTGGCTATTCTGATACACAGAACGGAGCCTACGCCGGAATTCGGCGCGGAATGCTGTGTAAAAAGGAGCCGAACCGTGAAGATACAATTGAAATTCTGCAAGCAGTTATAAGACATCACAGAAAAATAGCGATGCTTGGGCTGGTTGGCCTGCTGGCCGCCAGCATTTGGTTACAGTGATGTTTTTATGTCCATTCAAACGTCATCACAAGGCATCGCCAACCAGTGTTTTGATAAACTCCTGTTTAGCAAAAAGAAGCTGTATTAGTTCGTTCTCCTGCT
>OJQW01000593.1_pt1 | contig 14635 bp, 2 predicted proteins | sample 1599041 | NCBI WGS metagenome assembly OJQW01 (sample SAMN03922518, study PRJEB24848) | human gut metagenome | isolation source: stool sample | host: Homo sapiens | place: Germany | collected 2010-02
GTTATGCCCTCGCAGCCGTAAAAGGCGCTTTGCCCTATGCTCTCAACGCCCTCGGGCAACACAAGGCTGCCGCTTTCGCACGAATTGCCTGCAAATGTCAGCTTTTGCAGGGAAATGCATTCAGAGAAGCAGTATTCTGGGATGCTGCTTGGTATTGCAGGCAGGTTTATTTCTTCAATATAGGCGCAGCCATAAAACGAGCACCTGTATAATTCCCCACCTAAAATCGTGACCTTTTTCAAGGAACCTTCAATCTGGCCGTAGCCAAATACGGTGTAGAATTCTTGTGAGTAACGGTAAGAGTCGTCCTCCAGCCGTTCCCGAGTTCCAATGAAAGGCAGGGTTATCTCGGCGAGATTGGTGAGGCCGCAGAAAGCCTCCTCATATATCGCCGTCACATTCCTGCCCACGATCAGCGACCTGATGTGCTCGTTGTCGTAGAAGGCGTACATGCCTATGGTCTGCACAGTGTCAGGCACGGTGAAACTATCGTCGGTTTTGCCGCCGGGGTAGACGTACAGGTACATCTCCCCTGCGTCGTAGAGCACGCCGTCGACGGAGCTATAGTACTGGTTTTCCTCCGACACCGTTATGGATTTCAGCTCCGGGCAGCCCGCAAACGCATCCGGCAGGATCGACGTGACGCCCGAGCCTATGGACACGCTCGTCACATGCCTGTTGCCCTTAAACGCGCCCGAGCCGATGCCTATCACCTGATAGATAGCCCCGTCTTTCGTAACAGTGTTTGGGATTACCACCGCGCCCCGCTGCGCGCCGTAGTAGCCGGAGTTGTTGGTTTCTCCGGAGCCGTCGCCGACCACGGCGGTCTTGGCGGACTCATTGAGAGTGAAAAGTATGCCCTGCGAGTTGCGGTTGTCCTCGTCCAGCACGCTGTAGTCGGAGAACTCCTCCACGCACGCGGCGTAGTATATGTCCCATTTGGGAGATGACCAGCCGTGGGCGCCGGAGTGGTAGTAGATGACAAAATTATCAGATGCACTGAACGTGTTAACACCTATGCTTGGCGCATTACCGAGAAACTCGGCGTAAACCAGGTTATTACAATTATAAAACGCTTCGTCGCCTATCTCGGTTACGCTTGCGGGGATGACGACTGATTTTAGCTTACTATATTGTGAAAATGCCCATCCTTGTATACTGCTTCCCCCGTCAGGAATCGCCAGATTTTCAATCAATTCACCAGAAATATACAGAGAATCAACATAAAACAAGAATCCGCCACTTGACAAGTCCAATTGAAGCCAGTCGTTTATGGTGCCCTCAAAATATAGCGAATCAATGTTGCATCCTCGGAAAACAGCAAAACCTACAGTTTTTGTATTGAGCGGCAGTTTTAGGCTAATCAGAGAGTCACAGTTCTCAAAAGTATAACCTCCGAGATGCTCCAGGCTATCAGGCAATTCAACCAACGTCAACGCGGTGCAATTTTGGAATGCATATGCGCCTATAGATGTAACTCCCTCATTGATAATCACGGATTCAATAATTCCTCGGTAATTGTACCAGGGAGCATTGCCATCATTAGAGTAGAAATCTCTCATTTCTCCCGTGCCGCTGATAACCAGCTCATTGTTGTCATACAGCGTCCACGTCAGGTTCGTGCCGCAGCTGCCGCTGTCCTTGACGTCCATGTAGAACTCAAATTCTGCCGTGACAACGTAGTCCACGCCCTCCTCCGCGACAAAACTGCTGCCCTCGATTGGAACGCCGTTTACGATGATGGTTTGGAGGCGATATCCCGGGTCAGGTGAAGCCGAGACGTTTATGACATCGCCCGGGACGCAGTATGCATCGCTGATGGTGACAGAGCCGTTTTCTACAGCACCGACCGTCACGGTTCGTATATCGTCGAACGAGTCTATGTAGTATCTCGGGGCGTCGATAAGTGCGTCGTTTCCGCTGTTCCACGCAATGCTCGACCACTTGCTCTGGTCGCCTATGTAGTACACCTTGTCAATCATGCAATCAGCGAAGGCGTTTGTGCCCACGCTAGCTACGCTGTCGGCCATGCGCACAGACTGTACGCTGCTGCCGTAGAATGCGCGCTCACCGACACTTGTTACATTCGACGGGATTGTCACACTGTTGAGATTGACGTGCTGAAACGCGTAATTTGGTATGCTTGTTACATCATCCGGTATAATAAGATTGGTGAGCTTTTCGCTATTTATATATAGGTTACACGGGGATTGCATGGGTGCACTGTGATAATAATTGAATTGTATGTTCAGCCACTGAGACAGTGTGCCCGCGAAGTAAATATCTGTGATGCAAGTAGGCGCTTCAAACATCCATGAGCCAGTTATTCCTTCTAATGTGGCAGGAAGAAAGATGCCTGTCAGGGCATTGCATGAGCTAAATACGCGGTTTCCCGTGATTTCTGTTACACCTTCCGGAATGACGATAGAAGTTAAACTCTCGCAACCATAAAACGAATATCCCTCAAGTTTTTGTAAACCCTCTGGCAAGTCAATATTCTCCAAGCTACTGCAATTATAAAAACAGTATGCACCCAATTTTGTCAACGACGTCGGTAAATCTACAGTTGTTACATTGCTAAGATCGCTGAAGGCGGCATATCCTAATCCCGTTATGCCTTCTTCGACAACCACGCTATAAATCTGGTTCCGATATGCGTACCAGGGTGCGTTTGCTCCGTTACCGTAGTCCGGCGTCTCTCCTGTGCCGGAGATGGTCAGCACCCCGTCGATGCTGATGCTCCAGTGCATTGTGCCGTCGTTAAAGTCCGCGCCCGCGACCTCATCCTCGGCGAAAGCGGCCGTAGCGAGGCAAAGCGCAGCCATTACAACGAGCACGGCTTTTAATAAATTTCTTAATGGTTTTTTCATTGGTTGGTTCCTCCCAAAATGACCAGTTCCTCAAGCCATCACTCTCTTGCAGCGTATGCGGCGGCGGTCAACGGCTCATATGTCTCCGGGTCTATTAAGAATACCTTTGCAGTATCCCATGGCCTCTCGGTGTAGATGGCAACATTGGTGTATGACGGCTCAGTTTCTGACACTTCTATATAGAACATCGAGTTGTTAACCATGCGCCCATTGTCGTAATATGCAATAATAGCTGTGACATTTTTCTTGCCATTGCTGTAAATATAAAACTCTACGTTTCCTTCCTGTTCAGCCTTCATGTCGCTAATCGCGACCTGCGTTTCACCAGACAGCATCCCTGGAACAACTCTCACTTCGACCGGACTATATCCCTCGACCTGGAAGAAATCTTCCGGTATGTACTCAAGAGAAAGCTCCCCGTATTCAGGTAGTCTATCATCTGTGTGTATTTGAACCTCGAACAAATTGCCATTTAGTATGCAGGTTTCATCGCTATACCACGAGATAATTCCTGTCTCAGCGTTGAACGTAAGGTTTGCTGCTTCAGGCAAATCTTCTCCAGGTTGAACGTCCACTAAAACATAACCGTCAGGTACAGCTATACTGAACCTGAATGCAGCGACACCTGGGCAGTCCAAACCACTGACAGCAAACACTGCATCGCCGCGCTCAGACAGTTGGGCGTCAGAAACTGTGACTTTGAACACTTCGCCAACGGACATGAGATTTATTGTAGATGACCCCGAGTCAACCATCTCACTGTTTAGCAGCTGAGCCAGCGCTGTAAGATCCTTTACATCGAGAGAATCGTCATAGAATACATCAGCAGCAATCTGTTGATTGGCATCCAGAGTCTCCTGGCCGTTGAACCAGCGCGCAAAGTAGACAATGTCCTTCATGTTAACGGCATTGTCGTAATAAATGTCGCCAATCTCACGATCCAGAATATGAACTGCGCCTGGCTGTACGGAAAAGCCTACTTCTTCTTTATAGGCGTTGCAGATGTCCTCTCGGCTGAAGCCCAATGTAATCGGGATTTCCTGCATCTCTCCCGCCGTATTCCATGTTATTGTGAAGGCTCTGCCATTGGCCGTGACGTCCTCCGAGCTGTACCACGTGATATGCAGCGCCTCTCCGTCGGCTATTGAGTCTATGTTCGACGTCAAACTGCCGATTGCCAGGCAGTCTCCCGCTTCAACTGATACAGGCGTAAGCACTTCAGAATCATATTCAACATCCACACTGAACGCGGCAATGCCCGGATTTTTCACTATATGAACCGCCGTTTCCGCGGTCTTGCCTGACACTGCGCGCGCGTCCATGACGACAAATCCGGCGCTGCTGGCCACAGCTACCTTCACCTGGCACACATCGTAAAGGCCGTTTTCCGTCTCTGCCCTGATTTCCGCTGAACCGGAGGCGAGCGCCTTTATAACTCCCGTGTTGCTCACGGAAACGACGTCAGGGTCGCTGCTGCTCCATTCGATGCCCTTCATGGTGGCGTTAGAGGGCTCAATAGTTGCTGACAGCTGTATGCTCTCACCTATGGCCATGCGAGCCTCATTCTGGCTGAGGGTAATGCTCTGCGGAACAACCGTCTTGTTCGTCACAGTGACAACGCAGGAGGCTATTTGACCGGAAGTGGTTTTTACTGTTATGACCGCCGTTCCTGCTCTGTTCGCCGTAACAAGTCCACTGGAGTTTACCTGAGCCACACTCGTGCTGCTTGAGCTCCAGGCCAACTTGTCCGTTGAATCAGCCGGGTCAACAACCGCATTCAACATGTGATTCATGCCAACCTCAAGCGTAAGCTCTGTGATGTCCAGCTTTATAGAACCAGACGGCTGCAATACTGTAACAGTGCAGCTATCAGTTTCGCCGTTTGGCGCCGTTGCCGTTATTGTCGTAGAGCCGAGTTTGTGACCAGTAACGACTCCACCGGCAACAGTAGCGACGCTTTCGTCGCCGATTCGCCATGTTAAAGTGCTCGGATCTGCATTGCTTGGGCTAAGCGACAATGGTATTTCATTGCTGGCACCGATGTTTACGCTCAAATTCGACAAATATATACTATTTATTTCAGCGCCACCAATAATCAGCTCGCAGGAGCCCTTTATCTTTGACAGCGCTGTTTCAACAGTTATTGTAACCTTGCCGGGCTTTTTAGCAGTTACGGTGCCATTAGAATCTACCGTAGCTATTTCTGGATTGCTGCTGCTCCAGATTCTCCCTTGCGGGTCGTTAGGATTGATATCTGTCTCCAGCGTCATTGTCTCATTTGCGTTCAAGCTGTATGTACTATTAGTAAATGTCACTTTATCAAGGCTGTCGTCCCAAACATAAACCACACAGTTAGCGCGCTCACCGTCCGCGGACCACGCGGATATGACCGTCGCGCCGACGCCCGTTGCGGTCACTTTGCCGTTCGCGCAGGTCGCGACGGAAGTGTCGTCCGAACCCCACTGCCTAACCTCGAATTGCGCCTTAAGGTCTGCGCTCTCACCGACATTGAGGAACAGTACGGAGTCGCTAAGCGGCCTGTAAGGCACGCCCGCTGGCAGCGGCAGGCCGCTGTTCCACTCGGGGTCTATTATCCAGTCAGTGCCCATATTCCAGCTTGCAGGGTATGTGTTGGGGTCTTTGAGTTCTTCCAGGGTATAGCCCGAGCCGGTGAGCTCATTGCAGTACAGGCTTGTGCCGTCACTGATGCGAAATCTGTTGGGGGTGATTTCAAGCGCTGCCATTCCTTCAGTTTTGTTATTAGAGATCTCTAATGCGGCTTGGCTATCTATTGTATTGTTAAAATCATAAACTGTACCTGTGTTGACGCAATCCACAGCTGAGCCATACCGGCAAATAGCACCCACGCCACCATAGCGTGTTGTGTCAGCGGAATGCGTTATCGTTCCATTATTTATGCTCAATATTACGCTCCCGTTGATGTAACCAGCAATTCCACCTACACGGTATCCATAAACGTTACCGTTATTGATGCTGTTGCTGATAGTTGGTGAAGCATCGGCATAACAATACCCCAAAATACCACCGGCCGAACCACCAGTTCCTCCGCTATAATTGTCCTTGCCCGTTATGGTTCCGTAGTTTTTGCACATATCAATGTTGGTAGTCCCTGAAGATATGTAGCCAGCTATACCACCGGAATCACGTCCGGTTATTTTTCCGCTGTTTTCACATGACAGCAAAGAAATATCACTATTGCTGCCATGACCAATAATGCCCCCTGAAGAACCGTAATATGTATTATAGCTATCAATAGTTGAAGAATTGTTACACTGTTCTATAACTATCTCAGATATTGAAGCGAATCCGACAATTCCACCTATAAAACGATAATGTCCATTTGTAACACGTATCTCCGCCGCTGAGTTAGCACACCCTATTATCTGCACTCTGTAGTTCTCGATTCTGCCAATAATACCTCCTGCGCCCGCATATGAATAGGAATGGTTAGAATCCTGGTTAGATGACGTAGCCGCCTCAACATACCCACTGTTATGGCATTGCTCAACAGTAATATCCGAACGGAGATATCCAATTATCCCGCCTGCGTAGTTGTCAACCTTGGCCTGATGTGTTGCCATCACACTCGCCCCGTTAGAGCACCTGGTCACAGTTCCCTCGCACAATCCGGTTATGCCCCCTGCCGCCATCTCCATGGGCGATCCGCTTACGCTGACGCTGCCAGACAGCACCTCGCAGTCGGTAATCAGCCCTCCGACACCGACGGCACCGGCTACGCCGCCGGCGTATCTGCCGCCGGAGATATTTATATTATCGAGCTTCAGGTTCTGAACCGTGCCCTCCATATAGCCGAACAGCCCGGCATACTTCAAGTCTGTGCGGTTGACAGTCAGATATGAGACAGTAAAGCCCTTGCCGTCCAGAGTACCGGTAAACGGGCCGTCCCACTCGTTTCCGAGCGGCTCAAAGGTCCGCCCGGACAGGCTGATGTTGTTACCCAGGACGTAGTATGCGTCCAAATCGTCGTTGACCGCCTGCAGCTCCGCCGCAGAGGTTATGACATACGGAGACTCCTCCGTCCCGCTGCCGCTGATTGCCGCCGCCTCTGTCCCGGGAAGCAGGCATGACAGTAACGCCAAAGAGAACACCGTACCTATAAGGAGTTTTATAAGCCGCTTCATTTACGCAGCCTCCTTCACAAAATTCTGCTCATTTGTCACAACGGTAGAGCCGGTATCCAGAGAATTGCTGTAGCTGATTTTACTTATAAGATACACGCCGCCGTTGGAGATGTTGCGCAGCTCAACATCCTGCACGCTGACGCTGCTGGAATCTATATACTGCCGCACAAGACCGGACAATATCAGCTTGTCCTGAGTTATAGCGCCACCTGACTGCAGGTCGCCTTTGAGCGTCAGCACGCCCTGCCCCGACATAGCCGCGCTGGAGATATACAGGTCGCTGCCGACTGTCATCTCGCCGTTTTGAGTGATGCCTGACGCCGTGATGTGTGCCCGTCTGTCTACGATTAACACGCTGTTTTCATCCACGCTTATGCTCCCGCCGGTAACGGTCAGGTTGCCGGTTATAAGAAGGGTTGCGCCCTTTAGGCTTATGCCGTCAGTCACGGTCAGGGACCCGTCGATTTTCAGGCTGTTGCCGTCCAGTGTGAGCACGCCGTCTATTGACTGATCTCCACTTAGGGTCGTATCGGTCTCTATTCCAAATCCACCCTCGCCCACGTGTATGGGATTGCCGCTTACGGGCGCGCCGGCGTTCTGATAATTTGCGCTGGCATAGACATCGCCTTCGATGTTGACACCGGAAGCTGAGGTGTTTCTGATAAATAGGTCAGTTGTTCTCACCGTGCCGTACACGTTTTGCCTATATCGCCCATCCAGCACAAGGACTGTAGAAGTAAGAGTGCCCGTAATATCTCCCTTCACATGTATCTCCCCGTTGCAGGTTAATGAGTCGGAAATAAGATCCCCGGCGATTGCAACATACGACGTGGTGTCTATCGTTCCACTGCAATTTGCCGTGCCATTTACATTAATGTGGCCATCACTTGTAATGCTGCCCTGGGAGTTAAGGAGTCCGGCCGTAACAGATGTCCCTGAAAACGCGGCATTTTCTGCTATACACAGCTCGCCCGTAATTGTCAGTTCCCCGCCGCTGACAGTCCCTCCGTCTCGGATTGTGAGATCCCCATCAATTTTCGCGGTTCCATCCAAGGTATAATTATGTACGGAAAGGTTTCCGACGAAACTGTTGTCTGTTAACACGCCGCCGTCGCCCAGCATCAGGGCATCACCCGTAATCGCTCCAGTGTCTAACTGAGTCAGTGTTTTACTCGCAGTCACTTCGCCGACAATCTTTATGCCCTTCGGATTGTCCAGCACTATGGTTTCAGCTGTCAGATTGCCCACAATTTCCTGTGGAGCTGAGCCACACATATTAAGTTCAGACAGCGATGCGCAATCTGAGACTGAGATATCTCCTCCGACACTAAGAGTGCATACGCCGCTAATACTTTCGCAAGCGATGTCAACAGCTCTGTGTACAGTAACAAGACTGCCTGCCGAGAAGCTCGGCGTTCCGCTCAGTGACAGGCTGCCTTCAACAACAACCGAATTGGAGTATGTTGTGCTTCCGCTGTCATAAAGCGAGCCTTTAATTGTGTTGCCAGATAATAGCACATTTTGGGTGGACAAATCCCCATTAAATATGCTTTCCGTCAGTGTTCCTCCGTCAAGCAGTATATTCCTCCCATTGACAACCTCTGTTGAAGGGGATGATAACTCCTCAGTTACAATCACCTGCCCTTGTACATCCAATGACGAGCCAGAAACATCCAGTTTGCCACATGAGAGATTTCCCAAAATAGTCTGTCCAGTATCTGATTGCAAATGTAAAGTCTCCACCGAGCCATTGTCAGCGGTTATACTGCCGCTGACAAGCAATTCGCCTCCAGTAAAGCTGCCACGGAGATTTAAATTGCAGACTTCTAGAGGTGAATTGCTTTCTGTGCTATAAACGCAGCTGGCAACATTCATTTCGTCCGTTATCTTGAGTGTAGCATCATTGGTTAAGGTTATGTTTACGGTTCCGCTTGGACAATACAATTCGTCGATTATCACTTGGCCCGACAGAACGCCCACTGTAGCGCCCGGTGAGGCGCTTAGATACGATATAGCCAGCGGAATCCCGGAATATCCCGTTATGCCTAAAGTACCATGTACTGTTAGTCCTCCGGCAAGCTGGCTGCTGAGTTCCGGCAGGTAGATGAGCTTACCGCCCCTGTTTATAATTCCTGTATACCCGGTACGTTCATCATAATTAATAGTGATGATGTCGTCGGCTTCTACTGTGACCCCATCCATGGGAGGAATCACTGCTGCCGCTATCAATGCGTCTATACTTGTCTGATAAAGTAGCTTGAGCGAATCTGCAGTTTCGCCGCCCCATATTATCTGGCCTATCAAGGAATCGACTTGCCCGGCAGAAATGCCATAAGCGACTTTTTCTCCATACAAACGCACTTTTTGCAGAATCATAAGGTCGTCCAATACGACAGCCGCATTTTCATCGCTTGGCTCGGCTTGATATTCTGCGACGTCTGCCTTGTACATTTCAATGCACAGATTTGTAATATCCTCTAGGCATAAGAGTTGGTATGTTTTCTTACAGGTGTCTTTCAAGCCAATCGCCTGGTCTGCAACCCAAGAAGTAATATCAACTACAGCTACAGCACGCGATGCTGCTGCACTGGCGAGAGAAGTTTCACTGATATGGAACAGTTTGGTGAAAAGTTTTTTGCTGCCATTAACAACAGTACTGCTTACAGTATTATTTTCACGCAGGTATCGTATGATTGAGTCATAACCTATCAAGCTGGTATCATATTCGTCTGAAAGCATGTCCGAAAAGTAGCTTATTGCTTTTTTCAAATCCTCATCTGAAGCAAACTCAGACAGCCTCTCAACACCTCCGGCGAAAGATTCTTTCTGCCTTTGTATACTGTTTATGTATAAGTATCCCTCAAGAGCCGTTTCAGCTATGTTCAGCGTCTTACCTGCGGCTTTCAAAACATCCACGACGCCAGTATCCACCAAATATCCGGCCAAAAAGTCATGATACGAATATCCCATAAAGGTCTCAGATGGAGACAAAACCACCAGATTGCCAATAGTGGCTAGATATGCAGCGGCTTCCGCTAATACAGCGGCATCTTTGCTGTCATCTCCCTTCTGGAGTTGAGAGAGCGAGGTCATGAACTTTGTGCCTGCGTCAATGAATGGCGTGGCGTACTTATCTATATACTCTGCATCAAATGCTGTTAAATTTGCTGCCCCGACCACCGCCGATGCCTGCGCTCTGCCGACGCTAATGAATTTGTTCATATAAGAAACCGCATCTTTTATCTGGCGCACAAGCACTAACGTACTTTCGCTTTCTCCCAGTGTTGTTCCATCAGATGCCGTATATTTCTCTGAAAAAATGGCTTTGAGCAGGCTCTCATATCGTAATTCATCCGTGCTGGCAGTAAGGTCGTCAATTGTCTGTTCAACTTCGGCTTTGCCAGAAAACCAACCTGCCAACCATGAAACCAGGTTTCCGGCTTCATCTACTATCCCTTTTATGTACTCATCGCGATTATATATTTTCTCCATAATATCGATCATGGATTTATACAAGGAAGATGCAGCCTGCCCATCGGCATCTATCCCACGATATGTATTCAAGGCTTGTCTGGCCATGCTTTGGTTATTAGATGTTGCCTGCTTTATCGCCATTGGGTTGTTTACCCGTGAATCGTCTATCAGCGTCTCTATAACCCAATGCCTATCGCCGTAGAGCATTGCATCCAGCAAAGCTTTATTGGGCATTGGCTCGGTATTCGTGGCAAAACTTTGCGTAAGGAACGAACTAATAATCAGGATAAGTATAATCAACGAGAAAGCTTTCTTCCTCATTTCTCTCTCATCTCCCCCAAATTGATACTTGACTATATATAACACGTTTTATCGTCTATAATTTTTAGTTTATACAAATGATTCTGGATTCTGTCTATGACACAAAGAACTATGGGTACTATCTATTGTTAACAATTGACAATTGAAAAACACAAGCCATTAGATGCAGTACGTGCTGCACATAACACTGTTTACCGCCATTTCACTTTCCCGGCAAGCAGACACCAGCGCAACCTGTTCCCGGATTCTGTTCCGCGCTTGGAGCGTCTTGAGCTCATTGCTCATATTTCTACCGTTGTAACGTCTTACGCTACCTCGCGCAAACTTACAGGAAGTTCCCGTAAGTTTGCGCGCGTTGCTGATACCAAATACCAGCCTTAGAGTCTTTGTTCACTCGTCACTAGATGCTGAGTCATATGACAGTTATTACTGATTGACAATCTGTTATGGTTTTAGCTGCTCCATAACCGGCCTATACTGGCTATCCAGCAGTATAAAGCTTACACTGTCAGTAATGGATGGAACATCAAATTCCAGCATCTGCCACGTGGCTGCGAGCTCGCAGGTATTGGAGCTGAGTATCCTGCCATCGGCATCGTAGGCGGCGCAGACTATGCTCGAACCGCTGCTGCCGTAAACGGTCACGCTCGCAGTAGCGCCATTGAGCTTGGCGTCGAACATGTCGTTCTCGACCTGCGCCAGAGTGAAGTCGCTGAATTCGGTGACGACGAAAGCTGCAAACGTCTGTCCGTTCTCGACAGACAACGTATACTCGACACGATCTACGCTGCCATCGCTGAGCTCATGGAGGATTACAAGAGCATCAGGCTCGACGCCGGCAGGGACGGGAAGAGTGACCATGACGGGCACTTCAAGAGGCTCAATGGCATTGCCGAGTGTCATGGAGAACTCAACGGCGCTCGAGTACTGAGAATCAGCATAATTTCCGGAATTGTGAGGGGTGTCGATGGTCAAAGTTACCGGCGAACTGGTATTTTGAATATTCATAACTGCGCCAGTTACGCTGATTTCGTCCTTAGTGAAATGACCACTCATGGAGTCGGTAACAATCACGTCCGATGTGAGCGACATCCCGCTCTCCAGCTCTGCCAGCTGCTCGGCAATCTGGCTGTCCTCTGCTGCCATGGCCTCGGCAAGCAGGTCAGTGTCGATGTCACGGACTGCGTCCAGCTTAGCGCTGTCCGTATCGAGAGCCGCCGTGCTCGAAAGCTTGGCACGGATTTCCGCGTACGGGTCAAGCTTGCCGTCCGTTTTGAGATCGGTTACCTTGAAGCCCCATTTGTTGCCCACTTGGTCAGACACCAGTCTGATCTTTATCGTGTCGCCTTGTACACGAACGGTCTTACCAGCGAGCTCAGTGCCTGTGTATTCGTTGTCATCGCTCGGCTCCTCGCCAGAACCGTATACATATAGAAAGTCCATGTTTTGCTCGAGCGAGGTTTGAGCATCGAAAGTGACTTCGATGTACGTCGCCCCCTCTGCTCTGAGCACCCACAGCTCGTCGCTGTTGTTAGCATAGTTATGTTTGCTTTCCAGCTGCTCAGGGGAGTAGGCGGCAGTGCCATTGACGGTTATGTCACAGCTGTCGCTCTCTCCGCTTCCATCCACAGCTGTAACTGTTATGATCGCTTCGCCTTTCTTGTGCGCTGTTACTAGTCCCGTATTGTCAACGGAGGCCACGCTTGTGTCGGAAGAACTCCAAGTTACACCTTTGTTATAGGCATTATCGGGGCGCACACTGGCAGTCAGTTGCAATGTATCCCACGCGTCCATGGCACGCGAGGAATAATTCAGAGACACAGATGTAACAGGCTGAACGACCGTCACTACACACTGCGCGCTGGCACTTTCTCCAACATTTAGAAGTATCGTTGCCGTTCCTGTGGATACGGCTTTTACCAATCCGTCCTCAACAGTCACTATGTCCGCATTTGTAGTGCGCCAGAAAACTTCGTCCGTCGAATTTGGTGGCTCAATGCTGTACGTCAGCTGATAGCTTTGCCCGCGGTTTAGTGTCAGATTGGTCACATTCAGGTCAACAGATGTCGCGTTGTGCTCCTGAGAGACAAACTTAAACCCGTTATTATTAGCAAACGTCTCAGCATAAGTACCTGGCACGCCATAAATAGTCATCCTGTCCTTGTAGCTAAATGCATTCGTCTCGATGGACATGACTGTGCGCGGTATGGTAATGGAAGTAAGGCTGGTACAGTTCGCAAAGGCGCTGCTGCCAATCTCCGTCACACCGTAGGGGATAACCACGTTGTTGAGCGCTGGGCAGTTGCTGAATGCATTGCTGGGAATTTCCGCTATGCCATTTCCGAATGTGACAGAGGCCAGCTTTTCGCAACCATCGAAAGCATAGCTGCCGATTTCCTCAACGGTATTGGGTATGGCTATGTTTGTGAGGTAATCGCAGTTTCTGAAGCAGGAACTGCCAATGTCTTCGACGCCTTCGTTGAGGAGCACAGATGTCAGATCAGCACAGTTTTCAAAAGCAGAAGATCCAATATGGTAGCACGCGGCTGGAATCTCTATTTCTGTCAGCCCAGATCCGATAAAAGCATCACTATTAATGTAGCTTACAGTCTCAGGGAGAGAGATAGTGGTAAGCGATGTGCAGTTTTCAAAGCTTCTTGCTCCTATCCACTCAAGTTTTTCGGGGAGAGTGACGCTAGTCAACGCCCCACAGTTGCTAAACATATCATTAGGTATTTCTGTTATTGAGTTGGATATCTCGACTGACGTTAGGTTTGTGCAGCCTTGGAACAGATCATCATAAACTGTGGTTACTCCATTGGGTATTACAACTCTGAGCAACGATGTACATCCCTGAAATGCGCTGCTACCAATTTCCGTAATGCTTTCCGGTATTATAATTTCACTAAGCTTGGTGCAGTCTAGAAATGCATTATTACCTATGCTAGTCATGGTATCGAGTAATTCAACCTCTTCTAGCTCAAAAGCCGACCAAAACAGATTGGATGCCACTTCAGTTGTCCCTGCCTCAAAAGTAACTCGTTTAATCCCACTATATCCAAATGCACCGCCTGTGTTGCTACCATAAGCTGATGTGAGAGATTTTGGTATCTCTATTTCTTCCAATTCCATGCAGTTTTCAAAAACACGCATGCCAATATTCTTCAGATTCTTTGACAAAGTTACATTGCTCAGACTGGTGCATCCCTCAAAAGCATAGCTATCTATAGATACTACACTATCCGGGATTACGATACTGGCCAAAGAAGTGGATTCATAAAATGCACTCCTTCCTATCTCAGTTATGCTATTTGGTAATGAAATCTCTGTAAGGCTTATGCAATCATAAAATGCACTTGCTCCAATACTTGTCATCGTATCAAGCAATTCTACATCTTCAAGGTTCTCTGCCATATAAAAGAGGTTGTATACTACTTGAGTTGTTCCAGTTTCAAATGTTGCCTTTTTCAGTCCGCTATTTCCAAAAGGCCCCCCAGCTGCATTGGCGCTCGCGGATTCAAGTGATTTTGGTATTTCTATCTCCAAAAGAGACGGGCAATCTCCGAATGCCGCACTTCCAATGTCTTTTAGGTTTTTGGAAAGCACAACATTGCTTAGATTTGTACAATAACGGAATGCATAATCGCCTATACTTATTACGCTGTCAGGTATTACAATATTTGTGAGTGCACTGCAATTTGAGAACGCTCGATCTCTTATTTCTGTTATACCATTTGGTAATGCAATTTCTATAAGGCTTATGCAATCATAAAATGCACTTGCTCCAATACTTGTCATCGTATCAAG
>OJQW01000594.1_pt1 | contig 14602 bp, 15 predicted proteins | sample 1599041 | NCBI WGS metagenome assembly OJQW01 (sample SAMN03922518, study PRJEB24848) | human gut metagenome | isolation source: stool sample | host: Homo sapiens | place: Germany | collected 2010-02
AGTAGCGATGGAAGATAAATTACTGGAAGCTCTGAAGTGGGCGTGTCACATCACGAATATCCAAAAGATATGCGAGAACTGTTCGAACGAGGAGTTTGAGGCTTGTAAAGCCCAATGTGCCGCTGAGAACAAGATGAGCCCTTCCAGAGCGTATAACCGCAAGAAGGTTGAATGCAGATTAAGACTCGCGCTTTCCCATGTTGGATTGGATGTGCGCGATCTTTATAAATAGGCGCAAGCCACGCATCGCTCAGCGTCTCCAAGAGCGAGGTTCCCCTAGATCTATGTGTAAGTGAGGGAATCCATTTGCATGTAGGCGGGGCCTAGGGGAACCATTATGATTCACTCTCTGTTCGATTATTGTGATCGCGTTGCAGGCGAGGAGAAGCGAGCGTTTGTAGATCTGGAGTACGAGCATCGCTTATGTGAAGCACTAGAGATGTGCGTAATGGGTGAGCTTCCCAATGGGAAGAAGAACCTGATCATAAACGTCCCTCCTCGCTGTTTTAAGACGACGTTCACTTCGCAAGGCTTTGTTAGCTGGTGCCTCGCTGAGGTTGCACCTGATTGTGAGTTCATCCTCACTTCGGCAACGGCAGGACTGGCAACTGAGAACACAATGGCGGTTCATCGCATCTTGTCTAGCGAATGGCACAGAGCACAGTACCCAGAAACGATAATCTCCCGCGAGTCTCGAGAGTTGCAAAACTTCTTCAAGACGACAGCGGGAGGAGCCGTTTATGGCGTCGGCTTGGGAGGCACGATCACAGGGTTTGGTGCAGGTAAGGTTCGCAAGGGTTTTGGCGGAGCGATCATCATTGACGACCCGCTCAAGGCTGACGATGCCAAGTCTCGTGTTAGACGAGAAAACTGCATCTCATACTACCTGAATACGCTCAAGTCACGACGCAATAATGCCCATAACACGCCGTTCATTCTCATCATGCAACGATTGCACGTGGACGATCTGGCGGGATGGTTGCTTAAGAACGAGCCTGACGACTGGCACTTGGTTTCGTTCCCCGCCCTTGAGGGTGATGAGGTGCTAAACCCCATTACGCTGTCCAAGGACGATCTGGAGACGCTGAAGGTAGTTGCGCCAACGACGTTCTTTGCTCAGTACCAGCAGTCGCCTCTTATTCCGGGTGGCAACATAATCAAGCTTCCATGGTGGAACTTTTATGATCCTGCGCAGTATACGCCCAAAGGTCTTAGGTACATCACGGCGGACACGGCGTACAAAGAGCATGATGATAATGACCAGTCTGTTGTGCAGTGTTGGGAAGGAACGGAGAGCGGGCTTTACTTCCTTGATTCAGTGTACGGCAGGTGGGACTTCCCTAAGCTGTTACTCAATTCCAAGCTGTTCTATAACGTGATGGACAAGCCAAGGGAATTTTGGATAGAAGACAAGGCAAGCGGGACTCCATTGGAACAGACGCTGAGCGACACAGGATTGCCCGCCTTTGCATGGAATCCTAACAAGTTCTCATTCCCAGCGGACAAGGTGGCAAGGATGCAAGAGGCCTCGTGGTTTGTCCATGGAGGCAAGGTGTTCCTCCCCTTGGGGAATGTTCCGGTGCGGATAGACAAGGATACGGTCGTGAATGTGACTCCAGGAGCCGCCGCTCTGATGGAAGAAGCCGCCGCGTTCGCTAGGGATATGTCACATGCGCATGACGACCATTGTGACGCGTTCACGATGGCTGTAAGTTTATACAAAGACGCTGGCGGAAATGTCAGTTTGTAGGTGGTAAGATGTCGCGATCTCGTTTGTCTTTGGGATTTTCCCGCCGTCCCCATAGAACCCGGACGAACAATACGCTCGTCACCGGGTCTAGCGGCGCAGGTACGACGAATGACAGGGGAGCGACTCAGGTCACGGGATTCACGTCTCTCTCCCCGTACTACAATAATAACTTTCTCGCTCGGTACCAGACGTATGTAAACCTTTATGAGACGTCATGGGAAGTGCGAAAGATCATTGACATTCCGGTGGACGACGCTATGCGAAAGCCCACCATTCGAGAAGGACTGTCTCCCGAAGACGAGCTGATGATTGCGAGGGCGTGGGAAGACCTTGGTGTTGAACGCCAGTTGCGTCGTGCCATGAAGCAGGAACGCTTGCTTGGTGGTTCAGTCATCCTTGGTGTCATGCTGCTCCAAGACGGAGAAAAGCTCAGCGAGCCCCTGAATCAGCAGAACCTGATGAAGGGAGACCTTAAAGCCCTCAACGTGATCGACCTTTCCAAGCTGTCCCGCTCTCGCGTCACTTGGGATCCGTTTCAGCCCGACTACGATAGGGTGGACAGCCTCAACATTGATGGAATAGAGGTAGACGCCTCTCGAATGGTCGTGCTTGACGGCAATGCGCTCTTCGGAAGGAACAGCCAACGTCTCATGCAGAACTTCAGGTACAATCCTTTGGGGTTCGGCGAGAGTAAGATTGCCCCGCTCTATGACGTCCTTTGCAGGTCGTTGGGCACTCAGCAAGCGGCCTATCAGCTTGTGAACATGGCTTCGGCTATCATCCTTTCGGTTGAGAATCTGCGTAATATCAAAGCGTTGGATTCGGGTGCGGAAGGTAAGTTGCAGGAAGTAGCTCGCCAGCTTTCGGTCTACAATGCCGCATTGGTGGACGGCAAGGATGTCAAGGTGGAGTCGCTCTCGGCTTCATTTGGCTCTGTACCTGAGCTTCTCGTCACCTATACGCAGTTCCTTGCGGCGGCGTCTGACATACCGATTACTCGGTTCTTGGGTTCGTCGGCAGGTGGCCTGAATGCGACTGGTGAAGGCGACTCGCGCAACTATTATGACATGGTCGACTCGATCATAAACAACACGCGGAAACCCGCTGAACAACGTTGTTTGGATTGGATTGGCCCGAGTGTGTTTGGCTATGAAGAATGGAAACGCAAGTCAGCCAACCTTGTTCTCTCGTATGAGCCCCTTTGGAACCTTGACGCGGTTCAGCAAGCGACTCGTGATGAGATTATTACTCGCACTGTGGTCTCTATGTATCAGGCTGGGTTTATTTCAGCTGAAACAGCAGTGAACGAACTGAACGCTAGAGAGATCTATGAGACCAAGCTCAAGGCTGAAGAGGCGTTGTTAGGCTCTGACCTTGATACTGGGGATTTGCTGGAGGGCAAGGATGCCTATTCAAGTCGCGGGTTCACCCCGGCGGGGACGACCCAACAGACCAATCCGAGCTAGTGGAGTAGGCGGCTCTGTACGGCAAGCTCGTCAGTTATACGCTGAGTTGCAGAAGCTCGTTGGGCCTATGGTTGATGATCTCATGAGCATGGTTCCATGGCTTGAGTCAAGACCCGGCCCGGCGGCAGCCGCTTATGCGCTTCAAAGCAACAAAGAGAAATGGAGACGAGTCTTAGGGCCTTCCATACGAGGCATAGCCGGACGTTGGGTTCACGCTGTTTCAGAGCGTGATAGACTGAAACTCCAAGCGAGCTTGGCTAAAGCTCTTGGGGTACCTTTCGTTTCCATCTTTGACAATGACGCCATAAGGGAGACCGCTGAGCTCATGGGAGCTCAAGCTGTTCACCTCATCACCACCGTTCCTGAGATCTATTACGATAAGATCCAGGAAGCTGTGATGAAGACATACCAGCAAGAGCGATTGCCTGAAGGCCGCGGTCTTATTGCTGAGATCCAAGAGCTTACGAAAATAACGTATGAGCGAGCCAAGCTGATAGCAGTAGACCAGACTAACAAAATGCACGGCATGGTCACTCAGACGCGACAAACGTCAATCGGAATAGAAGAGTACTACTGGCAAACGGCAAGGGATCAGCGAGTCGTTGGCGACCCTACTGGTCTGTATCCGAAGCCGACAAAACTGCATGGAAATCATTACATTCGTCAGGGCAAGATCTTTCGTTGGGATGAGCCTCCAGACGATGGACATCCGGGCTGGCCTATCCGGTGTAGGTGCCATGCCAATCCCAAGATTGACTACAGCAAGTTGAAACTGCAATGAAAAGAGTAGCCTTCTCCAACGCCTTTAATGCTGACTTCAAAGAAGAAAAGCATAAAAGAGATAAAGACGGAAAGTTCTCCAAGTCCGATTCCGGAGGGAGCAGCTCAAAGTCGAAAGGCGGAGCTTCGTCTAAGAAGGAAGCCAAGACGGAGCCTTCTAAGGCCATTCCGCCCATAAGCGACGACGTTTCATTGGATCACATCAACAGCCTGATGGAATATACTGGCAACTCCTTTTCAGTCAACGACGGACTGCGAAAAGGTAAGCTCAGTGAAAAGGACAAGAAGGTCGTAAGGCACTTGGACGAGGTAATTGCCTCTTCCAAACCTACCACGGCAGATACTACGGTTTACCGGGGCATATCTGCAGATTCTGATTTTGCCAAGAAGTTGGCGTCAGCTAAGGTAGGGGACACGTTCAACGATAAGGCGTTCATGTCCACCAGTATTGATAAGAACAAGGCTAAAGAGTACGCGCAAGACGCCGCTAACGGAGAACCTAAGAAGGGCGGCGTGGTATTGGAGATTAATGTTCCTAAGGGAACCAAGACCGCTAATCTGTCTGGTGAGGCGGACATAAACTCCAACAATGAAGTTATCTTGGGTCGGGATTCGAATATCAAGGTCTCTTCGGTGACCAAGAAGGGAGGAGAGACGTATGTCACGGTTGATCTTGTAAAGGCTCAACCTGCTCCCAAAAGCGAACCCAAGGGATCGCCTCCCGAACCCGTGAGTAAGGTATACCGCAAGCAAGTTGAGACGCTGATTAAGTCAGACGCTAAAGAAGCGAAGACATTGGAATCCTTGTACTCAAAGCTCTTGTCTGCCAAAACTGCTGAAGAGCAGTCTAAGCTCAAGGGTGAAGTGAACAAGGTTGTTAAGAAAATAAAAGGACTCAACATACGTCCACTCAACTTGCGAGGCTAACGTCATGCGGTATTCTAACAGATATAAGTTCCAGAACTGGAGAATCGACTCCGATGGTATGCTTAGGGTTACGGCTAGAGTTTTGGCTGATGGGGTTTTTCCCTATCTCAAAGCCGAGTCGCCTGATGATGCCAAGGAAAACACTGAAGGGCTCGTGGGGCAGTACATCCCCGTAAAAGAGTTCACTGATGAAGCTCTCCAGTCATTGGAAGGCAAGCCTGTTATCGTCGAAGATCATGTGTGGAGAACGCCTGAGAACACGACTAAAGACGGGCTTACCGTTGGTTCGGTAGCAGGGACTCCCCGAGTCGAAGGCGGCTACGTTGTCACTGACCTTCTCATCACCGACAAAGAAGCGATTGAGAAGATCAAGAGTGGCGAACTGGTTGAAATTTCGTCTGCCTACGACGGGGATTGTTATTCCAAGGAAGGGGTTTACAAGGGCAAGCCTTTTGGGGCAGTCCAGACCAATCTGAGGTTTAACCATGTTCTCTTGCTCCCTGAAGGTGCAGGTCGGTGCGGACCAAACGTCCGTATTGTTAATCATAAACAAACAAAGGAGAAGGGAATGAAAGTCCTTCAGAGACAGTACGGAAACCGTCGTGTCGACTACAAGTTCAATAACGAGGACGACGCGGCCGAAGCTGAAAAGATGGTTGAAGATCAGAAGACCTTCAACGCTGATGCGCTCGCGGAAGCGGTGGAAAAAGCCCAAAGCATCAAGGCTCAGCTTGACGACCTCCAAAGCCAGTACGATGCGGCAATGGCGACCATCGAGGAGCAGAAGGCCACTATCGACGACCTTATGAGCGCGGAAACCCAGGAAGCTATGGCGCAGGAAGCCGCCGCTCAGACTGAAGCCGAAGACGCCATTCTCGACGACGCTATCGAAAACGAAGTGATCGAAGAGAAGGAAAAGGAAGAAGTCAAGAACGAGTGCGCTAAGGCGAAGACCTTTGCCAACCGCCGCAAGATCATTGTGCAGAACGCCATGAGCGTCCCTGCCGAAGATCTCTCCAAGTGGACTCAGGACGCCATTGACGGCGCGTTCGAATCCCTTGCTCGTCAGGCTGAAATTCGGCAGAAGCGCGCCAACAAGCGTGTCATGGGCGGAGCCTCCGCTCAGATCAACAACAGCAAAGCGCAGGGCTCTCTGGACAGAATTCTCCGTCCCATGCGCCTCAACAATGCTCGTCGCAAGGGCGAGAAGGAGTAAGCAATGGTTTACACTCCTCAGAGGGGCTTCGCTCAGTTCCAGTACTTTGATCAGCAAGCGACTGCTCTTGCGGGCATGCTCGCCAACGCCTCGGACATCAATCTGGTTGACAGTGCGTTTGTCGGCCCTGTGGACGCCACTGTCGGTCTTACGGCTGGCATTGGCGTTATGGTGAATCCCACCGTTCGCAGCAACCGTCCCGGCCTCAACTATGACATCGTGATGCCTCCGGATCAGGCCGCTACCGATGAGGCTTTCGCGGGTATCGTGGTTCGCAACCAGTTCATGCGCACCAACTCCAATGGTGAAGCGTGCTACTTCTTTGAAGACATGGCGAACTACGCTCGTCGCGATCGCGCCGGGGCTCGCATTTGGGTTCAGCTTGCGCAGGGCACTACTGTGTTTGGCGGTCCGGTGTACTGGATCGTTCGCGATACCAAAAATGCTGGCCTGAAAATTGGCGCGTTCTCCGCTTCTGCTATTACGGGAACGGCTACTCCGACTCCCGGTTCCTTGAACGGTGGCACCTTGTCTGTGAACGACGTTAAGGCCGTAACCAACGGCGGGTTCGACATCACTGTTGCCAGCACGTTCCACAAGGTGGCGGCCCTGAACTTCAGCTCGGTCAATACTGTGAGCGACGTTGCCACCATCCTTCAGTCCGCTATCACCACGGCCTCTGTGCCTGTCACCGTCAAAGCGGTCGGCAACGGCGTTGTGCTTACCACGACCTCCACTGGCGCGTCTGCCACCATCACGTTCGCGTCTGCTCCTACGACTGCGGATACCACGGATGCTTCGGCTATCCTTGGTCTCACCTCCGCCTCCGGAGCCACTGTTACGGCGGGCTCGGATGGTACCAGCGAAGACACTGTGCTTCTTACCGGAGCGCGTTTCCTCGGGACGTTCACCGCAGGAGAAGCTCCCTGCAACAACATCGCTCTCGTTGAGCTTCTCTAAGGAGATGAAGAATGAGCCTGAAAAGATTCAATAACGCTGCCCCTACCAGCGGCGCGGCGTGCAACGTCACTGCCGCTGACATTGCGTTTGAGCTGACCACCCAACTGGACAGCCAGTTCTATGACGTCTTGTATCCTGACCGTGAATGGTACAACATCGTTCTCGAAGAGCAGATCTACAGCGACATCAATCCTGGCGCAACGTCCTATGCTTACATGAGCCGCAACCGCCACGGCGCGGCGGCCTTTATCGGACACGGCCCGAACAACGATATCCCGATGGTCGGTCAGTCCATGGGTGCCGTTCAGGTGCCTATCGCCTATGCTGCTGTGGGCGCGGAAGTTACCAACGAAGATGCCCGCCAATACAGCTTTGGCGTTAACGGCAATCTGGCTCAGGATCTTGGTGGTGCCATGCGCGAAGCGTGTGACAACCTGATGGAACTGAGCATCATCTTCGGTACTCCCGACCTTGGCTTCAACGGCTGGATCAACTATCCCGGCCTGACGGTCATGATTCCGGAAGCCTCTTCCGCTGTCCCGGCCTCCACCAAATGGGAAGACAAGAATGGCGTTGAAATCGTTCGCGATATCAACTCGGCTCTTAATTTCCTGTGGCAGAACAGCCGCACGATCTTCAAGCCGACCACCATCTTCCTTCCCCTGAAGCAGTTCGCTCAGATCACCAATATGCCTATGGTTATTGGCGCGACGAGCTCCTCCAGCGGTACTGGCATCGCCGTCAACGTGATCGACTACGTTGTTACCAACAACGTTATGTATCGTGTTACTGGGCGGGAACTGGAAATCATTCCCTCTCGTTACCTTGAAGGCGCGGGCGCGGGCGGTTCTGACCGTATGGTCATCATGGATCGCCGTAAGGAGAACCAGATCCTTCCCTTCCCCCTGCCGTATCAGCTCAGTGAGCCCCAGCCGAAGCCTCTTGCTGTTGCATGGTACGCCGAAAACAAATTCGGCTCCTACCATGTTCGTCAGCAGGGTTCCATGGCTTACGTGGACGGCATCTAAACCATCAAGGGCTCCTAGGCGACTGGGAGCCCTTCTCCAAAGGAGACGCAATGATTATCGGCAATCGCTCTGAAACCCCTCGTACCATCTGCATCCGAGAAAAGCACTACCTGATCCCGCCTATGGGTTTTGTGACCCTTCCGGATGATAACAGCACGACCGAAGCTCTTGAAGCCCTCAAGAAGGTTGAAACCGTCAAGAAGCTGATGGATATGGGCGTGTTGGTGTTTGGGGAAAAGGTCAATCCTTATGCGGCACCTGCCAAGGTGAAAGGGCCTCAGCCCCCTGCTGAACTGCTCGCCGAACCCCAGAACGAAAAGGTTTCCAGAGGGAAGCCTAGAAAGACCAAGGAAACAATGCAGGTGTGACCATGAACTGTTCTAAGAAGCCTATCCCAATGGACGGGATGGTAACATGCGTTGACGGTGAGTTGACGTTCGTAGACGAAAAGTTCTTGGAGTTCTATCCGGAGTTTTCTCGTGTTCCGTCCATGTCAGTCAATACGTCGGGTACAACGAGTGTAGTTATTTTGCGTGAATGTTCGTTCGGCCCTATGTTCCAGTTGGCTGTAGGGCTTCTTACAGCGCATCGCTTGGCTACCTTGTATGACCTTGGTGAGGTGTATACCGATGGAGGGATGAAAGATCAAAGCTCCTCTGAAGTGGGAACTAACATCTCAGCCGCCACTGGTTCTCTTTCCCAAGGTTCTGCTCCTCTGTCGTTGGTGATGGGAGACGATCCTTTCACCGTCGATTTAGCGGGAACCAAATACGGACTCCAACTGCTCGCGCTCATCAGCACTTGGATCCCAGCCGCTGATATTGTTGGCGGCAGACCAATTGGTCGCTTCTTGTACTCATTGCAATGGCCTCCTGTGAACGCAGGGTACTGATATGAAAACGATCCTGAAGTTGAAACGACAGCCTGTCCAGACCATGGAAGCCCTCCGTAAGATCAAGTCTGCTTTAAAGTACGCGGACAAGAAGGAGGTAGCAGTGGGTTATCCCGTAGACGCTTCGGGACTTGGGGTTCCTGAACCCAACTATGATGATGAAGCTTCGATCATTGAAGTCGCGTTGAAGAACAACTACGGGTTAGGTGTTCCCAGACGTGCATTCATGGACTTGGCTTCTCAATACATGAAAAAGACGTACAAAGAAGCAATGGAAGAACTAGGGCCTAAACTTCTGAGCGGAGACGCGACGTTGGAAAAGGTTCTAGAGGTTGCCGGACTAGCCGCCGCTGAAGACGTACGAAAGGCCATTACGGAAGGCGAATGGCAACCTAACTCCAAGGCCACCATTGAGAGGAAGGGATCTGACGTTCCTCTCATCGACACGATGACGATGTATAATAGGGCAACTCACATGGTGAGGGATAAGTCATGACAGCGATACCTATGAATTTCGACAAGGTCACGCGAGCCTTCTCCAAAGTTGTTCAGGTTGTTCATTGTGTCGGAAAACACGTGGACGGGGTATGGGAAGAAGAGCAGATTGGAGAGCCCGAACCGCTGAGGGCAATAGTGTTAGCCCTTACTATAGAGCAGCTTGAATTCTATTCCGACGGAAACTCCTCGTCTGGCGGTATCTCCGTTACAACGGACAAGGAGCTATTCTATTCTGATGTAAACGAGGAAGGACTGGAACACCGTCAAGATTACGTGCTGTACAAGGGGTTCAAGTTCAAGGTCAGGGGAACAGGGTTCATGATGGGGAATACCAATAAGCATATCTACCACTGCGTAAGGTACTTCACATGAGCGATGTTATTCAACTCACTCCTCAAATGGTCAATGTCCTTCTTAAGGACTACTTTGACTCGTTCTTTGGATGGGATCCTGAACCCAACAGAGTTCTTGTTGAAACTCAGGCAGGAACGAGACCGCCAAAGGGATTGTACATCACCCTGTGGTGGAGAAGTATCGAGGTCATGCGTCAGGATCCAGGCGGAACATTCTCATGTTCTCCTGATACTGGCCCGATTGAGAGCCTGATAAACCTTTCCCTGTGCGAAGTGCAGGTGACTTTTAGAGGGCCGAACGCACTTGAAAGTGCGGTAAATGCTCGCTTGTCATTGGGCTCTTCAGCAAGGGCTTTTGATCTATGGAAGCTTCTTGGCTATTCGGGTACGAGTGGAATACAAGACCTGAGTGCTTATTACAATGGTGCAATTCAGCCTAGAAGCTACTTCAACTTTTATTTTTATGCCCTCTTCAACAGAGAGTATCCAGCAGACTACTTTGATAAATCGAAGTGGGATGTTAATGGCATTGAAATCACAATCCCTGGAGAGAAGCCGGTATGCCCGTAGTCAGTTGCGCTAAGACGAGTTTGCCTCGTTCCCTTGACGTTCCTGTGTCCCTGTCTCGTTCTGTCGCCGAAACTGCGACGGATATGACCATGATGTGCTTTGTTACTCCCGGTGTGGCGTTCCCTCCCGGCAATGACAGAGTGCAGTTCTTTTCCACCTTTGAAGCCGTGCAAGGCGCGGTTCCCGAGAACTCTGAGGCCATATTCGCGGCTCAGGCGTTCTTCAACCGTTCCGACCGTCCTCAGACCATGTGCATCGGTCGCGTGTTTACGAATCCGACCAACGGCACTCTCGTGTCCGGCCCTATTACGCTGAGCAACCTTGCCAACGTTCAGAACGGCGGTTTCACTATCAGCGTGGGCGACGCCTCCTACACCGTCGCTAACCTGACCTTTGGCCTGAACCCGACAATGGCTGACGTGACCCGTCAGTTGAATACCCAGATGTCGGCTTTCGCTAATACCGTTGCCAATGACGGTGAAAGCCTTACCATCACCACCAAAACCGTTGGTGATGGTTCTGACATCAGCTACGCGGGGACTCCGACTGAGTTTACTGACGTGAGCACGCTTCTCAAGCTTACTCCCACCACGGGAGCGTCTATTGCGGAAGGACAGGCTTCCACTCCTGCTAAGCTCACCTCTGGCGAGATCGTCTTGGCTGATCTGTACAACGTAACAGACGGAGCCATGACCCTCGTCATGAATGGGGCAACGGTTAACCTGCACGGCCTCAACTTCGCCACCTATGGGAGCAGTCTGACTCTCAATGAAGTGGTTCAGATCCTTACGGCGGCTATCGGCTCCAACGGCCTTGTGGAAGTGAGCGGTCAGTCTATTGTTATTTCCACAAGTCAGCAAGGCGCAGACGTGACAATTGGTTACGCGTCCTCTGCTTCGTCTATCACCGACCTGTCCGCAATTCTGGCTCTTACCCAGAGCACGGCGGCTTCTCGTATCGATGGTTACACTCCTGGCGGCCTCGTTTCTGAAGTGGCTCTCATTCAGACCGCCGCTCGTTGCGCGGGTCGCAGCGTGTTCGCATGGACGTTGGATCGGCAGTATCGTGATACGCAGGATCAGAAGGATTTCGCTGACTGGGCAGAAGCTCAGGATCAGGCGTACTTCTCTGCCTGCACCAACAGCGTTCAGGCATACAATACTGCGGACACGACCAACATCGGGTTCTATGCCCACAACAAGGGGTACATCAAGACCTCGGTTATGTACCATAACAATCCGCAGGTGTATCCGGACGTGTCCTACGCGGCCTTGGCTCTGTCGGTCAACTACGCGCTGGAGAACTCCACGCTGACCATGAAGTTCAAGCGGCTCACCGGGATTGAAACTGTTCCGCTCACGGAAACTCAGCTTTCTTCCCTTAAGGCTCGCCGCATCAACACTTACGTGTCCATGGGCAACTCTTCCTCTGTCGTGCGTGAAGGCGTACAGTCGGCTGATTCGTGGTTCACGGACAGCCATGTGAACCTCTCCAACTACAAGGAAGAGCTTCAGGTTGAAGTGTTCAACGTGTTCATGCGCAACAAGAAGGTGAAGTACACCTCCGCCGGACAGGATCTTCTTGTTTCTGCCGCAGCGAAGATCAATAACCGTTACATTCGCAACGGCACTTTCGCTGATCGTGAAGAGGAAACGACCGATAACGAAACGGGTTACACGACCCTTCCGGCATGCACGATTACTCCGGCTCCGATCTACAGCGCAACGACTTCGGAGCGGGCAAATCGTGTTGCTCCCCCTATCGCTATTGTGGCGTATGAGGCCGGAGCCTTCCACTCCGTCGCCATTGACGTCACTGTTTACAACTAAGGAGAAGCAGGAATGCGTACCATTTATAATCAGGCTTCCACGAGTATCGTCGTGGACGGCAACCAGATCTACGACCTGTTTGAAGGTGCTACCATCACGTACACCTTTGACGGCGGCGAAGTCGCCAAAACGCAAGGCACTGACGGCGCGGGCATCAACATTGCCACCAATCAGGGCTCTACCCTTCAGTTCACACTGAAAGAAACTTCCCGCTCCATTGCCTTCCTGAACAACCTGCGCTTGCGGCAGGAGAACGGCGGCCTTGGTGTGACCGTTGTAGCCAGAACCGGAGCCAACATCCTGCTTACCATGACCAACGCCTATATCAGCCGTCCCGGTCAGCTTGCCACTGGCGACAAGCAGATGGCCGGATTGCAGTTCACCCTGACCACGGCTGAAGACGACATCACCAATCTGACTGTGGAGGGGTAAATGAGAGACCTCAAGTCGGGAATGGGTGAGTTCAAGGTGAACGGTAGAACGTATAAGTTCGACCTCCTGCCTCCCATGGAAGCAATTGACTTTGGGAGCCGTGTTCTTAAGGCCGCTGGCGGAGCCCTCGTCTCTATTTGCGGTGAAGGTGAAGTGCACTACGACGCCATTGCTAAGGCTCTCAGCGTCGTTGAAGCGTCGGAACTCAGTGCGCTCATGAAGGAAGCCCTCAAGCGTTCGTATACGCCTGAGCAGGAGCCCCTCAGCAACGAAGCTGTGTTCCATTCTTGGTTCAACCAAAACCCTCAAGACCTCTTTGTTGCGGGAGCGTTGGCTGTCTTTGAACAGGTGAGGGATTTTTTTCCCTCTGGGCTGAGTACAGCCGTACGAAACTCCACCCCGCAACGGTAGGTATAAGCGTCCCAGTACCTGACTCCCATCAGGACGTGATCCTAGTCAATCGGCTTCTTAGACATGGTCTTTGTACTTATAAGGAGCTCATTGACGGGACGCTGTCGTTGAAAGACGTTGTATTCTTGATGAAGTGTGCAGACTGGGAAGATTACGCCACGAGCTACGTAAGAGTAATGCAGGAAGGTTAGTATGGCTGTTGTAGACGAACTAGTCACAGTACTGAGTACTGTTCTCGGTGACGGAAGCGAGAAGGCAGTAGACACCTATAAAAAGGGTCTTGATGGCGTTGTTGCGACTGTCAAAGAGGCGACAAAGCGATTCGCAATGGCGGCTACTGGCCTTACTGCATTCGTAGCCGGGGCAGTCAACAGCGCGGCATCCATCCAGAAGGTATCTGAAACCACTGGCGTCAGCACTGACGCCCTTCAGGAATGGGCTTATGCTGCAAAGAGCGTAGGCGTCTCCGCGAGTGCCGTTGAAAGCGACCTCGCTAAGATGCAGAAGCAAGCCATGTGGACGGGTCGCTCACTTGAATCATGGGCTGATACGTTCAAGGGCATGAGTGCTCCTCAGGCGAATATGTGGGGTGAAGCCATTGGCATCTCACCTGACACTGTTCGCCTCTTGCGTGAAGGCCGTGAAGGTATCGCGGCCTTGCGCAAGGAAGCCCATAGCGTGGGCGCAGTTATTTCTCCAGAAGACCTGAAGCGGGCGGCTCAGCTAAAGACAAGCGTCATGTCCCTCACGACTCAATTGCGAGCGTTTGGTACTACTATCGCTATCGGAACACTTCCTATGATTGACAAACTGGTCACTTCCTTCAAGGAGTGGCTAAACGTCAACAAGGAATGGGTCGCAAGCAACATCACCAAGTTCCTTGAGAACCTTGGAAGGGTCTTCAGTGAGCTCTGGGAAGACGGCAAGAAGCTCGTTGATTGGTTCAAGGAAACTCTCGGGCCTATTGGAGACTTCGGCAAGAAGTTGTGGGAGGCAACCGACTGGGCAAAGCTCCTTAAGGGTGCGCTAGTCCTGCTGGTGGCCTATTTTGCCCCCGCAATAGCCGCTTTTGGTTTAGCCGTAGGCGCAGTCATTGCCCTCAGTGCGGCTTTTGAAGACTTCATTGCCTTCTTGGAAGGCAAAGACTCCATCATTGGTCGTCTGGTAGACAGCTTCCAAGAAAAGTTCCCGAACTTGGCTAACCTGCTCAAGAACGTCGTAGTTGTGGCGTTTGAGTTGGTTACTAAGACCGCTGGAATTATGTGGGAACTGCTCAAGAACATTGCCAAGGGCATCGGCGGAGTCGTTGAAACCATCATTACCGGAGTAGACAAGGCCATTGGAGCCGCGAGGCAGTTGTTTGGACTTGAAGACCTGAATGAAGACAAGGATCAAGGGCCTCCGCCTACTCGCCAATACAATTGGGACGGACAGCAACGCAACTACAATCCGTATGCCAAGTCCGTTCCTGAGTCTGAAGAGGACGTGCC
>OJQW01000600.1_pt1 | contig 14494 bp, 13 predicted proteins | sample 1599041 | NCBI WGS metagenome assembly OJQW01 (sample SAMN03922518, study PRJEB24848) | human gut metagenome | isolation source: stool sample | host: Homo sapiens | place: Germany | collected 2010-02
CTACAGCCCGGGACTATGGATATCCCTCGTGGAAATCAACTGAAAGGAAGAAGCATCCCCGCCTCAGGGCGGGGATGCCGGTTTTTGCTTCAGATCCGCCCCGGCCTGTCAGATGTCCGCTGAGTTCGGTTATTACGTTCAGCGCAATAACCGGGCTTTTATTTTTGGAGGTGACAAATGATCTATTCCAAAAAGCAGCCAGTCATGTATAATATAAACGGCAAATCGGGATTTAAGGAGAATGATTATGTTTGAAGACGGAAGAAGCAAAAAGGTGGTTTTTATTGCTCATTGTTTTCTAAATCAAAATTTCATCTCCGACGGAACCGCCGTCTATCCGGCTGTATTTAGGAATGTTATTGAATTATTCATGAACGCCGATATCGGCATTGTTCAAATGCCTTGTCCGGAGTTCTGCTGCTTAGGCCTTGACAGAGGAAACATCTGCGGAACAGACTTTCCCGTTGTGATAGAAAATACCCGTATTCGTGCGGAGATGAAAAAAGATATTCCAAATGCGCAATTAGACCAATTAGCTGATTATGTGGTTTATCAAATATCAGAATACATCAAGTATGATTTTAAAGTTGTGGGTATTATAGGTGCAAACCGTTCTCCAAATTGCGGTGTGGATACAACATCAGATAATAATACCGAAATGAAAGGAATGGGGCTGTTCATGGAAAAGATTTCACGCCGGCTCTCTGAAAAAAGTGTATCCATACCGATGATAGGATTAAAAGGAACTGACGATATTTCGGAGAAACTAGGCCCGTTATTAAAAAACTGAAGCAGAAAAATCCTATAATCAGCCGAGCCAGGCGAACCAGTCAGGGCTCAGGATGGACGGCGCATGCGCGCCGCCTTTGCCGGCAGTCAAGGAGGCGGCAGCAGAAAGTGCTGCCACCCCCTGCGCATTTCTGGAATATCTGACAATGGGAGCACCTGCTTCCCTGTGGTACAATCGGTACATGACCACCTGAAGAAGGAGTTCGAAACGATGATAAATGTATTGTTCGTCTGCCACGGCAATATCTTGAAAAGTCCTGGAAAAGCCAGTAAAATCAATGGGTTCACGAAGCACAAGGGCGCTTACTACACCACTACTACACCATTTTTAAAAGAGTCTTGATATGAGAGATTATAGACAAGACGAGCCTTGCTAATTGCAAGGCTCGTCTTGTTTATAAGCAGTCGGCTTAAAACATCCCAGTTTCCCTTTTAGGTAAAAGCTTCTGTGCCTACTTACATTTTCGTGCCACTCCAACGCAACACTAATCCTCGCTACCAGATTTCTTTTTGAATTATATCAGCCATAGGTCAATTTTCAACCATAATTTACATATCATATCTACCAACAAGAAAGGAGTCACCCCTATGTCCTGCCTGCTCAAATACCGCTGGGTTAAGCTGCCGCGGGCGTTGGTGCCGTCGGGCAAGGGGGTATTGGGCTCTTGGGCGCGGCTGGCGGCACGGGCGGCGTTCAGAGCCGGCACCGGACGTTACTGCGGGCACATGAACGCTGTGACGCCGGGGATGTGGTCAGGCGGCATCGTGGGCGTCAAGAGCATTCTCGGCGTCCGTCGGCGCGGCGATGCGCTGAGGATACTCGACGAGCTGCAAACGCTCGGGTACATCACCTACACGCTCGACCCCGCCACGAAGAAGCTTGAGTACCGTATCCGCGACTGGGTGCTCGAATGCTCCGGCGAGGGGTGCTCGGACGGCGCGGTCTATGCCACGGACGGCTACGGCTTCATCTGCCTGCCGAGGAACATCACACAGCGGCTCGCAGACAGGAAAATTAAATTCGGCGATGCAGACGCATGGCTGGATCTCTGGTGCCACACGGTGTGGCGGGAGAACAGCAATGCGTTTTCATATATGGCACCCGCGGTGCAGCTCGGCACTATGGGCGCCGCGCTCACTCTGGAAGCTCTGGGGCGGCGCTGGGGCTGGGAAAAGACCAAGGTATGGAGATTCCTGCGAAAATACGGGGATGCCTTCGCTCTGTACCGTCTGCCCGGCTCAGGCGGCTGCCTCATCTTTAATAAGCTCTACCCCGCAGACACGGCGTTCTCCCTGCCGGAGAGCGCAGAGATTGTGCGTATAATCGCGCAAATGCGTATTCTCGCGGGAAATACTCACACCGGCCTAAGCGAGAACGAGCGTGTCAACCGGCTCATACGGCTGTGCAGCGGCGCAATTATCCCGGAGCTTGACGCTCAAAGCCGCGTTGCACTTTTCAGATGCATAACGCGCGCGTATTTTTCTCACTGCCGGAATTGTGAGAGCCGTGTATATGACTGCAGGGGTGTAAATACCGCGCAGGTGCGCGCAAGCACCCGCGCGCCCTGTGCCCTGAAACGACAAAGCGAGGTTCAAATATGGGAAAGCAAAAGAATTTGTCCACAAAATCCGCACACGAGCCGTCGAAATCCGATGCGCTCATAGATTTCCTGGCGCGCCGCGGCGTAATTGCCGACGAGAACATAGACAGCGAAAAAGTCCGCGCCGCCAGAGCCGAGAAGCAGCGCATGATGTTCCACAACACCCGCCTGCTGCTTGAAAACTACAGGAACATCGCCTGGGCGCTGGAGTGCTTCCCGGACACGGTGGCAGACGAGCTGGAACAGCCGTTTGAGAGCCTGGACGCGCTTCTTGACCGCGTGGACGCCGAGGTCGGGATGGGAAACCGCAAGCTGGAGGGCCGCATGGAGAGCGTGCGCAAGTCCCGCCTGCTGCTTGACCGGATAAACGAGGCGCTGAGCGTGCTCAAGCGCAAGCCCGGCAACGGCGAAAAGCTCTATGAGCTCATATACCTGACCTACATAGCCCCGGACAAGCTGACACACATGGATTTGCTCTTTCGGCTCGACCTCTCCTCGCGGCACTACTACCGGCTGCGCGAACAGGCCATCCGAATCATCTCTCTCCGGCTCTGGTCAGCACACAACAGCGAGGCCGACGCATGGCTCGAGGTGCTCACGCTCTTAGAGGGCATGGCGTGAAAACAAAGTGGCAGAAAAATGGCAGGTCCCCCGCCGATGACACGCAAAGCGAAATAGTATATACTGGCACCATCCACAACCGGGCAAACCAGAAAAGCGCCGCGCTCAAGAGCTTTGAGCACGGCGCTTTTCGCGTCCAAAAGGAGGAAATTCGTGAAGAAAGAAGTCAAGAGGGATAAGCGGCGGCTGGTCAAGGCCTACTGGTCGTCCATAACGGCGATGTGCTCGCTCGTGCTCATGGGCACGCCGGCCTTCGCCGCGTCCGGCGGGACAATCTGGGACAGGTTTTCGAGCATCATGCAGGACGTGTACGGGCAGCTCGTAGCCATCAGCACAATTGTCGCCGTCACGGTCGCGGCCGTCGCGCTCATAGTGCGCATGGTGTCCCGCAACCAGCGGGCGGTGGACGAGGCCACGAGCTGGCTAAAGCGGATAGTCATAACCTGGATAGTGCTCAACTCGCTGGGCTTTATCGTGGCGTACCTGCAGCCCTTGATTGCCGGCGGGCAGTACACCGGTGGCTGACGGAGGTGAAGCGTGCTCGACTGGATATTCGAGGGCATCATAGACTGGGTCGCGGGCATCGCCTCGTCCATCATGGACGCCATATCCGGGCTGTTTCTGAACGCCCTCGGCACGGACATGACGGCGATGGAGGAGTACTTCCCCTTTGTCTCCGCGGCCTTCGACGTCATGCAGTATATGGCCTGGGCGCTGCTTTTCCTCATCTGCGTGTGGCAGCTCTTCCGCGTGTTCGGCGGGCCAATAACCGATGCGGAGAACCCGTGGCAGCTCGTCGTGCGAAGCTGCCTTTTCGGCGTGCTGGTCGGCTACGCCAAGCCCATTTTCACGCTTGTGCTGGACATAGCCCGGGCGCCGTACACCGCCCTGCTCGACGTTGATATTACCGGCGAGGATTTCACTTTTGCCGGGCTGGAGGAGGTTATATCCAACGGCCTCGTGACCATCGCCTCTACCATCAAGGTCATAGCGCCGCTGCTGCTACTGATTCTGCTCATCTCCGTGGGTTGGAACTACTTCAAGCTCCTGCTCGAGACCGTCGAGCGCTACATAGTCGTCGGCGTGCTGTGCTACACAAGCCCGCTCGCCTTTGCGATGGGCGGCTCCAAGGCCACAAGCCAGATATTTGCGAGCTGGTGCCGCATGGTCGGCTCGCAGCTCCTGCTGCTCGTGCTCAACGTCTGGTTCCTAAGGGCGTTCAACTCTTCCGTGGGTCAGTATATAGCCAACGGCGGCGCACTCACCAGCGGGCAGGGCTCGATCTTTCTCTGGTTCTTCTGCGCCCTCGCTTTTCTCAAGACCGCACAGCGCTTTGACAGCTACCTCGCATCGCTCGGCCTCAACGTCGCGCAGACAGGGTCGAGCATGGGCATGGAGATGGTCATGGCTGCGCGCGTGCTATCTGGCGTAAGCGGCGGGGCTAAGAGCGCGGGCAACGTGTTCAAGGGCGGCTCAGCCGCTACCGGCACGGGCGCAGCAGCCAGCGGCTTCGCCACGGCGCTCTCCGGCAAGTTCAAGGGCAACAGCTATGTGCGCGACGCCGTCGTGGATGGCGGTCAGCGCATGGGCATGGGCGGCAGCGTCGGCTTCGTGGGCAGAACCTTCGGCGGCATGGCGGCGAGGAACGGCGCCGTACTGACCGGCGACTCAATCGCCTCGGTAGCCTCGCGGCCTGAGAACGTCTCCGGCAGCATCGCCGGGGATATAGCAGACCGCAGCCTCGCAAACTATATGCCGCAGCTCGGCGGCTACACGCTCTCGGACACGCAGATAACCGGCGGTCACATAAGCACGAGCGTCACTGACGCCGGGGGCAATGCAAGCAGTGTCGAGCTGTTCAACGCGGCCCAGTACGAGAAGCCGAATGTGCCGCACTCGGTCGTCACCGCGTCAGACGGCAGCACATGGTACCAGATGGCCTCCGGCGAGGGCAGCGGCGCTTTCTACGACGCGCCTACGTTCACGGGCAGCGCCGACGAGGCTTCAGCTGTCGACTCGGCCTTCCCCGGCATCGACGGCGGCACAATGCTCCGTACGGTGGACGACGGCGTGATGGAGGCCACGTCGGACGGCGGCAGCGCGCTCTGGTACAACAGCGCCTATTACGACGAGCCCGACGCGCCGCACGAGGTTGTGACCGCTGCCAACGGTGTGGACTGGTACGCCATGCAGCCGCCCGCCAAGGCACCCGCCTTTGAAGCGGGCGAGGACGCCGCGGCGTACAACCGCGCGATGTTCCAGGACTTCATGCCCGGATACGCCCAACCGGTAACGGCTGTCGAGGGCGAGAGGCGTGAGGACGGACACTTTGCCGTGCGTCACGCAGACGGCAGCGGCACAGCGTTCTACGACACCGCAATCTATGCGCCGCCGCGTGGCGACTACCAGGTGTATGAGGACAAACGCGGACAGCAGTGGATTGCCATCCACGGCACGCCGGGCGTCGAACAGCGGCCTGTCTACCAGGACGGCAAACCCGTTTACGAAAACGGCAGCATGAAGACCGTCAAGGTCGAAACCGTGAAGTACGGCAGTACCCCGGGAAAATACCCGGCACCCAGAAAACGCGCGAAATCCGAGATGAAGCCGCCGCGCAAAAAGCGAAGGTGACGAAACTTGGCTGAACACATATTCAACGACGGCAGCGACAACTACGCCGCAGCCGCAAAGCACATCTCCCGTGCCGCACAGAGCGCAAGGCGCTCAACCGCAGCGGCGGCATCTGTCAAGGCCGGAGCTGCGACCGGCAAGGCCGTTGCAGGCTCCGCTGCAGGCGTTGCTATGACCGGGCCGTGGGGAGCCGCGCTCTCTGCGGCCTGGGAGCTGAGGCACACGCTCTTCAAGGTGCTCATATTCCTCTGCCTGCTGGTGCTGTTCTTCATCATACTCATCGTTTCCATACCGTCCATATTGCTCGGCAGCGTCCTCGGCGACGACTCCACCGGCGCACAGACGCTTCAGGCAAACTACAACAGCCTCGCCTATGTCGTGGATACCGCCGTGGAGCGCGGTCACGAGCTGGCGCTCGAGCGCGTGGAGCAGATTATCTCGGACGGCGGCTACGACTATGATCTGTCCATGGCGGCGCTCATAGATAACGCTCAAAACACCGCCGGGTACGATGTGGGCTGGATACTCGCGGCGTACTCGGCCTCGCTCGCCCAACAGGACACGAGCGCCGGAGATATGGCGGCAAAGCTCGAAGCCGTGGCGGCAGATATGTTCCCAGTTACATACACGGAGGGCGGCGAGGCCGCAGCGGAAACCATCGCCTACAGCCCCGTCACTGTGACCGTCGTGACCGGGAGCACGCCGACGGGCAGCATCAACGGCGTGACGCAGTACCGCTACTTCACGGAGCAGCGCACCTATTACGTCCCGGACGGCACAACAACCGAGCCGACCGCGGCATACAGCCCCGTCACAGTCACCGTCCCGGTGTACAGCGGCGGGCAGATAACAGGGACGCGCCAGGCGACGTACTACACGCCCAGCGGCTCAGCGCCGGAGGCGTCGCGCGTCGTCGTGTGCACGATACACCCCTTTGACAGTTCGGTCATCTACGAGGCCTTCGGCATCGACCCCGACGCCGTCTACGACCAGTTCAACATAACTTACGCCGAGGCAATCGACTACATGGCCAATGCCCTGAGCAAGACGCTATACGGCGCCGAAAACAGCACTACGACCAGCGCAGAGGCCATGAGCGAGGCCGAGATAAGCGCCCTCGTGAGCGCCCTCGACTGCAGTGATGAGCGAAAAAGAGTGCTCGAGACGGCGCTCTCGCTTGTGGGGAGAGTCCCGTACTTCTGGGGCGGCAAATCCGCGCCGGGGTGGAACGACGATTGGAACACTCCGAAGCTCGTGACCGCTGCTGGTTCGACTACCACCGGCACCATACGCCCCTACGGTCTCGACTGCTCGGGCTTCTCGGACTGGGCGTACCAGACCGCGCTCAGCGTCACGATAGGCGCCGGAACATGGGGTCAGTGGAACGCGAGTACGGAGATTTCAGAGGGCGAGCTCATACCCGGCGACCTCGGCTTTCAGAACCTGCCGAACGCCGACACCAACCACGTCCTAATCTACGCCGGCACCGACGCCGATGGCCGACAGCTCTGGGTACATTGCACCAGCGGCAGTGGCGTGGTGCTCAACTCGCCGGACTACATACGCTACTACAGGCGGCCGAATGTGGCGCTGGGCGATACATGAAAGTCCCGGCTAAAATAACATGAGATGTTATTTTAGCCGGGAAAACAACTCAGGAGGCGATACACTTGGAGGACAGGGAATATTCAAACGTCTACGCCATACCGGCGAACTACACGGACTCAGGCAAGCTCTTCGGCGGCATGGTGGATACGCGAAACGCCGTTGAAGCCGTGCTGCTGCTCGCCGCGGTGGGCGCGCCGGAGTTCTTCTGGATACCCATGTCCGGCACCATACGCGTCGTGGTCATGACCGTGACGCTCATACCGCTCGGCGTGGTCGCGGTCATGGGCGTGGACGGCGGCTCGCTGCTCTCCTCCCGGCCGGGCCGCAGCCTGAACGCGCTCAACGTGGCGGCGACCTGCGGCCTGCTCTACAACGCGTCGCTCATGGTGGAGGAGGGCGTGGGCAGCGTACTGTGCCTGGACGGGATTATAAACGCCTCAGGCGACAGGCGGCTGTGCTTCCGCCCGCCGTAGCCGGCGGTCAGCGTCTGCTTCGTGTGGAAAAAGCAGCGTGAGTTTTCCAAGGTGTCGGAGAAGTACATAGAGACACTGCGTTCCGTAATTTGAGTGTCAGGCGGTCGGAATTCCACCCCGTTCCGCTGGCAGCGCCGTCGACTGCGCGGGCGGTGGTTTTGTGTGAAATGGGTCAGAGCTTGGGAAATTAACTACAGTGGCGCCTCACCACTCCACTTCCCCCCAGCGGTTCTGAGAGATAACCAGAATCTCGCCGCTATCATCCCTCAGCAGATCCCTAACGCCTTCACGGGCGTTTCCGCTCCAATAGCAGGGCGCGGACATACTGGAAATAAATGCACCGTGGGAGAACTGGGCATAACAGTTCCCCTCAAAGTCCGGCAGATACTCCGGCATATAGGTTTTAATGTAGACCAGGCACTCTCTGGCAGCGAAGAACACATTGTCCCGAACCTCCACGGTACCGTCCTGCATGTTGGGGCCGCCGTCGATACTGAACGCCCCCGTGTGGAAGCCCTGGACCTCCTCGCCGTTGTCCGTCCAACTGCTCATGGTGCTGTAAAAGACCCAGTTGTCCCGGAAGCTGACGTTTCTGAACTGGTGGTCGGGGTTGGCCACCTCGTCCCAGTTGAAGTAGATGAGCGGCGAACCGCAGTGGTAGAACACGTTCCCCTCAACGGTCACATCCGTCACGTCAAAAACCTGGCCGCTGAATTCGATGGCGGTCTCCAGCCCCAGCCCCTCCTGATAGGTCTCGTGGACATAGTTGTTGCGGAAGGTGTTATGGCTGGAGCTGGCTCCGCCCACGCCGCCGTTGCGCTGGACGCCCGCGCCGTAGCCGGTGATGGTATCCGCGGCGTAGGAGGCGGCGCAGCCGCCGCCCCAGCCCAGCTCGCAGTTTTGCACCAGCACGCCCTCACACTCCGGCGCCACGGACAGGATGTTCCGCCCCGTATAGAGCACGCAGAGATTGTCGATGACCACATCGTCCCACACGCCGTCGAAGGGGGCGTAGGGAGAGAGAAACTCTATGTCACCATACAGCTCCCCTGGATTTCCCTGGTCGCAGCGCAGGTACAGGGGCCCGTCGGCGGTGAGGCAGTACTGCTCCCGCTCCCCGGTGTCCACCCAGCCCAGCAGGTAGATGGGCAGGGTATCCGGCAGGCCGTTGCTGGCCTGGGAGAAGAAGGTCAGGTCCTCGGTCAGATGCACGGCGGGGTCAAATTCGGGCAGGGTGGCCTGATCCTCCGCAGCCTGCTCTGTCTGGTCAGTGAGCCACATGTCAGAGAGGACCTGATAGGTCTGACCATTCCAGAAAGGCTGAACCTTTTCCGCCACGGCTACATCCCCGTTCAGAACAATGGCCCCACAGTCCAGCATGGGTCTGTAGTAGACCCAAATCTTCCGGCCGTCCTCGCCCTCGTACCACAGGGACCACTTTTCAGCGCCGCCGCCATTTTCCTCCGAGCCGTACAGCCCCGGCTTTTCCCCTTCGCCGTAGGCGGAGTAAGTCACGCCGGGCTGGCTGTTCACCTGGACGGCCCGCCACACGTCGCCCCGCCGGAAGAACACCGCGTCGCCGTAGTCCAGCTCCGCCTGGTTGAGCCGGTCGATAGTGGCCCAGGCGCTCTCCGGACTTGTGCCGTCTGCACTGTCGTTGCCGTCATTGGAAATGTAGTAGGCCGTCCCTGTGTAGGTCTCGCCGGGGACAAAGGTATCACTTTTCACGATGGTGGTTTCTGTGGCAAGGATGGCGTCCCGCCGGGACTGCCCCTCCTGAAGGAGCTCCTCCGCCCGGGCGTTGACCGCCTCATCCTCCGGAAACTGGGCTGCGGTCTCCGGCAGGCTCTCGAACAGCCGCACCGCCGCCACGACCCCCGCCTCATAGGTCAGGGGGTTGGTCAGTTCCATCGTAAAGCTGTCATAGGAGAAGTCCAGCAGCGGCGCGCCGGTGATGAGGGACAGGCGGCTGATGGCATAGTTCTGGCTGGCATTCAGGTAGTTGAGCTCTTGCCCGCCCCCCATCTGGCCGGAGATGGAGGCGCAGACCTGATCCCACCGGTTGGGCCCCTCTTCAAAGAGGGGATAGCCGCCACGGATATCCGTGCCGAAGGCCTCCCAATTCTCGTCCGACCGGCCGCCCAAGAGATAGGGGGCATAGCCGTTGGTGAAGTCTGTGGCGTCCATCCGCTCGGCGGCGTAGAGCAGGAGCATGGCTCCGTAGTCCCGGTAGATCGCCTCGCGGGATGCCCCGGCGGTCATCTCCTCCCAGCCCTCCACGTCTCCGCCGCCAGCGGCGATGACCCGGGTAAGCAGTCCCACCATTTCCTGCTCCGTAATGACCGCTTCTTTGTCCCGCTCCGCATCCCCCGCAGCAAAGCCGTACCAGAACGCCCGCTCATACTCCGTCTCCGGGGCCGGGCCTTCCGGGAAGATCCAACCGGCCGTCGCCTCCTCCGTCGGGTCAGGGGGATGTGTGCCGCAGGCCGCTACAAGGAACACCAGCCATACGGCAAGCAGCAGAGTCACAACTTTCTTCATCATCGCATCCATCCTTTACTGTTTTTCGCCAAAAACCGTTTGATATTGTAGTCGTTGAAGAAAATAATACCATTCATCGGTCTGGGTGCTATTTCCGGGAATCTTAGCCTGGCAAATGTAGTGACTTGCCTGGCGCCCGCGATTTCCTTGCCGTTGTCAGCTGGGCCGAGTATGTTCCGGGCCTCGTCGCACACTTTATCTTCGATCAAATTTTTTACCATGAAATATCCGCTTGTTTCTGTTTGTTGAGATTATACAACACGATCTGCATTTTGTCGATAAGAAACCTTATCAATGCCTACACCGGCTCGCCCTTCGCGGCAATGGACGTTGAAACCATAACCGCCGCCAACGTGCCGGTGGAAATAGGGTTCACGGCTGAGGGCTGGTTCAGCCTCCGGCTTCCGCTGCTGCTGCCAAAAAAGGAGCGCGGCTCAGCCGAGTATGTGCGCTCTATCCTGCTCCCGGCCCTGAAAACGTTCTTCGCGGACAGGTTGCCGTTGCGTTTTGAGGACTGTGTACTCATTTACCGCCACGTCTACGCCGAGGACAGGCCCGAACGGCAGCGCCGCGACCACGACAACATCGAGATAAACATGGTCTCCGACTGCATCGCTCTCTACGCTATGACCGACGACGCGCCGGGGCTGTGCTCTCACTACTACTGCAGCGCCTCCGCGACAGTCGAGCGCACCGAGGCCTACGTCGTGCCACAGCGCGAGTTTGCCGCATGGCTCGAGGCCGAGAAAGCCATGCCGGACGAGGGGGTGAAGTTATATGATTCCCCTCCTGAAAGCGGCAAAAAAGCGGTGTAAAAACGGCTCAAAAACGCACATGGAAAATCTCACAGCTTTTGTCCCGGCAGAAATGCAGCCGCCGCGCGGCTTTTTGGCTCCAAACGCGGCCCGGATTCCGACAAAGAGAGCAGTCACGTTGTCGGGAAATTCCGCGCCTGGTGAGGCGCAATGCTGACGCTGCGCCCCGGCAGTCAGGCGTTTCTGCTGGTGAGCCTGCTCGCCGTGACAGGCGAATTTCCACTGCGCTCGCTTCATTTGCTCGGCAACGAGAGGGTGCTGCGCGAGCTTGTGCGCCGCGGCTCCGGCAGGCAAGTCATACGCAATTCCGACGGGAGCGCGCAGATAGATACGCGGCTCTGCCAAATAAGCGGCAAGAGCTGGGACAAGTCCCTGCGCCTATACAAGGGCGCGCTTCCCGTGCTCGACTGGCTGCATCCGGCGGCTTACCGGTACTACATGGATTCATTCTATGGTCACCGCTTTACGGGCGACAGCGCCCACCGCGAGCGCAACCACCGCGTGGCAGAGGCCGCCGCCATGTTCGTGCGCTCCGGCGTGGAGATAAGGCCATACCTGTTGCCTGCACTGCAAACCGAGAGCATCCGGCAAACCGTGACAGAACGTCACGCCTTCTATTTCGCCCGCGACCTCAAACGGCTGCGCGCCGGGGAGCAGAACAAGACAATGTTCACGCGCACTGTCGGTGCGTTGTTTTCCACCGAGAGCTGTTACGCCGTGTACAACACGCGCGCGGCGGCTATGAAGTGGAACGGCCTTGGCGAGTTCAAGGCGCTGCACAGCTTAAACGAGTTTGCGCGCATGAACGCCGGTGTGGGTATGGACTCGGCTATACTCTTCGGCGCATCTGAGAAGACGGCGCTCGCAACACTCGCGGCGTCGGCGCACCCGAACAGGCCGGAGTTCCGCTTCGATAGGATATACCCGCACATACACTTCGTGCCCCTGGATTCTTTCGGAACCCGTATGCTGAAGCTGCTGCTCACACCAGACTGGAACGGGAAAATGCTAAACGCCCTGTTTGATCCCGAAGACCGCTTCAAAAGCGGAATGGGTCTGACGGAGCGCGACGCCGTTGTTGGCGGAGTGAGCGTGCTCTCCCACTTCGACGGCGACATACCCCGGCTCATGCGCTTTCGTGAGGCGGCAGAGCTGTATGGCGGCAAGTACGAGGTGCTCTGCTTCCCGGAACAGGCCGGGTTTGTAACGGAGTATATGGGCGCGCTCGCCGCCGTGCGGACAATCACCATAGACGAAATTGAGGAGGCGATGAAACTTGAAACGTAAGGCTGGCATAATTGCCGGCGTCATACTGGGATGCGCGGCGGTATTATACTTAGCCGGCTTACTGGGTCAGCTGCTGGATAACTACTCAGTCTGGCAGGCCGAGGGCGGCATTGTAGGCCAAGCTGCGATGAAGCCCATCGGCTGGGACTTGTTTAGCTGCTTCTCAGCCGTCTTGACCGCCTCGGGTTTGAAGAACGCGGCGCTGCTGCCCATCATCACGGCAGCCGTTGCAGCCTATTTGAAATTCGGCAGGTTCCGGGACGGGGACTACGACCCGAGGGGTTTCGCGCTCAGCCGCGACGGCACCTACGGCACGGCGGCGTGGATGAGCGAGCGCGAGCTGCGCGAAGTGCTGGAGGTCAAGCCGATTGGCAGAGCCGACGGGATAATCCTCGGCGAACGAGACGGCGGCGCGGTCTGCCTCCCGGCAGGCACCAGACTGAACCGGCACATAGCCGTCATAGGCGCGTCAGGCACAATGAAGTCCCGGGCTGTTATCCGTCCCGCGCTCTTCAACATCATTCGCAGGGGCGATTCTGCCATCATAACGGACAGCAAAGGCGAGCTCTACAGCGACACTGCGGAGCTGTTCCGCGCCCACGGCTATGAGGTCAAGGTGTTCAACCTTGTGAACCCCGCGCACGGCGACTCCTGGAACTGTATGTCCGACCTCGGCGGCGACACGCTGCTCGCGCAGGTGCTCACCAACGTCATTATCCGCAACACCAGCGAGGGCAAGGGCGACCACTTCTGGGATAACGGCGAGGCCAACCTGCTAAAGGCGCTTGTGCTCTACGTCGGCCTCGACCCTAGCAGGACGCCGGACGAGAAGAACCTCGCCTCGGTCTACCAGATGCTGATACGCAACAGCGAGCGCCAGCTCACTGCGCTCTTTGAGAAGCTGCCGCTCGACCACCCGGCCCGCGCTCCGTACAACCTGTTCGCGCAGGCCAGCGACACAGTGCGGTCGGGCATCGTGCTCGGCCTTGGCACGCGGCTGCAGGTGCTGCAAAACGAGGCCGTGCGGGGCATAATAAGCCGCAGCGACATAGACCTCACCGCGCCCGGCAGGCACAAGTGCGCCTACTTCGTCGTGCTCAGCGACCAGGACGCTACAATGACGTTTCTCTCGTCGCTGTTCTTCTCTTTCCTGTTCATAAAGCTCGTGCGCTACGCCGACAGCACGCCCGAGATGCGCTGCGCCGTGCCGGTGAACCTCATACTCGACGAGTTCAACAACATAGGCAAGCTGGGCGGCGCAGCAGACGGCTCGGACTTCACGCGCACGCTCTCAGTCATACGCAGCCGCGCAATCTATGTCATGCTCGCCGTGCAGAGCCTTGGCCAGCTCCAGAACCGCTACCCGAACAACCTCTGGGCTGAGATTATAGGCAACACCGACGTGCAGCTCATGCTCGGCTGCACCGACGACGTCACTGCCGAATACTTCTCCGAACGCAGCGGAGATATGAGCATCAGGATAAGCTCTACCATGACCGTGCGCAAGACTATGGCAGTCGCCCAGGTCATACCCGAATACCGCCAGACACAGGGTCAGGGCAAGCGCCGCCTGCTCACTCCGGACGAAGTGCTCAGGCTGCCGAACGACGAGCTGCTCGTCGTAATACGCGGCCACAACATACTCCGGTTGAAGAAGCTGGACTACACCCGCCTGCCCATGTCCGGAGAGATAGTGAAAACCAGCCTGATGGACTACGCGCCAACGCCAGCCTCCGCATCGCCCGCGGCCAAAGCGCCAGCCGTGGAAGAACCCGCACCCCGCAAACGCCGCGGCCTCTACAGCAGTGCCAAGCCGCCGGAGGGGTTTTGAGTATGTGAGGCATTGCCCGCAAAGCAGCTTGATATTTTCCCACAACTATGCTACAACACACTCAGGAGGCTGACGCCATGAAGATTGTTAGACCTGTTTCAGACCTACAGAATCACTTGGATGAGATAAGCAAAATAGCGCACGAAACCGGGCAACCGGTGTTCCTGACCAAAGACGGCCATGTGGACATTGTTCTGATGAGCATGGAGGCGTATGAGAATCTCCAGTTTGAGAGCGAGATATATTTCAAACTCAGGGAGGCCGAGCTTGAGGCCGAGATGACAGACAAGCGCTACT
>OJQW01000603.1_pt1 | contig 14429 bp, 11 predicted proteins | sample 1599041 | NCBI WGS metagenome assembly OJQW01 (sample SAMN03922518, study PRJEB24848) | human gut metagenome | isolation source: stool sample | host: Homo sapiens | place: Germany | collected 2010-02
CTCTTTGGAGTCTGAGGGATTTCTTTTTGTCGCCACAAAAAGAAACCCCTCAGGAGATACCCACGTGGGTGGGCACCCACTCCCCTTGATACGTGGGGGGTTGTAAAGAAAAAAAGGAGGCAACCATGCGCATCACATTCCTCGGCGCCGCGCACGAGGTCACGGGCAGCTGCACGTATGTGGAGTGCGGCAAGACCCGCTTCATCGTTGACTGCGGCATGGAGCAGGGCAGGGACATGTTTGAAAACCAGAGCCTGCCCATTTCGCCGTCCCAGGTGGACTTCGCGCTGCTGACGCACGCGCACATCGACCACTCGGGACTACTGCCGCTGCTGGCGAAAAACGGCTTTACCGGCAGCGTGTACGCCACCGCCGCGACCTGCTCGCTGGCGGACATCATGCTCCGCGACAGCGCGCACATACAGATGAGCGAGGCCGAGTACAAGACCCGCAAGGCTCAGCGCGCGGGCGGCGCGGCGGTCGAGCCGCTGTACGACACGGAGGACGTCGCGGCGCTGACGAAGAACCTGCGCCCCTGCTCCTACGGCGAGGTGATACAGGTGGCCGAGGGCGTGGCCGTGCGCTTTACGGACGTGGGTCACCTGCTGGGCAGCGCCTGCATAGAGGTCTGGCTCGGCGAGGGCGGCGAGCGGCGGAAAATTGTCTTCTCCGGCGACGTCGGCAACCTGCACCAGCCCATACTGCGCGACCCGCAGCTGGTGTCCGGCGCGGACTACGTCGTGGTCGAGAGCACCTACGGCGCCAGGCTGCACACCGGCGGCCAGCCCGACTACATAGGCGAGCTGACGAAGGTCATACAGCGCACCTTGGACCGCGGCGGCAACGTCGTGATACCGTCCTTCGCCGTCGGCAGGACGCAGGAGATGCTGTACTTCATACGCGAGATAAAAGAGCGCGGCCTTGTCCACGGCCACGACGGCTTCAAGGTCTACGTGGACAGCCCCCTGGCCGTGGAGGCGACCGGCGTCTTTCTGCAGTGCGACGCGTCCTTCCTTGACGAGGAGACGCGCGCGATCCTCGCTCGCGGCGTCAACCCGCTGTCCTTCGACGGGCTGGAGGTGTCCGTCAGCGCGGCGGAGTCCAAGGCCATAAACGAGGACGCGCAGCCCAAGGTGATAATCTCCGCCAGCGGCATGTGCGACGCCGGACGCATACGCCACCACCTCAAGCACAACCTGTGGAGAAAGGAGTCGCTCATCCTCTTTGTCGGCTATCAGGCAGAGGGCACGCTCGGCAGGCTGCTCTATGACGGGGCGAAGGAGGTCAAGCTCTTTGGCGAGACGATAGCCGTCAAGGCCGAGGTGACCTGGCTGCCCGGCGTGAGCGGCCACGCGGACAGGGACGGACTGCTGCGCTGGATGCGCGGCTTCGCGGCCGAGCCGCCGAAGCAGGTGTTTGTCAACCACGGCGACGACGACCAGTGCACGGCCTTTGTGGAGACGCTCAAGACCGAGCTGGGCTTTGAGGCCATGGCTCCGTTCAGCGGCACGGTGTACGACTTGCTGGCCGGGGAGTTCGTACGCGTGACCGAGGGCGTGCCCATCGAGCGCCGCGCCGCCGCGCCGAAACGGAACAAATTCTTCGACGCTCTCGTCAAAGCGGCGGAGCGCCTGCTCGCTGCGGCAAAGTCCGCCGATGGGCGCCCGAACAGAGAGCTGCGCAAGTGGACGGAGCGCATAGAGGCGCTCATAAGAGACATGAACGGCTGAGAGGCCGCAAAGGGAGTTTACGCAAATGTCTGGAAACAACGTCCCGTCCCAGCGCCGTATGCTGGGTGCGGATATAGGCCTGCTGGGCCGCGAGGAGCTGATAACGCTTGCCCGCGCGGTCTGCGGCCAGGCCGCCTCGTTCTCCGGCGGCCACGGGAACATACACCCGGAGAACATATTTGTGTCCGCCGACGGCTCGCCCTGGCTGGGCGGCCGCGCAGACCACGCCCCCGGCGAGTGGACGACGGACGAGCTTGAATACATGGCGCCCGAGCTTTTCTGGAGCGGGACGCTCAGCGCCCGCGCGGACGTCTACTCCATAGGGCTGATGCTCTACGCCGGGGTGACGCGCGGACGCCTGCCCTTCTTCGCCTGCGCGGCGAACGAGATGACCAACGAAAAGCGCGCGGCCGCGCTCCGGCGGCGCATGAACGGCGAGACCGTGCCCATCCCCACCATCGCCGGAGAGAAGCTGGGCGAGGTGCTGAAAAAGTGCCTGGCCTTCGCGCCGGAGGAGCGGTACTCGGACACGATAGAGCTGTCCATGGCGCTCGAGCCCTGCGTGGGCGAGGGCGACGCGGCCGCGATGGCGATGTTCGGCAAGAGCGAGAGCGAGCTGAGCGAGGTGGAGCGCACCATGGCCGGCATCCTCGCAAGCTACAGCGCCGAGGAGATAGCCGCCGTCCCCGACCCGGAGCCTGCTCCGCCGGCGAGCGAGCCTGAACCGCAGCCGGAGCCGCAGCCCGAACCCGAGCCGCAGCCCGAACCCGAGCCGGAACCTGAGCCGCAGCCGGAGCCGGAACCTGCGAGCGAGCCGCAGCCCGAACCCGAACCGGCTCCCGCGCCGGAACCCGTACCGCCTCCCGCTCCCGCGCCGAAACCGGCGCCCCCCGCGCCGCCGGAACCGCCGGAGCATGAGCCGCCGTACGGCGGAGATGGCGGCGGTGACGGCGAGGAGCCGAAACCCAAGACCGTGCTGTGGCTGGTGCTGGGCATCTGCGCGGCCGTGATGGCGGCCGCCGTGGCGCTGAACTTCATATTGCCGTGGCTGCACCCGGCCGAGCCTGTGACAATACCCACGCCCACCGCGACGGCGGTGCCCTCCGCGCAGCCCACCGCTACGCCGGAGCCGACGCTCGCCCCGACCCCGACGCCGACCGCCGAGCCTACGCCCGGCCCGACGCCGGAGCTCAGCTCCACATACGAGGTCGTGCGCGGCGACATCAGCTGGACGGACGCCGAGCAGCGCGCCCGCGAGATGGGCGGGCACCTGGCCATAGTGGACAGCGAGGCGGAGCTGGACGCGATAACCGCCCAGGCTGAGCAGCAGGGGCTGGACTTCGTCTGGATAGGCCTGTTCCGCGTCAATGGCAACCTCCAGTGGGTCGACCCGAGCGCGCAGGGCTACTTCCGCTGGGCGGAGGGCGAGCCCTCGGTGCGCGACACCGACGGCACGGCCGAGAACTTCGTGCTGCTCTGGCACACGGATGCGGGCTGGGTCTACAACGACTCGCGCAACGACCCCGCGGCGCTCTATCCCGCCATTTACTCCGGCAACATAGGCTTCGTGTGCGAGTACGATTGATTTCAGTTGTATTACAAACGTCCCGCCGGGCTTTACAGCCCGCGCGGGACGTGTTATATTTACGCGGAAAGCAAGAGGTGAAGTTGATGTCGCACTACCGCATATGACAGGGCAAGCAAGATTCGTCCGCGGACGGGTCTTTTCGCCGTGCTTTGTTTTTGCGGTCTGGGCAAACCTCATCCCAATATGCGCGCTTCTCCGGCGGTGCCGGAGAGGTTTTTCGCGCACGCAAAGACATATTTTCGCGGTGAACGGCCCTTTCGCGAGGGTCGTTTTTCTTTGCCCTGTGCTGGATTTACAAGAATCTATACAGGAGGACGGCCTCAATATGAACCGTGAAAATAAGAAGATGAGATACGAAAAGGGCTATTACAAGACCCATCCCTGCACCGACAGCTTCACCTGCCGCAACTGCGGCTGGCTGGTGGTGTCCGACGGCGCGGGCAGCGCGCACCGCAACCACTGCCCGAACTGCCTTTGCAGCCTGCACCTGGACGTCGAGCCGGGCGACCGCGAGAGCGGCTGCGGCTCGCTCATGGAGCCGGTGGCGGTCTGGGTGCGCAAAAACGGCGAGTGGGCTATAATCCACCGTTGCCGCCGCTGCGGCAAGCTGGACTCCAACCGCGTCGCGGCGGACGACAACCCCGTCGTGCTGATGAGCATAGCCGTGCGTCCGCTGGGCAGGCCGCCGTTCCCGATCGAACGGATGGCGGAGCTGTCCGAGAAGCTGCTTTAGAGCCCGCCGGCCGCGGCGTAATGTAAGGGCGGAAAACGGGCGGCAGCGTCGCATATCCCTCAGATATGCGCGCATGTCGCTTGATTTTTCGCTGTATATGTGAGAAAATAATCTTCCGGGCATTGGAGGTGAGAGGCTTGAAGGGTACGCTCCGGGACATATACGACGCTGTGGACGATTTCTCCAAGGGAATGGGACGCAGGCGCATCACGACCTACTCGGCGGCGTGCGCCTACTACCTTTTCATGTCGCTCATACCCATGATAATGCTGCTTGTGAGCATTATCCAGTACACGCCGCTGACCCAGGAGATGATCCTCGAGGCCATCAGCGACTACGTCCCCGACTCGCTCTACGAGATTATAAGCAGCATAATATCCAGCATCTACTCCGGCGGCCGCGTGGCGCTGACCGTCTCCATACTCCTGACCATCTGGTCGGCTGCGGCGAGCATGAAGGCGCTCATGCGGGGCATGGACAGCATGTACGACGCCGAGAGGCACGAGGACTTCTTTGTGTTCAGCCTCCGCGCCTGCTTCTACATGGTGGTGCTCGTGCTCGTGCTGCTTTTGAGCTTTTTCGTCATGGTCTACGGCGGCGAGATATTGCAGCTGCTCTATGACACACTCCCGCACGGCGGCACGCTCGACAAGCTGTTCGGCACAGTGCGATACCTGCGCTACGTGGTCGTGATAGCCGTCCTGGCGCTGGTGTTCTCGTTCACCTACTGGCGCATGCCGGCGCGCAGGCTGAGGTACAAGGCGCAGTGGCCGGGCGCTATCTTCTGCGCCGTGAGCTGGTCGGTGTTCTCGGTGATCTTCTCGGTCTACGTCTCCGTCAGCAACCGCTTCGGCGCTTACGGCGTCATAGGCACGGTCATCGTGGCCATGATATGGCTGTACTACTGCTTCTACTTCCTGCTGCTGGGCGGGTACATAAACCACTACATAGCAGAGCGCAGGGCGGAGCGCGCGTGATACAAATTTGATACAAGGCCATAGTAAGATAACAGGGTAGCAAAATGATAGATATAGACGTCAAGAATCTGAAAAAATCCTTCGAGGTCGGCCACGACGTGCTCTCCGACCTCAGCTTTGAGGTCAACGCGGGCGAGCACGTCGGCATACTGGGCGCCAACGGCTGCGGCAAGACCACGCTGTTCAGGCTGCTGACCGGCGAGTACGCGCCCGACGAGGGCTCCATCGCCATACACAAGGGGCGCAGGATAGGGCTTATCTCGCAGATACCCGTCTACCCCGCCGGGTGGACGACCGAGGACGTGCTGCGCGAGGCGCACGCCAGGCTGCGCGCCATGTCCGACCGCCTGCGTGAGCTGGAGACGCTCATGGCCACGGACTCGTCCCGCGCGCTGCTGGACGAGTATGACCGCCTGAGCGACGACTTCCGCCGCCTCGGCGGCTACGACATGGACAGGGAGCGCAACCGCGTGGCCAACGGCCTGGACATCCCGGCCGAGATGCGCGCGCGGGAGTTCGACAAGCTCTCCGGCGGCGAAAAGACGCGCGTCAACCTCGCGAGGCTCATACTCGAGGACACGGACATCCTTTTGCTGGACGAGCCGACGAACCACCTGGACCTGCGCGCCACCGAGTGGCTGGAGGACTACATCACCCACTTCCGCGGCACGGTGCTGGCGATAAGCCACGACCGATATTTCCTGGACACCATAGCTCAGCGCTGCATCGAGATAGTCGATGGCCGCGCGGAGTTCTACTCCGGCAACTACAGCTTCTACGCCGTGGAGCGGCAGCGCCGCTTCGACGAGCAGCTGAAGAAGTACGAAAAGGACCAGGCCAAGATAGAGCAGCTGCAAAAGGCCGCCGCGCAGATGCACCTCTGGGCGTTCATGGGCAACGACAAGCTGCACAAGCGGGCGTTCTCCATGGAAAAGCGCATAGAGCGGCTGAGCCAGACGGAGAAGCCCAAGGAGGCCAAAAGGCTCTCCGCCGGATTCAAAGAGAGCGAGTTTCGCGCCGACGAAGTGCTCGTCGCCGACAACCTCGGCAAGGGCTTTTCCGGCCGGACGCTGTTCTCCGGCGTTGAGTTCAAGGTCACGGGCGGCGAGCGCATCGCCGTCATAGGCGACAACGGCACCGGCAAGAGCACGCTGGTCAAGCTCATAGTGGGCGAGGAGCAGCCCGACACGGGCTATGTGCGCCGCGGTCCCGCCGTGCGCATGGCGTATCTGCCGCAGATAGTCAAGTTCCGCGACCCGAACCTCTCCGCCGCGGACACGGTGATAGACGAGTGCCACTGCACCATGCAGGAGGCGCGCGACAGTCTGGGCGCCTTCGGCTTCACGGGCGAGGACGCGCTCAAGGCCGTGGGCACGCTCTCCGGCGGCGAGCAGAGCCGGCTGCGGTTGTGCATACTCATGCGCGCTGACGTGAACCTGCTGATACTCGACGAGCCGACGAACCACCTGGACATCCCCTCGCGCGAGTGGATGGAGGACGCGATCTCCGGCTACGGCGAGGCGCTGCTGTTCGTCAGCCACGACCGCTATTTTATCGAGAAGTTCGCAAACCGCATCTGGTGCTTTGAAAACGGCAGGATAACCGACTTCCGCGGCACCTTCGGCGAGTTCCGCGCGTACCGCGAGCGGCAGCAGGCCATAGCCCAGGCAGCCAAGTCCGCCGCGCCCAAGCCGGAAAAGAAGCCCAAGCGCAGCGGCACGCCCGAGCGGGAGAAGCAGCTGCGCCGCGTCGAGCGCGAGATAAACAAGGCCGAGGCACGCCTGGCGGAGCTGGAGGCCGAGTGCGAGGCGAACGCCTCCGACTACGTCAGGCTCATGGAGCTGGACGCCGAGCGCGAGGAGCTGAACAAGAGCCTCGACGCGCTGTATATTGAATGGGAGGAGCTGGATGAAAGCTAAGCTCTGGCTGATAGCCGTCATAGTGCTGCTGATAGCCGCGCTGGTGTTCGCCGTGGCGATGACCGGGCACACCTTTGTGGCGGCGCTTTGCGCCTTCATAGCGCTCATTATCGTCTACTTCCACTTCGTCAGGCGCAGGGGGTGGCGCATAGCCGCCGTCATAGTGCTCGTGCTGGGCGTCGCGGCGTTCTGCGTCATAGAGGCGCCGATAGTCTCCGACGCGCGCACGGACGCGCCCGACGACGTGGACTATATAGTTGTGCTCGGCGCCGGACTGCACGGCGACGTGCCCAGCCTGTCCCTGACGGACAGGCTGAACGCGGCCTACGACTGGCTGGCCGCGCACCCGGACTGCGTGGCGGTCGTCTCCGGCGGCCAGGGTCCCGGCGAGACCATGACGGAGGGCGAGGCCATGCAGATATGGCTGGAGGCCAAGGGCATAGAGCCGGAGCGTATCATCGTCGAGGACAAGGCCACCAGCACGCAGGAGAACCTGGCGAACTCCTTCGCCCTGATACGCGATAGCGGCGGCGACCCGGACGGCAACTGCGCGGTGGTCACCAGCGAGTACCACCTCTACCGCGCCAAGGCGCTGGCCGCCAAGCAGGGCGTGGAGTGCTACGGCGTGGCCGCGCGCACCAGCTGGCCTACGCTCATGCTCAACTACTTTATACGCGAGGGCTTTGCCGTCACGTATTACCGGCTCACTGGAGAGATATGATGGAGATAGTAAACGTCTACGACTTTGACAAGACCATCCTGCCCTATGACAGCACCGAGCACTTTTTCGCCTACTGCGTCCGCCGCTGGCCGCGAGTGATAGGTCCGGCGCTGTGCGCCGTGCCGCTGCTCCCCGGAATGAAGCTCAACTGGACGACCAAGACCCGCGTCAAAGAGGTGTTCTACCGCTTCCTGACCCGGGTGCCGGACATAGACGCCGCGGTCGAGGACTTCTGGAGCACGCACTACGGCGACATCAACCCCTGGTACTTCGAGAAAATGCAGCCCAGCGACATCATCTCCTCGGCCTCGCCGGACTTTTTGCTGCGCCCCGTGACCAACCGGCTCGGCGTGCGCCTCATCGCCTCGCGCGTGGACAGGCACAGCGGCTGGACGTTGGGCGAGAACAACCACGACGTGGAAAAGGTCGCGCGCTTCATGCGCGAGTACCCCAATACGGAAGTGGGCGAGTTCTACTCCGACTCCCTGTCCGACACCCCGATGGCCAAACTTGCGCAGCGCGCCTACCTGGTAAAAGGCAGCGAGTTCCTCCCCTGGCCGGAGACCTGACCGCGCACAGCAAAGCCCCGTACACAACCGTGTACGGGGCTTTTGCTTTTCAAAAAAACCTCGTAGAGTTTCGCGCCCTATGGGCGCGAAAGGGACTGAAATCATTTTCGGCGGCGTCGTGTACGTCGCCGAAAATGATTCGGGAGAGGAGGAGCAGCGGAATGACTGAGCTCTCGGCTTCAGCCGGGAGCGAAGGATATGCAGCTTGCGACGACGACGGGGCTTTTGCTTATACGCTCACATCAGCGCGAACGTTCTGCGGGCTATGCCCAGCTCCTCGTTGGCGGGGATGACCAGTACCCTTACGCGGCTTTGCGCCGTGGAGATCACGCGCACTTCGCTGCCGGGCGCGGCGTTGGCGGCCTCGTCCAGCTCCAGACCCAGGTAGGCGAGAGCGGCGGAGACGCGTTGGCGGACGGCAACGCTGTTTTCGCCTATGCCGCCGGTGAAGACCAGGTTGTCCAGCCCGCCCAGCTCCGCCGTGAAGGCGCCGGCGTACTTGACTATCTGGTTGACGAACATGTCTATGGCCAGCGCGGCGCGCCGGTTGCCCAGAGCCGCGGCGGCTTCCACCTTGCGCAGGTCGTTGGACACGCCGGAGACGCCCAGCAGCCCGCCGCGCTTGGCCAGGCCGTCGAGCGCCTCGTCCATGCTCATGCCCTGGTTCAGCAGGAAGGGCAGGACGTAGGGGTCGAGGTCGCCGGTGCGGTTGGCGTGCATGACGCCGGTCTGCAGCGAGAAGCCGAAGCTGGTGTCCACGCTCCTGCCGTCCTCTATGGCGCAGAGCGAGCAGCTCCCGCCCAGGTGGCAGGACACCGTCCTGCCCGTGCCGCCGAAGCGCGCCGTCAGCGTGTCCGCGACGTAGGAGTGGGACGCGCCGTGATAGCCCATGCGCTTGACGCCGTACTTCTCGTACCACTCATAGGGCACGGCAAACAGCGTCCGCTCGGGCGGGATGGTGGTGTGGAAGGCCGTCTCGAACACGCCCACGAGCTTCGCCCACGGCATGACCTCACGGAAGCAGCCGATGGCCTCCAGATACGGCCCGTTGTGCGCGGGCGCGACGAACAGCCACTCGCGCATGGCCGCCAGCACCTCGTCCGTAAGCTCGTGCACGCCGTAATAGCCCTTGGCCAGCACGGTCTTGAAGCCCACGGCGGATATGTCCCCGGCCTCCGCCACGCCGGTCATGTCGGCCAGGAACAGGCGTATGCCCTCGGTGTAGCCGGGCACGCTGCAACCCTCGCGCTTTTCGCTGCGCGCGTCGTCTTTGTACGTGTATATCGCGTCGTGGTCGGAGCCGACGCGCTCGACCTTCGCCTCGCACAGCACGCGCTCCGACGGCATGTCGTAGAGCTTGAACTTCAGCGAGGTGCTGCCTACGTTGCTGACAAGTATCTTCATGGCCTGGCCTCCCGATAGACTTTATACCCCAAGGATAACAGAGCCGGGGCGGTAAATCAAGGGGGGACTACAGCGTGTCCAGCGGCAGCCTGACGTCCGTGAGCGTAAAGCCGCGCCCGGAGACGTCGCGCACGGAGCAGACCGTGATAAACGCGTTCGGGTCGGCCGCGAGCGCCGCGCGCTTGACCTCATTCATGCAGCGCAGCGGCACGACGCAGATGATGACCTCGCACTCGCGCTTCAAAAACCCCGTGCGGCCGCACAGCAGCGTGACGCCGTGGTCGAGTTTGAGTATGCTGCGGTTGATGGTCTCCGACTGCTCGGAAACTATTGTAAGCTGTACGTTGCCCGCGCCGAGGAGGACTACGCGGTTCATGACGACCGTGTACAGCGCCGCGCACAGCGCGCTGAGCACCACGGCCTCGAGGTTCGCATGCGGGAGCTGCAGCGCGATGATAAAGAGGTCGATGCCGTACAGCACCGGAGCTATGGGCACGCGGAACCTGCGGTTGAGGATAATGGGTATCACATCGCTCCCGCCGCTGGAGCCGCCCGCGCGGATGATAAGCCCCAAACCGACGCCTTCCAGCACTCCCGCGCAGATAGCGGCGTAGAGCGGCTCCTCAACCAGCGCCTGAAACGCGCCGACAGACTGGAACACAGCCAGAAACGTCGGGAAAAACACCGAGCCGAGCACTATCGTGGCCGCAAACCGCCAGCCGAGCATAGCCAGCCCGAGCAGCAGCAAGGCCGCGTTGCATACGCCCACGACCACGGTCACGTCCCAAGAAAAATATATCTCCGCCAGCCGCCCCAGCCCGGTCACACCCGGAACCAGCATGTTGTACGGCAGCACAAATACCCCCATCGAAAACGCACTGAGCGCCGTGCCCAGCAGTATCACAGCCGTGTTCATCGCAATGCGAGCCACCCTTTTCATCCACGCGCCCCCTGAGTTCAAGATGACAATATTTTATGATTATACATGATTTTGTCAATATAATGCGAATAACTATGAATTATTGACATGCAACTGCGCTCCCCGCACCCATAGTCTGAACACCCCGCAGCCGCTAAATGCACGCACCATGCTTAATTCTGCGACGGACGTTTCCGCGTTTGGCCGTAGGCTGCACGCCCTCTTGATGCACTCAAGGTGCATCAAGTGTTTTTGCGAGGGCGCAAAAACACTGTTGTTCAAAGGGAAAAGATAAACGCCCGTGTGGTCTAAGGTGCACAGCGCACGTCGGACGCGATGCGGCACCGCCGCGAGCCCGCGCCCACTAGGTCTAAGGCGCACAGCGCACCCCCGACGCGATGCGGCACCGCCGCGAGCCCGCGCGCTACAACCAACGCACCCACGTCCCCCACCCCGCGCACAGCGCACCTGCAATTTTGCTGTCCGTCGGCAGAGCATGCCCGCGACCCCCGCAAGCGGGCTATGCCCGAAACGTCCGTTCCGCACCAAAAATAATCAGCTTTCAGCAGAATTCGCGCTACGCGCGAACAATTCCAATAAAATCCCGCCCGGCGGCGTGTACGTCGGGCGGGATTAACAATTTCCCCCTCAAACGAAAAGGCCGCCCATAGGGCGGCCTTTTCGTTTGAAACTGTTACCTGGGGTTCTTGATCTGCGCCTGGGCAGCGGCCATGCGGGCGATGGGCACGCGGAAGGGGCTGCAGGAGACGTAGTCAAGGCCGGTGCGGTGGCAGAACTCGACGCTGCTGGGCTCGCCGCCGTGCTCGCCGCAGATACCGAGGTGGATGTCGGGGCGAGTGGAACGGCCGAGCTTGCAGGCCATGTCGACCAGCTTGCCGACGCCGACCTGGTCGAGACGCTCGAACGGGTCGTTGTCGAAGATCTGCTTCTCGTAGTAGCTGGGCAGGAAGCTGCCGGCGTCGTCACGGGAGAAGCCGAAGGTCATCTGGGTGAGGTCGTTGGTGCCGAAGGAGAAGAATTCGGCCTCCTTGGCTATCTCGTCGGCGGTCAGAGCCGCGCGCGGGATCTCGATCATGGTGCCGACCAGGTACTTGAGGTCGCTGTTCTTTTCCTCCTTGACCTTCTCGGCGGTGGCCTTCACGATGCCGGAGACGTACTTGAGCTCCTTGAACTCGCAGGTCAGCGGGATCATGATCTCGGGCACGATGTCATAGCCGCACTCGGCCTTGACATTGATGGCGGCCTCGATGATGGCGCGGGTCTGCATCTCGGCGATCTCGGGGTACTTGACGGGCAGACGGCAGCCGCGGAAGCCCATCATCGGGTTGTTCTCGTGCAGGCTCTCGATGGTGCCCTTGACGTACTCGTAGGTGAGACCCATGTCGTTGGCGAGCGCCTGGATGTCCTCGTCGGCGGTGGGCAGGAACTCGTGCAGAGGGGGATCGAGCAGGCGGATGGTGACCGGGCGGCCTTCCATGGCCTTGAAGATGCCCTCAAAGTCGCTGCGCTGCATGGGCAGCAGCTTGGCCAGGGCGGCGGTGCGGTGCTCGAGGTCGGTGGAGAGTATCATCTCACGCATGGCCGGGATACGGTCAGCGTCGAAGAACATGTGCTCGGTACGGGTGAGGCCGATGCCCTCGGCGCCCAGGCGGACGGCGTTGGCGGCGTCACGCGGGGTGTCGGCGTTGGTGCGGACCTTCAGGGCGCGGATGCTGTCAGCCCAGCCCATGACGGTGGCGAAGTCGCCGCTGATGGTGGCGTCGACGGTGGGGATGGCGCCGACATAGACGTTGCCGGTGTTGCCGTCGATGCTCATGACCTCGCCCTCGTTGACGCGGACGCCGTTGACGGTGAGGTACTTCTCCTCCTCGTTGATGCGCAGAGCGCCGCAGCCGGCGACGCAGCAGGCGCCCATGCCGCGGGCGACGACGGCCGCGTGGCTGGTACGTCCGCCGGTGGCGGTCAGGATGCCCTTGGCAATGGCCATGCCCTCGATGTCCTCGGGGCTGGTGAAGTTACGGACGAGCAGGGTGGGGCCGTTCTTGGCGTGCTCCTTGACGTCCTCGGCGGTGAAGTAAACGGCACCGCAGCCGGCGCCGGGGCTGGCGGGCAGGCCGGTGGCCACGGGGGTGGCGGCCTTCAGAGCGGCGTCGTCAAAGCGCGGGTGCAGAAGGGCGTTGATGGAGTTGGGGTCGATCTTGAGGAGAGCCTCCTCCTTGGTGCACAGACCCTCGTTGACCATGTCGACGGCGACCTTCAGAGCGGCCTGGGCGGTGCGCTTGCCGTTGCGGGTCTGGAGCATGTAGAGCTTGCCCTGCTCGATGGTGAACTCCATGTCCTGCATGTCCTTGTAGTGCTTCTCAAGGTTCTTGGCGACGGCGGCGAACTGGTCGTAGGCGGCCGCGTTGGTCTCATGCAGCTGGTCGATGGTCTGGGGGGTGCGGATGCCGGCCACGACGTCCTCGCCCTGGGCGTTCATCAGGAACTCGCCGTAGAGCTTGTTCTCGCCGGTGGCGGGGTCGCGGGAGAAGGCGACGCCGGTGCCGCAGTCGTCGCCCATGTTGCCGAAGACCATCATCTGGACGTTGACGGCGGTGCCCCAGGAGCTGGGGATGTCGTTCATGCGGCGGTAGGCAATGGCGCGCTCGTTCATCCAGGAGCCGAAGACGGCGCGGACGGCGGCCATGAGCTGAACCTTGGGATCGGTCGGGAAGTCGACGCCGGCGAGCTCCTTGTAGAGAACCTTGAAGCGCTCGACTATCTCCTGCATGTCCTCGGCGGTGAGGCCGGCGTCGTTGTCAACGCCGCGGCGAGCCTTGACCTCGTCCATGATGTCCTCGAACTTCAGACGGTCGTAGCCCATGGCGACGTCGGAGAACATCATGATGAAGCGGCGGTAGCTGTCGTAAGCCCAGCGGACGTTGCCGCTCTTGGCGGCGAGAGTGGCCGCGACGTCGTCGTTGATGCCGAGGTTGAGGATGGTGTCCATCATGCCGGGCATGGAGGCGCGGGCGCCGGAGCGGACGGAGACCAGCAGCGGGTTCTCCTTGTCGCCGAACTTCTTGCCGACCAGGTTCTCCAGCTTGGTCAGGTACTCGAAGATCTCAGCCTCTATCTCGGGGGCGATCTTCTCGCCGTCCTCGTAGTAGCGGGTGCAGGCCTCGGTGCTGATGGTGAAGCCCTGGGGCACCGGCATGCCGATGTTGGTCATCTCGGCCAGGTTCGCGCCCTTGCCGCCCAGAAGCTCACGCATGTTGGCGTTGCCTTCGGAAAACAGGTAAACGTACTTTTTGCTCATCCTTCAACGTCCTTTCAGATTATATGAAGTTTTTTAGAAAGCAAAGTGTTTGACACGATTCAAACGTATCATACAACCTCATGAAAGTATATCATCTTTTTCGGCGATGTTCAAGCAAAATCTTTGCTTTTTCCGGAGCCAATCTTCCTGTTTTTCGCCGGGAAATTGCCCCTTTTCTGGTCACATTGCTTTCATAGCCGAGAGCGCGTCGGAAATGGCGGCAAATTCCTCGATTCCCAGAGTTTCACCGCGCGCCTGCACGCTCACCCCGGCGCTCTCGAGCGCGGCGTTGACCTCCTCGCGATTGTAGGCGCCGAGGCCGTTGGTGAGGGCGTTGGACAGGGTCTTGCGCCGCTGGCCGAAGGCCGCGCGCACGCAGCGGAACATCAGCGCCTCGTCGCGCACGGCGCAGGGCTTTTGTGCGCGCGGTGTGAGCGATATGACGCTGCTCGTCACCTTCGGGCGCGGCATGAAGCACTCGGGCGGGACGTCAAAGAGCTTCTTCACCTCGCAGTGCCAGTTGACGTACACGGTGAAGGCGCCGTAGTCC